>OCZU010001949.1_pt1 | contig 13309 bp, 11 predicted proteins | sample 1539001 | NCBI WGS metagenome assembly OCZU01 (sample SAMEA3539306, study PRJEB22396) | soil metagenome | biome: tundra; feature: field; material: soil | place: USA | collected 2010-05 | depth 0.15 m
CCGGTACCCGAGCCGATATCGGCGATCCGCGATTCCGGCCGCAAGCCGCACTCCCGCTCCAGCAGCGGGATGATGCTGTCCGGGTACGATGGCCGGTAGCGGATGTAGTCGGCGACCCGCGATGAAAACCTGCCCGTGGGGTTCAGATCCATGACTACAATGATTCCATGAATCGACCGCCCCACATCGTCGTGGTCGGCAGCGCCAACGTCGATCTGACCACGTTCACCGACCAGTTTCCACGTCCGGGCGGCGACAGCCGTAGTACAATGGGCACCGTGGTACGAGTATGACGGTATCGGGCTCGCTGGCTGCCTCGCTGCGCAACTCGGTCGGTCGGGCCTGGCGAGCGGGCAACGATAACAATACCGCTAATTGCTAGCGACCCGGAAGTTATGGGAGACTACCCGACGGCGGTCTTCTTCAACCCGGAGCATGAGCATGAATCACATTAGGCTGCTGTTTTCGTCGAACCGCAGTATCGCCCGGCGACTGGTCGATGTGGGCAATCTCGCCGAACACATTTCCACGCGCCCGTTGTGGCAGGTACTGGTGTTTGCGGCGTTCGAGGCGAAGGCCCAACAGAGCTCGCTCATCGAACCGGGCCACCTAATTCTTGGCGCATTGCGGGTCGAGCGGTCATATTTGGTGGAGGCTAGGTTCGACGTCGGGATGATCCGGCGGCAAACATTGGCTTCCCGGGGGAATCCATCCCCTGATGCGCCACAAGCACCAACGCTCGGAACCCGCTTGAAACTGAGTGAACGGGCGGACGAGCTTCTCAGACGGGTCCAGGATGCACGGCAGATTCTAGACGCCGGAGATGGTGATACGTAGGGTTGAGTGCCCTGGCATGACAGGGACGCGACCTATCAAGGAGGGAGTAAATGCGTAAATTCGGTAAGACGATAATCGCCGCGATTGGGCTCCTTGCGGCAGGATGGGCGCAGGCGCAAGGCTTTGAGGTGGCTTCGGTGAAACTGAGCGCGCCCTCCCCCGAAGGGGGCGGGCATTCAGCCGGTCCTGTCGAGAGCATCGATCATACGCCTGTGACTCTTACCATGCGGAATGTCAGTCTTCAGTCCGCAATCCGATGGGCGTATGCTTTGGGGAACCAACAGCTTTCTGCGCCCGGTCAGCTAAGTGCCCAACGTTACGACATCGTCGCGAAGGCGCCGAGCGCCGTTGATGAAGCCCAGTTCCGTCTGATGCTGCGGCTCTTGTTGGCCGAGCGGTTCAAGCTAGTGGTCCACTGGGAGACCCGTGAGATGACGGTACATTTACTCGTCGTTGGGAAGAGCGGAGCCAAGCTTCAGAAGTCGGAGCAGGTTGGCGAGGGCACTGTGAGGCCAGGCCGCCAGGGGCTTCAGGCCAACCGCGCGTCGATGGCCCAGTTGGCGGACGTACTTGCGCTTGCCGTAGGGGGGCCTGTCATGGACAAAACCGAGCTTGGCGGAAGGTATGACTTCACTCTTGAACTGGCCTCTTATGTCAATCGTGAAGCTCAGCCGAAGGACATGGTGGCATCGGCGTTACAGGAGCAACTCGGGCTCCGGCTAGAAGCGGCCAAGTTGCCCGTCGAAATGCTGGTGGTTGACCGCGTCGAGACGGCCGGAGCCCTCGACAACTGAGCAGCGCAGCTTGGGTGCTCACGCAGTAAGGAACAATCTAGACGGCCTTTGTTTTCGCTGGTTAGCCTGCCATTCCAAGCGTCCCGACGAGCCGGGACGGCAAGCGCATGAGTGTGTGCGCCGAAAGCCCGTATGCTCCGCGCGGCCGTCCAGGCTGTGAAACCGGGATTCCGCGGCGAGCAGCCGATCCCCCGCCAGCCGCATGTCGGGGTTGGGCTCTACCCCACAGACCTCAAAGCCGAAGCGCAGGAACAGTTGAGCCAGCAGACCGGTACCCGAGCCGATATCGGCGATCCGGGCTTCCGGCCGCAAGCCGCATTCCCGCTCCAGCAGCGGGATGATGGCATCCGGGTACGACGGCCGGTAGCGGATGTAGTCGGCGACCCGCGAGGAAAACCTGCCCGTGGGGTTCAGATCCATGACTACAATGATTCCATGAATCGACCGCCCCACATCGTCGTGGTCGGCAGCGCCAACGTCGATCTGACCACGTTCACCGACCAGTTTCCACGTCCGGGCGAGACCATATTCGGACGCGAGTTCCATCTGGGGTTCGGCGGCAAAGGCGCGAACCAGGCGGTGGCCGCGCGGCTGTGCGGAGCGAAGGTGTCGATGGTGGCGCGGGTGGGCGACGACCTGTTCGGAGCGGCCACGATCCAAAACTTCACGGCGCGCGGCGTGGATGCGAGTCACGTTCTCATTACGCCCGGCGTATCGAGCGGCGTGGCTCCCATCTTCGTGGATAGCGCCGGCCAGAACCGCATCCTGGTGGTGAAGGGCGCCAACGACCGGCTGTTGCCCGCCGATGTGGACGCCGCCCGCGACCTCCTGCGGCAGGCCGACTGCGTGGTGCTGCAACTGGAGATCCCCATCGAGACGGTGTATTACACGCTCGCGTTCGCGCGGCGGCACGGCATTCGCACGATTCTCAATCCAGCGCCCGGGCAGGCGCTGGACCTCGACCAGGCGGCCAACGCCGATTACGTGATCCCCAACGAAACCGAAGCCGAAGCGCTGGGCGGAATGCCGGTCCGCAACCTGGATGAGGCCCGCGCCTGCACCGCCCATTTGCTGGCCGGCGGCTTGCGGCGTGTCATCGTGACGCTGGGCGCGAATGGAGCTCTGTGCGCCGGCGCGGAGGGTAGCCGGCACGTGCCGGCGCATGCGGTACAACCTGTCGACACGACGGGAGCCGGGGATGCGTTCATCGGGAGCTTCGCCTGTTTCCTGGCCGGCGGATCGGGCGAGGGCGAAGCGATCGCCCGCGCCAATGTGTACGCGGCGCTTTCGACGCTCTCGGTGGGGACACAGATGTCGTTCGTTACGTTGGAACGGTTTCAAGAGGTCTGGGGTTCGAATTAGATCTGCCGAAGGGCCTCGGCGAGCATCTGGCCGCTTTCATCGGCCAGGGCCGCCTCCCGCAGCTTCTTCAGGCGGGCCGCCCCATCATCCATCCGCCGCAGCCGGGGGAGAGCCTCCATCAGGGCGTCGAAATTGCGTTGGCCGTGAAGGTGCGTGTCGCCATAGCCTTTCACCAGCCGCGGGCATTCCGCCACTTCCCGGGCAAGCGCATAGTTTTCGGCCGCCAGCGCGGGGATGGGCGCCAGCCACTCGCCGATCCGCTGGTGCTCGCTGTGGAAGCGCAGGGACCGGCGACGGGACGGCCGCAGGTTCGCCAGTATATAGAGCTGCAGGAAGCCGCAGAGTGAAGTGGTCTCGACCACTTTTCCCCGGCCTGTGAACCGTTCCACCAACCGCGTGGCCCAACCGGTCGCCAGAAGCCATCGGCCAAGCGGCGCGGGGAGGATGTCCGCAAGCTCGGCAACCCGCGGATGCAGGAATTCATGGATCCGCACCAACTGTGCCGGCCCAGCTCGCGCCTCCCGATGCACGCGGTCGAAACGCGTATCGCGGATCTTCAGGTCGGCCACCCGGATGGCGTCTTCGTACGACATCCAGAGCGCAAGGTAACGCGCCGTTTCGCGCAGCAGCGTGAAATCGCCTTTGCCATGTTGCGCGTCCGCTACCCGGATGGCATCCAGCAGATCGAGATACTCGGCAGCGTAGCGCACGTCCTGATAGTCGGCCAGGCGCTGGACGGCGGGAAGGAGGATGTCGTGACTGGGTAGAGGGAATGCATGTAGGATGCGTAGCCGGCTTTCAGCCGGCTCGACAGGCTGAAGGCCTGTCCCACCAGGATCCGTTGCGAGTTTGACAGGCTGGAAGCCTGTCCTACTGGCTGCATTCCACCCGCCGGCAAAGGCCCGCAGGCTGGCATCCACACCCACTTCGCCGCGCCGGATCGCCTCTTCGAATTGCTCCCGGCCGAAGGGCAGCGCTCCCGTGGCGGCCAGTGCGCCGAAGAGCGCGGCGCCGATGACGCTGCCGGTCTCCCGCGCGATCTGGGCGAAATCGGCGGGCACGAAGCGTCTCGCCGCCGCCCGGGCCCCGTCGATCAGCGCTTCGGCATCCACTCGCCCATCGCCGATGGCGGTCTTCTCGGTCATCGAATAGACGCGATGCGTTGCGGCGATCAAAGTAGTCCGGTCAGGTGTGACGAGGCCGCGCTGAACGGCCCGTCCGGCTTCCATCAGCTCGGACGCCATCACGATGTCGAGCTCCCCGGGAACCGGCATCAGCGCGAGCACCGGGTCCTTGCCGGCCGCGCGGACGGCGGCCTCGGGAAACAACTCCAGATAGTAGATGGTGGAGCCGGTGCGCTGGGCGACGCCCGGCACCGAAGTGGTCTGCGCGAAATAGCCGGCACGCTCCGCGAGATCGACGATCCAATCCGCCAGGACGCCGCCGCCCTCTCCTCCCATGGCCAGGATCGCTACGGTGATGGCGCGCGGAGTTATCTCCATCGGCGGCTCCCTATCCATCAGGAGCTGAAGCCTTCCAGCCGGCGGGCCATGCGGCGCTGCAGGAACGCGATCACGGTGTGCCGGATGCGCGCACGGAGGCGGTCCCACGCGGTGGGATTCGTGATGATATCCGCGCGGTAGAAGGACGGACACAGGACGGCCACGTGCGCCACTTCGCCGCAGAGACCGCAGCCCACGCAACTGTCGAGCACGGTCGCGACGGGGTCCAAACGCAAGGGATCGGGATTCGGCTGAATGGTCAGCGACGGGCAACCCGAGAGGCGAATGCACGAGTGGTCGCCGGTACAAGTGTCGGCGTCCACTCCGAACCTCTCGCGCACCACGCGCCGGCCTTCGCTGGCCGCCTTGCGAGCCAGGGGCTCCTCGCGGCGCTGCCGGTTCAACATGCACTCGCTTTGGGCCACCACCACCTTGGGGCCCTTCTGCTTCGTGGTCAGCGCTTCGCGAAGCACGTCGCGCATGGCGGCCACGTCATACGTGCGGGTCATGGTGCGAACCCACTTCACGCCCACGCCGCGCACGGCATCGGCGATGGAGAGGCGCGTGGTGCGGATCGGATTCTCGGCATGCGAGGACGGGATGTCCTGCCCGCCCGTGGCGGCCGTGTAGCTGTTGTCCACCACCACCAGCAGGCTGTCGCTCCGGTTGAACACGGCGTTGCCGACCCCGCTAGTGAGACCGTTGTGCCAGAAGCCGCCATCGCCCATAATGCTGATGGTGCGCTGGTCCGACTCCTTGGTGTTGAACGCGGCGGCCCCGGCCCAACCGAGCCCGTAGCCCATGGTGGTGGCGCCCAGGTTGAAGGGCGGCAGGATCGAGAACAGGTGGCAGCCGATATCGCAACTGATATGGTGCGAGCCCAATTCCCGCTCCACCAGCTTGATGGCGGTGAAGATGGGCCGCTCCGGGCAGCCCGTGCAGAAGGAGGGCGGGCGCGGATGGACCTGCTGTTCGAGGGCCGGCAGCGGTTCGATCACCGACGGCAAGACCGCCGGCGCTACTGGCGGACGCACGACGGACGGCAGATGCCCGCGGTTGATCAGGCGCGGCGCGTAGAGCTCGACGAACTTGAGAATTCCCTGGATGATCACGGCCGCCGTGTACTCGCCGGCCATCGGCAGCAGGTCTTTGCCGTGTACCCTGGCGCCCATGCCCGCCTTGCGCAAAATCGTGTGGAGATTCTGTTCGATGAAGTCGGGCTGTCCCTCTTCGATTAGCAGCACGGCGCGCTTGGAGGCGCAGAAGCGTTGGATCTCGTCGTCCACGAGCGGGTAGGTAACGTTCAGGACGTAGAGCGGCGCGCGGGTGTTACCGAAGGCGTCGGAGAGTCCGAGGAGCTCCAAGGCACGGATGGTGGTGTTGTACATCCCGCCCTGGAGAATGATGCCGAAGTCCTGGGCGTCCGCGGCGAAGAGCTCATTCAGGCCTTGGTCCCGGATGAACGCCTGCGCGGCGGGCCAGCGCTTCTCGATCTTCTCGCGCTCGTGCAGATAGCTGGAGGGCGGCAGCACGATGCGGCTGACATCGCGCACCGGGTTCTCCATGGCGTCCTTGAGGGTGAACGGCGGGCGCACGTTATTCCGGGCGGTGAATCTGCCGTGGACGTGGCAGGCGCGGATGCGCAATTCCAGCATCACCGGCGTGTTGGTGGCTTCCGAGAGGGCGAACCCCCGCTCGACCGCGCGCACGATGGAGGGCAGGTTGGGGCGCGGATCGAGCAGCCACATCTGCGACTTCATGGCGAAGGCATGCGACCGTTCCTGCATGATGCTGGAGCCTTCGCCGTAATCCTCGCCGACGATGATCAGGGCGCCGCCGGTGACGCCGCCCGAGGCGAGGTTGGCGAGGGCGTCATAAGCGACGTTGGTGCCCACGGTGGACTTGAAGGTGACCGCGCCGCGCAAGGGGTAATGGACGGAAGCGGCCAGCGTGGCCGCGGCAGTAGCTTCCGAAGCGCTGTGTTCGAAGTGGACGCCCAGTTCCTGGAGGATGTCGTTGGCGTCGGTGAGCACGTCCATCAGGTGCGAGATGGGCGCGCCCTGGTAGCCCGCCACGTAGGAGACGCCGGATTCGAGAAGCGCCTTGGTGACCGCGAGGATGCCTTCGCCATGGAATTGCTCGCCATCGCCGAGGCGCAGCTTTTGGACTTCGCGTTTGAAGGAGCGTTCCGCCATGCCGTTCCTTACTTTATACCGAAAGCTCATACCAAATCGGAGGACGGAGAATGCGTGGGGGATCGCGGGCTGATAGAATGCAGGTCTGCCATGAGCGATGTGGGCGGATCGTCCTCAATTCAGCGATTGGTCCGGCGTGCGGCGCGGCAGAGGCTCCTGTTTCTTGCCCATGCCGTCCGACAAATGTCCCGACCGGATAGAATGATTACTGTCGAAGAAGTTCGGCGCGCGGTGCTAGACGGCGAAATTATTGAGGACTATCCTGAAGACGTGCGCAGCCATAGCTGCCTCATTCTCGGGCCGGGTGAATTGGAGCGACAGATTCACGTTGTTTGCGCTCCGAAGGCCGACTATCTCGCCATCATCACTGCGTATCTTCCACAAGTGGCGGAGTGGGGCCCGGAACTCAAGACCAGGAGGCTATTGTGAAGTGTATCCATTGCCAGGGACAAATGGAGAGAACCTACGCTCCGTTCCACATCGATCGTAAGGGGTACCATCTGTCCCTCGATGCTGTACCAGCCTGGGTGTGTGGCCAGTGCGGCGAGCCTCATTTCGAGGAACGCGAAGTCGAGACCATACAGCGTCTCCTGCTCCAACTGGACAAGCAAGCAACGAATCTTGCCCCAGTGGCATAGCGGGTCCGATTCACCAGGGGCCGTAGCTGTAGGCAATCCTGGCAGACAGGGCATTCTCAACCCCGCCACAGTAAAATGGAGCGTGGCATTCCAGCGAATGCTGAAGAAGGCCGAAAAACCGCTTGCTGACGCGCGCGGCCCGGAATCGCACGCTCCGAGCCGCGACCGTGAGGGAGCCGAGCGGAAGCTGGACCTGTACATCTATCTTGCTCTGGCCCTGGCGGTGTTCGCGATATACGCGCAGGTAGCGCGTTTCGATTTCGTCAACTTCGACGATCCCAGCTACATCACCGGCAACCCGCACCTGCGGAACGGAATCTCGAGGGAGGGATTGCGATGGGCCTTGACCTCCGGCGAGGCCGGGTACTGGTTTCCCGTCACGCGGATTTCCGAATTGTTGGATTACCAGTTCTTTGGCTTAAGGAGCGGGCCGCATCACCTCACGAACGTCTCGTGGCACGTCCTCGCCACTCTGTTCCTGTTCGCGTTTCTCCATCGCGCGACCGGCGCACGCTGGCGGAGCGCGTTGGTCGCGTTCCTGTTCGCGCTGCACCCGCTCCACGTGGAATCGGTCGCGTGGGTGACGGAACGGAAGGACGTGCTGAGCGCAACTTTCTGGTTCCTGGCGCTGTGGGCGTATGTGCGGTATACGGAGCGCCCGTCGACTGCGCGCTATCTGCCGGTGCTCGTCAGCTTCTGTCTCGGCCTGATGTCGAAACCGATGCTGGTGACGCTGCCGCTCGTGCTGGTGCTGCTGGATATCTGGCCGCTCGGGCGGTGGTCCTCGAAGACTCCGAGCCCGAAAACTCAGCGTAGCGCCGGCGGTCTCGCCGCCGGTGACCGGACCGGCGGCAAGACCGCCGGCGCTACGCTGAAAGAAAAGATTCCGTTGCTGGTTCTTTCGGCTGCGGCAGCCATCGTTACGTTCCTGGCGCAGCGTTCCGCCGGCGCCGTGGTCGCCGTCAGCGGGGCGCCATTGGGAATGCGCGTGGGAAATGCGCTGGCCTCGTACGTCATCTACCTCGGAAAGACGTTCTGGCCTGCCGATCTCGCTGTGTTCTACCCCTATCAAAAAGACCCGCCCGCCTGGCAGCCGATTCTGGCCGCTATGGCCATCGCGGGTATCTCGATCGTGGCCCTGCGCTGGTTTCGCCGCCGCCCGTACCTTGCCGTGGGATGGTTCTGGTACCTGGTGACTCTGCTTCCCGTCATCGGACTGGTGCAGGTCGGCGAGCAGGCGTACGCCGACCGCTTCCTGTATCTTCCGATGGTCGGATTGCTGATCGTGCTGGCCTGGTGGCTTCCCGCCAGACCGGCAGTGTCCGCGATCGCGGCAGTCGTGTGTATAGCTGCCGCCGCGGTGACGTGGGTGCAAATCGGGTATTGGAGGAATAGCGAATCGCTCTACCGGCACGCGCTGGGTGTGACCCAGGACAATTATCTGGCGCATTACCAGCTCGGAGTATTCCTGGCGGAGACGCCGAGCCGGACTCCGGAGGCCATCGAAGAATATCAGGCGGCGCTGCGCATCAAGCCCTCCCATGCGGCCGCCCTCAATAATCTGGGAGTAGCGCTTTCGAAAACTCCGGGCCGCCTGCCGGAAGCCATCGCCCGCTATGAGGCCGCCCTCCGCATCCAGCCCGACTACGTCCTGGCACTCAACAACCTGGGCGCGGCCCTCTCCCAGTTCCCCGAGCGCCTGCCGGAGGCGATCGGCAAGTATGAGGTTGCGCTGCGCATCCGGCCCGAGAATGCCTCGCTGCACTATAACCTGGGCCAGGCGTTCGCCAGAATGGGCCGGTGGCCGGAGTCAGTCTCCGAATATGAAACGGCATTGCGGATCGAGCCCGGCAATGCCGAAACGCACAACGACCTGGCGATCGCGCTCCAGGCGATGCCTGGCCGCCTGCAGGATGCGGTCTCGCAGTATCGAGAGGCCGCCCGCCTGAACGCCGGCTACGCGGCGCCGCACGACAACCTGGGGACTCTCCTGGCGGAGATTCCGGGCCGCCTTCCCGACGCCATTGCCGAGTATCAAGGTGCTCTTCGAATTCAGCCGGACGACGCCCTGTTCCACAAGAACCTCGGCAACGCCCTGGCCAAAAGCGGCCGTATGCCGGAGGCGATCGCGGAATACCAGGCGGCGCTCCGCATTCGGCCCGATTTCGCGGAGGCGCACAACAACCTGGGCTTCGCGCTGGCCAACGTGGAAGGCCGCCTGCCACAAGCCATCCAGCAGTTCGAAGCGGCGGTGCGCATTCAGCCCGAGTACCGCGATGCCCAAAGTAACCTGGGCCTGGCCCTGCTCAAACTTCCCGGCCACACCGGCGAAGCCATCGTGCATCTGGAAGTGGCACTCCGGCTCAGGCCCGACCCCCAATTGCAACGAATGGTGGAGCAATTGAAGGCGGGCACGCGATAGTGGGCCTGAGGCGGACAAGGACATGGCAGCCGGCGTTAGCCGGCTTTTTCCATGGCCTTCAGAGCCCAGCCTCTACAAGATGCGGAACGTGTGCATCTTGCTGCTCCCTGTGGAGGAATCCGAGGGCAGCGCCGCGAGTATGCCATACTCTCCCGGCGCTAACGGAGTCTGCAAGACCATACGGAACTGGTTCTCGCCGACTCGTTCCACACCGAACGGAATCGCACCCTTGGCGACGCCGCTCTTATTGACGGGCCCGACTGCGAATTCGCGAAGGCCTTTGTTGGGCCTCATCGGGAGCAGAATGTACGAATTCACGGTAACGCCGCCTCCCGGAGACAGCACGATCTCCATCGGGTTCGTGAGGAAGTTGCGGCTGCTCGCACCGGCGACCGTGCCGTTGAGATTCTTCTTGACGATGCCGGCGCTCACAATGTTCTTCATCCCACCGCTGGTCTTCCACTCCACATCTTCGGTCAATAGCTCGAAGTACTCAGTGCCCTTCTTGTAATACAGCCCCGGACCGGAGATCGAGGAACGGGTGCCCGAATTCGGCGCCGCCTTGCCAGGACCCGCAGGACCGGCAGGGCCGCCAGGAGTGCCGGCGGAGGCGTCGCCTTTCCCCTTGGCCAGCATCGCGGAGATGATCTTCTCCGACACGCTGGCCTCTTTGAGGGTGACGAGATCATTGGCGCCAAACGTATAACTGCCGGGCTGCTGCTGGATCACGTTGACGATCAGGTCCTCGGTCATGCCGGACTTCACCAGCTTGATGACGCCGTCATTGTTCATCGGCTCCTGCGCCAACAGTGCGCAGGCCAGGGAGAGAAAGAGCAGGTTTAAGAATCGGCGTGGCAAGAAAAGGTACTCCTTCGGTCTGATTATAGTCCCGTGACACGGGAATTCCTGCCTGGGTTGGTTTTTGCCTGTGGTTTTTGCCGATTTGCGCCCACTTGACCCCGCACCCTTCTTTGTGTGATTATTCATATCGGTGAATAAACATTCACAGAAAGATTACTCATGGCGAGCCTCGTGACTCCGAACCAGATCCTCAAAATCTCCGGGAACGATCTTCTGCGCGATCTGGATCTCACCCATGATGAGCTGTTGTACCTGCTCGATCTGGCCGATGAGGTCAAGCAATCGCCGCGGAATTACGGCCATGCGCTGGATGGCAAGTCCCTCGCGCTGCTCTTCGAAAAGCCTTCGCTCCGGACCAAGCTGACGTTCGAACTGGCCATCCGCCAGTTGGGCGGCGATTCGGTGTTCATCGAAGGGCCCATCGGAGTCCGCGAGCCTCTCAAGGACATCGCCCGCAATCTGGATCGCTGGGTGAACGCGATCGTCGCCCGGGTCTTTTCGCAGACCACCGTGGAAGGCTTGGCAGAATGGTCGTCGGTGCCGATCATCAACGCCTTGAGCGATGCCTATCACCCGTGCCAGGCGCTGGCCGATGTGCAGACCATTCGCGAACATTTTGGGAGGCTGACCGGGCTCAAGCTGGCGTTCATCGGGGATGGCAACAATGTGGCGCAGTCGCTGATGCTGACGGCCTTGCGCCTCGGCATGGATTTCGCGTTGGGCTGCCCGCAGGGGTACTTGCCCAATCCCGATGTAGTGGCGCAGGCCGAAGGACTAGCCGCGGTCTCCGGCGCCTCGCTCCTGGTCACGCACGACACCGCCGCCGCCCTGGATGGCGCCCACGCCGTTTACACCGACGTTTGGGCCAGCATGGGGCAGGAACAGGAAGCCGTCCAGCGGAGGAAGGACTTCCACGGATACCAGGTGAACGATGAGCTGTTCTCCCTGGCGCGGACGGACGCCGTCTTCATGCATTGCCTGCCCGCCAAACGCGGGGAGGAGACCACCGACTCCATCATGGAACACGACCGCTCCGTGGTATTCCACCAGGCGGAGAACCGGCTGCACGCCCAGAAGGCGCTGCTGATGATGATGCTGACATAATCGAATAGACAGGCCAGGAGGCCGGTCCTACATTTTTATGAGCAAACCGAAGAAAGTAGCTCTCGCCTACTCGGGCGGGTTGGATACGTCTGTCATTATTCCGTGGCTGAAGGAAAACTATGGGTGCGAGGTCGTCGCGGTGTGCGGCGATATCGGCCAGGGGGGCGACGAGCTCACCGGTCTCGAGGAGAAGGCCCGCCAGACCGGCGCCTCCGAGGTTTACATCGAGGACATGCGCGAGGAGTTCGTCTCCGAGTATCTCTGGAAGCTGGTGCGCTCGGGCGGCGTTTACGAGCACAAGTACCTGCTGGGCACTTCCATCGCCCGCCCGCTGTTGGCCAAGAAGCAAGTGGAGGTGGCGCTGGCCACGGGTTGCGACGCGCTGGCGCACGGCTGTACCGGGAAGGGTAACGACCAGGTGCGCTTCGAGCTCACCTACAAGGCGCTGGCGCCGCATTTGGCGGTGATCGCTCCGTGGCGCGAGTGGAAGATCGTATCCCGCGAAGACGCCATCGAGTACGCCGCCCAGCACAAGGTGCCGATCTCCGCGTCCACCACCAAAATCTATAGCCGCGACCGCAACATCTGGCACATCTCCCACGAAGGCGGCGCATTGGAAGACCCCGCCAACCGGGCGCCGGATGAGATCTGGATGCTCACCAAGAGCCCCGCCGAAGCCCCCGACCAGCCAGGCGAGGTGACCATTGCGTTCGAAAAGGGAGTGCCGGTCTCGGTGGACGGCAAGAGCATGAAGGCCTTCGAACTCCTGGAAACGCTGAATGCCATCGGCGCCGAGCACGGAGTCGGGCGCATCGACCTGGTGGAGAACCGCTTCGTGGGCATGAAGTCGCGGGGCTGCTACGAAACCCCCGGCGGCGCGCTCATCATGTTTGCGGTCCGCGAACTCGAGGCGCTGACGCTCGACAAGAACACCCTGCACTACAAGCAGCAGCGCGCGCTGGAGTACGCCGAGATGGTGTACAACGGCATGTGGTTCACGCCGCTGCGTGAGGCTCTCGACTCCTTCTTCGACAAAGTGAGCGAGACCACCACTGGCGAAGTGAAGCTGCGCCTCTACAAGGGGAATATCGAACCGCTCTCGCGGAAGTCTCCCTATTCGCTTTATTCGCTCGACATCGCCAGCTTCACCATGGGCGCCAGCTACGACCAGAAGGACGCGCTCGGCTTCATCAACCTGGTGGGCCTGCCGATCAAGGTGCGGGCATTAGCGAACCGCGACCGTGAGAAGAAATCATGAGCCACCGATTAACACCGATGAACACAGATGAAAAGCAGGGTTTTATCGGCGTTCATCTGTGTTCATCGGTGGCTAAAAGTTCTTTCCCACGTTGTGGGTTTAAGGGCGCGCAATGAAACTCTGGGGCGGCCGTTTCGAATCCGGCCCGTCGGAGGTCTTCGAGCGCTTTTCGGGATCGCTCGATTTCGACCGGAGGCTCATCGACGCCGATATCCGGGGTTCGCAGGCCTTTGCCCGCGCCTTGGAGCAGGTCGGCATTCTGACGGCCGATGAGCGCGCGCAGATCGTGGCGGCCTTCGAGCAGATTCGCGCGGAGTCGGCCGCCCCTTCGTTCTA
>OCZU010001950.1_pt1 | contig 13304 bp, 11 predicted proteins | sample 1539001 | NCBI WGS metagenome assembly OCZU01 (sample SAMEA3539306, study PRJEB22396) | soil metagenome | biome: tundra; feature: field; material: soil | place: USA | collected 2010-05 | depth 0.15 m
ACACCGGGCGACAGCGTGGCCCTGTGGGAGGTCGGCAACGAGAACTACGGCTGCTGGGAGGTTAACAACTGGCTCGCCCAGTCCCCCGAGAACTACCAGGGCTATACCCCCAACACCTACTCCACGGTGAACGGCGTCTTCGAGAACCCGACGTGTCCCCAGGTCACGCAGGGTAACGCGGCGGGCACCCAGACGCTGGCGACGTCCTATGCCGTCAATGCCCGCGCGTTCCTGCAGGCCATGAAGAACGCAGATCCGCGGGCTCGGATCGGCGTGCCCTGGGCTTTCAGCAGTGACGTGCCCGGTGCGTCCGTGCCAGACAACTCAGAGTGGAACAACACCGTGCTTGGCCAGGACGGCAGGTACATCAGATTCGTCGACGCCCACTACTACCCGTTCTTCTTCGGCGGCAGTACTGGCGGCAGCAACCCCACCGACCAGCAGGTCCTGCAGTCACTGATGTCGGTGCCCACGCTGTACAACGAGATCCGCGGCGAACTCAACGCCTACGACCCGAGAGCCCAGGTCGTGGTCGGAGAGACCGGTGTATCCAACAACGAGACGACGACGGTCTGCACTCCGACCGGAGCGCTGTTCGCAGCCGGCGATGTCCTGTCCTGGCTGGCGGCCGGAGCCGAAAGCGTGAACTGGTGGGACATGAACAACTACGGCAACACCGGTCCCACGTGCACGAACGCGGACTACGGGATGTTCACGTCCGGTTCTCCTCCGATTCCGGAGACGCCCTACTACGGCTATCTGCTGGCCTCGGTGCTGGCCCAGCCACACGCGCTGCTCAGCGCAATGACCACCTCTGACCCGACCGACGTGCTCGCCTACCGGTCCCTGCTGCCAGGTGGCAAGGAGGCCGTCGCCTTCATCAACACCAACACCAGCTCCCCGGAGACGGTGACCTTCCATTCCGGCCTGCCACTGTTCGGCCAGATGCACACCTGGACCTACAGCGAGGGCAACCAGAACGCAACAGACTCGAACATCGTGCAGGGCACGACGAGCGCCTCCTCGCTCGCCCACGGCATCACCCTGCCGGCCGGATCGATGGTGATCCTGCAGTCCCGGTAGCACCTGAGCTGGAGCCTTCCGCAGGTCCCGTGCCCCGGCCAGCGATGGCCGGGGCACGGCGGGCGGTGGATATCATGCCGCTGGCAGCCATCTGCCCGATCGTCGATCTGAGACGCAGCCTCCGGGGCATCTCGTTCTAGCAGCCAGGCGCCGCGGTCTTACTGGCCCTGACCGCTGGGGGAGTATGGCACCGTGGAGTCACTGAGCGAGCTTCGGCAGCGACGGGTGTCCGAGTGCCGCCTGACCCCTGACCGGGTGCTGCGGACGGTAGCGGAGGCGGAAGAGTTCCTGCGCGACCGCCGACTGCTGACCCGGACGGCGGACTGCGCCATGCCGAGCCTGTACGAGGCGTGTCATGAGGATCCGTATCAGCCGGGCAGCCCTGGTTTCGCGACGTGGCCGGCCACGAAGTGGCCCTGGTTCGGTGAGCTCGCCGGGCGCGGCTACCTCGTAGTCGCGGTCCATCGCGGCAAGAACCTGCTCATAACCAACGAGGTGGCACGCATCCTCGACCCGATCTGCCGCGCGGAGATCCGGCGCATGCGCGCCGAAGACCGCGGCTGGGGCCGGCTGCTTGATCATCTGGCCGACGCGGGGCCGTCCAGCATCGAGGACCTGCTGGTGGAACTCGGGCTGAAGCGGCAGGAGCTGAGGTCGCTGCGGGCGCCGCTTGAGCGGTGCGGCGCGATCGTCTCGCGCTCACAGCAGGTGACCGCCGGCGCGGGACACCTTCATTCGAGCGAGCTCGCGCGCTGGGACCAGGTATTCCCCGGTACCGGCGATGCGGGTGACGCAGATCCGGTCAGCGCACTCAAGGACCTACTGGCCGCTGGTGTGCGCGCCGCGGTCGTCGCACCTGAGCGAGAACTGCGGCGCTGGTTCTCCTGGCAGTGGCACTGGACGGACACGCTTGTCGACGAACTCGTCCGCGATGGCGTGCTGCGCAGAGTGGACGGCCACGTCACGGCGTCAGCGCGAATGCAGCGGACGAACAGCCACAGCAGCGGGCGGTGATGCCGATGCCGATCGACTAGCTGCAAGGCGGACTGGGAGTCAGCCGATCCAGGCGAGGAAAGCCGTTCAGTTGGACGAGAGCTGTGCCCTCGAACCTCACGCTGTAACTCACAAGTGGTTGGGCCAGCCTGGTACGAGTTCCTCGATCGGCACGGATCCGGCTATGCTGCCGGTCCGGACAGCTTCCCGGACTGCCTGCAGACGCTCGTCAAATCCCGGGTCGGAGTAGGCGACCGCAGTCAGCCGCCACAGCCGCAGCAGGTCGTGCAACTGTCGGTATCCGCCTACCTGCCGGGCTGCCTCCGATGCAGCCTGGTAATACTCGGCCAGGAACTGGTCATGGAACCGAGCAGGCAGAACGTGCAATATCTCGACCGGATCGTCCGGGTCGGGCTCATACACCGGCTGCGCACTCATACCTCAGCAGGTTACCAGCGCGCGAAGTCGCGCAGACAGCCTCGACCGTGCCCGCACCGTCACGTCACCGCGGCCAGGTAATTGGCTAGCGCCGTGCCTAGCTGGCAACCTGAGCGCGATGCGCTGTCCAGAAACTGCTGGTTACGCCGGTGCGATCTGGTGGGCGACATCGGCGAGGGACGGCCAGTCTGGTGAGTCGATCACGCAGCGGGCGAACAGCCATAGCAGCAGCCGGTCGCAGTCGAGGCCGAACAGGTCGGCCAGTCGCCGGGCGAATCCGCGCGGGTCTGCGAGCAGCCGCTCCTCACAGTTCAGCATGTGCTGCAGCAGGTCATAGGTCGGATCACCGACGTAGGGCTTGGGATCGATCACGAGCCAGGGCTCTCGCTGCGCGGCCAGGACGTTGCCAGCGTGCAAGTCGGTACAGAGCAGGTCTCGGCGATCGGCCGTATTCGGAAGTTCGCGGAACAGTGCAGCGCCGGCCCGCGCCAGCCCAGGGTCGAGACCCGGCCGCCTGTTGACGCCCTGACCGGATGCCAGGCCGCCGCCCGTAGTCTGCCCGCCCGTGGTCTGCCCGCCCGTGGTCTGCCCGCTAGTGCTCTGCCCGCTCGCGATCTGCTGCTCGAACCTGTCAGCCCACTGGCCGCACATGACCTCCAGCGGCCGGAAACCGTCCGCTGGGGGCGGCTCGATCCAGAGCCGGCGCAGCAGCCCTGCGACCACCGTGTCCTGCTCTGGCTCCGGTCGGCAGCTCAGCGCCGTGCCGGGCACGCACTGCTCCATCAGCAGCACGATCGTGTCCTCGGTTTCCATCGAAGCATGCAGCCGCACGGCACCATCCCCGCCCCAGGCCCGAAGCGCACGGCCCTCGTGCTCCGCTTCCGGGTGCCGCCACCCGACCTTGAGTACCAGCAGGTCACCCGTCGGAGCACGGGCCGGTGCGACCCAGGCCGTCATGCCGCCCGGCTGGAACGGCTCGCCCACGTCGATCGACCACAGCCGCCGGGCCCGCGCGACGGTCTCAGGAACCGTCGCCAGCCACTCCTGCCATCCTTCCTCCGCTGCCGCCGCGGCCAGGTTCCGCGGCATCGCCAGCTCGTTCACGGCTTCGATCCTGCCAGCCTGCGCTACCGATACCGCCACGGAAGCCGTGCAGACCGGCTTGCTATCCGGTCGGGGGTGCCTCGTGCTGCGGCGGGCTCGCGTTAACGAGCAGGCCGACGATCACCGCGGCGGCGAGCAGGATTCCAGCCGCCCAGATCGCCGCCGTGGCGTAGCCGTGGACGAGCGCGGCGGCCTGCGATCCGCCATGGATGTGGGTGGCCAGGTAGCCGGCTGTAGCGCCGGCCGCGATCGTGTTGAGCAGGGCTGTGCCCAGCGAGGCGCCAACCTGCTGGGCGCTGTTGGCTACGGCCGAGGCAACCCCGGCGTCGCGCGGGCCGACCCCTGCGGTGGCCGTCGAGAAGGCGGGCACGAACACAGCGCCAAGGCCGAAGCCGAGCAGCAGTTCGGCGGGCAGCACGTGAGCGACATAGCTGGCCCGGACGCCAAGACCGGTCAGGGTCACCATGCCAGCCGCGCCGAGCACCAGGCCAGGGACGATCAGGAAGCGCGGCGGGACCTTCGGCAGCAGCCCGCGGGCAACCGTGGTGGAACTAAGCAGCACCGCGCCGGACAGCGGCAGGAACGCCAGGCCGGCCCTGGCCGGTGAGTAGCCGAGCACCACCTGGAAGTCGAACGTGAGCAATAGGAAGAGCCCGTACATGGCGATCACGGCCAGGCCGATCCCGAGATACGAGCCGCCTCGGTTGCGGTCGGCCAGGATGCGCCACGGCAGCATCGGATCGACGACCCGCGACTCGACGACGGCGAACACGGCGAGCAACCCGACGCCGCCGGCCAGCGCGCCGAGGGCAACCGGTGCCGACCAGGCCGTCGCCGCTGCTTCGGAGAATCCGTAGACGATGGCGACCAGGCCGCCGGTCACCAGGAGCATTCCGGGCAGGTCAGGCTTGGCGCCGCGCTGGCGCGGCGCGTCGGGCAGCACTCGTCGGCCGGCGATCAGGGCGGCGACGGCGATTGGGACATTGACGAACAGGCACCAGCGCCACTGCAGGTATTCGGTCAGGACGCCGCCTAGCAGCAGGCCAGCCGCGCCGCCGGTGCCGGCGATCGCACCGAAGACGGCGAACGCCTTAGCCCGCTCGCGAGCGTGAGTGAAGGTCAGTGTCAGCAGCGACAGCGCCGCCGGGGTCAGCAGCGCGGCGAAGGCTCCCTGGGCGGCACGCGCGCCGAGCAGCACGCCGAAGCTGGGCGCGGCACCGCCAGCGGCCGAGGCTGCGGCGAAGCCGGCCAGGCCGGCCAGGAACGTCCGCCGGCGGCCGAGAGTGTCAGCAAGCCGGCCGCCGAGCAGCAGCAGGCCGCCGAACGCGAGGGTGTAGGCGGTGACCACCCACTGCCGTTCGGGGGAGGAGATCTGCAGCGTTCGCTGCGCCGATGGCAGCGCGATGCTGATGATCGTGGCGTCGAGGGCCACCATCATCTGCGCCACCGAGATGCAGGCCAGCGCGAGCCAGCGGCGCGAAGGCGCAGGCCCGCCCGGCAGCCCGGGCTGGGTGGTCGTAGCCGGCTTCGTCGAGGCCATGACTCGAAGCATAGATAGCTAATGATTAGATGTCAAAGAATTAGATGTCAATGAGTCGTGCTACACTGGTCAGATGCAACCTGCCTGCCTTCCGATCGGCCTGCATCTGACCCGTGCGGACCGGGCAGTCAGCAGGGCATTCGACGGCGCGCTTGCCGCGGCCGGCGGGTCGCTGCCGGCCTGGCTTGTGCTGCTCAACCTGAAGATCAGGCGGATGGCCAGCCAGCGGGAGCTGGCCGAGGCGGTCGGGATTCGCGAAGCCACGCTGACCCACCACCTCAACGCGATGGACGCAGAGGGACTGATTACCCGCAGACGCGACGCCGGCAACCGGCGCATCCATGTGGTGGAGCTGACCGGGGCCGGCGAGGCGGCGTTCCTCCGGCTGCGGGAGGCGGCGATCGCCTTCGATCACCGCCTGCGCGCCGGGATCTCCGACGCTGAGATCGCCAGTTTCGCGGCCGTTCTGGATCGGCTGGCGGCCAACGTGAGTGCCGACAACGCGAGCCCCGTGGACCTCCCGCCGGGTCAGCCAGGAACGGGCAGCGACTGACGCCGCCGCCGCAACCGCCGGCGTTGACACTGGGGCGGCTGGGCATCTAGATTTTCAATGTTCGATCACGGAACTGATGTTCGTGAAGCGCACAACATCGCCGCTCGGCCGGACTGCTGCCGCACGGGTCGAATCACTACTGAGCTACTACCCATGGAGCCGTGAACCGGTGAAGGAGCGCACGTGACTCTTCTCGACAAGTCAATCTGGCACGGCAAGGCGTTCACCGGCGGATGGAACCAGGTCAGCGGCGGTGCGGCGGCTGTCGTCGAGCCCGCCACCGGTGCCGAGCTCGGCCAGGTTGGCATTGCGGCGCCCGCGGACATCGCGGCCGCGACAGCCGCGGCGGCCGCCGCTCAGCCCGCCTGGGCAGCCCTCCCGTACACCCAGCGAGCCGCGATCTTGCGCAAGGCAGGCGAGATCTGGCTGGCTAACGCTGCTGAGATCGAGGACTGGAGCGTCCGCGAGGGCGGGAAGATCCCCCCGGCGGCGCAGTTCGAGACGCACGTGGCGACCGAGGAGGTCTTCGAGGCCGCCACGCTTCCCGGCCGCCCGTACGGCGACCTGCTGCCCAGCGAGCAGCCGCACCTGAGCTTCGCCGAGCGGGTGCCGGTCGGCGTGGTCGGCGTGATCGCGCCGTTCAACTTCCCGCAGATCCTGGCGATCCGCTCGGTCGCGCCGGCGCTGGCGCTCGGCAACGCGGTCGTGCTCAAGCCCGATCCCAGGACCGCAGTCTGCGGCGGGATCGTGCTGGCCAGGATCTTCGAGGAGGCCGGCCTGCCGGGCGGTCTGCTGCATGTCCTGCCCGGCGGCGCTGACGTCGGCGAGGCGCTGGTCACGGACCCGCTGGTGTCGGTGATCTCGTTCACCGGGTCCACCGCGGCCGGGCGCAAGGTCGGCGCACTGGCGGGCCAGCATCTCAAGCGAGTGCACCTGGAACTCGGCGGCAACTCCGCGCTGATCGTTCTCGATGACGCTGACCTGGACAAGGCCGCCTCGGCCGGGGCCTGGGGCTCGTTCCTGCATCAGGGCCAGATCTGCATGACCACCGGCCGCCATCTCGTGCAGGACGCGGTCTACGACGACTACGTCGCCAAGCTCGCCGAGAAGGCCGGCCACCTGCCGGTCGGCGACCCCGCGTCCGGGCAGGTCGCGCTCGGGCCGATCATCGATGAGCGTCAGCGCGACAAGGTGCATGCACTAGTCACTGGCAGCGTGGATGCCGGCGCCAGGCTCGCGGCCGGCGGTACCTACGAGGGTTTGTTCTATCAGCCGACCGTCCTCGCGGATGTGGCACCGGCCATGCCGGCCTACGCCAGCGAGGTATTCGGCCCGGTCGCCCCCGTGATCCGGTTCTCCAGCGTGGACGAGGTGGCCAAGCTCGCCGCCGACTCCGAATACGGCCTGTCGCTCGGCATCTTGACCAAGGACGTGATGCGCGGCCTGGAACTGGCCCGCCGCATTCCGACCGGAATCGTGCACATCAACGACCAGACCGTGGATGACTCGCCGAACACTCCGTTCGGCGGCATCCGGGCGTCCGGCACCGGTGCGCGGTTCGGCGGGTCAGCCAACCTGGACGCGTTCACCGACACTCGGTGGGTCACCATCCGCGGTGACATCGCGCCCTACCCCTTCTAATCAGCTCGGCAGAAGATGCGCACCCAAGTAGGCATCGTCGGGGCCGGCCCGGCCGGACTGCTGCTGTCTCATCTGCTTGCCCTGCGCGGCATCGAGTCGGTCGTCGCGGAGGTCCGCAGCCGCGGCCACTGCGAGGCGCGGCAGCGGGCGGGCGTGCTGGAGGATAGCAGCGTCCGGCTGCTTCGCGAGGCTGGCCTGGCCGACCGGCTGGACCGGCTGGGACTAGAGCACGGCGGGATCTACCTGCAGTTCGCCGGCCAGCGTCGGCACCTTGACTTCCGTGACCTGACCGGCGGCCGTACGGTAACCGTCTATGCCCAGACCGAGGTGGTTAAAGATCTGATAGCGAAACGGCTCGCAGCCGGCGGTGCCGTCGACTTCGAGGTGACCGGCACCGTGGTGGATCGTCTCGACACTGACCGCCCGGTGCTCAGCTACACCCGCGCCGATGGCAGCACGGCGCAGATCGTCTGTGACGTGATCGCTGGCTGTGACGGATTCCACGGCATCTGCCGCCCGGCGATGCCGGACGGCGTGGCGACCATCAGGGAGCGCGAGTACCCCTACGCCTGGCTGGGCATCCTCGCCGACGTGCCGCCGTCGACCGATGAGCTGATCTACGCCTACCACTCCCGCGGCTTCGCGCTGCACAGCATGCGCAGCCCGACGCTCAGTAGGCTGTACCTGCAGGTCGATCCGGACACCTCGATCGAGAACTGGCCGGACGAGCGGATCTGGGATGAACTGCAGCAGCGGTTCGCGCTACCCGGCTGGGACCTGCGGCAGGGTCCGGTCCTGGACAAGAACATCACGCCGATGCGGAGTTTCGTCAGCACTCCGATGCGATACGGGCGGCTGTTCCTGGCCGGAGATGCCGCGCATATCGTGCCGCCGACCGGCGCCAAAGGACTCAATCTGGCGCTCGCCGACGTGGCCGTGCTCGCCCCGGCACTGGACGGCCTGCTCCGCGGCGACTCGCGGCTGGCCGATGAGTACTCGGCCACCTGCCTGGAACGAGTCTGGCGGGCCACCCACTTTTCCTGGTGGATGACGACGATGCTGCACCGGTCTCCCGGTGCCGACGATATGGAGACCGAGCTGCAGCTCTCCCAGCTCCGCTACGTCACGACCTCACGTGCGGCGGCCACGTCGCTGGCCGAGAATTACACCGGCTATTAGACCCGAGCTGCACTACACCCGAGGAGATGCTCATCATGCGCAGCGCACCGCCATTCCGCGCCGACCACGTCGGCAGCCTGCTCCGCCCGCAGCAGTTGCTCACCGCACGGGCTGACTTCGCGGCCGGCCGGATCGACGCCGCGGAACTGCGGGCCATCGAGGATGCGGCGATCACCCAGATCGTCGGGATGCAGGCGCAGGCGGGCCTGCAGTCGGCCACCGACGGCGAGTTCCGCCGGGCGTCCTGGCACATGGACTTCATCTACTCACTCGGCGGGATCACCAAGGCACCGGGCAACCTGGCGGTCAAATTCCGCAATGCCTCGGGCAACATCGAGTTCACCCCGGCTGCCCTGCATGTCGGCAGCAAGATCAAGCTGGACCAGACGATCTTCGCGGACGACTTCCGCTACCTGCAGTCCGTGGCGGGCTCGGCGACGCCTAAGCTCACCATCCCGTCGCCGAACATGGTCCACTACCGTGGCGGTCCCGCGGCGATCGACCAGGCTGTCTACCCGGACATGGAGGAGTTCTGGTCGGATCTGTCCGCTGCCTATGCCGAGCAGGTCCGGCGGCTGGCCGAGCTGGGCTGCACGTACCTCCAGCTAGACGACACCAGCCTGGCCTATCTCAACGATCCCGCCCAGCGCGCCGAGATAGCCGAGCGCGGCGAGGACGCCGAGCACCTGCACCTGCGCTACATCCGCCAGGTCAACGACGCCATCGCAGCCAGGCCGGATGCCATGGCGGTCACCACGCACATGTGCCGCGGCAACTTCCGGTCGTCCTGGGCCGCCGAGGGCGGTTATGACTTCGTCGCCGAGGCGCTGTTCAGCGAGCTGAACGTGGACGGTTTCTTCCTTGAATACGACGATGAGCGCTCCGGCGGGTTCGAGCCGCTGCGGTTCGTGCCGAAGGGCAAGATGGTCGTCCTCGGCCTGGTCACGACCAAGCGCGGGGAGCTTGAAGATCCCGACGTGCTGAAGCGCCGGATCGACGAGGCGGCCAGATTCGTCCCGCTCGACCAGCTCTGCCTGTCACCGCAGTGCGGCTTCTCCTCCACTGTCGAGGGAAACGTCCTGACCGCCGACGAGCAGGCGGCCAAACTCGCCCTGATCGTGGGCGTCGCCCACGACGTCTGGGGCTAATGCGCCTGCACGGGAGCTCGTGCGCCGTCGCGTGTCGGTCAGCGCAGCCACACCACCCCGATCCCCATGACGCTAACCGGGCAAATCATTATAAAATACTCACTGACTGACGGGTATCCGGTCACAGACCGGAAATAGCCGGAAATAGGTGGCCCGGCCGTCCGCGATCGCCTCCACCGCTGCGGATTTCGCGCTCCGCGACCTCCCTGTTTGCGATGAAGGCACATAGTGAGGGTTTGGTGGCGACATTTACCAACAAATAGGACGGAGAAATGACTGAAACCCATACTAAGTCGACTGAAACCGGTGCTAAGTCAGCTGTAACCCGCGCAAAGGCCTCCAGTGATCACGGGCGCCGCCCGTGGGGCCTGACGCGCTATCACGCGACGGCGTTTCTTGGCCCGCCGGATGACGCAGGGCTTGAAGACCTGCGATCCAGGTGGGATCCCGTCATGGCCAGCCAGATCGCCGCGCACATCACGCTGCTCTATCCCCATCGCTGAGCAGATCCTCAGACCGCGCCGGGCGAGCCTTTAGCCACGGTGATGCCGTACCGGATCGATTTGAGGGTTTCAATAAAAACTTACTCAGCTTGTCAATTAATTGCAACTCACTTGCAATTACTATTACATCGCAGAAAGGATGGAGCTGTCGCGCCGGCCGCGCGCGAGTCGATGGAGGTTGCATGAAAACCGGGTACAGCCCCACGAGTCGCAGCCCGGAATTCTGGTGGTACGTAGGCTCCCAGGCGGTCTCGATGATCGGGAACGCCATGACGAATACCGCACTGTACTGGCTCGCAATTCACCTCGTCCACGGTCATGCCGTTGGCCTGTCCTTCGTCGCAGCCGCGCAATTCCTACCGATGATCTTGCTCAGCCGCCGGGCCGGGCTCCTTGCTGGGCAGCACCGGCCGAGCCGGGTGCTTGCCCTCACAACGATCGCCGAGTGCGCTGGCGCGCTGGCAATCGGAGTCCCGCTGGTCGCCGGATGGATGACCATCTGGTACCTGTGCGTGCTGGGCTTCGCCATCGGCAGCGCGCAGACGGTCGGCCTGCCGGCGGGACAGATATTCATGCTGGAACTGGTCGGAGCGAAGGAACTCCGGCGAGGCGCGTCGGTCAGCAGCATGGTCATGGGCCTGGCTAAGATCGCTGGGCCAGGTCTGGCCGGCTTCCTGATAGCGACAGTCGGCACAGGGCAGGTTTTCCTGGCAGATGCGGGATCGTTCGCGGCAGTAATCGTGGTCCTCCTATGGCTGTCAAAGAAGATCACCCGGACTACGAGTCATACGCATGCTCGCGCTGAAACAGCCCGGAGATTCCGCTGGATACTGGACTTGCCGGGCAGCATCCGGCTTACCGTCGTCATGGCCCTGCTGATAGGAGGTTTTGGCTACCAGTTCGAAATCACCAACCCCCTCATCGCTACGCACGTGTTCCACCTCAGTGCTGAGGCATTCGGCCTGCTAGGGACGCTGATGGCCGTGGGCGGCATCGCCGGAAGCTATTACTCATCCCGCCGGTCAAATCCGCGCAGCTCAGAGTTCGTCACCTGGTCATTGATCTTTGGCATTGCCGAATGCATCGCGGCAGTCATGCCCGCGCCATGGGCATATGAGGCCGTCATGGTCGTCATAGGCGGTACTATCACGCTATTCTCAATTACCGCCACCGTCTATATCAGGCAGACAGCTCAGCCAGCGCACCTCGGGCAGGCCCTCAGCGCCTATAACGCTGCCTTCATAGGCTTCGTCCCCGCAGGAGCGTTCGCCGTCTCGGCCATCGCTATCCTGGCTGGCACCCGGTGGGCGCTGACCATCCCCGGCCTGGCCGTTACCATCTTCGCCGTAGCGGTCCTGGCCCTGACGCACACGAGACGCAAGCAGGGCGAGTCGCCGTCCCGGGACACCGCGTGATTAGCGGCGCCGTAGCCGGGCCAGGCCGCGGGCTGGCTGGCCTCCTGATGAGGCTGGCCAGAGCCAGTAGCCAACCGGGAAGAGCCGGAGGCCGAGTCGGTCGGAGATCAGGCCCCACAGGCCGCGCGGCGCCCAGATGGCGACGGCCATGGCGACCAGCCCGAGGATGATGAAGTACCAGGTCCCGTACTGGGACAGTGCCTGCTGCAGCACGAAAAACACGATCGTCCCCAGGATCGGGCCCTCGATCGTGCCGATCCCGCCGATGATCGTGATGAAGATCATCTCGGCCGACCATTGCACGCTGAACGCCGCGGTCGGCACCACGAACTGCTGGCTGATGATATACAGCGCGCCGGCCGCCCCGCACCCGGCCGCTGACACCATGAACACCAGTTGCTGGGTCGATGACACCCGCGCGCCGATGCTGCGCGCGCCGGCCTCGTCATCGCGGACGGCGGTCAGGACCAGGCCGAGCGGGCTGCGCAGCAAGCCATAGATGCCAGCCAGGACGACTACCGCGACCACCAGCGTGGCCCAGTAGGTGTCGGCCGTGAGCAGCGTCGGACTCAGGTTCAGGCCTGGCAGTGCCGTCCCGGTGCCGCCGCCCAGGGAGGAGATCTGGATGATGATCAGCTCACAGACCGAGGCGATCACCCACATGGTGATCGCGAAGTAGCCGCTGCGCAGCCGCGAGACCAGCCACCACACCGGGAGCCCGACGACCGCGCAGAGCAGCGTCGCGGCCGGGATCGCCACGAACGGGTTGGTGCCGTGGCTGGCCAGGATCAGCACGAAGTACGCGCCGAGACCGATAAACGCCTGCTGGCCGACGGAGACCAGGCCGGCGTAGCCGGCCAGCAGATTCCACATGCTGGCCATGATCAGCAGGATGAAGAAGTTGGACAGCAGGTTGGTAGTGCCGGAGTAGACGATGTAAGGCAGATAGCCGAGGATGACCACGACGATCACGGCGGCGATGCCCGCCCACAGCGTCGACCGCCTCGATCGGGTGATCCGGATCGACCCGTCGGGTCCGGTGGCCGCACCGGACGGCATTCCGGCTGTCGCGGCTCGCTGCGGGGCGGTACTCATGCGGTCTCCCTGCGGCTGGTAATCCCCTGCGGCCTGATCACCAGGATCAGCAGGAAGAATAGCTGACCAGCGAGTATCTGATCAGCCGCGTTGTACTGCCCGCCGAGCTGCTGGACGACGCCGAGCAGAATGCCGCCTGCCAGCGTGCCCCAGAGCGAGCCGAGCCCGCCGATCACCACGACCTCGAACGCGAAGAGCAGTAGCTGGTCCGTCCCGGTCGTCGGATCGAACTGCAGGTACATGCCGAACGCGAGGCCAGCCAGCGCGACCGTGCCGAATGCGATCGCTGCCGCGATGCCGAAGACGTGCCGGTAGTCGACGCCGGACAACTGAGCGGCCTCACGGTCATCAGCGACCGCCCTGATCAGCCGGCCGTTCTTCGACTTTGAGAGGAAGTACTGCAGCCCCAGCAGGACAACCACGGCGACCACCAGGATGGCCAGATCGAGGTAGGCGATGGTGATCTGGGAGCCGATGCTGAACGAGTCGGACACCAGCGAGCCGATGCTGAGGGAGTGGCTATTCGCCGACAAGAACTGCTGCAGGCCGTTCTCGACCACGACCGACAGGCCGAAGGTCACCAGCAGGGTGGTCAGCACGCCGCGATCCAGC
>OCZU010001951.1_pt1 | contig 13298 bp, 11 predicted proteins | sample 1539001 | NCBI WGS metagenome assembly OCZU01 (sample SAMEA3539306, study PRJEB22396) | soil metagenome | biome: tundra; feature: field; material: soil | place: USA | collected 2010-05 | depth 0.15 m
CGGTCAGGGCACGTTGCACCCCATCAACTTCTTCCTCTCCCCCGACGCCACCCAGGCCTACATCGTCGCCAGCGATCGCAGTAGCGTCCTGGTTTATAGCTTCAACACCAACGCTGTGTCCGCAATTCCGCTGGTCAACAGCGCAACCCCTGTTGCCGCGGATATCACCGTGGATGGCACGCTGATCTATGTCGCCGGCTCCGATGGATTGCTGCACGAGATCAGCATCCCGTTATCCCTCGACCAGAACCAGATATCCTTCTTGCCCCTAGCCAACTCTCCCAACAGCTTCTGCTACACCGGCTCCAATTGCGCCCTGAACATAGTGGCCGTTAAACCCTAGCCAACGGGATGATGTGCGTGGGATATGGAGGATAGCTAGCGGGAAGACGGATGGTGGGGGAGTGTCCGGCAGACTTCTTGGCTTCTGAGACAAAACAGCTCTACGCCGTCTTCTCCAAATCCTTCGCCACACTATCCAGCACGCCATTCACGAACTGCACCGATTCCAAACTGGAGAACTTCCGCGCGATCTCAAGCGCTTCGTTGATCACCACCGCCCGCGGCGTGTCCGGATAGCCCAGAAACTCCGCTACCCCGGCGCGCAGCAGGTTACGATCCACCGCCGCCATGCGCTCCATGCGCCAGTGCTCAGCGTGTCCCTCAATCAATTTGTCGATTTCCGCGACGCGATCGGTCGCCACCCGAAACAAATCTTCCGCGAACCCCCGCACCTCGGCGCTGGTCCCGCCATGCTCCGCCCAAAAGGTGCGCTGCACCTGATCGACAGACTGCTTGCCCAGGTCCGCCTGAAACAGCATCTGCAGAACCAGTTCACGGGATTTACGGCGCGTACCCATAGAGACAGTTGCCAGCAGACAGCTACCAGTTGTCAGTTTACTGTAGAGGAAACTTATCTGCGCTTGGTCTTTGAGGCAGGCCGTCGCCTCGAACGTTTCTCACTTCCACCCGCAGGCGTGTGATTCCGGCCCGTAGGGTTGTCCTTCCGAGCGAAGCGAGGAATCTGCTTCTTGCCGGCAGCCGATGATTGATGGCCAGCGCCGGACGGCTGACGATGGAGAGCTGTTTTGCCGACAGCCGTAGCCCGAGGCCCGATAGCCTCCTTCAGCGACGCCATCTCCACCGCCGCCAGGGCCGCCTCAAAACCCTTGTTGCCCATCTTCAACCCGGCGCGGTCAATGGCCTGCTCCAGGTTCTCGCAAGTAAGCACGCCAAAAGCATGTGGTACCCCCGTCTCCTGCGCCGATTGGCCAATCCCGCGAGTCACTTCGTTCACGATCACGTCATAGTGCGCTGTGTTGCCGCGCAGCAAGCAGCCAAGACAAATGATCGCGTCGTACTTCCCAGTCTCTGCCAGTTTCCGCGCCGCCAACGGGATCTCAAACGCTCCCGGAACGCGCACAATATCGTAGCCCTCTGAAAACTTCACGCCGCATCGCATCAATCCATCCGTTGTTCCGGCCAGCAGCCGCTCCGTTATGAACGAATTGAAGCGCGAGACAACGATTCCGAAAGTCTTGCCAGCAGCACTCAGGTTACCCTGTATCGCAAACTGTTCCGGCTCCGAACTTCTCGTCGTCCGAATTCCGATAAACGAGACGACCGTTCCACCGGGGAGCCGCACCACAAAAAACCGCCCGGAGTGCTTAGGCTCCGGGCCGGAGTCATCCTCGACAATCTCCAAACCCATCTTCTTGATCACCCCGACCGCAGAATCAGGATCCGAGATCGTCAGCTCCAAATCTGGATAAGCACGCGGATTCTTCCGGTGCACCACTTCCAGGATCAGCTCGGAAGGCAGAAAAGGCTGGAGACGGTAGCTCTTATGGTCTTCTACTTCTTGGCCGCGAAAGCCCAACCCATCGAGCATTCTGGCAAGAAGCCCGAAGTCCTCCTCGCTCCTCGTCTGTACGGTGAGGTTAGCCCATTTCATCAGTGAATTGCTTTCTCCGAGACTCAGTGCCCGCGTGGCGGATCCGCGCGTACTACCCTGTGTTCCTCTGTGTCCCCTGTGGTGAGGCTTTTGATTTACTTCCCTTTGAACACCGCCGCCCGCTTCTCCAAGAACGCCGTAGTCCCTTCCTTCTTATCTTCAGTCGCGCAGGCCACGCCAAACAAAACCGCCTCCAAATACAAGCCCTCGCTCAAGCTCATCTCCATGCCCTTGTTCACGGCCTCCATCGCATACTGCACGGCCAGCGGAGCATTGGCGATGATCTTTGCCGCAATCGCTTCCGCCCGTGGAATCAACTCCGCCGCCACCGTAACTTCATTCACCAACCCAATGCGATGCGCCTCCTGCGCTGTGATCGTCTCCCCGGCCAGCACCATCTGCATCGCGATGCCCTTGCCCACCAGCCGCGGCAGCCGCTGCGTTCCACCATATCCCGGGATAATCCCCAGCTTCACCTCCGGCTGCCCCAGCTTGGCATTCTCGCTCGCCAGCCGCATCGTGCACGCCATCGCAATCTCGCATCCCCCACCCAACGCAAATCCATTGATGCAGGCAATCACGGGCTTGCCGAGATTTTCCATCAAGTTGAGAACGTTCTGCCCGCGATGCGTATACTCCTTGCCCGAAACCGCATCATGCTGGGCCAGTTCCCCAATGTCGGCCCCGGCGATGAATGCCTTCTCACCCGCACCGGTAAAAATGACGACACGAATCGACGAGTCGCTCTTGATGTCATGCAACGCAGCCCGCAACTCCTCCATGGTAGCCATGTTCAGCGCGTTCAGCACCTTCGGCCGGTTGACGGTGACATAAGCAATCGCGTTTTTCTTTTCCAGGAGAATGTTTTCGAAGTTCATAAAATCAAACCGGCTTGCGGACGAACGCAGATCAACACGGATTTCAAAATGTCATGCAGAGCAACAGGTGATGTCATTCTGAGCGAAGCGAAGAACCTATGCAACTTGCGGGCGGCGGAAGACTGGGCGTTGGCCTCAGCTTCCCTCGAATTCCCTGTGTTCTGTGGACGCAGCCGGGCTGATCCGCGACAACGTAGTCACTTCCCTCGCGCCACCGCCTCGACCTCATCCTTGCTCAGCTCGCAACTGATGCAGCGCTGCGTCCACAGCCGGTTGGCGAACACCTTCCCGCACCGTGGACACTTCCACTCCGTGAGCCACCATCCCCCCGCCAGGTACACCCCGATCCAGCCCAGTAAAATCGCGAAATCAGCGGGCTCTCCCAGCTTCAGCTTCCCAATCATGAAGCCCAGAAAGATAAAACTAAGAAAGAGCACTACCACCAGATTCCGTCGCGCCACATAGCTGTGCCATGCCCGGCGATATCTTGCGACATCCTGCGGGCCGCCCTCACCCGGCGCTTGATCGGTTTTTCTGCGTCTGAACATCGCAATTCCATCTCAGCCACTGAGATTCTACAGTTTATTGGCCTTCGGACGATTCGGGTCCGAATAATCGTAAAACCCCTTACCCGTCTTCTTCCCGTACCATCCCGCCATCACCAGCCGCTTCAGCAACGCAGGTGAAGCAAACCGCCGTTCCTTGAACTCGTCAAACATCACGTGGGTAATGTAGTAGGTAGTGTCGAGCCCCACAAAATCGAGCAAAGTAAACGGCCCCATGGGATACCCGCACCCCAGCTTCATCGCGTTATCAATATCTTCAATCGACCCCACGCCTTCTTCATAAGCCCGGATGGCATCCAGCAGATAAGGCACCAGCAGCCGGTTGACGATGAATCCCGTCTTGTCCGATGTCCGCACCGGGACTTTACCCAGTTTTTTCCCGAACTCGTAAGCGGTTTGATAAACGTCATCTGCGGTCGCAATCGTCCGCACCACCTCCACGAGCTTCATCAGCGGCACCGGATTAAAAAAATGCAGCCCAATAAACCGCTCCGGTCGCTTCACCGAAGTCAAAAGCTCAGTCACCGAAATCGAGGACGTATTCGAAGCAAAGATCGCCTCTTTCTTCACCACGCCATCGAGCGACGCATACATCTTCTTCTTCTCTTCCACGTTTTCGATAATGGCCTCAATAATAATGTCGCAATCGGCCAGGTCCGCCTTGTTCGTCGTCCCCTTGAGCCGCGCGCGGATCGCATGCTTCTGCTCGGCCGTGATCCCACCCTTCTCGACCGGCCGCTCGGCAAACTTGGCCAGGGATTTCTCGATCCCGGCAAAGCCCTTATCCAGAAACTTCTGCTCCACTTCAAGCACAGTCACATCGAATCCAGCCGTCGCGCACACCTGCGCAATGCCCGAACCCATCAAACCACAACCGAGAACGCCAACTTTTTGGATATCCATAAACAGACAACCTTTGCTATTTTGAACTGCCTGAAAGGTCCCGCACAGAGATGTCAATTCCGCCGCACTTAACAACTTGGAACTCGAGACTTGGGTGCTTCGTATACGCTACCTCTAGATGCGACGGGGTCAGCCAGTTCATCGTCAGAGTTATCTCACCCGTCTCCTGCTGATCCAACAACAATATCTCGGTGGGACTCTTCTGGCCACCAGTGCGCCTTAGTTCAACGGTGGTGTAGAGACCGGCGTTGCCGGGTCCGCTGTACTGGTCAGTCCGAGCACTCGCGATCCAACGCCCGTCGGGCGATCGGGCTGCTGCGGACCAGGTCGTCGTCGGATTACCGCGACAGGCGGAGAGTAAGACGCTGACTCCAACGACTATGAGCGTGGACGTGTGTTTCCGGTCCATAGGAGAATTATGGCCACATGGCTAGACTTGACCGCTCAATTCATGCTCTCCACCACCATCGCAATCCCCTGCCCGCCGCCGATGCAAGCCGTGGCCAGCCCATACTTCTTCTTCCGCCGCCGCAATTCGTACAGCAGTGTAATCACCAGCCGAGTCCCGGTTGCCCCCAGCGGATGCCCCAACGCAATCGCTCCACCATTCACGTTAACCTTCTCGCGATCGAGGCCCAACTCTTTCTCCACCGCCAGATACTGCGCCGCAAACGCCTCATTCACTTCAATCAGATCAATGTAATCCAAAGAAAGCCCAGCCTTCTGCAAAGCGATCTTAGTAGCCGGCACTGGACCCCGCCCCATCAGCTTCGGCTCAACCCCAGCAACGCCCCAGCCAACAATCCGCCCCAGCGGCTGGATGCTTCGCTTGCGAGCCTCCTCCAGCGCCATCAACACTACCGCCGCGCCGCCATCCACGATCCCGCTAGCGTTCCCCGCCGTAACCGTCCCATTGCGACCAAACGCCGCCTTCAGCTTGGCCAGCCCTTCCAAAGTGGTCTGCGGCCTCCGGTGATCATCTTCCGTCAGAGATTCCCCTGTAGCCTCGCCCTTAGAATTCCGCAGCGCCACCGGAACCAGTTCTTCCTGAATGCGTCCTTCTTTATAAGCCGCATCGGCCTTCTGCTGCGACCTCAGCGCAAACTCGTCCTGCATCTCGCGCGTAATGCCATGCTCCGAACCCAATAATTCCGCGGTGTTCGCCATGTAAAGACCGCAATAGCTGTCGAGCAACGCCACCATCAAAGAATCTTCCAGCTTCCCTCCCGGAGCCAAACTAAATCCATCGCGCCCGCGAATCACAAACGGAGCCTGCGACATGGCCTCCATCCCACCCGCCAGCACAATCTTCGCCTCGTCGGTCTGAATCATCTGCGCCGCATTCACGATCGCCTGCATCCCCGATCCGCATAGCCGGTTCACCGTCAGCGCCGGAGTCTCAATCGGCAGTCCGGCCCGCAACCCCACATGCCGCGCCCCATACAAAGCATCGCCCGAAGTCTGCTGCGCGTTGCCAAACACAGCATGATCAAATTCCTTGGGATCGATCCCTGCCCGCTCGATCGCCCCCTTGGCCGCCACTGCTCCCAACTCCTGCGCCGTAAAGTCTTTCAACTTGCCGCAATAGCGGCCAAAGGGCGTGCGCGCCCCACTGACGATAGCGATATCACCCGGTTTCAACATGATTTTCCTGAGAGAACCTCGGAATCAGAGCGCATCAGAGCAGACAAAAAACGGTGCCGCAAACTGGTTAGTGTAGCAGCGCCCGAGGAGATTTGACCACCGGGAGGACGACAGGTCGTGTCTCAGTTTACGGAGATGCTCATGTGGGGACGGCCGCCTCGGCCGTCCTTCGGAGCGAAGCCCGACGGCTTCGTTCGTCAAGGCCGTCAAAACTGACGCCCTAGTAAATGACCAGCGGAAGAGGATGCTCATTGAGTCCATGAGCCTACGCCACAGCCCCAGCGGCCAGCGCCGCCGCCAGCGCCACAACTTTCCCGTGCCCCTGCGCCAACGAAGAAGCCAGCGCATGCTCGACGCGGTTGATCACTTCCGTCACAATGTCCACGGGATCGTAGCTTTCCTTCACCACCGCCTCCGCCAGTCCCGCGGAGAAGTCCATGGCGTGGCCTTTCTCCGACCCTTCCTTGGCAGGAAGGTGAACTCCCGCGATGATCTTTCGCAGTTTTTCGATCGCCATCATCGCCTCTTTCTCCGCCGTGTCTCCAAGAATGATCGCGATGGTGGTGGTGTCGTAGCGGAACGCCAGATCATTGGTCCGGATGTTGGCCGCAAACTGTTGCCCAATCTTCTCCATCGCATTTTCCACGGCAGTCTCGCCATATTCCTTGATCAGCGCCGCGCTCCGCCCGAACTGCAACAGCAACACGGACAGCGACGCCGCATTTTGCACCGCCCGCTTGCTCTCCGCCATCAGCAAATCAAGATAAGACCCCCGCTTCAGCAGTCCCGACTTCTCTTCTGTCACCGAAAGGTTCTTCACCAGCCGCCGCAGACCCGCGTTATTCAGCGCGATCACCATCTGATCGGCCAGCGTCTTCAGGACCACCGCGTCGGTATGCGGCCAAACTCGCGGCTTGTTATGCATCAGCGCCAGCACGCCTACCGAATCCTCGCCATTGCTCAGCGGCAATGCCAGCACCGTCGATGTCCCCAGCTCCGCCAGCGCCTTGCGCGCACTCTGCAACTCCGGAGCGTTCTGCGCATCAGCGAGGATGACGGGATCTTCCGACGACATATCCTGCAGCGCGCACATCACTTCCTTAATCGCTCCTGAACTGCCAGCCTTCACTCCCCTGCCGCAGAACTCCTGCACCGCCGTCGGAGCCGAACCAGGAGTCCGCATCAAAGCGACGCAGCGCGATATTTCCCAGTGTCCGCCAATCTCGTTCACCGCCGTGGTCAACACCGCCGGAGCGGTCGCCTGGTGATACAGCTTGCGCGTGATTTCCGCCACGCGCGTAACGTTGCGCATCTCCGCCGCTGGATCTGGCGCCGGCGCTGCAGCCGCTGCAGTTGGCGCCGAAGGAGCAACCGAAGCCGTTGCCGCCAGCGGTGCCGACCCGGCGTAGCTTGGCGTAACTCCCGCCGCCAGGTAAAGCCGCTGCAAATCCTCGTTGCGCTCTTCTTCGCGCGGAAAAAGTTCCTGAATCCTCTGCAACCTCTCCACCGCTTTGTTCCGCATCCCGTACTGCACCAGAATTTCCGCCTGCAGCATCAAGTCCTGCAGCGTCGAAGCCCCCAGCGTCGCTTCCTGCGCCTGCGCTGGCTCGGCCACCGCCTTGCTCACCGGGGTAAACCGCGACGCAATCGCCGAAAACTTTCTCTCGTCAATCTTGCCCTTCAACATCTCCAGCCGCTTCGTATGCCCGGACTCGTAGGGATCCACCTCCGCCGCCCGATCCAGGCATTCCGCCGCTTTGTCGAAATCCCCCGTGCCGCAATACACATCGAAGAGTTTCAGCAGAGTCTGGCAGTAGTCGCCCTCCCGGTTCGACGCGTTGAACAGTTCGCCCAGGAACTCCAGCATTTCAGACGAAGTTCGCCGCGACGCTGTGATCTCCTGCATCACCGTCAGGAATTGCCGCCGCTCCCCTCGCTTCGCCTGGAACTGTCCCAGCTTGCGCGCCAGCGATACCGCAGCCTCATCCTGCTCCGCGTCCGCCAACTGTCCAATCAGCGCCGTCACCTGCTGTACTCGGTTGGGATTCTGCTCGAAGAGCTGCCACACCAGCGGCTCCGCATCGGCGTAGCGCCCAGCCGCCAGCAAAGCTTCGCCATAGATCTCCCGCAGTTGGGGCGAATTCTTCCCCGCATTCACCTGCGCTTCCAGAATAAAGATCGCCGCTCCCACCTGCCCCTGCCCCAGCAAGCTCTTGCCGTAAGCCAGGGTAATTGCTTCATCCGAAGAATCTTCCTGGTAAGCCCGCTCATACCACTGCGCCGGATCGCCGCCTGTCGCCGTCACAAGCTGCGCCACCCGCTTGAACGCTTCCGCCGCCGCCTTGCTGTCTCCCACCTCCGAAGACAGTTCCGCAACCCGTAAGAAATTCGCCTGGATCGGTTCCAGCACAACCACCCGAACCAGCACCTCGAGCGCACCCTTCTTGTTCTCCAGCTTTGCCAGATCACTCAAAGCGGATTCGTAAGTACCCACCGCCAGCTTTTTATTCGACCCTTCCAATAACTGCCCGAAGCGGAATTTCTGCTCCCAGGTCGGGCTGCCGTGCCGCGCCAGCTTCTTGTAAGTCAGGCTAGCCCGAGTAGCGTCTCCGTCGTTCACCTGCCGCTCAAACAGTTCGCCCAGCAATTGCACCGCATCGCGCGTCCGGTTCTGCGACAGACACAAATCGGCCGACAATTGACGTACCGTATCGTTTTCGGGATCGTCGCGCAGCGCCAGCAGATATTCCTCCAGCGCTTCGGCGGCCTTCCCTTTCTGCAGAAGCTTTTCAGCGCGCTCTATCCGCTTGGCGATCTCGGCTCGGTCGGGGCGTTTTGTGATCTCTGGCATCGGGGTCAGTTCTGGGCAGAGTACTGCTGGTTCGATTCTAGGAGCCACTCAAGGAGCCAGCAATCCGTAAGGACCACCCCCCGATTACGAAAGTCACCACGAGTCGATCGCTTTACCCTGAGTAACCCTGTGGCCCCTGCCCTGAGCGAAGCCGAAGGGTGGTTATGGTTTTAGGACTCTATCGCAGCACACTCTCATCACACTTCTCATCACACTTTGGCGAACCCACTCTAATTTGGTATCGTGCCGAATGCCTCTAGCCCCCGCCACCCCGGAGGTCGTCCACGAACAAGGTCTCCACCACCAACTCACTGCCGGCCAAATGACCATGGTCGCCGTCGGCGGCTCCATCGGCACCGGCCTTCTTCTCGGCTCTGCCGCGGCCCTCGAAATGACAGGCCCCAGCATAATCCTCAGCTACATCGTCGCCGCCTTCCTCGCTTACACCGTCGCCATGGCGCTCGGCGAACTGGCAAGCATGCACCCCGCCGCCGGATCCTTCGGCGTCTACGGCGAACTTTATCTCAACCAGTATCTGGGATTTCTTTGCCGCGCCGCCTACTGGGCCTCCATCGCCTTCTCCATCGGAGCCGAACTCACCGCCTCCGCCACCTACATGACCTACTGGTTCCCTGCGGTTCCCGGCGAAGTTTGGGTCATCCTCTTCTCTGCCCTGCTCGTGCTGGTCAACTTGCGCAGCGTGGGTTCCTTCGGACGATTCGAGTTTTGGTTCTCCATGATCAAGCTCGCCACCATCGTGGCCTTCATCCTGGCCGGCGCAGCACTCCTCCTCAGTGGACGCGTCGCCCAGCAATACACCGCCCAGGGCGGATTCTTTCCCAAGGGTCCAGTCGCGCCTCTGCTGGCGGTCTTCTGGGCTATCTACGCCTTCGGCGGCATTGAGATGCTGGCTGTCACCACCGGCGAATCGCGTTCGCCAAAGGACATTCTTCGCGCCGTGCGCCTCACTTTCTTCCTGCTGGCCGGCCTCTACCTCGGCGCCATCACCATCTTGGCCGGCGTCATGCCCTGGAACCACACTGGCGTCTCCGAGAGTCCATTCGTCAGTGTGCTCCGTCTGGCAAAAGTTCCGGCCGCCGCCTACTTCATGAATTTCGTAGTCCTCACCGCTGCCCTTTCCGGAGCCAATGCCAAACTCTATGTCGCCTCCCGCCTGCTGTTTTCCATGGGCCGTTCCGGATGGGCTCCTGCAAGCATGGGCAAGCTGAATGCCTCCGGTTCGCCTCGTCTGGCGCTGCTCGTCTCTTCCTACGGCATCGTAACCGCACTCATTATCGAAAACTGGGCCGGAAAGGAAGCCTTCGTCTACATCATGGGAGCCGCTTTCTCAGGCTTGTTCTTCTGCTGGGTCGTATCCTTGGCGGCACACGTCAGCTTCCGCTGGCGGCTCACGCCCCAGCAAGTCGCCGCCCTGCCCTTGCGCTCTCCACTAGGAGTGTGGGGCTCGATTCTCGGCTTCATCCTGGCTTCGGTCTTCATCATCCAGACTCTCCGCTCCTCCCGCATAAACCAGCTAGGCGGCCTGGTCTTCTTCTCCGGACTAACCATCGCCTACCTACTGCTAAAACGCCGCCACCAACCATCGTAAAGATCGAAAGTGCAAGTGCGGGGAAGGCCGCCTCGGAGGTCCAGACGAGCGCCGAGAGTCGTCGGCGCCACCCAACTCTCATTCGCGAGGGATTTTGGGCGGCATTGGCCTTTGGGTGGCGCAGCGCTTCTAGCGCTGCGATGAGATCCTAACCTGACTGTGGGCTTCAGCCCTCGAGCCATCTCAAGCAAATTCCAACTCGATTACCAACGTAAGCCAACTCCACCCTTTTCTGCTGCCATCACCCAACCCCCTCCGCTAGCCTCGACAAGGGGTGCGTCCCCCAATTGCCACCCCATCGAGCCCAATCCGTGATCCTCACCACTCTGCTGTTCCGTTCCTCGAACCCCGCCGGACCGCTCCTCTGGTGTGTAATCGGGCTTTGCGCCGGGATCTACCTGTTCGTTCAAGGCTTCCGTCTGTTGCAGCGCCGCCGCCTCATCCTCGACACGCCGGCCTCCAAGATTCGCAGCGCATCGCTCGGAATGGTCGAGCTCAGCGGCCTCGCTGTTGGACCTTTCACCCTAGTTGCACCCATCACGGCACGGCCCTGCTACTACCACCGCACCTTCGTCTGGGAGTGGAAGCAGGCTGGCAAGAACAAGCAATGGGTCAAGGTAGCCGCCGAGTGCATGCACGTGCCCTTCTTTCTCGACGACAACACGGGTAAGGTCATGGTCGACCCGCGCGGCGCCGATCTCGACCTGCATCGCGATTTCCAACAGGAATTCTGTGATTCGTTCTTCACCACAAAAGAAGAAGCGCCCCCGAACGTCCGCGATTTCCTGTTGCGCTACGGCATAAGCACCAGGAACAAAATTAAAGTCGAAGAGTTCTGCATCAAGCCCAAGAATGCGCTCTTCCTGCTCGGCACGCTCGACGAAAATCCCGGTTTGGAACTCACCCCCGAGGCAATCCATGATCCCGAAACCACGGGGTTCATCGTCGGAAATGCGCTTTCGTTCTCCTTGGACCCTGGAATAGTACGAACTGCGCTGTCGCCCGTGATCGGCAATAGCTTCAGCGGCCTTTTCACGGGCGGGCTTCAGCATGATCCAGCTTTCGACTCGATCTACGACAAAGCAATATCCGCCGCATCGGGCCGGGTCATCCGACTTTCGCCAGAGCCCGGCACAACCAAAGCGGCGGACATGACCCAGCAGCAGAAAATCGCTGCCGCCTTGGTCAAAGCAGGCATCTCCAATCCGGCGGCCTGGACCGCTTCCGGAGTCACGCCCTCGGCGGTCTCGGTCGGCCAGGATCCAAACGCCACTTCGCAGGGCGGCGCCCCGAACACCAGCGCCCAAACTCCGCCGCGGCCAAACACTCCGTCCCAAGGATTCGACCCGCAACCACCCGTCGTCCTGATGAAAGGCAAGAACAACCCAACGTTTCTGATCTCTTGGCGCAGCCAGCGAGACCTGGCCCGCTCCCTCGCCTGGAAATGCACCCTGATGATCTGGGGCGGCCCCGCCGTAGCCCTGCTCAGTCTCTACGTCCTTCTAGCAATCACGCATTTGTTGTAAGACTGGCTGTGTGGCGCGGACACTGTTGTCCGCGTGCGTCCTGCGGCAGCGCCCTCCGGCATCGCGAAACCGTGTGCAGCACCGTGGAAGGCGGCGCTTCAGCGCCGCGTAAAATGATTAGAATGATTTGGGCTTTAGCCCCCGAGAACTTCCCTTCCTACCCTGATCTTTGGTAGCTGTCATCCCGAACAATTTGTCATACCCGGCAAAGAGAGAGCGCCCTGAGCGAAATCGCAGGGGGGGCCGAGGTGTCTCCCGCCCGCACCATACCTCTAACGCTTCCCTCCCAGCCCCTGCCGCACGCTCTAGTACAATAAACCACGTGAGCAATGCCGTCCGCATCGGAATCCTGGGCGACTTCAACCCCGAATTCCGTTCCCACCCAGCCACTGCGGACGCCCTCCAACACGCCGCCCACAAACTGGATTTGAAACTCGAGTCCCAATGGATCCCCACACCGTCACTAACCGCCGCCGGAGCAGAAAAGATTCTAGAGAGCTTTGACGGCCTCTGGGCGTCGCCCGGCAGCCCCTACAAGAGTTTCGAAGGCATGCTCAAAGGCATCGAGTTCGCCCGCCGCCGCGACTGGCCCTTCCTAGGAACCTGCGGCGGCTTTCAATACGCCCTCATCGAATTCGCCCGCAACGTGCTCGGCATCCACGACGCCGACACCGCCGAAAACAACTCTGGCTCCAACAACATCGTGATCTATCCCGTAGCCTGCGCCGTGACCGGGCGCAAAGGCGACGCCCCCAAGCTCTCCGGCAAGGTGCCTGAGATTCGCCTCCGCCCAGGCTCCTACCTGCAATCTTTCTATAGCAAAGACGAAGAAGTCGTGACCGAAGAGTTCTTCTGCAATTTCGAAGTCAATCCCGAATACGAATGGTGCGCCATGGAAGCCGGCTTCCCGGTCGTAGCCCGGGGATCGCAAGGCGAGATTCGCGCCATCGAATCGCCCACCCACCGCTTCTTCATCGCCACCCTGTTCCAGCCCCAACTTTCCTCAACCGCAAAAAAACCGCACCCGGTGGTCCTGGCCTTCGTCCAGGCCGCAGCCGACTGGGAACGCAAAAAGCTAGACGACAGCGTCCTCGAGTAAGCTACAAGTAGTTGCTTGTCATTCCGAGCCAGCGTCTTTTGCGTGGCGAGGAATCCGGGCGAGCCGTGCGATGTGTCGCGTTCTTTTGCGACGCAATAATCGCGCGTTTGGCTCGCATCCCTGCCGCACTGCGCCGGGGGCAGTTACCAAAGTCCCTGCACCTGGCTGTTTCTAGCCTCCTCACCATACGCATCTAGAGCGCCCACTCCTCTCTAGCTACTTTCCGTCGCAAAAATGAGGAATGAGAAGGCGTAACCAGCGACACAGG
>OCZU010001952.1_pt1 | contig 13289 bp, 10 predicted proteins | sample 1539001 | NCBI WGS metagenome assembly OCZU01 (sample SAMEA3539306, study PRJEB22396) | soil metagenome | biome: tundra; feature: field; material: soil | place: USA | collected 2010-05 | depth 0.15 m
GCGAGTTCCTCCAGTTGGTTGTCGAGGGAGATTACGAAAGAACCGAAAAATCAAGGTTTGAGAATGTGATCAAAGATGCCTCTTGATTATCCATTGTGGCTGCGGGCGGCGCACTTCTTCAATTTTCTTCTCCTCTCGCTTCTCATCCGCAGTGGTCTCGAGATCTTGAGTGCACATCCGAGATTTTACTGGAACGATCACTGCACGCCGGGTAGCGAATGGCTCAAGTTCACGAAGAAGCAGCGACCTGAGGACCGACTCTGGACGGCGAGTGACGAGGAAACCTCATTCCCGTCCGCGATTGCCCTGCCAGGCCACGAAAATCTAGGTCTCGGACGGCACTGGCACTTTCTCGCGGATTTCGCGTGGCTGCTGACAGGTTTGACATACGTGGTGATGCTCTTCGTCACTCCGGAGTGGCGGCGGCTGATCCCGACTTCCTGGCAGATTGTCCCGGACGCATGGCATGCAATGCTTAGCTATCTGAGCTTCCACGTCGTGGAAACCCCGGGAGGATATAACGCACTACAACAGTTGAGCTACGCGGCAGTCATATTCTTGCTCGCACCGTTCAGCATTGCGACGGGAGTGGCGATGTCCCCAGCCGTCGCCGCTCGTTTCCCGTGGTATATCAGGATCTTTCACGGACGGCAGGGCGCACGGAGTCTGCATTTCCTGGCTCTTTGTTCATTCATCGTATTTTTCATTGGACACGTCACGATCGTGGCTCTGCATGGTTTTCGGAGAGAGCTGGCGCTTATTGTTCTGGGACAGACGCACGATGCGCAGTTGACGCTTGCTCTTGTGGTCTGGCTGTCCGGGTTGACCGGCATAGTGGTCATCCATACTGTGACAACCGTGTGTTCGCGTCGTCGCCCGCGCTTTGTCCAGAAAGCCACTCAGTTGATCACCGATCCGGTGCGCTCACTGCTCTTCGGCCACGAAATGTCCGCGCAGCATTACTCACATGCGGACATCTCGCCACACTTCTGGGTGAACGGCCGGCCGCCGAAAGAAGAATATTTTCTGGCGATGGTACGCGAGAACTTTGCGAACTATAGCCTGGAAATCGGTGGATTGGTCGAAAGGCAGCTGCATCTAACGCTGGCGGATCTCCGCGCAATGCCGAAACAAACTCAAATTACCAAGCACTGTTGCATCCAGGGCTGGTCGGGCGTTGCGGAGTGGGGCGGCGTATCTCTGCATCACATCGTCGGACTTTGCCATCCGCTTCCCTCCGCCCGCTACATCGTTTTCTACGCGTTCGACAATAAATCCACATCGGAGCCACACGCCCAAGGACCGGGATACTTCTACGGCACGATTCGCTTGGAGTTGGCGGAAGATCCCCAAACGATTCTTGCCTACGAAATGAACGGCCAGCCACTGCCGATTTTGCACGGAGCACCGCTCCGACTTCGCGTCGAAACGCAGCTTGGATTCACGATGGTGAAGTACATCCGCGCAATTGAGTTCATCGAGTGTTACAAAACCATCGGCCTGGGCCAAGGCGGCTGGCGAGAGGATTACCAGTATTTCAGCCAGGAGGCGGGGATCTGATCCACGCGATTTGGTTCTACTCAAGTAACACCGGGAAAAGTGTCTGCAAATGCCAGAAGGCCCCGTTCGCAACTCATAATCGCCGCCTCGGGATTGCGCCCGAGTCACGGGCAAACCTGAAGTTATCCGAAGGCCGACGCTGGATCGCATCGGTAGTTTTCGGCCAGCGAGACGTGAAGTTGTCCGGAAGTCGGCTTGGAGGACATCATCTCTTAATCTCCCCGAAGCCCGTTTCTGGCCAGCTTCCGGTTGGCCGACGACCCATCCAGAATCGTCGCATCCGCATGAAATGCAGCACCTCCGACCCGGCTTACAGTCCTGAGGTCTGGTAGCGCAAAACAGCCAAAGCCAGCCGGTATTCGTATCCAGCCTGCGCATTTCCGATTTCGGCCTGGGTTTGCTGTAACTGCGCCTGGCTGAGTTCTACTATTGAGCTGAGGCCGAGCTTGTATCGGGTCTGGGCAAGATCGAGCGCCAGGTTCGCCTGGGCCAACCACTGCTCACTCACGCTCACGCGGTCGAATGCCGTGCTGGCGGCCAGCCAGCTTGTGCGTACATCTCGCGAGATCCGATTGCGAAGATCGATCAGGCGTTGCCGAGTGGCCTGGGCTCGTAAGTCCGCTTCACGCGACTTCGCGGAGTAGAGGAATCCATTGAAGACGGGAATCTCTACGTTCACTCCCGCGGCAGCGTAAGGCCCATAGATGCGATCGTCACGGACCGGAGAATCGCCGAACGCTGCGAGGGCGCTGATCGTCGGATACAACTGGTCATGCGCTGCTTGGTGCAGCTTGTCTGCGGACTCGGACTGAAATTCCAGCGCAAGAATCTCGGGACGCTTCGCAAAAGCCTCGGCGAGCAAGGGGTCCACATCGGGCGAGGGCGGCGCCAGCGGTTCGGTGTCGTTCACCAAATCGAACGCTTCGAGAGTGGAGTATCCGAGAATTGACGAAAGCGCTGCCGCCGAAGCCTTGTCGTTGTTGAGCGCGTCCAAGTAGAGAAGCTTCGCTTGCGCTAGATTTACATTAGCAAAGCTCAAGTCCAAGTCCGATTTCAATTTGCTCTTCGTGAGAGCGGAGACCTGGTCGGATAACAACTGCCGCGAGGCTACGGTCTGCTCCGCCACGCGCAGCACAGCGTGTGTCTGTAGCGCGTTGTAAAAAGCCTGGTCCACGGCCAACAAAACGTCTTCTTTGGTAGCGGCTGCGCTCTGTTCGTCGGCTTTTGCCTGAAGGCGAGCACCGGCAATCAGGTTCGTAGTGTGCCCAAAGTCCGTGATGAGTTGGGTAACCGTGGCGCCACCGGCGGCTCGGGTGTAGACGGTTGGATTGTTCAATCCCCCAGCGGTGATGCGGCTGTTGTTTCGGGCATCGACTCCCGTCAGGTTGGCATAGGCTTGTGGCCAGAGATTCGAGCGCACTTCCCGCGTCACCTGGTCCGAGGCCAATGCACTGAGCCGTGCTACAGAAATCGCTGGACTGTTTTTCAGCGCGAGCGCCTCGGCGTCCTTGACTGTGAGCCGCACCACGTTCGAGGATGGCGATCTCTGCGATTCGGGCGCCGGCTGTGCTGGACTTTGAGCCGAGAGCGACTCGACCAAAAGCGTGAGCGCGCCAAGTAGAAGCGTTCGTCTCCACGTCATGCCGGTTGTTCCTCCTCTTTCTCATCTCTGTTGCCATCACCTTTGCCGTGAACCATCAGATAGACCGCTGGTACGAGGAAAACGGTAACGACCACAGAAACCGCAAGGCCGCCAATCACGGCGCGCGCCAGTGGAGCGTATTGCTCGCTGCCCGTCTCTACGCCGAGGGCCATCGGAAGCATGCCCAGCAATGTGGCGAGCGAAGTCATCAGAATTGGGCGCAGCCGGATCTTGCACGCCCGCACCAAGGCTTCCTGCAGCGAGAAGTTCTCTTTGCGCAACTGGCGCGCGAACTCGACGATCAAGATGCTGTTGGAAACGACGATGCCAGTCATCATGATCACGCCCATGAGCGACATGATGTTGAAGGTGCTGTGCGTGAGCCACAGGATCAACACCACTCCCGCCAATCCTGGAGGGATCGCAACCAGGATGATCAGCGGGTCGAGGAAAGACGTGAACTGCGCCATCAGAATCAGGTAGACCAGCACGATGGCCAACACCAGACCGATGGAAAAGCGTTTGAACGATTCGTTCATGCCGACCACGGACCCGAGCACATTGACCCGGATGTTTTCCGGCAACGACAGGTGACGGACGATGTCATTGACTTCGTGATTGATTCCACCCAAGGCCTCGCCCGAGGGCATCACATAGATGTCGATGACGCGCTGCAGCTGATAATGGTCTACTTCTGTCGGAGTATTCATCGGCGTTATGTCGGCCACGGATTGCAGCGGCGTGTAGTTCTTGATGCCGGGAGCACGCAAAGGAATCTGTTTGAAATCTTCCATGCTCATGTTTTGGATCTGCTTATCGAAGTACTGCACCGTGAGCATGTAGTTGTTTCCTGTCTTGGGATCGATCCAGTAGCTGGGCTCAATCATGCCGTTAGAAGTAAGGGCAGTGATCACGTTGTCCACCACCTGCTTAGGCGTGAGTCCTATCAAACTCGCTCGTTCGCGATCGATATTGAGCTGCAGACCGGGATAAAGAAGATTTTGGGGAATCAGGACGCTGCTCACGACCTTGCGGCTTCGTATCTGTTGGGCGATACTCGTCGCCACTTTGTAGGCTCCGTCAAGATCGTTACCTCTGACTTGAACATCGATGGGCGCGGGTAATCCCAGGTTGATCACCGCGTCGACCAGTCCACCCGCCTGAAAATAGGTATCGAGTTCCGGCAAGTCTTCGGACAGTTTGCGGCGAACGCGCCGCATGTATTCATAGCTGCCGAACTTGTGGTCTTCTGTCAAACTGACCTGGACAAATGCGGTGTCCATGGACGAGTTGCTGGTGTACATGGCGGAGAGGTCGGGAGTGATCCCGATGTTGGAGACGATCATCCCCAGGTCGTGCGGGCTGATCACCTGGTGGATATCGTTCTCGACGCGGGCGATGTATTGATTGGTGACCTCAAGCCGGGAACCGCTGGGCGCCTTGACGTTGATGACGAACTGGCCCGGATCGGTACGGGGAAAATACGCTGTCCCTACGAAAGGAAAAATTCCGGCCAGCACCAAGACGATACCGCCGGCAATCCACGCTACGGTTCTTCCTGGCCGGACCAGGGCACGAGTCACCCAACGCTCGTAGAGGTCCAATAGCTTCTGGAAGCGCTCATTGAACTGGCCAAGGAACCTTTTGAAAAAGGATCCTGAAGCGGACTTGTTCTCTGACTCGTGTTCAATCTCCCCTTCCACGTCCTCTAGGTGGATGAAGGTCGCGCAATAGAGCGGCACCACCGTCATGGCAAAAATGTAGGAGGCAAAAATGGAAAGGACGACCCCCAGAGCGAGATCGATGAAAAGGTAGCGGCTGACGCCGTAGAACAATGTTACGGGGAAAAACACGATTGAGGTGGTAGACGTGGCTGCCAGAACTGCCAGCGAGACTTCCATCCCTCCCTTTTCCGCGGCGATTCTCGGGGTTTCTCCGATTTCCATGTAACGAAAAATGTTTTCCAGTACCACGACCGAGTCGTCAATCAAGCGAGAAAAAGCCAACGCCAAACCGCTCAGCAGCATGACATTGATCGACCCGCCCATGGCATTCATGAGCAATAAGCACACCAAAGCAGAAAGAGGAATGGACAGGAGCACGGCAAAAGTGGCTCGTGGGCTGCCCAGAAACACGAGAATCATGATTCCGGTCAGCAGCAGTCCAATTCCACCTTCCTTCATCACGTTCTTGATGGCGCTTTTTACAAAGATGGACTGATCAAAGACAACCGCCGTCTTCAGCGACTTCGGAATGTCTAATAGACCCTTGATCGCGACCTTGATTCCTTCCACAATCGTGATGGTATTGCTGTCGCCGCCTTGCTTTAGCACTGGAATATAGACAGATTGCTGCCCGTCGATACGGACTATGTTGGTTTGGATCGCTCCGGAGTCCTTGGCCTCACCCACATCGGCAACCATCACCGACGCATTGCCCACGGTCTTCAGCGGTATGCGGTTGATTTCCTCGACGTTGGGCAACTGCGCATTAGCGTAAATGTTGTAGTCTCTGGGGCCGATGCGAACGTCCCCGGCGGGAAGAATCAGGTTGGAATCATTAACCGCGTGAACCACGTCCATCAGGCTAAGCTGGTGCGCCTCCAGTTTGAGCGGATCTACGTAAACCATAATCTGGCGATAGCGTCCGCCAAACGGTTGGGGCACGGAAGCGCCGGATACGTTGGCGATCTGGTTACGAACCTGGAATTGCGCCAGGTCCTTGAGCCGGGTCTCATCCAGGCCCTCCCCTTTCAGCGTTACCAGACAAACGGGAAGACTCGAGGCATCGAACTTAAGCACCACCGGCGGCAAAGTACCTGGAGGCAGACGCCGCAGATCGGCCATTGCGAGGTTTGCGATATTGCTTAAGGCGGCGTTGGCATCGCTGCCCGGCTTGAAGTAGATCTTGATCAGGCTCACGCCCGTCAGGGATCGGGACTCGATGTGGTCGATGTTGCTGCCGAGGGTAAAAAAACGCTCGAATGTATCGGTAATGTCAGCTTCGACTTGTTCCGGCGGCATGCCCGAGTAGAAGGTCGCAACGACAACCACCGGGATCTTGATCTGGGGGAACAGATCCACCGGCATGCGAACCACGGTCGTCACACCAACCACAGCGATCACCAGGCAGATCATGATTACGAAGAACGGGTACTTCAAAGCGAATCTCGGCATTACTTTCGCTCTCCCGTCTGACCATCGCTCGCGCTGGATCCTTGCTCCAGCTTGGGCTTTACCACTTCGCCGATCGCGTAGTCGGACTGACCGGCGCTGATCACTCGATCCTTTTCTGAGAGACCGTGAAGGATCTCCACAGTGGTGGAGGTTTGCTCTCCTAACTCAACATTCCGCTTCTGCACGCGATTCTGATCGTCGAGAGCCAGCACGTAATGCTCGTTACCTTCCTGAACCACGGCCTGGACGGGAACCGTGAGCGCGTCCTTTTTTCCCTGCAGCGCAAGCTTCACCTCGGCGTACATGCCTGCTGTCAGAGTGTCTTGCGGATTCTCCACGTCAATCTCGGTGTGCATGGTTCGCGTTTCATCATTGAGTGCGTCAGCGAAACGGGAGACGCGCCCCTGGAAGTCTCGATTCAAATCGAGAACATGGACTTGCACTATGCTGCCCAAATGGATCATCGGCACCGCGGATTCGGGAACCGGAATCACCAACCTGAACAGGGACCACTCCGCTAGTTGCACCACAGGCTGGGATTGGGTCTCCGATGAAGTTCCGGCTGAGATCAGGGCGCCAGTATCGACGTACCGTTTGGTTACCACACCCGCGAAGGGAGATGTGATGTGCGAATAAGCCTGCAGGGCCGACAGGCGATCGAGAGTGGCTTGCGCCATCCCAAGCTGGTTCTGCGATTCAGCCAGAGCGGCCCGAGTGCTGCGGATCTGGGCGTCGGTCTCTTGATCCTTTGCCAGCGAATCGTCCAGTTCCTGCTCGGCGACCAACCCCGGACGCTCCTCGGAAGCCTGCTTGAGTCGCGTATATGCGGCGTGGTAAGCCTGGTGCGTAGACTCCGCTCGTTCGATTTCACTTTGGGCACGGCGAATCGCATCTTGACTGCGCCGGATGTCCGCCTGCGCGCCCATGACCTGCGCATTCAGTTCGGGGACCTCCAAAATGGCCAGCACCTGCCCAGCACTGACCTTGTCCCCCACATCCACAAAGATGCGGCGGACGTAACCCGCCACCTTGGCGTGAACATCGACCTGCTGAAACGGCCGGAATTCACCGGTGAGAGTAATGACGTCTTCGAGTGAACCACGGGCGACGACTACGACCGGAGCGACCCGTTGCGGAGTTTCATCGGCCTTATTGGCATTCGCGTCACCAAGCAAACGTACGAGCAGCATGATCGCGATCGCTGCGACAAGCGCTACAGCCACTCCAATCACTATGTGTCTGCGTTGCAATGTCATTTCTTCACTCTTAAGATATGCACGGTTTTGGGTAGGATAAACCCAACATGCGAAAGCAGAGATCCAAACGCGTGGCAGAGCCTCCTTAGCCTCAATCCATGACTGAGTCAAAGTTCAGTTGGAAATAGCTAGCTCTTGACAGCGTAGGACGAAGATCAGCAGGTGGGAGGTGGTCGGTTGTACAGATTCTCTTCGATAAGGAAAGTTGGCAGAGGCGGGCCGGTCGGCGCCACGCGGGCATAGAACGTAGGAGCCTGCTCCACCGCAATCTTGGACACGGGAGAAGCCCAACCAACCGCATCGCTATCCATGTGCTGCCGCATAGACTGCGGCGAGTCGGAGTGCACTGTTGTAGACTGGAAAGTTGTGTCTTGGAAAGTTCGCGTCGCCAGCGTAAGGACGAGAGAAAGCATGACCACGCTGACGAACCCCCAATGCCACCGGGGCACCGAACGAGCCGAAACGTCTCTTGTTCCCGCTTTCCCCACAACAACCTCAGCACGATTATACAGACCAAGCAATTGAAAGCAATGTTACCCGTATCGATCCAATTCCTGGATCGCCAACGCAGCAATGCTACCGTAGTCCCCTATGACAGATGCGCAGTAAAATAGCCGGTTGTCTTCATCTCCTCCGCCCGAGGTTTTCCAGAAACAGCCATGCGTGCGAATCTCCTTTGTTCCGGTCGGATGACGGGCAACCCGGAAGTAATGCCCAGGATGGACTCTCAACGATGCTGGCCCGAAGTCGGCTTGTAGGAAATTAACGCTTTTCGACGACAAAACAATCCGACAGATGGCTGTCTCCAATTTCTAACTAAGAGGCGGAAGTTGCGTCACGAAGCATGGGCGGGAATCTTTGAAAATCTCCATTTAATTTGCCTTTTGCGAGCACACCTGCGGAGAGATTTTTCGCTTTTGGACTGCACGGCAGGCACGCAGTCACGAGCGAACCAATTATGGCCGTAGAAGGGACCCCAAAACTTGCGATTTTCAGTCCGACAATCGCTCGATGTTCGCCTTTCGGCGGAATACGAAAAGGGACTACTCTCCCCGCTTTGCGTGCTCATGCAGTTCTCTGGAGGAGACGTGTATGTTGCAGAATTGGCTGGATGTTGCGCACACGTCGGCTCTTAGGCGACCACGCAAAAGGTACCGAAGGTTCGAATCTCAATCTCTCCGCCACGCAGTCTGCATTGCAGAGAAACCCGGCTGCAATCCCCGCAAAATCGCGTGAAATGGGCGCAATTCTGGAGATTTTGCTCTCGGACCGGACTGGAGAAAGTGTCCCGCTTTCCTCCCCAGGCAAGCTTTGTGGCCTTTTTCTCTGAAGGGCATATTGGTGGTCCGGTTTCGACGACTCCATCAGGCGAACACAATGCGATCTCAAACCGATGATGCGGCGAAGCTCCTCATCGACCGCCTACGTGGGTCAGTGAATTCGACTTCTCCGGGGTGACGTGCGAAAATCGGCTTCCCATTTGTGAACCTGGCGCCACGCGGTGTTGGTGCCCGCTGTTTCTTGATCACTTGATTGTAATCGCCCTGATCGCAGCTCCTAGTCCCGAACAGACCTGACAGAAAGCCGCCCCATATACCGAAGGACGGCTCCCTGCTTCGGTTCCCGATAAGGCAAGATTACGGCCTCACTCGGAATGACACGACCAAAGAAATCAAAATCGAAACCAAGACGCTGAACTCCATGAAGCCGATCTGGACGCGCAGCCGCTCCGAGGTCAGCGAAAGTGACTACAAGGACTTCTACAAACACCTTTCCAACGATTGGACAGAGCCGCTCAAAGTGCTGCCGCTCAAAGCCGAGGGAACGTTCGAATATGAGGCACTCCTTTTCATTCCGTCCCAAGCGCCTCACGATCTTTTTTACCATGCCGCAGAGGCGGGGCTGAAGCTCTATGCGAAACGCGTCATGGTGATGGAAAAATGTGAAGACCTGCTTCCCAGATATCTTCGCTTTATCAAAGGAGTAGTTGACTGCAGCGATTTGCCATTGAATATTTCTCGCCAGAGACTACAAAGACCGCCACATCGCGCAGATTCGCAAGTGGCTGACGCGAAAAGTGCTGGACGCGCTCACTGAAATGCGGGAGAAAGAGGCGGAAAAGTATCTAAAGTTTTGGGGCGAGTTCGGGAAGGCTTTGAAGGAAGGAGTGAGCTCTGATTATGAGAATAAGGAAAGATTGCTCCCTCTCCTGCTCTTTGAATCCTCGCACGATCTCAAAGAGATGACTACGTTGAAAGCGTACGTAGAGAGAATGAAGCCTGAACAAAACGAGATCTTATATCTGACGGGTGAGTCGCGTAAAGTGATCGAAAACTCTCCGCATCTGGAAGCCGCCCAGCAAAAAGGTAATGAGGTGCTTTACCTCAGCGATCCGGTCGACGAATTGCTGGTTCAGCACCTGTATGAATTTGAAGGGAAGCATTTGAAATCGGTCACCAAAGGAAAAGTGCATCTGGGAACGGAGGAAGAGAAAAAACAGCTGGAAGAGCAGCTCAAGAAGAAAGAAGAGGAGTGTGCCAGCTTTCTGCAGGCATGCCAGAAAAGGCTGGATGAGTACGTCAAACAGATCCGCTTATCATCGCGGCTCGTCGGTTCGCCCGCATGCTTGGTGACGGAGGAGCATGAGTACAGTCCTAACCTGGAACGCCTGCTGCAGAAAGGAAAAGGGGGCGGTCCGAAACAGCGCCGTATTATGGAACTGAACCCCGAGCATCCCATCATCACGAGGTTGTATGACCGCTTTAAAGCCAATGCCGAGGATCCAGCCGTAGCCGACTCAATGGAGATTTTGTTCTCGTTGGCTCTGCTGGCGGAGGGATCGGAGATCGCCGATCCGGTCCGGCTGAATCAGCTTACTCTGCAGTTGCTCCAGAGGGTCGTATAGGTTCGTGGACTTGACTATAAATTTTTTAAGGAGAAGCTCGAATGCCTGAAGAAACAGAAGACAAGACTATATATAACGTTGTGGTAAACCATGAAGAGCAATACTCGATCTGGCTGGCGCATAAACAGAACGCCCTAGGCTGGAAAGACGCAGGCAACAGTGGCACGAAAGAAGAGTGCTTAGCCCACATCAAAGAAGTTTGGACAGACATGCGTCCTCTGAGTTTAAGAAAGACAATGCAGGAACGAGGCCTGGGCTAATCCGTCCTTGTTTGTTTAGATGGACGTTCGTTCTCCGAAACGCGGCGGCGGACGATGACGCGATGAACGCCCGAGTCTATAGTTTGCACACCAGCACAGTCAAGCGGCACCACAGACCGGTGGTGTCTTAAATGACGTGGCATAGCCCCAGTGCGGCGATTTCCACAGAATACCCTACAATCCTCCCTGCCTATATAGAGGAGGAATTGCCGATGACGATGCAGGTAGTGTTTAAGACACTACCCACAGACCTTGCAAGAAACCTGGTGCCTCGTCGCTACCCAGCGAGCACGACCGGGGGAACGCACGTTAGTGCCCCCCAGGAGAAGGCTCTTGATCGCTCCGCTCTATCTCTTTGCGGATAGCCAGTTACTTTTTTGCCGTGGGGACGCTAACGGTTTGACCGGCAGAATTCGGGAGAATCTGCCATCTGGCGGTCCCAAGGCAGCGTACATCGGTGCATCAAACGATGATCGTACAGAGTTTTATGATTTGTTCGTTGCCGCCATGGCGCTAATGGGAGTGTCCAATTGTCGTAGGGTTCCCACCCAGCTTGCGAACGAAGACAGAGTCTTCTTAGAGGACGCCGATCTAGTTCTGCTTGCCGGAGGTGAAGTCGAGCGCGGCTGGCACGCATTCGAAAGACACGGCTTGAAAGATCTGTTCTTGAGGAAGCGCTACGATGGCAGCACCTTTATCGGCATTTCGGCAGGAGCGGTCCAATTAGGCTTGGGCGCGCTCACCGATTCCCCACAGCCGAAAAAGCTTGATCTCTTTGGTTTTGTACCGTTTTATGTTGGCGCGCACGAAGAGAAAGAGGAATGGTGGAACCTGCGCACACTCGTGAACCTCTCGCTTCCCGGTCTCCGGGGAATAGGGATTCCGATGGGTGGAGGCGCGATCTATCAGCCGGACGGAACACTTGAGCCGATTCGCCGGCCTCTGACCGAACTAGTGAAAGAAGGCGATCAAGTCAGGGAACGTCTGCTTATACCCTTGAACCCAGCCCCTGGTATCTAGTTCGACGGGAAGGGCCTGTCCCTCGTCAAAACCTCGTGCAGTCGTGGAATGAATGACTTGCAGACGAGCTTGATGCGGCGTATTTCGATAAGATTCTGGTCATGATTTTGGCCATCGTCACGTCGCTCCGACATCTCCTGGGATGGGTTGTCAGTGCTTTCCGTTCCCGAGCGGTGTCGGTCGCCAAAACATCGCACGCTCGCAGAATCAATCACTTGGCGACAAGCTCGACTCCCGCACGTCTGCGATTCGCTCGATTTTTTGCCTTGGAACCAGACGCAGGGTCACGGAAGCAACGACCCCGAACAGACCGTTACCCGCCGATCGCCAGACGGAAAAGTTCCGGATTCTGTTGACGACTGCATAGAACGAGGTTGCCATGGCATCGACCAGAGTGAATGATTCGATGTTACTGACGAACGGCTGCATGGAAAGACCGCGTCCGTGAGCGTTTGCCGCCAGTGTTCCCCCAACGCTGATGTTGTCGGCGCCAGTCTGTTTCTGGGCGAAACCCCATTGCCGCGACGCACCTTGCTGGCGCTGAAGGTAAGCCGTTGTAAATTCGGGCCAAAACGCTCCCGCCTGCACTTCTACCAAGCCCCGCTGCGGATCGAAGCTGACGATCTGGTCGAGCCCTGTCATGTCGACCAGGATCATATCGGTGCCGAATTGCTGGCCTCCCATGGCATGACGCCCGCCTGCTATAGACAATGGCTTCTTGGAGCTTTTCGCTGTAAGCACCGCCGCCCGGAGCTCTTTGACATTCTTAGGCGTGAGGATGCGGTCCACGCGCGTGCGATTGAGTTGCGAGTGGATGTCATTCACTACCTGGGAATCGTCCGCAGCGCCGAAAGCCAATTGCGAACTGAGGTAGAACGCTGCCGATCTGGCGAGGAATTCGCGTCTATCAATCAATTGGTAAACTCACTTGACTTGCGAGTTTCTCGTGATGCGAGGAAAACCATGAACAATGCGATGGCCTGCAGACAAGGTAAAGCACAATGTAATCGAAGTATTGGGATGATCCCAAGCTTCCTCTGTTGGCTGCGGCGGCAAAAAGCATAGTGCAGACGCCCAGAGATCCTATCAGAAACGCTGGCTTCAGTCTGGATCTACAGACAGTCTCCAGCGCTTCAACAGCCATTCGGGGATATAGCATTGATCTTTGTTACGTTCACACCATTTCTTCAGCTCGCGCGAGGCTTCGCAAGTCTGCTCGTCCAACCCGAGTCTTCGGACCTCTTCTTCAAATCCGGTAGGGGCACGCGGTCGAATCGCGATCGGTTGCCCGCTGGCCCGGTTCGAGTTTCGCGAATTGCGAGACATTAAAAACTCTTTTCACGCCGGGACGATGATACGTCCGTTGACTGTGCAGGTACAATCTCCCAGAACCGGATGTTTTAGCTCCATAATTCTGTCACCCCCTAACAGCAACGTGAAAATGTCACCCCATGAGAGGAAGGACATTCG
>OCZU010001953.1_pt1 | contig 13284 bp, 13 predicted proteins | sample 1539001 | NCBI WGS metagenome assembly OCZU01 (sample SAMEA3539306, study PRJEB22396) | soil metagenome | biome: tundra; feature: field; material: soil | place: USA | collected 2010-05 | depth 0.15 m
GCGCCCGGCCCGCCGCCGGTCATCGGCCGCGGATCGTGATCGTCGGCTCTGGGCTTGCCGGGCTTGGCTACGCCTACCAGCTCTGGCGCAGCCGCGGCCTGCGCAGCGAGGTCTACGAATACAACCCGGCCCGGCCAGGCGGGCGCGTCTTCACGCTGCGGAACTTCTTCGCCGCCGGCCAGACAGCCGAGCAGCACGGCGAGTTCATCTCCAGCGAGCATGCCGCGATGCGCCACCTCACCGCGGAATTCGGCCTCACGCTCGACAACGTCAACAGGTATCGGCGCGGGGCCCATTCGCAGGACTACCGGTTCCGGTTCGACGGACGCTTCTGGCCGCAGGCCACGCTGGACCGCGAGTGGCGGGACTGGGCGTTCGAGCTGTTCTTCGACGCGGCCAACCGGAAGGCGCCGTGGCCCACCCTGCACAACCATCACACCACCTGGGGACGGCGCTGGGATCACACCCCGGCCACTGAGTGGATCGAGAAGAACATCCACGGTGGCCTGGAGTCCGAATTCGGCCGGCTCTGCGTCGCGCTGCTGCTCGATGAGTACGGCGGCCCGGCTGAAGACCAGTCGGCGCTGAATCTGATCTACCTGCTCGGCACCTACGACAGCTCGCCGAGCGGCATCCAGCCGCGGGACCGGCCGCAGCTGTCCGGCACCGACGAGAAGTGGCACATCGCTGGCGGCAATGACCAGCTGATCTCCGGCCTGGTCAGTCGGCTGCCGACCGGGACGGTCCGGCTGGGCGAGCGGCTTGTAGCGCTGCGCGGGCTCGGCCACGGGCGCTACACAGCCACGTTCGCCAGCGGAGCCGCGACGACAGACGTCCATGCCGATCATGTCGTGCTGGCGCTGCCGTTCACCAGGCTCCGCGAGGTCGAGCTGCGCGGCATCGAGCTGCCCGCGCCGCAGCTGCGGGCGATCCGGCACGAGCCGCTCGGCTCGAATTCGAAGATCCAGATGCAGTTCGCTGACCGGGTCTGGAACACCGACGGCTGGAACGGCAATCTGTATACCGACGGGATCGTCCAGGGCGGCTGGGAGACCACTATCGACCAGCGCGGAGCGCCCGGCATCTTGATCGCGCTGCCCGGCGGCGCGGCCGGCGCGGACATCGGCCGTCGGTACCGGCTTGACAACTACTACGGCCCGGCCCCGGCCGCGATGGCGCAGGATTTTCTCGACTGCTACCAGATCAATTTTCCCGGCTCCCGGGCGGCGTTCAATGGCAAGGCGTTCTATGCCTGGTCATCCGGTGATCCGCATATCGGCGGCGCCTACTCCTACCTCAAGGTCGGCCAGTACACCGCCTTCAACGGCATCCAGGGCCAACGGCACGGCAATCTGCACTTCGCTGGCGAGCAGACATCGATGAATTTCCAGGGCTACATGGAGGGCGCCCTGCGCAGCGGCTACCGCTGCGCAGCTGAGATCACGAACCGGCGGCCCAGCTAGGCGCGGCTCACCAGCGAGCCAGCTAGGCGCGGCTACAGATCGTGGGCGGTGGGGTGCTTGGCCTGGTAGAGGCCAAGCTCGCCGCCGCCGGGCACCCGCAGCCTGGTCAGCAGGCCGAAACCCTGGTCGGTGATGGGCGAGCAGAACTCCACCCCTTTGGCGGTCAGCTCGGCCACGGTGGCCTCGACGTCGTCGCACATCAGGTAAAGCTCGTGACTTCCGCTCTGAGCCGAGCCGCCGCCGGTCGGATGGATGCCAAGCTCCGCCGGCGGCAGCTGGAAAATGAGCCAGCCATCGTGCACATCGACATTCGGCAGTTCGAGAACGTCGCGGAAGAATGCCCGCGCCTGCTCCGCATCGTCGGCGTAGATGATGGCGTGAGTGCCTGTGATCATTCCCGCAGCCTACTATTTCCGGCCAGCCGCGCTGATTGACCCGCCTTCGCGGCCGGCCTGAGCCGGCTGCGGCCGTGACCGCTGGTCTTTTGGGTCGGCTTGCGACGGCTAGGCTGGAGCGCATGTCTGCTGCTCAGCCGTCCGGTCTGACGGTCCTCGGTTCGACCGTGCGAGGGCCGATCGAGCACGTCGAGTCATTCCCGGCGCCGCCGATGTGCACCCGGGTCCGGTTCTCGACCGACGAGGTCACCTCGGTCTGCCCGGTCACCGGCCAGCCCGACATCTCCAGCGTAGTGATCGAGTACGAGCCCGACGAGCTGTGCATCGAGTCGAAATCCCTCAAGCTCTACCTGTGGTCGTTCCGGGACCGGCCGGTGTTCGCCGAAGCCCTGGCCGCCGAGATCGCGTCCGAGGTCCAGTCGGCGACCAGGCCGCATGCCATCCGGGTCGTAGTGACGCAGCATGCCAGGGGCGGCATCGTCATCGAGGCCACCGCGGAGCTGCCAGGCCCGCGATGACGCCACCAGCGCGCAGGCCGCGCAGCGGCGCGATCGCCGACCGCCCGGCGCTGGCCGGACGGACGGCGGCGCCGCTGCGCACCCGGCGCGGGGATGTGCCGCTGCCGGTCTTCGTGCCGGACGCCACCAGGGCCGCGATCCGCACCGTCCCGACGCCCATGCTGGCAGGCAGCGGCGTCGATGCGATCCTGGTCAGCACCGCGCACCTGGCCACTGCGCCCGGCATCTCGGTGATCGCCAAGCTGGGCGGCGTGCACACCTTCATGGGCTGGCCTGGCCCGGTGATCTCTGACTCAGGCGGATTCCAGGTGTTCTCGCTGCTCGCAGCCGGGGGCGGACTGGCCAGCGTGTCCGACGCCGGGTTGTCCTACCGGTTCTCGCCGAAGCAGCGCCACCGGCAGCTGACGCCGCGGAGCTGCATCGAAGTTCAGCTGCGGCTGGGCGCCGACATCGCCTACTGCCTGGACTACTGCACCCACCCCGCCGCCCCCGCCGCCGAGCAGGACCGCAGCGTGGCGCTGACGCTCCGCTGGGCGGCGCAGTGCCGGACGGCATTCGACCAGCTGGTGCAGGACATCGCGCCAGCCGACCGGCCGAAGCTCTTCGCTGTGGTCCAGGGCGGCTCAGACGCCGACCGGCGGGCGCGCTGCGCGACGGCGCTGGCCGAGATCGGCTTCGACGGGTACGGCTTCGGCGGCTACCCGGTGGCCGGCGGGAAGCTGGTCGACGAGGTGGCCATGGTGGCCGAGCTGGTCCCGCCCGGCAGCCTGCTGCACGGCCTGGGCATCGGCACGCCGGAGAACCTGGTCAGCGCCTGGCTGGCAGGCTACGACATCTTCGACTGCACATTGCCGACCCGCAACGCCCGCCGGGGAGTGCTCTACACCGAGCTGGACGCCAGCTCGCTCGGCGCGCCCGGGTTCTACCGAATCGCCCGGATGGAGGACGAGCAGTGGGTCCGACGCGCCGGACCGGTCGACCCGGGCTGCGACTGCCTGCTGTGCACGACCGTCCCCGCCGGGTATGCCGCGCATCTGTATCGCATCGGCGACGCGCTGGCCGGCTCCCTCGGCTCGCTGCACAACCTCCGCTTCTACACCCGCCTGACCGAAGCCCTCCGCGCGCTGCCGACGGCTGACCGGCCGGTGGACGCACCCTAGGCCGGGCTGCCGGTGAGCGAAGCGAACGAACAAGAGATAACGCGGGCGATCGAGCGCCTCGCGCGCGCTCCGAAGTACAGCCAGATTCACATCGACACCATCACTGACGTCGTCCGGCGGGAGGCGCCGCTCGCGCAGAGCGCTGCCGACCTGGAGCGCCGGGCGCGCCTGCGGCTGCACAAGGTCGTGGCTGGATACCTGGTCACCGGGCGTCCGGCCCGGCTGCTCCGGGGTCTCGACGAAGCGATCCCGGCCGGTCCGCAGGCGGTCAGCGCCTGGTGCCGGGCGACGCTGGCTGCGCACGTGTCCAGCGCCGAGCGGCTGCCGGACCTGGACTGCTTCTATCCGGCGATCCTGAGCCTGACCGGGCCGGTCAGCTCGGTCGCGGATCTGGCCTGCGCCCTCAATCCGCTCACCGTGCCGTGGCTGCGCCAGAGCACGGCCGCGCCCTACACCGGATATGACCTCAATTTGTCCTACGTCAAGATCTGCGGCGAGTTTCTGGCCAGGACGCAGACAGCCGCCACGATCCAGCACCGCGACGTCCTGGTCCGGCCGGCCGAGATCCGCGCCGACCTGGCGTTGCTGCTGAAGACGTACCATTGCATCGAGGATCGGGCGCCGGGCGCCGCCTTGCGGCTCGTTGAGCAGATCCCGGCGTCAGCCGTGGCGGTCTCCTTCCCGGTCCGGACGATGAGCGGCCGGCTGGCGCACTTCACCAGACGGCACACCGATCAGCTGACCGCCCTGGCCGCGCGGCGGCGCTGGGAGCTGCGCCGGGCCAGCCTCGGCCAGGAGGACCTGGTGGTGATCGTCAAAACCGGCGAAGGCTCGCATGGCTGACGCCGACGCCACCGTGGCTGACGCGCTGGTCAGGCAGATTCTCGCCGCCGCGAAGTACAGCGGGCTGGACGAGACGCTGGTGCGCCGGGTCGCCGCCGAGGCGGCGCAGCGGTTCCGAGACCGCAATCAGGCCCTCAAATACGCCAAGCGCAAGCTGCATCAGGCGTTCGGCGCGTTCCTGATCGGATCGCCAGCCCAGGCGGTCGCCGGCGTCGTCGAGGCCGTCCAGTCGAGCCGCCTGCAGCTGGCCGACGCGGCCATCGTCGGCATGCGGGCGCACGCCTCGACGGCAGAGCGGATTGCCTGCCTGGCGCCGTACTACGAGCAGGTGGCCCGGTGGTGCGGCACGCCGAGCTCGGTGCTGGACCTAGCCTGCGGTCTCAACCCGCTGGCGATTCCGTGGATGCGGCTCGCGCCGGACGCCACCTACTGGGCCTGTGAGATCGACCGCGACCTGGTGGCGGCTCTGACCCTGCTACAGCAGGTCATGCCGGTCAAGCTGACCGCGGTGACCTGCGATCTGATCACCTCGCCACCCGCGCTGCGGGCCGATGTCGCCCTGCTGCTCAAAACGGTCCCGACCCTTGAGCAGCAGCGGGCCGGCGCCTCCGGCCAGGTGCTCGCGGCCATCGACTGCCAGCACGCCATCGTGTCGCTGCCGCGCCGGAGCCTGACCGGCCGCCGTGGGTACTCCTTCGACGCCGGCGAGCTGATCGCAGCCGTGATCGAAGGCACGCCCTACCGGCGCGGCGACACGGCCGAGTTCGGCAGCGAGCTGCTCTGCCACCTGGTCCGGGCCGGCGGCCAGGCCAGCAGCTGATCATTATCGGGGCACTGCCGCGTCACATATACTGCGCGAGTCGCCGCACCAGTCGCTTGTGTTTCCGGGAGACGCGCGGCGGACCATCGCGGAGGCCGGCGCCCGGCACCGCCGAGAGCTCACTGCACCAGCTGGGCAGCCCATGATCGTGGGTGCTTTCCCGCCAGAATCTACGGAGAACCGCCCGTGATCATGAACGCCAGCGGGGTCAACACGGCCGACGGGACCGGCACGGGGAGGTTGGCAACATGCCGCGTAGCGCGGTAGTTCTGCTGAGCGGCGGGATTGACTCGACGACGGTGCTGGCGGTCGCCCGTGACGAGGGGTTTGCGACGTACGCGCTGAGCTTCAGCTACGGTCAGCGGCACTCGATTGAGCTGCGAGCTGCGGAGCGAGTGGCCCGGTCGCTGGGCGCGGCCCGGCATGTCGTCGCCACGATCGACCTGGGCGTCTTCGGCGGCTCGGCCCTGACCGACGCGGCGATCGATGTGCCGCATCATGACAGCGTCGATGACCTGGACGACGAGCAGATCCCGGTCACCTACGTGCCGGCCCGCAACACGATCTTCCTGTCCTTCGCCCTGGCCTGGGCCGAGACTCTGGACGCCTCCGACGTGTTCATCGGCGTGAACGCGCTCGACTACAGCGGTTACCCGGACTGCCGTCCCGAGTACATCGCCGCGTTCGAGCAGATGGCCAATCTGGCCACCAAGGCCGGCGTGCAGGGCCGCCAGCGGCTGCGCATCCATACGCCGCTGATCCAGCTGACCAAGGCACAGACGATCCAGCTCGGTCTGGACCTGGGCGTGGACTACGCGCTCACCCATAGCTGCTACGACCCGGTCGGCGACCGGGCGTGCGGCAGCTGCGACTCATGCCTGCTGCGCGGCCGCGGCTTCGCTGAGCTCGGCCGCACCGACCCGGCGCTGGACCAGGGCGGTGAGCGCCGTCTACCGGGTTAAGGAGATCTTCTACACCCTGCAGGGCGAGGGCAGCCATGCTGGCAGGCCAGCCGTGTTCTGCCGGTTTACCAGCTGCAATCTGTGGACCGGCCGGGAGCGAGACCGGCATCGCGCCGTCTGCCAGTTCTGCGACACCGACTTCACCGGGACCGACGGACCGGGCGGCGGCCGTTTTCGCACCGCGACTGATCTCGCGGCGGCGGTGGCGCGGGCCTGGCCCGGATCCCCGCATCCGCGCAGCAGGCCCTTTGTCGTGTGCACCGGCGGCGAGCCGCTGCTGCAGCTGGACGCGGCGGCCGTCGACGCGCTGCACGAGGCCGGGATGGAGATCGCGATCGAGACCAACGGCACCCGGATGGCGCCAGCCGGAATCGACTGGATCTGCGTCAGCCCGAAGGCTCGCGCGGACCTGGTGCTGCTGGCCGGCGACGAGCTGAAGCTCGTCTTCCCGCAGCCGGGCGCGGCGCCGGAGCGATTCGAGCACCTCGCGTTCAGCCATTTCCGCCTGCAGCCAATGGACGGACCAGACCGGGACCGCAATACTCAGGCCGCGGTCGAGTACTGCCTGGCGCATCCGCAGTGGCAGCTGAGCCTGCAGACGCACAAGTACCTGGGGATTGCCTGATGGAGATTTTCCGCGAGTTCAGCTTCGAGGCCGCGCACCGGCTGCCCCGCGTGCCGGACGGCCATATGTGCGCGCGCCTGCACGGCCATTCCTATCGAGTGGAAATCCACGTCCGGGGAGAAGTCGACCCCGGCACCGGATGGATCATGGATTTTGCGGAGCTCAAGCAGGCATTTGCGCCGCTGCACGATCAGCTCAACCATAACTGTCTCAACGACGTGCCCGGCCTGGACAACCCGACGAGCGAGAACCTCTGCCGCTGGATCTGGGACCGGCTGATCGCCAGCCTGCCGCTGTCGGCCGTCGTGGTGCGCGAGACCCGCTCGTCGGGCTGCGTCTACCGTGGCGACTAGCGGGACCGCGGGCTGCCGGTGGCCGCGGTGAGGCAGCCGATGGCAGCGAGCCAGGAACCGGCGGGCGATCTCGGCACCCTGTTCCTGGTGCCCACGCCGATCGGCAATTTCGGCGACATCACCGCACGGGCGACCGACGTGCTGCGGACCGCGGCCGTGGTCGCCGCTGAGGACACCCGCAAGGCCAGGACGCTGCTGCGGGCGCTGGGCATCTCGGCGCGGCTGGTCAGCTATCACGACTTCAACGAGGAGTCCCGGAGCGACGAATTGCTGCGGCTGCTGCAGGCTGGCCAGAATGTGGCGCTGATCAGCGATGCCGGCACCCCGCTGCTGAATGACCCTGGCTACCGGATCGTCTGCGCGGCGATCGCCCACGGCGCCCGGGTCAGCCCGCTGCCCGGACCCTCCGCCGTGGTCACCGCGCTGGTCGGCTCCGGCCTGCCTGCCCACCGCTTTCTGTACGCGGGATTCCTGCCCCGCAGGTCGGCGGCCCGCCAGTCCGCGATCCGGCAGCTCGCCGATCTCCCGGCCACGCTGATTTTCTTCGAGGCGCCGCACCGGCTGCGAGCGACCGTGGCCGACCTGCATGAGGTGCTCGGCGACCGAGATGCCGCGCTTGCCCGTAATCTCACCAAAAAGGATGAAGAATATATCCGAGGCTCGCTGTCGGCCATCGATGCTGAGCTAGCTAGCCGGACCGAGATCCGGGGTGAGTACACCGTGCTGGTCGCCGCCGCCGCCGAGCCAGATCTGGAAGGCGCCGATCAGCTAGCCGACCGGCTGGCCCGGTCTTTGCTGCAGCGCGGGATCGAGCCGCATTTGGCCCGCGACGTGGTCAAAGATGTCACCGGCCTGCCGAGGAACCGGGTCTACGAATGCGTGCAGGGCGCTCGGCGAGACAACTCGGCGGCCGGCGATTTATCCCGCTAGCTAATGGTCATACGGCGGCGCTGGGGCCGATCGGCCAATTCGCGGGAAATAGTTTTCTGGAAAAGTAGCGGCGCTAATCTTCCATATGGGCGCGGCCTGCCAGTACAGTCGCCCTGTGGGTGGCGAGACAGCAGCTGATCGGAACTTACCGTCGATCCATTCGCCGATGCGATACGCGAAATATGCACGGGAAATCGCATCCGTCACTCCACAGCCACTCAATCAGCCAGCAAATCAGGCTGCGCTGTCATCGACGCTGACCAGCAGCGCTGGACAGGTCCCCGGTAGCTTGCCCGGCGACGGCACGGCCATGCGCAGCGTGCTCTCGGCGGGCCGCCTAGCCGACCCCGGCTAGGAATTCAGTGACAAATAGAGGCAGAATAATCCTATGCCGGACATCACACCTAACTCAGCCCAGTCGGGACCACGAGCCGCACGTGAGGTGGCCGATGCCTATGTCGTCGAGCTAGCCGCCCTCGATCCGATCCTGGCCACCCAGCTGGGCCTTCGGGCCGGCGAGGACCGCCTGCCCGACTTTTCCCCGGCCGGACAGGAAGCCGTCGACGCGCTGGCCCGCGCGACTCTGGCCAAGCTAGATGCGGTCGAGAGCTCAGCTCGCCTGGCCGGCGGCGCTGGCCTGAACGGCGGCAACCTGGGCGGCGGGACCCTGGCCGATGGGAATCCGGGCGGCGCGGACCTGGGCGGCGATCACCTGAGTGGCGCGGACCTGGCTGGCGATGACCTGGCCGGCGCGGACCTGGCCCGCGGGGACGAGCGGCGGTGCGCCCGGCTGCTGCGCGAGCGGCTCAACGCCATGCTGGCCCTCACCGACCAGGGCGAGCATCTGCGCACGATCTCGAACATCTTCGGGCCAGTACAGCGGGTGCGCAACGTGTTCCTGGACATGCCGACCGGCACCGAAGACGACTGGGCGGTCATCGCCCGGCGGATGGCGTGGGTCACCCCATCGCTGGCGGGCTACCATGCCGCGCTCCATGAGGGCGCCAGCCGGGGTCTGCTCGCCGCGCCGCGGCAGGCGCGCGCGGTAGCCGCCCAGCTAGCCGAGTGGACCGCCGTCGCTGATGGCCAGGGCTGGTTCGCCGAATTCGCGGCCGGAGCGGACGTCTCGCCGGCCCTGCGAGCCGACCTGGACCAGGCAGCGGCGAGCGCGATCTCCGCCGTCGCCGAGCTGGGCCAGTGGCTGGCCGGCGACTACCTGTCGCGCGCGCAGGGAGTGCCAGACGGGGTCGGCGCCGAGCGGTACCGGGTGCTGGCACGCCGCTGGACCGGCGCCGATCTCGAGCCGGAAGACGTCTACGCCTGGGGCTGGTCGGAGTTCCAGTCGCTCCGTGCCGAGATGGCGCAGGAGGCGGAGCTGGTGCTGCCCGGGGCCTCCGCGCTGGCGGCGATGCGGCACCTGGACAGCTGCGGCGAGGCCATCGAAGGGGTCGAGGAGATCCGGCTCCGGCTGCAGCAGATGATGGACGACGCCATCCGCGATCTCGACGGCACTCATTTCGACATCGCGGAGCGGCTGAAGGTGGTGCAGGCGCGCATCGCGCCGCATGGCAGCGCCGCCGCGCCGTACTACACCGCCCCGTCGCAGGACTTCACCCGTCCGGGCCGGACCTGGCTGCCCACGCTCGGCCGGACCAGATTCCCGCTCTGGAACCTGGTCAGCGTCTGGTATCACGAGGGGGTCCCCGGCCACCACCTGCAGCTGGCTCAGTGGCGGCACCTGTCGGAGCGGCTGTCGATGTACCAGACCGCCGTCGGCGGAGTAAGCGCGTGCAGCGAGGGCTGGGCCCTGTACGCCGAGCGCCTGATGGACGAGCTTGGCTACCTATCCAGCCCGGGCGCACGGCTCGGCTATCTGGAAGCCCAGCTCATGCGCGCCATCCGGGTGGTCATCGATATCGGCATGCACCTGGAGCTTCAGGTGCCCGATGACTCACCGCTCGGGGCGGGCCAGACGTGGACGCCCGAGCTGGCGCGCGAGTTCTTCGGCGCGCACAGCGGCCGGGACGCGGACTTCCTGGATAGCGAGATCGTGCGATATCTGAGCACGCCAGGCCAGGCCATCAGCTACAAGCTGGGCGAGCGCGCCTGGCTGACCGGACGCGACGCCGCCCGAGCCGCGCACGGCCGGGACTTCGATCTCAAGTCCTGGCACATGGCCGCCCTGTCGCTCGGGTCCCTCGGCCTCGATGATCTAACGGACGAGCTCGCATCGTTGTGAAATCGCCCTGAATAGGCCGGCACCTCATCAGCTACCTTGTGGTTAGATTGGCGACATATCGGAGTGTGCCGCATCGATCGCGATCGGCGGCTGTCTAGTTCAGAGCAGGCGGTAGGTGCGACCATGCGGATTCCTAGCTTTATCGTGGCCGGGACCGTCGCCGTGGCACTGGCCGGCTGTGGTTCTCCGGCCAGCCACAATGCGGCCAATCAGTCCGGCGCGACCTCGCCCGCGACCACGCCAGCCGCCTCACCGGCGGCGCCGGCAGGCACGGCCTCGCCGGTCTCCCCGGCAGCCAGCGGCGGCAACTGGGACAAGCGAGTACGCGCCGCGATGACGGCCGCTGCCAGCGTGCATATCAGCGGGACAGCCGACACCAAGGGCCAGTCAGTCAGTCTCAACCTGAGCGTGACCCGCGCGGGTCCTTACGCCGGCGAGGTTAACCCTGGAAAGGGCGCCTTGTACGTCGTCTATACGGGCCGAAAAGCCTTCGTCAAGGTGTCTAGCGCGTTCCTGCGGAGCGCGGGCCTGCCCTCATCGGTATGCACCGTGATGTGCGGCAAGTACGTGGAAGTGCCGGTCACCGAGGGCAAGCTGCTAGACGGCGGGCTGTCCTTCTTCAAGCTGACCGGACAGCTGTCCATCCCGGCCTATCGCGAGACCGGCACGGCTGTCGTGCACGGCGAGCGGGTCATCGTGCTGCACGGATCGGACGGAAGCCAACTCGACGTCGCGGCCTCGGGCGTTCCTTACCCGGTGGCCGCGTTCCCGGCCGCTGGCCAAGGTTCCGGCGAGATCAATTTCAGCGAGTGGAATGCGGTCCCGCCGATCACGGCGCCCCCGTCAAGCGAAGTCGTCAGCCTAGGCCAGCTAACCGCCTGAACGCCAGCACACCCACCAGCTCTGACGCACTTGGCACGAGTTTCAGTCAATTCCGCGCCCGATTTATGCGTTATATGACACTGAAACCCTGCTATGTCGCGGGTGCAGCGGGTGTCGCGGCGGAATCCTCGGCGGTCGCCATCAGATCGGCGATGGCGTGGGCATCGGGGTCGGGCTCGGCCCGCAATGCGGCAATGACGCCAACCCGGTCCGCCGGAGTGCGGTTCTGGCTCAGCTTGTCCTTCGCTTCGATCTGCGTCACTGCCATCTCGACGCCGACGATTGCGCGCAGCTGGCCGTCGATGAATTTTGCCGGGGCGTCCGACACCCACCAACGGCCGTCCCGATCGTGCTCGTAACGCTCGGTCAGCGCGGTGACGAGGCCGCGGAGCCAGTCGGCGTCCCGGTGGAACGTCAACGGGCCGGTGAAATGCACAGCGGTGTAGTTCCAGGTCGGCACCGCGCGACCGTGGTCCCTGGTGCTCTGGTACCAGGACGGCGAGATGTAGGCCTGCGGACCGTGCACGATGGCCAGCGCCGCCACATCGGCCTGAGCGCTGCTCCACTGCGGGTTAGCCAGCGCCATGTGGCCAAGCAACCGGCCGTGCTCACCTGACGACCGATCCCAGATCACCGGCAGCAGGCTGGCGACCGGCCTGGCGCCGTCGAAGGTGACCAGGTCAGCGGCACCAACCCGGTCGACGAAGGCAGCGATCTGATCGACATCGCCAGCCGCGAAGTGCGAGGGTATATACACAGCTGCAGGTTATCCGCCCGCGCTGCAGCACGCGAATATTGACGAAAGGGACCCATCCGGCTTTTAGCGGATCCAAATTGCGTGGTGTGCGAACTGGCTACCGTCCGCATCCCCGCGTCCTGTCGGTCCCTCTCGTCACCTTCATTCCACCGCTCCCGCCCGCGCCCGTGCAGGGTCCATCGACCGCTCCTGCCGGGACCTTTGGCCGGGCCCATGCCGAGGCGCTGCCGAATCCGGCACGTTCGCTGGCCGCCGACGCTCAGGAATCTGCGGCGCTTCGGGCCAGGATGACGTCCAGCCGGCGCGGAATGCGCAGCGCCGCTGATGCCTCATAGCTGACCGGCTCGCCAGCCAGGAACTCACAGCGAAGCCGCACCGCGTCGATGACGCCGGCCGCCAGCATCAACGCCTGAGCCTGCCCGGGACAGGGCCGTATCCCGTAACCGAAGGTCATGCTCGGCTGTCCCCGCCGAGCCGGATCGAACTCGGCAGGCCGGCCGAACACGGCCGGATCCCGGTTCGCGGCATCCACGCTGCAGAGCACAACGTCGCCCGCCCCGACCCGGCAGTCGCCGAAATCAGCCTGCGCCCGTCCGACGCGTCGGCTCAGCCGGACCGGCGGGCTATGGCGCAGCACTTCACTCAGCAGATCGTCGGTCGTCCAGCCCGCCGCCGCCTGCGCCGCATCCTGCACGACGTGCAACGCCGTGCCGATCAGGCCGGCGGTTCCGTCGCAGCCCTGCGCCAGCAGGGTAATCCGGGCCACGACCACGTCCATCGCGACCGCGCCGAACATGCCGACCAGCTCAGCCGTAGCGGCATCGGCCGCAGGCTGCGCCTGCCGGTCCGCTCCGGTCAGGTAGCAGCCGGCGATCGCGACCACCGCCTCGGCCGCCCGGTCAGGATCGGCGAGGCCCAGACCCGCGGCCAGCACTGCCATCGGCACCCGCCGGGCGATTCGGTCCATCACGTCGACCCGGTCGCCGCGACGCCCCGCCGCGGCCAGCACTGCCTGGGTCCGTTGATCCGCGGCTGAGCGCAGCTGCTCAGGCTCGAGCCCGTGCAGCTGATCGACGAGCAGAGCCCTGCGGCGGGCATGTTCGGGACCATTGACGAACCTCGAGGCCGAGCTACGCAGCCAGGAGATCGTGCCAACCGCCGCTTCGGCGGCGCCAACCCCCGGCACCTCGAACCGATCGTCAGCCAGGATCGCCTGGACGTCGGCGTAACTGGACGCCAGCCACTCCCCAGCCGCGGCCGACCGGAATGGCTCCGCTGATGTGTTGGGCATGCGAACGAGACTAGGCCGACCAAGATTCGGCGCCGACCGAAGCCCC
>OCZU010001954.1_pt1 | contig 13283 bp, 20 predicted proteins | sample 1539001 | NCBI WGS metagenome assembly OCZU01 (sample SAMEA3539306, study PRJEB22396) | soil metagenome | biome: tundra; feature: field; material: soil | place: USA | collected 2010-05 | depth 0.15 m
CAAACCATCGGCGGCCGCGGCGTGTTGTTCGGCACGACCTATGCGGATTTCGAACTTCAACTACGCAAACAGCTGCAACAGATGTTCGGCAGCGCGGGATTTGATGCCAGGCGCGATATCGCCGGCATCGTCATCAATCGGTGGGGTCATGCGTATATTGCTCCGCAGCCGGGGTTCTATTTCGGAACTGCAGGTAAGCCGGCACCCCTCGAGGTGATCAGGGAAGGCTACGGTCGCATTGCGTTTGGACACAGTGAGCTCTCCGGAAGGCAAAGTTGGGGACGCGCCGCCCAAGAATCCCGGCGGGCCCTTAAACAGGTCCTCGAAGTGATGGCGTAATCAATCGTGCACCCTCACGAGCGCGTACCATATGTCGTGTAATCGTTAAGTGGCGAGGTGCCGCATGGAAGAAACTGAAAAGAGAGAGAAATTCGATACTGGACTGAGCAAGATCAGGAGCGAAATAAAGGGCCGACTGGTGGCCCATGGATTTTTCGGACACATTACGCACGCCGACATGGAGGCTGTGGATCACGTACCTACGGGTTCGAAAATCGAAATTGCCGTAAAGGGTAGAACTGTGGGTAGGTCATTTACCCGCCAGGATATCGAGGCCTGTCATCTAAGAGTGGGCGGCGCGGTCCTCGAAGGCATCATTGCAATGGTTCATGAACTTTCGACGTGTGCGGATACTCGACTGACGGAGTAAACAGGGCGTCAGGTCGGGCCGCCAAAAGATTGCGTCGATCAGGGGACAAAACCGTGTATTGAATCGATCGGCGCCCTGTTCGCATTCATTGTTGCAAACGGAGGAATGTGATGATTCCGCAAAAACCGACAAACGCAAAGATCCAAATCGTCAAAGATGGTCCCTATTTGGTGTCTGGCAATCTGCCGATGACGAGGCAAACCATCGGTACGAATTCAAAGGCCGAGTCAGTCAAGTGGATCGAGGGTCAGACATATCCGGACCAAGCCACATACGCGCTGTGCCGCTGCGGTCAAAGCGCGAAGAAGCCGTACTGCGATGGCACCCACGCCAAAGTCGGATTCGACGGTACGGAAACCGCCAGCCGCGAAACCTATCAAAAACAGGCGAGTGTGATGCGGGGTCCCACGATGTCGTTGACGGACGTGGGGGTCTTGTGTGCGTTCGCCCGTTTTTGCGATCCGCACGGACAGGTTTGGAATCTGGTGGACGAGACAGACAATCCAGTGGCGAAGAAGAATTTCGTCAGGCAGGTTGGCGACTGCCCTTCGGGACGGTTGGTGGCCTGGGATAATTCATCCGGCAACGCCATTGAGCCCAAGCATGAGCCATCGATTGACCTCATTGAAGATCCCGTTAATCAATGTGCGGGACCGGTCTGGCTAAGGGGCGGCGTTCAGCTGATCGGATCGGACGGCTTTTACTACGAGGTGCGCAACCGGGTGACTTTGTGCCGGTGCGGCGCATCGAAGAACAAGCCATTTTGTGACGGCACACACGCATCGATTAAATTCAAGGATCAGTGAACAACGTGGACGACGGGCCAGGGCGGCGCCGAACAGGCGTTCAAGGGTTGGCAGACCTCACGCGTGAGATTCGCGACGTTTTTGCCTATTGACACGCAACGGTGAAGCGGCGCACCGAGGCTCCATTCCAACCTTGGCCGCCGTTCGACCGCTTGAGCCGCCAAACCGAAGGATAATTGTGCGCTTCCCATCCGCGCCGAGGTGGTGTTTCATGCGAAAACCGACAGTTGCGATGGAGTTAAAATGAAATGGATTTGGGGGGTTTTCGTCTTTGTTTCTCTGAACGCGCTTGCAGCGGAGGCCACGTTGGAAATCGTTGCCGACAAGGGGCGGCTGACTTTTTCTCAGTCTCAGTTGCTCTCCCGCAGCGACCTTCAGACGATCTCCATTGCCGATAGTGAGTACAAGGAGAAATTTACCCGGTTCAAGGCGATTCCTATTACGAACCTGTTCAAGGGCTTGGCCATCCCGGAACGCGCGATGGTGCAATCCAATTCCACGGACGGCTTCTCGGCCCTTCTGGAGAAAGCACGTCTCTTCAGCACTGACCCCAAGGCATCGAAAGCCTTCCTGGCGATTGAGGATCCCAAGGGCCCCTGGCCGCAGCTTCCCGGAAAAGCAACCTCAGCGGGACCGTTCTACCTGGTCTGGGAAAATCCGCAGGCATCCGCCATTGGGTCGGAAGAATGGCCCTACCAGATTGCGTCATTCCGCATTTTGTCGGACCCGCGCAGCGTGTTCCCTAAAATTTACCCTGGCGTCGATGCTGCTGCGAATGTTCAGAGCGGATTCAAGTCGTTCCAGAAGAATTGCTTTGCGTGCCATACGATGAACGGAAATGGGGCGGGATCGATCGGGCCCGACTTGAATCTGCCCATGAATCCCACCGAGTATTTCGAAGCGCAGGCGCTCCTTTTGCTCATTCGCGATCCAGCGGGTGTCCGGACCTGGCCGCGCCGAGCGATGCGTGGATTCTCCGAGGCGGCGATTCCGGATGCCGAACTTTCGGATCTGATCGCCTACCTTAGGTACATGAGCACACATAAGAATATTTCGTGATTAGGAGCCCTTCATGAGCAGGATGCGCGTGCATTGTTTCGCCATTTCCATCGATGGCTACGGCGCAGGCCCGGACCAGGACCTCGCTAATCCAATTGGAGTCGGCGGCATCGCCTTGCACGATTGGGTTTTCGCGACCCGTACGTTCAAGCGGATGCACGGCAGCGAGGGTGGCACAACGGGCATCGATGACGACTTCGCGGCACGAGGTTTTGCCGATATCGGCGCATGGATCCTGGGACGAAACATGTTTGGACCAATTCGTGGACCGTGGGCCGATGACATCTGGAAGGGGTGGTGGGGCGACAATCCTCCTTTCCACACCCCGGTCTTTGTGCTCACACATCATCCGCGCCCATCAATTACCATGGCCGGAGGCACCGTCTTCCATTTTATTGCCGACGGTATTCGCGCTGCATTGCAGCGCGCGACCGATGCCGCCAAGGGCCAGGACATCCGACTCGGCGGCGGAGTTGCCACCATTCGACAGTACCTTTGCGAGCGGCTCATCGATGAGCTGCATCTTGCGATTGCGCCGGTCCTGCTCGGATCAGGGGAGCACCTTCTTACGGGCATCGAACTACCAAAGCTCGGGTATCAATTATCTGAGCACGTGGCGACCGAAAACGCCACGCACGTCGTTCTTACTAAGCGATTGTAGATGTCCGCATGCGGGTAGGCGTCGAGATTACGCCACCTGGCGTGACGAACGGTTAGCTGATTCGTGATGGGATCGAGGGCGCTCACCGGAGTCGGCTTTATAGTGCGTAAGCCCGTGTTCAGAGTACCCACGCCGTGCCGAATACTGTCTCTGCGGAATTCATGCAGCAGTGGTTCTTGCCGTTATTCGTGGCGGGTTGGACTGCCGTCTGCGCACTGTTGGCGCAGTTGAGCGGATAGACCGTACTCGCACAGAGATTTCGCGCCAACGGAGCGATCGAGGGGGAGAGTTTTCGGTTTGCGTCGGGGTCCTTGGGTCGCGAGATCTTTCCGGTGAGCTACGGTCATTAGTCGGTTAAAATCCGGAGGTACAATTCCCTGCGGACGCAAAGCGGGTTCGGATCAAATGAGGGGTGTCCCGATGCCCATGAAGAAACAGAAGCGCCGAGTGAAGCCGCTCGCGCGCACTTATGAAGTGAAAGCCGAGATTTCCAACGCAACACTCGCCAAGGCGAAATCGGCGCTCACGCTGCAAATCTATCGCAGGGATCTAAAGCTGGGCGAGCTTCAGATCGGACGTGGATCGCTGTTCTGGGCGGGCGCGAGGCGGCAGAGCGCTAAGCGCATTCACTGGGGTCGATTCGCCGAGATGATGGATCGTCTGGCGTACGGGGATTAATGGAGGCATTATCATGGCGGCGGGGCGTGCCGCGGTGATCGATGTTTGATCAAGCTGCGCATTTGTTGCAGTGAACCCGATGGGAATCAATAAAGGGAGCGAAAATTACCGCAATGCAATCAGCCGTCGAAATTAGCATGTACCCGTTGAGCGACGATTACCGGCCATTGATTCAGGCCTTCATCGACCGATTGAATACCTATCCGGATTTGATGGTGCGCACGAATACCTTGTCGACGCAGATCTGGGGCGATCTAGGGTCTGTGATGAACGTTCTGTCCCAGGAGATCGCGCGATCGGCGACCGGAGCGCCGCAGCTCGTATTTGTCATGAAAATTCTCCCGGGATTGACGCGTCCGGCGGCGTAATCCGGGGTGATAGTGAGCAATACGGAGCGGCGATGAGTAACGGCAAAGTCGTCCTGATCACGGGTTCGAGCACCGGCTTCGGTCGGCTGATCGCGGACACTCTTGCACGCAAGGGCTATGTGGAGTCGCATTACCCGCCTCAGTGGCGCACCCGTGGCGGCGCCGATTCGTTAATCTTACGCGATATTTCAGGGCTAAACGGCTGGGGCCGGTATTGATTATTCGAGGCGGTCGGACGAAGAAGGGTCTTATGATTTCTTCGGATGCACCAGCGCCACGGTCGCGAGGGAGGAATGGTCCACCAATGGCCACGATTTGGTATCGAATGTGAATTCGGCGACGGCGCAAGTAGGCATGCGGGTGATCTCGCTCGAGAGACGATGAGCGAGCTCCGCCAACGCAGGGTTATGGCCAACGATCATCACGCGATCCAGCTTCCTGCCGAGGCTGTGGATGAGTTTGAGGAGGTCGTCCACGGCCCCGGGATACAGCTGAGCGTCCACCACAATCTTCTTCGGTTTGTAATCGATACTTTTGGCGATGACCTTGGCGGTCATGAGCGCGCGGCGCGCCGGACTCGACAGGATCAAGTCGGCCTTTATATGGCGCTTAGCCAATCGCTTACCCGTCCTAGGCGCGTCGCGCTCGCCGCGCTCGTTCAGCGGCCGGTCTTTGTCCGGTAACGTGGTGTCATCCCAACTCGATTTCGCGTGCCGCACGAGAAATAGGGTCTTCATGACCGATCGCGCCGAGGGTGGGCGGCGCTGAGCAGAGCCATGGCAAACGCGGAAGAGATCAAGCGCGATTCCCCTTATTTTGGCCGTACAATGGCGATCATGGCGGCGCCAAGGATTGTACTCGAGTTGCCGAATGACAGCAGTGGGCGCGCGACGGCTCGGCCTGGGGGGCCGGTTTCACGTGGACTGGAGGTCTCGTCGTGAAACTGGCGTGGGTCGCTGGTCATAGGCTATTCGGCCGACGTTACGTGCTGCCGCATCCGGTGGCGACAGCGCTCGAACACGTGTTCGGGGAACCTGTGGGGAGTGTGACGGTCATCGAGCATTCGCTTTATGCACGGATTCACCCAGGCATGTCGGCAACGACGCGCCCTAACCGCATTCTCCTCTCGATCAGTGGCAGCGAGTTCGTTGCGAACCCTGATCTGTTGTTGCACGAGTACTTTCACGTGCTGCGGCAATGGGGTACGGGGCGTTTGACGCGTTGGCGCTATTTGATCGAGTCCACGCGGCTCGGGTATTGGGCCAATGCATATGAGCAAGAAGCCCGTGAGTTTGTCGCCGCGGCCTCGGAGGGATACCGTCGATATTTGAGAAACCTTAATTTAATTTGAGAAAGATGCTGCGACGCGTATACCGTTCCTAATCAGCTGGCAGGTGGAAAGCCCGTTGTTAATGCCAAATGTACCTATAGGCCTGTTCCAGGCCGGAGATCCCGCGCAACAATAGAAAAGATTGGTCAATAAAGCGAATCTCCTTCGGGGAGGGTAGTCCATGTCGAATCTTCGATTCAATAAAATTCTAGTTGCCGTTGCTGACCCGTTGGCAGGGCTCAGCAAGGCAGTACGGAGGGCGAGCGCATTGGCGCACAAAACGGGCGCCAGCCTCGAGTTGCTTCATGCGATACCGTCCGTCGTTTCTGCGGGCATGGCGCACGCCCAGGCAGAGCATTTTGCGCGCACGGCCGAGGAAGACAGTCGCCGTCGGTTGGAACGAACAGCGAACCGGTTGCGGCGCGAGGAGCTTATGGTCAATGTGACCGTGCAGACCGGGCTTCCGGTCCATCAAGCAATTCTGCGCCAAGTGCGGCTCACGAATGCGGACCTCCTGGTTATAGAGGCCCGCAAGCACAATATTTTCGCGCGGTTGTTGCTGACGCAAAGCGACTTCGAGCTCATTCGCGGCTGTCCAGGTCCACTGCTTATCGTAAAGGGACGCGCGGCGTGGCGCAGTCCTCGTATCTTGGCGGCTCTGGATCCCTTTCATAGCAACGATAAATCGAGGGCGCTCGACGCAGACATCGTCGATGCGGCGTGCGCGGTTGCGGAGGCGGTTCGGGGATCCGTGCATGCCGGGCATATTTACCGGCCGCTTGCGCCAGCGCTGCTTGGCGCGCCGATCGGTGCGGTCGTGATGAACCCCATTCCAGCGCAGGAAAAGGCCTACGAGGCTCAGGTCCGGCGAGGATTTGTCCAAGCCATCAATGCATATGGAATCCCCAAGAACAAGGCTCACTTGATATGCGGCGACCCGGCAACCGAAATTCCCGTGCTTGCGCGCTCGATTCGCGCCGGGCTGGTCGTCATGGGAGCGACATCGCGCTCCGGGTTGAAGAGAATTTTCATCGGCAACACGGCCGAGCACGTGCTCGACAGCCTGCAATGCGACGTCTTGGTGGTGAAATCGCGGCGCTGACCGTGATAACGACCCCGGCATCGGCAGAGGCGATGGGGACGATTGAGGTGTCAATATGAATGCAACCGCCGGTAAGGATATTCCCTTTCGCGTGGGTAAGTGGCTGCCGTCGGATGAGGTCTTTCTCGCCAAGTGGCTGGAAGCCATTATCCAAAAGACTCGGGCGGAGGCGAAAGCCCTGCACCCGGTTATTGCGGACTTTCAGAATCTCATCGAGAGCGATGCTGAGATCGCGATGCTGTTTCATCAGATGTTTGAACAAGTTCCCAAAAAGCCGCCCTACAACAAGGATCCAACGGGCACGCCTCAGGTGCGGAGCTATCAGCACATGCTGCAGCTGCTGAACACGATCATGACGCATGCACCTGAGTTCAACGACACAGGTCTGGTCGGTTGTCCGATCAACACGATTTTCGACTGGTCGATGGGGACAGCAGCCGGATTTACCGCATTTTTGAACGAACGGGTCAATGCCCAGCTAAAAAAGATATTGAATGCCTGGGGTCGATTCTTGAGCTCGAGCGATTCCACCTACGTCTTGAACGATCACCCCCATAGGGGTTGGTTTGGCGTAGATGCTCAAAAGATCATGCCGAACTTCGAGAAAGAGTTCAAGTGCGATCCCGATCAACCCCATCACGGGTTCAGCTCATGGGACGATTTCTTCACCCGGGAATTTCGACCCGGGGTGCGCCCGGCTGCAAATCCGGATGAGGACGCGGTCATCGTCAATGCCTGCGAATCCGCGCCCTACCGATTGGCGCGACAGGTCAAGCAGCACGACAAGTTCTGGATCAAGTCCCAGCCTTACTCGATTGCGCATATGCTCGCGAACGACACCCTGGTTCCGCTGTTTGTCGGCGGCACGGTTTACCAGGCCTACTTGAGCCCGCTCAGTTATCACCGCTGGCACAGCCCGGTGAGCGGCACGGTGACGAAAGCCTACGTGAAAGACGGGACATATTACTCGGAGGCGCCGTCGGAGGGCTTCGATCCGGCGGGTCCGAATGATTCACAAGGCTACATCACGGCAGTGGCGACCAGGGCTCTTATCTTTATCGAAGCGGATAACCCGGATATCGGTCTGATGTGCGTCATGCCCGTCGGAATGGCCGAAGTCTCCACCTGCGAATTGATCGTGTACGAAGGGCAGCATGTGAAGAAAGGCGATCAAATCGGAATGTTCCACTTTGGAGGATCAACCCATTGCCTGATCTTTCGGTCGGGCGTTAATCTCGAATTTGACCTTCATGGCCAAACGCCGGGCCTGCGTTCGAAAGATATTCCTATCAATGCGAGAATAGCGACTGTACAAGGGCGCTGACATCGCCATGAACCGCCTGCTGATCGCGCTCGGATTCGTTCTCATCGTGGCCGGGCTCTTGTGGCCATGGCTGCGACAACTATCGTTGTTTCATCTTCCGGGGGACATCGTCATCGATCGGCCGGGATTCAAATTCTTCTTGCCGATCACGACGATGCTCATCGTGAGTGCGGTTCTTTCGATCTTGGCGTGGTTTATGCGGCGCTAGTCCGATTAACGGCGGACCAGCTCGCGCGGATGGCCAATCTTCTGGGCTGACGGGAGGTTATCGCGGCGCTGTTGGCGCTGCAGGGTCGGCAAGCGGAGGGCCGTGGTTTATCTGGTAACGAACCTTAAATACCTACTTTAAGTTCTTGTTAAACAATAAATAATTATTCCCCTTTATTGTTTTGGCCAGCTTCGCAATGCCGATGCCAGAAAGCCAAGACGCGCGCAACCCCGGCATGCTAAAAAGTCCCGCTATCGAGCCGACCCGAGGTATTGACGATGCGCACTGGCGGTTACGCGAACCTCTCGTTCTTGTGGGTGATTTGCTTGTGCGTGCCGCTGTGCCAGGCGGCGGCGCCCGACCAAGGCGGTGTGCCGCTACGCACGAGACAACAACTCATCGGCGCTTGGCGACTGGTGGGCATCGACTACTCGGATCGGAGCGGTCCGATCGTCGACCCCTTTTATCAAGCCGGCTCGATCGGCATCATCATCTACGACTCCTCCGGGTGGATGAGCGTGCATATCGCCGCACCGCATCGCAAGGCTTGGGAAGTTCCGGCATCGCGGTTGCCGTCCGATGCCGGGGGTCAGGACCCGGCACCAAAGGCCGGCGCATTTGATACCTATTACGCCTACTTTGGCACTTGGGATTTCGACGAGGCTAAGTCAGTGGTTACCCATCATGTCAAATCGTCTCTCATTCCGGCCGAGACGGGCCTCGATTACGCGCAGAATGTCACGCTCGAGAACGGACGCCTGGTCTTTGCCGGGCACAGCGGCAGGCCGGGACAGGAATCCACACGCATAAAGATTTGGGAGCGAGTTTCCGGCATCGCCAAATAAAGGACGCATCGATATGGCCAAGGCGTATTGGATTACCTTCTATCGTGAAGTCAAAGACCTCGTTAAGCTCGCCGCCTACGCGAAGCTTGCAGGACCTGCTATCGAGGCAGGCGGCGGTCGATTTCTTGCGAGGGGAAACGCCGCTCACACTTACGAGGCAGGTCAAACGGAGCGCACGGTACTCATCGAATTCGAATCGGTGGAGCAAGCGATCGCCGCATACGACAGCCGCGCATATCAGGCTGCTCTCGCGGCTTTGGCAGGCGGCGCGGTTCGCGACGTGCGCATCGTGTCCGATGTGTAAATCAATGAGGTCAGTCGGTCCCAATGATGCCGCGGCGGGGCGTGATTCAGCGGCCGCGCTGGCGCCCGCGATGCGCGCGAGGTCATGTCGCCGTAGGACATCCTGCCGACTTCACCACGCGCCTCCTCGAGGCGGGATGCCGCAGCAGCATGTCAGGCGGTCTGATGGGTCTCGGTACGAGATTGCCGCCGCAGTTGGGGCAACGGCCCGCGAGAACCGTATCGGCGCAGGTCGTACAGAAGGTACATTCAAAGGTGCAGATGCGCGCGTCCATCGTATCCGGCGGCAGATCGCGGTCGCAGCACTCGCAGTTCGGTCGAAGTTCCAGCACGAATGCCTCCACGTGTGTCGGCCGTACCTGTAACACCCTTCATTGCGCTCGCGATCTCCGTGACTCGTTGTTGTGAACTTCAAGGTTGAGCGCGATCCGGTATGTTCGGCGATCCTTGGGGCACATCAATTCGAGTTGGCGTCGTGGCGGCGGCGTTATCCCTTGGTGCCTGCGTTACCTCGCAAGTGCTGGTCGGCAAGACGCGTGCGCCGATTCTAGCTGACCAGGTGCAAGTCTGTCTGGAACGGCCGGCGAGGGCGTACCAGGAGATCGCGATCATCGATGCGTCAAGCAAATATTCCTGGACGTTTTCAGCGGGAGCAAAGACCGAGGTTGTCGTCAAGAGGCTGAGAGAAGCAGCCGCAAAGTTGGGTGCCAACGGTATTATGCTGCAAGAAATCACCGATTCGCCGATTGAATCCATCGGCGCCGCGGCGGGCACCGAGTTCACAGGCGCTCATGGAACTATCGGGCTGGGATTGGGCGGCTCTGCTCTCTTGTCGGAAAAGTTTGGCCGCGCGATTGCGATCTGGTTGGAACCGGCGGACGAGCGCCCACCGTAGGCGATAAGTTGACAGGAATTGAATACCATGAACAACCGTAATCGTGCGCTAGGCATGAATCGCGATATCTCGCGCCGTTAGCTCAGTCCTATGCAGGTATGCGGCGACGGTATATCTTATGGCTGCCTTCACAATGATGGACGGGGCCGAATCCATGCCGAATAGGCGTTCATTTATACGCACGGTGGCCGGCGGCATCGCTCTCGCCACGACGGGATTGATCGGGCGGGCGCGAGCGGATCTGCCGCAAGGAACCTTGGAATCCGCGCTGCGCGATTCTCTGCCGGGCAAACAACCGCTCATCAAGCGCTCCTTCCGTCCCCCGAACTACGAGTCGCCGGTGGACGTCTTCAACGACGTCATTACGCCGAACGATCGATTCTTCGTGCGCTGGCATCTCTCGAATATCCCACGCATCGATGCCGGTTCATGGCGGCTCGCGGTGGGCGGGGACGGTGCCGAGCGCGCAGTCGAGCTGACCCTGGAGCAGTTGAAGCGCGACTTCGAGCCGGTGGAACTCGTGGCCGTCTGCCAATGTGCCGGCAATCGCCGGGGCTTGTCGGATCCGCATGTTCCGGGTGTGGAATGGGGATCGGGAGCCATGGGCAACGCGCGCTGGAAGGGCGTGCGATTGAAAGACATCCTGGCGCGAGCCGAACTGAAAAAGGAGGCGGTCGAGATCGCCTTCAGTGGCGGCGACCGCGGGCTGCTCGATGCGACTCCGGCGTTCGCGAAGAGCATTCCGGCGTGGAAGGCGCTGGACGACAATACCATGGTTGCGTACGAAATGAACGGCGCGCCGCTTCCGCATTGGAATGGATTTCCCGCGCGCATCGTCGTGCCTGGTTGGACGGCCACATATTGGATGAAGCAGGTCAGCAGCATTCGCGCGCTGTCGCAACCGCTCGCCGGCTTCTGGATGAACACGGCGTATCGCATCCCCAAGGGCAAATTTCCGATCATCGACCGATTCACCTCGCAGGAATCGGACACCTCGACGCCGATTACCGAGATTCTCGTGAATTCCCTCATCACCAATATCGCCGACGATGCACGTTTCCCCTCCGGCCAGCCCATGGCGGTCAAAGGCGTGGCGTGGGACGGCGGGTATGGCATCGCGGACGTGGAGGTATCCATCGATGAAGGGCGCAGCTGGCAAAGCGCCGTGCTTGGCGAGAATTACGGGCGCTACTCGTTTCGCACATGGGAATATCGGTTTTCGCCGCAATCGGCCGGTCGCATGACGGTCATGGCGCGCGCGAGCAACGCGCGGGGAACCTCGCAGCCGTCCGAGTTGATCTTCAATGCGCCCGGCTACCACAATAATGTCGTTCAGAAAATCGCGGTCGATATCGCCTGAGGGCTGCGGGGTGAATACGAGAGCACGATTCGGATGGATGTTGATCGGCGCCGGCATTGCGATCTCGGCGAATGGCGGTGAGATGCCCGTCAAGCTCGCGCCTGGCGAACACGCCACGCTGGTCCAATCGCGCTGCTCCACCTGCCATAGCCTGGACTATATAGTCATGAATTCGACATTCCTGTCTCGCACCGCCTGGGAGGGCGAGGTGCGCAAGATGATGAAGATCATGGGGGCCCCTGTTCCCGACAGTGAAGTGGCCGCGATCGTCGATTACCTTGCCCAAAATTACGGGGTCAAATAGCCGATGCCGCTATCCGGCATTGATGGCGAGTCGGAATGCGGCACATGAAGAAGCTCAAGCACGAAGCGGAGTTATTCAAAGCGGCGCTGCTTGCCGGCGTTCGATATGCGGAAGGCCGTGGTGCGGTGGAGTTCGAGGCGACCGATTCGGCGAGCGACAAGGCGCTGTATGTCTACCGCTTACTCGTTCACGACAAGATTATTGCGCCGATGCCGGAAGACCAAGTCGGCGAGAAGACGATTCGACATCGTCTCGCGACCTGGTATGCCCATCAATTGCCAAAGGACCATCCGCTGTTGGAATGACGAGATGGAACCAGGAAGAATCTCCCGCTCCCATGACCATCACCACCGACAAGGGCAATGACGGCGCAGTTCCGGCATCGCCGCCGTGCTCGCTGCATGAGCTCCGGGCCGACGGCACGCCGCGGGTGGACCCGGTACAGGCGCGAGATGTGGCCCGTTGGCGCAAGGCTGAACGGGAGCGTCTGCTCGCGGAACGCAGCGCATTAACGGTGGAATATCGAGCACAACAGGCGCTGGCCATTGCGCAGGCACTGGATCGGATTCTCGCCTCCGCCCCGGGCACCACGGTCAGTGTCTATTGGCCCATTCGCGCCGAGCCGGATCTGCGACCATGGATGCATGCGCTATCGCAGGCAGGAATGCGGATCGCGTTGCCGGTCGCTTTGGCGCTCGGCCAACCGCTCGTGTTTCGCGAATGGCATCCCCAGGCGCGCCTCGCGCGCGGTCTTTGGAAAATTCCCTATCCGGCCGACGGCGCTAAGGTGACTCCGGACATCGTGATCGCACCCTTGGTGGGGTTTGATGGCGGCTGTTATCGCTTGGGTTACGGCGGGGGCTTCTTCGATCGGACGCTGGCGACGCTGAGTCCAAAGGCGCTCGCCGTTGGTGTAGGCTATCCGAGTGCGGCGCTTCGCACGATATATCCCCAGCCGCACGATGTGCCGATGGATTGGATAGTGACCGGCTCGCTACCCTCGGTGCGGCGGGCGGCGGCGCCAAGAATCCGGCACGGCACGGGCGATCATTCGGACAAGCAGCGCGAGCCGTAGTGCAGCCCGGCTGCACACGGTGGTCGTATCCGTTTCTGTAAACTCGTCGATACTTCCAACCAGTCGGGGTGCTGATTTGTCGCGTGCCGCCGGCCAATCGATCGTCGATACAGCGTCCGCCTCGCGCCGCGAGGCCGCGAGCCTCTATTCGTGGTACGTGCTCGGCGTGCTGTTCCTGGTGTATGTGGTGAACTTCCTGGACCGCAACATCATTTCGATCCTGGCGCAGGACATCAAGGCCGATCTCGGCCTCGGC
>OCZU010001955.1_pt1 | contig 13282 bp, 16 predicted proteins | sample 1539001 | NCBI WGS metagenome assembly OCZU01 (sample SAMEA3539306, study PRJEB22396) | soil metagenome | biome: tundra; feature: field; material: soil | place: USA | collected 2010-05 | depth 0.15 m
AGGTGACTGGAGTTCAGACGTGTGCTCTTCCGATCAGATCGGAAGAGCACCCGCACCAACACTGAACGGGTGTCGGGATTCACCAGTGCCGAAATGTTTTCCACGGTTCCAGAAAAGCTGTTGGTCGCGATGCCGCTCACCACTTCGGCGGGATCGCCAACGCTGACCGAAGCAAGGTCGGAACCGAAAAGTTGCGCCATGACCCAGACGCGTGAAAGATCGGCCACGGTAAAACACGGCGTGGTGCCCGCCGTCAGCAGTTCTCCGGGCGTGATGAGTTTTTCCACCACGGTTCCCGCGATGGGCGAATTGATCATGCCTCCGGGACGCGAAACCGGTCGGCCAGCCTGGAGGTCTTTGATGACTTGCGGATCAAGGTTCAGCGAGACGAGCGTTTGCAGTGCGGCGTCGCGGTCAGCTTCGGCGTTGGCGGCGTCGGTTTGGGCCTGCTCCTCTTCGCGCTGGGCCACGCCGTTATGCTGGATCAGATCCTTGTCCATGTCGGCCACCCGGCGAAGAGTCTTGGCGGTGGCGAGGGCCTTGCGATAAGCGCTGATCGCCGTGGCAAAGTCGGGTGAATCCACCTCCGCCAACGGGTCCCCCGCCTTGACCTGATCGCCGGGGGAAACGAGCAACCGCGACACGGGCCCGCCGAACGGCGCCAGCACGCTGGTAGCCTGGTCGTTGTCGAAGTCGACCGTTCCGGTGGTCTCAGTCGTCTTGCGGAACTTGGACGGCGCGACGGTGTAAAGTTGGATCTTCTGTCGCTGGGCCGCCGTCAATGTCACATTGCTGACTATCACCGCTGAGGTCTGCGCGTTGTTGTCAACTTTGGGTGAACAGCCGGTGAACGACATGACCGTTGCCAGCGCCGTGAAGGCAATGGCAAGTGCGTGCGGAAATTTGCCGCGCCGTTCTGCCGACGGCATCCCGCAAAATAGTTTATTTTTCATTTTTATCGTTGGTTAAATCCGCACGATGCCACCACCCACCGCCGAGCGCCTGAAACAACGCCGCCGTGTCGGCATAACGATTGGCCTGGGCCTGCACCAGATTGATCCGGGTTTGCTGATAGGCTTGTTCCGCGCTTAACAGCGCCAGATAACCGATATAGCCGTCCTGCCATTGTCGTTGGGATAAATCCAGGGTTATTTGGGCGTCATCGGCGGCGGCGGCGGCGGCCTTCAAGCCCTCGGCGTCCTGTTCTAGTGCCGTCAAGGTGTCGGCAACATTCTGAAAGGCGGTCAGCACCGTGCTGCGATATTGTTCGGCCGCCTGAACATAGGCGGCCTTCGCCGCGCGCTCCTGGTGCAGCAGTTGCCCGCCTTGGAAAAGGGGTGCGGTCGCCGCTGCGCCCAAACCCCAAAAGCCCGTGCCTGAGGAGAACAACTTATCAAAGGATAGCGCCGTGCTGCCGGCATTTGCAGTCAAAGTGATGTTCGGCAGCCGGTTGGCGGTGGCGATTCCAATCTGCGCGCTCGCGGCGTGCAGGTTGGCCTCGGCCTGCAGCACATCCGGACGCTGCGCCACCAGTTGCGAAGGCAGGCTCACGGGCAATTCCTCCGGCAATTGCAAACTTGAAAGCTCAAATTTTTCAGCCGGTGCCTGGTTCGGAAACCGGCCGGCCAGAACTGCCAGCAGGTCGCGCAGCTGGGCGGATTGTTTGAGGAGCGGCGGCAGCGTGGCGATGACTTGCGCGAGCTGTGATTCCTGCGCGACAACGTCAAGCCGGCTGGCATAGCCCTTGGCAAATTGGTATCGCAGGATTTGCACCATGTTGGAGTTGAGATCAATGAGCTGGCGGGTGGCGTCAATCTGCATCTGCACCGCGCCCTCCTGAATCGCCGTGACCACCACATTGGCGGTCAGCGTGGTATAGGTCGCTATCATTTGAAAACGAACTCCTTGTTCCTGCGCCTTCAAAGACTCCATGGACCGGCGGTTCAAGCCGAAGACATCGGGCGAATACGAGACGCTGACCTGCGGAGTAAACAGGTTGTATAAAGAGGCGTTTGAGCTGGGCGTGGGTGCGAGAGCACCTGATTGCTTCTGGCGGGTGGCCGAAAAACTTCCCACGACATTCGGAAAGTAAGCGCCCCGTTGAGCCAGGACATTTTCCTTGGCCACGGACAAGGCCGCCTGCGCCGCCTTGAGGTCGGGATTGTTGGTGAGCGAGAGTTCAATCAGCTCATTGAGCGGCTTGGAATGAAACAAAGTCCACCAGTCTCCGGCGATGTCGGACCCTTTGGCAAAACGTTGGGCTTCCCCACCGGCAACGTTCGTGCTGGTCGCGGTGGTCGCGAGCGGATGGGCAGTATAATCGCCGACCGCCGGAGCCGCCGGTCGCTTGAAATCAGGCCCCACCGCGCAACCGGCAATCAACAAGCAGGCCAGACCCGCGAGGAAAGGCATCACACTCGACTGACACGTTGGACTCATACGAAACTATAAAATAGTCGTTTCAATTTCATGATTTCCCCGACTAAGGATTTTTTAACTGGTTCCAAACGGTTCCCCCCGCGCCTGATGAGCGGCGAGGAACCATTTCCACTAAACGAACGGAGCTAACTACGGGAGAATGAGAAACGAGGCGGAGCGCGGCTGGGAGACAACCGAAGATCGCAGGATGAGACCGGGGAGGCCATTTGCAGCCCTGAGCCGCAAATGAAGAAGAGGAAGATCAACACCAAAGCAGGGGACGTTTCCGCTGTGCTCACCTGCCCATTGGCAAAGGCGCAGATCAGACAGAAGTCATGGGTTTGAGTGCCATTATGATGCAGTCGGCGATGCAGCGAAGGACTGATCGAAAGTGCCGAGGCAACGAGAATTAAAAGCGCCAGGCAGCCGGTCACTGCCGTTCTTGCAGCGGGAGCAAAACCCAAAACACGTTGTTTCAATTGCACTGGTTCGCGCAATCAAACACAACGCCTCCCCGCTCACAAGCCTGAATCATAACATTGAAAACTCAATCCTTGAGATGGAAAATGAGAATCAGAGCCCCGATCGCGCTGAAGCCGGCAAAAAAATTCGCCAGGACGAGGGTTTTGTGATGTTTCAAAATTTCGCCGATCACGGCATGGGTTGCGAGAAAGAGAAATCCGCCGCCCGCATGGGCGAGCGCTAGCGCCACCCAGACTTCGGAAACGTCCCGTAAAACAAACCAGCCCAGCATGCCGCCGAGAATCGTGGCGGACTGCACCGCCACCACCAGCCAGATCATTTTCCCTCGGAGAAATCCCGCGCCGAGCAATACCGCGCCCAGGGCCAGACCTTCGGGCAATTTATGGACGCAGATGGCGAGCGTCATCGTCAAGCCCAGTGAAGTGCCGGCCGCCGTCTGTGGTTCATTGCCCGCGACCAACGCAAGCCCGTCCACGAAACAATGGATCGCGAGCGCCAGCATCATTGGAAAAGCAATCTCCGTAAAGCGACGCCTCATGCCGTCGTCGAAATGACTGGCCGCGCACGCGGGGCAGACATGGAAAAGGTATTTGCTGATGACTGCGAACAGCCCGTAACCCGTAGCCGCCGCGAGCGCAAACTGCCACCAGCGCAATGCCTCCAGACATTCCGGCGCGATACCGAACACCGCGACTCCCAGCAACGTTCCCGCGCCAAGGCTGATGAGGGCGCACAGCTGTTTGTGCGTGCGCGCCAACATTCCGCTGAACGCGCCGCCCAGCACGGCAATGATAAACGCCAAAATTGTTTTACCGATTATCTCAACTGACATGTTCAAAAAGCCGACGCTTCGGTAACGCTTTCCGCCTCCATGCGATATACGTCCGTGAGCCGGCCGTTCTCGCGGTGCGGGCCGACGTGCAGAACGCCTTTCACGCGCACGGGAACGTCCATGACTGAATTGACGCCGGGGCCGTGGACTTTCACGCTGGCGAACTCGTGGATTTGCGTCGGCCCGCCGTAACAGCAGGACATCTGGTTTTTCATGACTATGAACTGAACGACTTTGCCGTGAGTGTCGTAGTCTGTTGGAAGCATAAATCCTTCGAGGACGACTTTCTTGCCGTCGAACGCCTTGATGACCGGCGGAATCATGTCGTTGATTTGCTTGTCGGCCCACGCAGTGCGATTAGTGTTCGACTCCAACTCATCGGTAAGCGCGATGATGTAGCCCGACAATAGATCAAACCCAATGGAGGCCACGTCCGTCGTGTTTGTATTTTGCGAAGAAGCTGACGCGGCTGTGTTCGTGCCGACCACGGGAGTTCCGCCAATCAAATCTCCGCGAGGCTGGCCCTGTGTTTGTTGCACGAGCAGCAAGCTCGAAATTGAAATAAGCAGTGTGATTTGAATTTGTGTTCGCATATGTTTAATCCTTGGAGTTGATGAGTTGATCGCAGTCGAGTTCGTATATTCCGGTCAAGTGCCCGTTTTCCCGCACATCTCCGACGTGAAATGCGCCCTCCGCCGTCACCGGCACATCCATGATTGGTTGCACGCCTTGGCCGGCGGTGCGAACGATCACCCATTCGTTGATGCGCGGCATGACGCCGTAACAACACGCAGACTGGTTTTTCAAAATCAAAAAATCTGTCGCCAAGCCATCATGTACTTCAACCGGGAGCATGAAACCGGTAATCGCAACACGTTTTTCCGAGAGAGCCTTGATGGAGTCGGGAATTTGCGAACGGGTTTTCCAAGACGCATCTTCAGGATCATCGTTTGAATCAGCAACCTCATCAGTGACGATGAACGGAAACGCGGACAGTTGTGCGAAAGAAACGGGCCAATATTTTTCACTGCCGGTAACGCGGGTTGAAGTGGCCGCAGCAGAAATTCGATTCGTCGCAAGATTCAATCCTGAGTTGTTGGAAGGCGTCGGTGCCACGGGTCGGATTTTTTCTCCGTGCGCCACTTGCGCTTCCACCATTTGTCGAGGCGAACCGAGCGGCACGGTAAAAAATGCCACGCAACACAACGCCGCTGCGGCGACCATGGCAGCCACTACCTGCCCGAGAGCCTTGCGATTCTCACGCGCCTCGGCGAGTTTCTGTCGTCTATTTTTTTCCCCCTTCATCGCTGCCTTTCGGAAAGTTGAACGAAATGTTGGTGAACGTTTTGCCGTGAATGGAGATTTCCGTGAGCACCGCTTCAAAAGTCGGCTTGCTCTTGAGCCAGTCGGCTTGCGTCTCGAAAAGGGAAGTGTCGCCGACTTTCTCGCCGGTGGCGGAGTTGGCAATGGGTTGGAAAACTAATTTCTCTTCGCGCCCGGAAACTTGCGCGGAGATTTCCAGAGACGGCGATGCGATCCGAACAAAGTTCTCCAATTCACCATCCAGCACGAACGCCTGTAGTTTTCCCGCCGTCGCATCGCGCACGAGTTCGACGTGATATTCCTCCTCACCAAGTTCGACGGGTGTTCCGCCGTGCGGCGGGTGGTGTTCGTGTTTGTGAACCGCTTCCGCTTTTGGCGCAGCGGAGTTTTCAGAGTTTGAACAGCCGCCAAGAAATCCGGCGGCCAATGTGATGCAAATGAGAATGGTGAGTTTCATATTTTTATGAGAGGGGTGTGAGATTTTGCGCTACGTCCGTGCGATAGGCTTTCACCGCCGGAACAATTCCCGCGAGCGCGCCCAGCGCGATGAACGCAGCGGGCGCCCAGAGCATTACGGGATTGAACGCAAACGGGTCGAGAACAACACCGGTCTGCGCACGGATGATTCCGGCCACGACGGACATTAGCCCGGCGTAAATTCCGAACGCGGCGATCATCCCAAGCGCGGCGATGGCTGCGGCTTCGAGCACGATGGCGGAAAACACAACCACGCGACGCGCGCCCAGCGCCCGCATGATGGCGAGTTCGCGACGACGCTCGTTCATCGAGTTGTAAATGCTGGCAAGAATCGAACCGGCGGCGACGAGGGCGACGAGATACGAAACCAGCGTAAGCACGCGGTCGAACCAGCCGATCTTGTCGAACAAATCGGCGATGACGCGGCCAATCGGCCAAGCGAATGTGAGCCGGTTGCCTTGCTTGTTGTACATCATGTCCATCTGAAATCCGGCGATGGCGCTGCCTGCCTTGAGCTTCACGAGCACGGCACTTACATCGGTTGCGGCGTTCGGATCGTGTCCGCTCATGCGCTGGATGCCGGCCAAAGGAATCCAGATCACGCGATCCGCCGACGTGTTAGAAGGCTTGAGAATGCCCGTCATCACGTAGGTTTCCGCGTGTTGGTTTTTTTCGTCGAAGATGAGACCGTGAAATGGATGAAACGTGTCACCCACCTTGAGGCTCATTTTGTGCGCGACGAAATCCCCAACAACGGCTTCACGACGGTTTGGGTCGAACCAGTTGCCGCCCGTTTGAAGTTCAAATTTCTTTCCTTGCGCGTATTCGGTTTTCTCGAACAGGTCGGGTGTGGTTCCGACAAGTCGATAACCACGATAGTTGTCGCCGACCGCGAGCGGCACAGCGAGTTGGACGTTGGGATTTTTTTGGATGTCCAAAAAGTCCGACCAGGCAACGTTGCCGGGCGAGGCTTCAAGATGAAATATGGCGTTGAGGACAAGTTGCAACTTGGAGCCGCGCGCACCAAGCACGGCATCAAATCCGGCGTTGACGCCGGTGAATGTCGTCTGCGATTGCTGCTTCACGACCCAGACCGACATCAACAGGCCGCCCGCAAGCGCGACTGATGCCGCGGTCACGGTCGTTGAAAGCGCGTGCTGGCGCAGGCTGCGCAGAACAATTCCACCGATGTTCATACCCTCACCTCCTTGGCGATGGCTTGATTCATTTTGTGAAAGTCGCCGACGTGCTCGAACTGGCCGAGCACCTCGCGGTCGTGGCTGACGAGCAGCAACGCCGCGCCGTTTTCGCGGCACGCTTCGCGGATCAGCGCGAGCGATTCGCGCGCGTTCTTGTGATCGAGATTTCCCGTCGGTTCATCGGCGAGAACGAGTTTGGGTTTGTTGGCGAGCGCGCGGGCAACCGCCACGCGTTGTTGCTGTCCGCTGGATAACTGGCGCGGGTAATGATTCAACCGCTGGCTCAGACCGACAAGTTCCAGCAAATGCCGGGCGAATTCGCGATCAATACCCGCGCCGAAAGACATGCCGAGCAAAACATTTTCGAGACAGGTGTAGCCTTGCAGCAGATTGAAGGTTTGGAAAATGTATCCGATCTTGGTCGCGCGCTGCCGGTCGCGTTGTGGTTCGGACAAGGAAGCCATGTCCGCGTCATCGAGCGAGATTTTTCCGCCGTCAGGTTTGAGAATGCCGGCGATCAAATTCAGAAACGTGGTTTTGCCCGAACCGCTTTCGCCTGCGAGCGCGAGTTGCATTTGCGCGTCGAGTGAAAATTCCGGCACATCCACGATGAGATGCCATTCATTGTCCGGCGCGGCGAACGACTTCTTGAGGTTGGATATTTTCAGCAGCGGCATGTTCATTTGCCCGCTCCCGTCTTCACGCGTTCGATCCATTTTTGGATTTCTTCGGGATTCGGAGCAAGAGCTTTCAGACCTTCCAGCAGACGCAGGACTTGGTTTGTATTCCCGGCATGTTCTTCAAGTTTGGCCAAGGCGGCCATGATTTGCTCGGCCATGTATTTGTTTTCGTCACTGGCCGGCTGTTTCGCTAGTATGCGAATCCCTGCTTCCCATATATTCCTGGCTCTGCTGGTATCGTGACGGTCGTCGCAATAAATCCGGCCAAGTTCAAAGAGCAGTTCTGGACTCCCCGGATTTTCCTTGATCCCGTCGCGAAGGAATTCCTCAGCCTCGTCCAGCTTGTTTATTCGTCGGAGCCAATAGGCCGTTACGCTGTAAGTTTGGACGCGGTGGGGATCGAGCTCGGACGACAGTTTCAGCCACGGCAGAATCTCGCGCACCTCTCCCTCTTTCTCTTCGCCATTAGCGCCACCTTCAGTCAAATGGGTATGGACGGACGGAAAGAATTCCCGGCCAAAGGCATCAATCCAATTGCGCGGCCCGCCAAGAAATTTCTCCTCGTCGCCGGTGTTCTTGCCTTCCATCGCTCCAGAATCCTCAGCGATGTGCGGCGTCTGGAAGGATTGGCGATTGTCGTAAATAGTCGGATAAAAACCGCTGTGAAAATAGGCGTCGGCTTTGACGAAGAAATGGTTGGCGAACAGGCGGCGTGAGTCGCCCAAAGCCACGGCAAAGAGATTGGCCGATTCAGCGCGATTGCCCTGCCAGGTCTGGAACCAAAGCCCGAGATTCGCGGCCAGCGAGAAACACAGCACGAGCAGGAGCACCAGGCTGAGTTGCGGGACACGCGGCCGTTTGCAGGAAGCCTTTTCCGCCGTTGCGATTTGAAAAATGTTCGTGTTCATGGTTTGCATGCTGAAATCAATTCACGCGTTTGCGGCGGAATACCAGACAGGCCGCGACGAGAAAAAACGCGCCATAAGCGGCGGCGTAAGCCGTGGCCTTGAGACACACAAGCCAGCGGATGGCCGGCCAGTTGTGAACGATGAGATCGCGCAGATCGAAAAATTCCAGGTGCGGGATGGTGAAAAACAGCGCCTGCAAAAATCCGCGCGCCGGTTCGCCGACCTGCATCGCCACTTTGTCGAGATGCCTGCCGAGCACGAGAATAAACGTCACGGCAATGAAGCAGATAGTGGTGTTCGCTGACGGCGCACTGAAGATCAGCGAACCAAGCAGCGTCATGCCGATCACCACGCCGAGCATGATCCAGTGGAGCCACATCGCTTGAAAATAATTCGCGAGCGGCCAGTTATGTTCCTTGGACATCGCCACAACGCCGAAGAAAGCATAAAAGGCAATCAGCACAATGGCGCAGGCCAGCCAGCAACCGAGAAATTTGCCGAGCAAGACTTCGGTGCGCGTGACCGGCTTGGCCAGCAGCGGAAAGATGGTCCGGCTTTCGCGCTCGGCGGGAATCTGCCGCGCGGTCATGGTGATGGCGATGACGAGCGAGCACATCCAAATCAAAAGCAGGCAGACTTCCTTGAGGTAGCGGACGATGCGGTCGTCGTGAAACAAGTTGACCGAGCCCATGAGCAGCGTGATAAGAACAGTGAGAACAAACAGAACGTAGAAGTCCTTGCGACGGATGAGTTCCTTAATGACGATGGATGAGATGGCGAGGATGTTGTTCATGACGATTCAGGATTGGTAGCCGACGACGCGGAGAAATATCTGTTCGAGGTTGCACTGATGTTTTTCGACGAGCACTTTGACGCTGCCTTCCACCTTGAGTTCGCCTTCGTGAAGAATGGCCACTCGGTCACAGACAGTTTCCACCTCGCCGAGTTCGTGCGACGAAAAGAAAACTGTCTTGCCTTCATTGCGCAGGCGCTGGATGATTTCGCGGACTTTCATGCGGCCGACCGGATCGAGGCCGCTTGTCGGCTCGTCGAGAATGAGCAAGTCGGGATTGTTGATGAGCGCCTGTGCGAGACCGGCGCGTTGCTGCATTCCTTTCGAGTACGTTTTGATGAGGCGCTTGCGGGCATGCTCCAGTTCGACCAACTTCAATACTGCGTCAATGCGGCGTTCGGTTTCGGCCCTGGGAATTTTGAAAATGCGCGCGTAGAAGCGCAGCAATTCTTCAACCGTGAGAAATTTGTAATAGTAGGTCATTTCCGGGAGATAGCCGATGCGCCGGCGGGCGATCGGTTCACGCACGCTCGTGCCGAAGATCAGCGCGTCGCCGCTCGTTGCGTGGTTGAAGCCGAGCAGGACGTTCATGGTCGTGGTCTTTCCCGCGCCGTTCGGTCCGAGAAAACCAAAAACTTCCCCGGCGCGGACGGATAGCGTGAGGTCTTTGACCGCAACTTTTATTTTGCCACTGGTCTCGCGACTGGCGTATTCGACGCGTAGATTTTGTATGGCAATGATTGCTTGCCCGGACGAGTTGGCTTTCCGCGCAGCAAGCGTGGAGTTTTCCACGGTAAAGTTCCGTGTTGTTTCAAATGTTGCGTTCACGAGTTTAATTCGGGGAGCGCACTGATCTCGCGCGCCGCCACAAACGTTTTAGTTTTTATTGAATACTTTCATTCGCAGGAGCGAACCGGGCGCATTCAGCCCGAAAGTTTACGTTGGAATCTCCTCACGGATTAGCTGACCGGCCGCGTGTTGGCACAGTACGACTAAATCAATCGTGAGCCTGGGAAGAATCAGGAAACGGAAGGAGGAGCGCGGCCGGGAGGGAGTAGTTCAAAGGTCGTGCCGGGGACGGAAATGGTTAAGAAAGAACACAGTTCAACGCATGCGTTGGGAGCTGTGGTGGAAACATCGCAAGCAGGCGCGTCCACTTGGCCATGTGTAAGAAGTGTGATTGCGCAATGGTGGTGGGCATCTTTGGCGTCAGCGTGGAATATCTGATGGAGTTCGGGGAGCGCCGCGAACGCGAGGAGCGCCAGAAAAAGAAAAAGCGCCGCCACGGCGAGCACCCGCAAAGGGAGGTTCGCCGAACGAAATACTTTTCCAACTCTGTTCATCAATGGCCGTTATCTATTAAAGTCAGCATCATGTCAACTGTGCGCTAGGAGCACACGTATCCTTTTCCAGCAAGCCGCCTGCCAGCGCTGAATGGCTTCCTCCTGCCATTATCTGCGCCCTCAATGTAACAAAATAAGACGGCAAAGCTCATTTATTTGTTTCCTCCGGCCTGCAATTTTTTCAACTGCTCAGCCAATTCGTTGTATTTTGCGACAATGTCATTCCGGTCTTTCACGCTGTCGTTGTATTTTTTCACAAACTCATCGCGCTGCGCGACCAGATCCTTTAGCGATTCATTTTGTTTGTTGATGCCTTCGTAGGCTTCCTTCAATTTTACGTTCAGCGTGTCCACGGCATTTTTGTATTCCGTGATTTCGTTGGTGAGACTTTCGCTGATGAATCGCAGTCTGGCAAGCTCACGCTTCTGGTCGACCAGAAGCTGCTCGTTGGTTTTGGCAATCTCTTTCAATTCGGTGATGCGCGCGTCCATTTGAACAATTTGGTGGTTCATCGTCGCGATGGAATTGGTGCAATCCTGGATGGCAACGGACTTGTCAAAGACCGTCTGGTTCAAGGTTGCGATTTCTTTTCGCTGAAAGGTCTGTTCGTACCATTGGTAAACACAGAGGCAACAGAGCGCGAGCGCGAGACCGATGAGCAGGTTTTGCTGGAAGTTTTTCATTCGATTCAAGGCTGGGCGGGCGCGGCTTTGACGGCGATGGCAACACGCTGAATGCCGGCGCGCTTCACAAAATCCAAAACGTAAATCACCGAGCCGTGCGTGGCGTCCTTGGTGCCGGTGATGTAAACAGGCAGGTTGGTATTGAGGCTGTAACGGTTGGTCAGGAGCGTGAACAAACCGGAGAAGGCAATTGGTTTGTCCTCCACGGACACCTGCCCGAGCCGGTCCACGGTCACGTTCACCATGTCGGGCTTGCTAGTGGAAGTGGCGAGCGTGGCCGTGGGCAGACTGGCCTTGAGCGTGCGGACTTTTTGCATTTGCAGGCTGACCATCATGAAGGAGGCGAGTAGAAAAAACATGATGTCAATCAGCGGAATGATTTCCAGGCGTGTTTCCTTGTGCGGAAGTGGTGAGCGGATTTTCATCGGGCTGTCTGGGTTTCGTTGCCTCCGACGGTGAACGCCACTTTCTGCACGCCCGCACGACGCGCCGTTTCATAGACTTCCACCATTTTGCCGTGGAGTGTATCGCGGTCGCCGCTGATATAGACCGGCGCGTTTGTGTCGGCGCGGAAGCGGTTGCCCAGGACGAGGCTTAGTTCCGGCAGGGTGATCGGTTTTTTCTCCAGCCAGACCGCGCCCGCCTTGTCGACGGCGAGGTTGATCATGTCCGGTTTGAAATCATGCCGGGCCTGCGTTGCGGGCGGGAGGTTGACCCGGATGTTTTCGGTTTTGTTCATCTGAAGGCTCAACATCATGAACGAAGCGAGCAGAAAAAACATGATGTCAATCAGGGGAATGATCACAATCCGCGAGCGGCGGCGTGGAATGGGCGAAGTCAGTTTCATTGGCGAAACCTCAGTGGCCTCCACTCGCGCGCGAAGGGGCCGCTGTCTCCAGCGAAACCGGCTCGCCCGCCTTTCCGCCGCCGACCATGACTTCGATGTTCGTGGCCGCCGTTTCCAGATCGAATTGCAACTGCGTCACCTTGCCGGAAAAATAATTGTACGGAATCAGTGAAAAAATTGCGATGCCCAGGCCACAGGCCGTCGCGATCAACGCTTCGCCGATGCCGCCGGTGACGGCGGCGACGGAAAGCTCGGCGCTCCCGATGCTGAGAAACGCGCGCATCAGGCCGGTAACCGTGCCGAGCAAACCGAGGAGCGGCGCGAGCGTAACGAGCGTGTCCATCACGCTCAGGAAACGCCCGGCGCGCTGCAACTCGATGCCGGCGGCGAGTTGGAGCGCGCCCTGGAGTGAAGTGTGGACGTGGCTAAGCCCGCGATAAATCATGCGGATGACCGGGTCCTCCGAACCTTCGGCAATTTTGGCAGCGGCAGCCACGTCGGAGCTTTCAAGCGCGGCGAGCAGTTCCTCCAATTTTTTCGGGTCACGCCGGCCGCTTTCGCGCAACCACCAAAACGCGCGTTCACCAACGACGGCGACCGCGACGAGGGCGCAGATGAGGATCGGCCACATGACGGGGCCGCCTTTGAGGAAGAACTGAACGACGATGTTTGCGAGCATGGGAGTCATTTTGATGTTTACGGATCAGTTGGTTTGCAGTTGGTAGATGATGCTGGTTTCAAAAACTTGATTGGCTGTTCCCGCCGGCAGAGTCCAGTGGCGCTTGATGAAATCCAGCGTGGCGCGGTCCAGGATGCCGGAGCCGGAGGATTCTTTAACTTCGAGGGAGGTGATATTTCCGGCCACGTCACCGGTGAGCAAAAGTGTCACCGTTCCTTGGGCCGCCTGTTCCAAAGCAATTTTTGGATAGGGCGGTTGCGGACGCTGGCCGCCGGTGCCGGTGTTTCCAAGAGTCGCTAATCGGCTTCTCAACGGTTCGGGCGCTTGCATCGGCTTGAGCGGCGGCGGCGAGGCGAGGGCAGCGGGAACCACCAGTGATCCAATTGTTGGCACGGAGAAGTTGATGCTCGGCGATTCCGGCGTGACGACGATGACTTGCGGGGTTTCAGTTTTTTCCTGCTCGGTTTGTTCCTGCTTCTGATTTTCCGCGCTCTGTGGCGGCAGAATCACCGGCTCGATGATGGTGGGGATGACTTCTTCGATTGGCGGCGGTGTGACATGCGAAATCACACCGAGTTTCGCGCCGAAAATTCCGATGGTGAGAAAGAGGATGCAAA
>OCZU010001957.1_pt1 | contig 13277 bp, 17 predicted proteins | sample 1539001 | NCBI WGS metagenome assembly OCZU01 (sample SAMEA3539306, study PRJEB22396) | soil metagenome | biome: tundra; feature: field; material: soil | place: USA | collected 2010-05 | depth 0.15 m
GCCATCGTGATCACGGGCGCGAACACCACGCTGTCCGACTTCCAGACCCCGGCGGGTACGGTCCAATGACCCGCCGCCTCGGTGGTGCGGGCACGCCACTTGCCGTGGCTGACCTGGTAGGCGCGGCCGTTGTCAGAGCGCCCCGCCGCAGTCGCGGCGGGGCGCTCTCTGTGCGAGGCTCAGACGGCCTCGCTGTTCTTGATCGTGGCGGCGAACGCCGCCCACGCCGCAGTGCTGAAGGTGAGCGTTCCGCCGTCCCGATTGGTCGTGTCGCGCACGGCTACTCCGTCGGCGCTGGCAACTTCTACGCACGCTCCCCCGCTACCCGACGAGTAGGAGCTTTTCCGCCACTCCATGAATCCTCCACGGTCTCTAGCAGCGTCAGGGACTCTGACACCTTCATGCATTCCCCTCTGAGGCTATCGAACCGGGCGACAGCGGCGGTAAAGGTTTCGGGCGTGACGTACACCCCGCCTGTGATCACGTTCTCAGACCACACCGCATCGTCAGCGATCAGGTACTCAGACGCCACCGAAGCGTGCCCTACCTCGGGCATCACCTGTAGGACGACGTTGGGAAGACCGGCCATGTCCCGTAGGCGGCGCATCTGCGCGGCCATGATCTCTGGGGAACCGACGAGCCGGTACAACGCGGCAGCGTCCACAAGGAGTATCACCCTTGGCGGGTTGTCGCGCCCTAGAACGCGGCGCTGCCGTTCCATGCGCGCCCTGAGCCGGGCTTCCCTAGTGGCAGCGTCGATGCCCGTCTCGGTAGCGATCTGGGCGCGTGCGTACGCCTCGGTCTGGGCTAGCCCGTCGATGATGCTCGGCGTCCACGCCCGCATCGTCGCCGACTTTTCCTCGTAGTCGGCCCAGTTCCGGAACGTGGCGGGTATCTCGGCCCACTCCTGTAGTTCATCGTGGTACTCCCTGAACCACCCCTTGCGCCCCGGAAACACGCGGTCGCAAGCGTCGGCTACCCGTTCGTTGGGCGGGCGCCTCCCGTTCTCGATCAGGGACGCGGTCGTGTAGTTAACGCCCGACCGCGCGGAGAACTCCCGCAGTGACCAGCCCAGGGCTAGCCGCTCCTTGCGCATCTGCTTGCCGAAGTGCTGTGCGGGGTTACCTTCTTGTTTTGCGTAAGACCCGCCGTTGTTTGCAGCCATGACAAAGATGGTTGCACAGACGTTGCACCATGTCTTCACCCTGAGAACACTTATGGACACGTCCCGCCGCCGTCGCGGGGATGCCACACACACCAGGGACCAGCCATGCAGCCGAACCCCGAAGCGACACCAGCCGAGCCAGCCGTAGACCAGCCGCCCCACCCTACGCACGCCCTCACAACCTATGAACTCCGCGATTACCGGCGCCGGCTTGAGCACGCCGTCAAGGGCATCCCTGCCGATGCCCCCGTGCAAGATCTTCTCAGGCGCAAGCTTGACGAGGTGCTAGCCGAGCAAGCCGAGCGCGAGCGGATAGCCGAGCGCGCGAGGACAGCGGCGCATGCGTGACCACGATGCCGGCGAGATGACAGCCGGCGAGATGCGGCCACCTCGCCCCCTATCCGAGTGGGCCGAGTGGGCGCTAACCACGTACCGCGAGAGCCTAGAAACCGCGCTGGCGCAAGCGGAGCTGCCGAAATACACCCTGCCGCGCGAGCAGCTACAAAAGCAGCTAGAGGCGGTACTAGCCGAGCAAGCCGAGCGCGAGCGAGCCGGGAGCGCCGATGCGAACGCATGACGTCGGCGCGCTATCTGCCAGCGAGCTAGGGGAGGCACGGCGAGAGCTAGCCGTAAGCTCTGCTCTGTCCCGACCCGACTCGCCGATCCACCTGCCGATCAACGCGCAGCTTCTGGCGATTGACGCCGAGTTGGTTTCTCGTGGCCTGCGTATGTGCGGTTGCGGTATGGCCAGCGATAGCGACGCCATGATGGACGGCCACTTGTTCGAGAAGCCGGCACATGAGGAACGAGATCTCGGCCGGTTTTTCGCCGGCCGCTAGGACCCCGCTGTGTGCGGCTGGGACTGGACAGCTTGGCCAGCAGCGTAGCGGGAAGGGCAACCCCCGAGCGTGGCAGGAGCGCCGCCAAACGCTAACTCCTTGCTCGGGGGTTGTCGCATGTCTGCGCAGGTCAGCCGCTTAGGTTGGTATCGTTAACAGCCGTATGGTACTGCCACTGACGCTCGTGACGGCTGCTGGCCTGAGATCCCCGACCCGGCATGGCGCGGCGTGCATCCCTCTCATAGGACAGCCGTAGATGATGTAGCGACGGGCATGATGGGCTAGACGACAACTAGCCTCCGCCGGTAGTGTGTGTTTAAAGGAAGCATCCGCCCAGCCAGTAGTCGTAGACGCGGGCGATATGCGGGACGCTGGTGTCCAGGGTGGGCATGAGGCTCCTATCCGGCCGACGCATCAGGCCGACGTGCTCGAGCCTAGCGCCAGGTAATGACGGCGGAACCGGATCAGCGGCTCACCCGAGTCCGCCACGTACGGCACGCCGGTGACCTGCGCGATGACCAGCAGGTGGTCCCCGGCCGGGATGATCTGCTGCGCGGCGCACTCCAGCGCGGCCAGGCCGCCGTCGACGATCAGCGCGCCCGAATCCGGGCCGCGCTGGTGCGGCACGTCGTCGAGCATGTGCCGTGCGCCCGGCCGCCCGGACGCCGCGAACCGGCCGGCCAGCATCCGCTGCCCGGCCGAGAGCAGGGTGACGGCGAACCGGGTGACGGGCTCGTCCGCCCGGCCGAACAGCTCGGCCGGATAGGACCCGGACATCAGCGAGACCAGCACCAAGGCCGGTTCGACCGATACCGGGCAGACCGCGCTGACCGTCGCCCCGATGTCATCGCGACCGTCGGCCACCGTCACCAGCGTGACCGCGCCTGCCCAGGTAGCCCACGCCTGCGCCGGGTCCGCTGCCGCAAGCTCCACGGTTCGTTCGGTCACGTAATGATCCATGTGCCCGGGAGCATCAGCGGTCCGTACGGCGGCAAGCCGGCGCCGGCCGCCAGACGCCACGCGGGGCCCCATCCCGAGAACCCCGAGAATCCCGAGAAGGTGTCGGCGAAACCAAGGCCAGCCGCTGCGGCCGGGCGCGATTCGCTCGATTCCGGCGGGCGGAGCTGGTCCAGCGGGGTGAGCCTGGGGTAGACGCGCAGCGGAGCGTCGGCGGGCAGCCCGGCCCTGGTCCGGGCGATCTCGGCCGCGGCCTGCATGCCGCCGAGCTCATCGACGAGCCCGTTCTGCGCCGCGTCGGCACCGGTCCAGACCCGTCCGCGGGCGACCTCGTGCACGCGTTCCACCGGCATCCGGCGACCCGAGGCCACCTTCTCGGTGAAATCCTGGTAGATCGCGTCCAGCCAGGCGTTGATCCGGGTCCACTCATCCTCGCTGAACGGATGGAAGGGGCTCAGCATCGTGGCCCCGGCGCCCACGCTCACCGAATCGGTGGTGACGCCGACGCGGTGCAGCGCGTCGGCGAGCACGGGCTTGCCCATGATCACGCCGATCGAGCCGGTGATCGTGCCCGGCTGGGCGACGATGACGTCGGCCGCCGCGGCGATGTAGTACCCGCCCGAGGCGGCCACGTCGCTCATCGACACCACCACGGGCTTGCCCGCGGCCCGCAGCCTGACCACTTCGCGCCAGATCGTGTCGGAGGCGGTGGCGGACCCGCCGGGGCTGTTGACCCGGAGCAGCACGGCCCGTACCCGCTCATCCGACAGCGCCGACCGCAGCGCGGCCGCTACCGTGTCCGAGCCCATCGCGCTGCCGCCCACCGGGCTGCGGGTGCTGCGCCCCGGCCTGATCGGGCCGGACGCGTAGATAACGGCGACGAAACGCTCCCGCGGGTTCGGCAGCCGGCGCGCCCGCTGGACCAGCATGTGACTGCGCTGGTAACGCGAGACGTACTGCAGGGTCGCATCCGGGCCCGCCTCCTTGCGGACGTCCGCGTAGACCTCGTCCCGGTAGCCGAGCGCGTCGACCAGGCCCTCGGCCAGGGCGTCGGTGGCCAGGAACGGGCCGCGGTCAAGCAGCGCGCGGGCGTCGTCGGCCGTCTTGCCGCGGCGTTCGGCGATGGCGGTGGTGATCTGCTCGGCGATCGAGGCCACCAGCCGTTCGGACGCCTCGCGGGCCGGGCCGGTAAAGCCGCGTTCGGTCAGGTTGTCGGCGGCCGACTTGTACTCGTACCGTTTGGCGCTGGCGAAGCCGATCCCGAACTTCGCCAGCGCGTCGTGCAGGAACACCTGCTCCACCGCGATGCCGGTGAGCCCGAGGGTGCCCGAAGGCTGCAGGTAGATCCGGTCGAACGCGGTGGCCAGGTAGTAAGGCACGTTGCCGTGCGTGAACTCGCCGAAGGTCTCGGCCCACGCCACCGCGAGCTTGCCCGACTCGCGGAACGCGGAGACCGCCTCGCGTAGCTCCTGCATCCGGGCCAGCCCGATCCGGCCGCCGCCCACCTTGACCACGAGCGCCCGCACCCGGTCATCGTGGCGCGCACGCCGCAAGCCCTCCAGGACGTCGGGCAGCCTTACCTTGCGCCGGGACATGATCGCGGACAACGGATCGGTGACCGGGCCGTCGGGCAGGCCGTCGGTCAGGTCGAGTTCGAGGATCAGCGGGCCAGTCTGGCGCTGCCGTAGCCTGGTGACCTGTTCGGTGAGTTGCCAGCCGAATTTCGCGTCTGCCATGCGGCCAGCTTACGGTGCCGCTCATTGCGGACGATCAGGAGCAAAGGAGATCAGGATCGGCGAGCACCCGGTCACCGTCGTCGTGGACGTGGCCAACGTGATGGGTTCGCGTCCGGACGGCTGGTGGCGGGACCGGGCGGGAGCAGCGGTCCGCCTGCACGCGGACCTGGTCCGTCTCGCCGCCTCGGGCCGGGCGGTACCGCCAGGTGAGACCGATCCGCCGGATTTCGTCATGGTGCTCGAAGGCGCCGCCAACGCCGCCGCCTCCCGCATCTCCTCCGCCGCGGCCTCCACCAGCGAGGCCGCAGCCAGCGAGGCCGCAGCCAGCGAGGCCGCAGCCAGCGAGGCGCCTGCGGGTGAGGTGCGGGTCGTGCGGGCGCGCGGGTCCGGTGATGACACGATCGTCGCCGTGGTACGCGACCTGCCCGGGCGCCGCATCGTCGTGACCGCCGACCGCGAGCTGCGCGAGCGAAGTGTGGCGGCCGGCGCGACCATCCTCGGCCCCAGCTGGCTGCTCGGCCTGCTGCGGCCGTTAGCCGCCCGCGAACGCCCTGGCATGTCGGTGTTCGGCCTGAAATCGGGCCACCCGGCCCGTTCAACCGGGTGGCCCACTTCCCCTCTCGCCCCCGGCGCACTGGGGCGCCGGAGCGAGCATCGTAGCAGCCATAAAGCCGCACTCGCCCGGGTTAGCGGCATAAGTACGGTTTGGAAAATCCTGTCAGCACCGGCTTTACTGGGTATCGGACCGTTACCCAAACGATGAGACGGAAGATGCCCGTGCTTCTCCTCGCTGTCGCTATTGTCCTGTTTGTCGGCTTGCTGTTCGCCGTCGATCGCACGCTCAAGGTAAGCAAGCGTGTTCGTCGCCGTAGAGAGGCCAACCGCCGGCTCATCGCCGCCGCGGCCGTAGCGGAAGCCAAGAACCAGCAGAGCACGGCCACGGCCGAGGCCAGCAAGGCGCTCACCTCCCTCATCCCGGCCATCCACGAGCACGACATCCGGCACGTGGAATAGCCAGCGCGAGATTGAGCCCCGCCCCACCCGCGGCCGGGCAAGATGGTGCTGTGCGGGTTGTCGTTCTGGCTGATACTCATGCGCCCCGGCGCTGGCGGGTTTGCCCGCCCCGGGTGGCCGCGCACCTGCGCGACGCGGACCTTATCCTGCACGCCGGTGACGTCTGCGTCGCGTCGGTGCTCACCGAGCTGTCGGAATACGCGCCCTTGGTCGCCGTGCTCGGCAACAACGACCGCCCTGACGTGGCCGGATGGGGGGCTGGCCAGACCGCGGAGCTGGACCTGGACGGTCTCAGCGTGGCGATGGTGCACGACAGCGGGGCCGCCACCGGACGTATCGTGCGGATGCGCCGCCGGTTCCCCGGCGCGGATCTCGTGGTGTTCGGGCATTCGCACATACCGCTCGACCAATCCGCGGGTGACCTGCGGATCTTCAACCCAGGCTCGCCCACGGACCGCAGACGGCAGCCGCACGGGACGCTCGGCCTGCTGCGGATCGACTCCGGCCGCCTCACCCAAGCCAGCATCGTGCCAGTAACCTAAACGGGGTTTACCAGTGCTCGCGATGCACGACCTCATCCAGCGGCCGCCGGTCCGGCCGCCGGATCAGCGACAGCGGCCGGTCAGCCGGATAGCCGAGCGAGATCATGTAGGCACAGAACTTATCCGCTGGGAAGCCGAGCACCTCGCGCGCCAGCTCCTGGTCGCCGACTGCGGAGTGGCAGCTGCCGATCCCCAGGCCGGCCGCGGCGAGCATGATGCTCATCGTGGCCTGACCCAGGTCGTAGTACAGGGTGCCGCGCCGCCGCTCGAGTTCGGGCGGCGGCGCGACCAGGGCGATGGTCGCCGCCGAATGGGCGACGTGCCCGGCCCCCTGCCACGTCTGCGAGAGCTTGACGAGCCGCTCCCGCTCGGTGACCGCGATGAAATCCCACGGCTGCCAGTTCTGTGACGAGGGCGCACGCCGTCCGGCTTCCAGGATCTCGTTGAGGTGATCGGCAGGGAGCGGCCGGTCGTCGAACGACCGGACGTTCCTGCGGGATCTGATCGCCTCCCACGTCTCCATCGGCTGGCCTGCGCCCCGCCCCTATCCCCGCCTGGGTCCTATTCGGTCCACCAGTCTTCGTCGTCCTTGCCGTTGGCCTGCTTGGTGACCTGCGTCGCGGCGGGGGAACCGCCGTTGGCCGGGCCGGACCCGACGCCCGCGGCCCGCTGCACCTGGGTCGGTGCCGGGCTCACCTGGGTGGCCTGCGGGCTGCCCGCGGGCTGAACCGGCTGCACGGTCGTCGGAGCGACCTGGCTGGAGTTCCCGTTGCGAGCCGCTCCGCCACCCGAGTCGATGGCCGGCTTGGGCTGCAGGGCCTGCGTCGCCGCGTCTATGCCCGCCATGCCCGCCATCTGACCGCCGAGCAGCTGACGCACCTGCGCTAGGTGGCTGGCGATGCTGTCCTTCTGCCGGGTGAGGTCGTCGACCTCACGCTGCGCGGCCGCCCGCCGCCGTTCGGCGTCTGCCTTGGTCTCGGCGAGCAAGCCCTCGGCCTGGGCCTTGGCCTGGCTGACGATCTGATCGGCGTTCTTCTTGGCGTTGCTGACCAGCTGCCTGGCGTGCTGGTCAGCGTCCCGCCGGGTCTGGTCGGCCTGGGCGCTGGCCTTGGCCGCCCGCTGCTCGGCGGTGGATGCCCGCTGCTCGGCCTCGGACACCAGCGTCTGGGTCGCGGACTGGGCGGCGGAGAGCCGTTCGGCTTCCTGGCGCTCGGCCTCTTCCCGCCGGGCCGCGAGCTGGATCTCGAACTCGGCTTCGGCCTGGGCCCGCTGGGCTTCGCTCTCCTCCAGGATCCGCTGCGCCTGGCTGCGCATCTCGTCGGCCTGGCGCTTGGAGGTGGTGAGGATCTCGTCCCGCTCGCGCTTGGCGGTGGCCTTCAGCTGGGCCACTTCGCGCTCGGTGCTGGTGCGCAGCTTGGCGATGTCGCGCTCGGCCGCGGCCCGCTTCTCCGCGACCTCGTGGTCGGCGGTCGCCCGCAGCTTGGCCACTTCGCGCTCGGTGGTCGAGGTCAGCTCGTCGGCCTCGCGCCGGGCGGTGGTCCTGATCGAGTCGGCCTCGCGCTCGGCCGCGCCGCGCAGGTCGTCGGTCTCCCGCTTGGCGTTCGCGCGCAGCTCGGATGCTTCGTTCTCGGCGCCGGCCCGCAGCTCGGCGGCGTCAACCTTGGCCGCGGCCTTGATCTCGTTGGCCTCGGACCTGGCCGCCTGGACCAGCTCGGTGGCCTGCTCCTCGGCGAGCCTGAGCAGCTGCTCGATGCGCGCACCGAGGCCCGAATAGGTCGGGCGTTCCTGCTCCTGGATCTGGCGGTGCGCGTCGGACAGCTCGCGCTTCATGGCCTGGGCTTGATCGCGGTGGGTACGTCCTTCCGCCTCGACCTGCCTGATGTGCTCATCGACCTGATGGCGGTCGTAGCCCCGCATGACCGTCGCGAACTCGCGCGGCGGGGCCTCTTCGAAGAAGTTGGTCAGCTGGGCGTCAATGTCCGATTGCATATGGCCTAATCCTGGCTAGACGTGAAGGCGGCGGAATTCTACGGCGGGTGTCAGCCATGCGGGTACGACTCTCGCCCGGTGACAGGCAGACTACTCTCCCTTGCGTTCGGAGGCTGGCCCTTCCCAGTTCTCCATCCTATGCATCCCGTTAAATCCTCTTCACGCCCGTTTTGGGGGGGTGACGTTACCGTGACGAACTGGACGAGTTCGGTCAGGACGCCGCCGAGATCGGCCGGGTGCAGAAAGGCGATGGACGCGCCCATGGACCCGTGCCGCGGCCGCTCGTCGATCAGCCGGATGCCCGCCTCGCTGATCGCGGACATCGCCTGCGTGATATCGGTCACGCCGTACCCGATGTGGTGAATGCCCTCGCCGCGGCGGGCCAGGAACTTGCCCACCGGCGTGTCCGGCGTCAGCGGCTCGAGCAGCTGCACGTACCCCCCACCCGGCCCGGGCAAGCCCGGCCCAGCCAGACCCGGCCCAGCCGCACCAGGCCCGACCGCCAGCATCGCCTCGCGGACACCCTGCTCCTCGTTCGACTCCACCGTGATCACCCGGAGCCCGAACGTGTCCCGGTAGAGCTCGATGGTCTTGGCCAGGTCGCGGCAGGCGATGCCGACGTGGTCGATGCGGGTCAGCAGCGGTAGCACGATATTTCCTTCCGGACCCGAATAGGTATCGTTGCGGATATGAGCGAACCACGTCAGCCGGTCATTGTCGGGGGCGCGCGGACTCCTGTCGGCCGCCTGCTCGGGTCCCTTGCCAGCCAGTCTGCCAGTGACCTGGGTGGCGTCGCCATCGCCGGGGCGCTGGAGCGAGCCGGCGTCCGCCCAGAACAGGTCGAGTACGTGATCATGGGGCAGGTCCTGCAGGCGGGCGCGGGGCAGATCACCGCCCGGCAGGCGGCCGTGGCGGCAGGCATCCCGATGTCGGTCCCGGCGCTGACGGTGAACAAGGTCTGCCTGTCCGGCCTGGATGCCATCGCGCTGGCGGCGCAGCTGGTCAGGCTGGGCGAACACGACGTCGTGGTGGCCGGCGGGATGGAATCCATGACCCGCGCGCCGCACCTGCTGCCGAACTCACGGGCCGGCTACAAGTACGGCCCCTTCGAAGCCACCGACTCGATGGCCATCGACGCGCTGACCGACGCGTTCGATCACCTGTCGATGGGCGAGTCCACCGAGAACAGCGGCAGCAAGCTCGGCATCACCCGGGCCGAGCAGGACGAGTTCGCGGCAGCCAGCCATCAGCGCGCGGCCGCGGCGGCCGGGAGAGGGCTGTTCGCCGCCGAGATCGTCGGCGTCACCGTCCCGCAGCGGGGCGGCGCGCCGCTGACCGTGACGCAGGACGAAGGCATCCGCCCGGGCACGACCGTCGAGTCGCTGGCCAGGCTGCGGCCCGCGTTCCGCCCGGACGGCACGATCACCGCCGGGTCCGCGTCCCAGATCTCCGACGGCGCCGCCGCCGTCGTGGTGATGTCGGCGGCGGCGGCCGCCCAGGCCGGCCTGCCGGTGCTGGCCGAGATCGGCGCGCACGGCAACGTCGCGGGACCGGACAACTCGCTGCACTCCCAGCCGTCCAACGCCATCTCCCAGGCGCTGGCCAAGGCCAGGCTAACCGTCTCCGACCTGGACCTGATCGAGATCAACGAGGCGTTCGCGGCGGTGGCGATCCAGTCCATGCGCGACCTCAAGGTCAGCCCGGACATGGTGAACGTCAACGGCGGCGCGATCGCGATCGGCCACCCCGTCGGGGCTTCCGGCGCCCGGATCGCGCTGCACCTGTGTTACGAGCTGGGCCGGCGCGGCGGCGGGCTGGGCGCCGCCGGGCTGTGCGGCGGCGGTGGCCAGGGCGAGGCGCTGCTGCTGCGGGTGCACGGCTAACCGCGCCCGTGGCTAACACCGCCCAGGCCGCTAACACCGCTAGCGCCACTCCGGCCAGCTCCGATGCCGCGGCTGAGCTTGACCGGGCCCGGGCCGGGGATACCCGCGCCCTGGCTCGGCTGATCTCGCTGGTCGAGGATGAATCACCCAGGGTCCGTTCGGTCATTAAAGAACTTCTGCCCAGCACCGGCGGGGCCAGGATCATCGGGCTGACGGGCTCGCCCGGAGTGGGCAAGTCGACGGTGACCGCTGCGCTGGTGGGCGCGTTCCGGGCCGCGGGCGGCCGGGTGGCCGTGCTCGCGGTGGATCCCACCTCGCCGTTCACCGGCGGGGCGCTGCTCGGTGACCGGGTGCGGATGCAGGAGCACGCCACCGACGATCAGGTGTTCATCAGGTCGATGGCCAGCCGCGGCCATCTCGGCGGCCTGGCGGCGTCCACGCCGCAGGCCATCCGGGTGCTCGACGCGGCCGGGTTCGAGCTGATCATCATCGAAACGGTCGGCGTGGGGCAGGCCGAGGTCGCAATCGCCTCGCTGGCGGACTCGGTGGTGGTGCTGCTGGCGCCGGGCATGGGCGACGCGATCCAGGCGGCGAAGGCCGGCATCCTCGAGGTCGCCGACCTGTTCGTGGTGAACAAGGCGGATAAGCCCGATAGCCAGCAGGTGGTGCGTGAACTGCGCAACATGATCGCGCTCGCGGACCACGCCGAGGGGGCCTGGAAGCCGCCGATCATCTCCACCGTGGCGATGCGGGGCGAGGGGATCGACGAGGTGATGAGCCGCCTGGACGCGCACTGGTCCTGGCTCAACTCCACCGGGGAGCTCGCCCGGCGCCGGCAGGCGCGGGCCCGTGAGGAAATCACCGCGCTGGCCTTCGCCGCGCTGCGCGGCCGGCTGGCGGCGGGCCGCGTCGACGCGCTGGCGAGCCAGGTCGCGGACGGCACGCTCGATCCCTTCCAGGCCGCGGACGAGCTGCTGAGCCCGCCCGCGGACTGACGTTCTGGCAGGCGGCGACACGCAATACGGTTGTACCCGTGAGTAAGCCGCTTGAGTTGCCGTTTGATCCCATCGACCGGGCGGCGCAGATCTGGGCCAGCCGGTTCGGCCCTTCACCGGCGATGGCCGCGGTCACCTCGATCATGCGCGCGCAGCAGATCCTGCTCGGCGGGCTTGACGCGCTGCTGCGGCCTTATGAGCTGACGTTCGCGCGCTACGAGGCGCTGGTGCTGCTCACGTTCAGCCGCCGGGGCGCGCTGCCGTTGCGGGTGATCGGCGAGCGGCTGATGGTGCATCCCACCAGCGTCACCAACATCATCGACCGGCTGGAACGGCAGCAGATGGTGATCCGCAGGCCGAACCCGACCGATGGCCGCGGCCGTCTCGCCGAGATCACCGAGGCCGGCCGGGCGGTGGTGCAGCGGGCGACGGGGGACCTGATGGCCGCGGAGTTCGGGCTCGGCGGATTCGGCGAGGGTCAGCTGAAGGAGATCTTCGACCTGTTCCGTGAGCTGCGGCTGACGGCCGGCGACTTCATCCCCTCCCCAGCCGAGCCCCCAGCGCCCGCCGAGCCTCCAGCGCCCGCCGAGCCCCCAGCGCCCGCCGAGCCCCCAGCGCCCGGTACCTAGTAGCCCGGGCCCCAGGAAGCCCTGCTCTCCCGGGGGCCCGGACTCCTAGGAGCCATTGAGGTGCGAAGGCTGCCAGCTCTGCCCGCCGTCGTAGGTGAACCAGACCGTGCCCGATGCGGGGTTGGCGGGCAGCGCGATGCCCTGGGAGTCGGTGGTCATACCCACGTAGCCGAACCCGCTGGCCGGCGCCGCCGCGCTCAGGCTCGCCGTCTGCCAGCCGATATCGCCCGCGGGCAGCACGTCGATGCCCTGATTGGTGGCGAGCACCACGGTCGCCGACGGGCTGGCCGCCACCGAGAAGGCGATTCCGGCCCGTGGCGCGGCGGCCATCGCCAGCCAGCTGCCCCCGCCGTTCGGCGAGGAGAAGATCAGCTTCTTCTGCGTCGCCGAGGTCCCAGAAGCCCCCGAGCTTCCCGAGGCGCAGGCCAGGATCAGTTCCCTGGCGTTCACCGCGGTCAGCAGCACGCCCGCGGGCTGACCGTCCAGCTGGGCCGGCCCGACCGGGCAGTCGGAGGAGATCGCGTTCACCAGCGTCCACGGGCCGCTGCCGTTGACCGGCCCGGCGTAAAGCGCCCCGCCCGGCGCGAGCAGGAAGCCGCGGCTGCCGGTGAGCACGACGGACGCGGCCTCGTGCGCGGCGCCAACGGTCAGCCCCGAGGTCGAGGCGCCGACCGGCGCCCAGGCGCTGGCCGTGGCGGGTGAGGAGTACAGCGTGAAGTTCGTGCACGCCCCGCCGAACGAGGCCCCGCCTCCCGTGCACGACGCGAACAGCGCGAACACCCGGTCGCCCACCGTCTCCAGGTCGGTCACCCGCAGGCCGTTGGTGCTGACCTGGGACCAGCTGTGGCCGCCGTTGCCGGTGAAGAAGAGCTCAGGCCCGAACGCCCATCCGTCTTCGTTGTTGAGGAACCGGACCTGGCTTACTCCGCTTGACCCGTCCGGCGCGCCGGTGAGCGGCGCGCCGACTCCGGTCCAGGTTTTCCCCCCATTGTCGGTGCGTGCCACCGACGTGCAGAAGGTGGTGGCGCACTGACCCGGGGTCCCGGCCTGGCCGATCACCCAGCCGGTGCCGGTTCCCACGAAGGTCACCGAGGTGGGCCGAAAGTTGGCCGGCACCGGCGCAGGCGCCGCGACGTGCGACGGTGACGGTGACGGTGCCGGCGGCCGGGTGGCCGCTATCGACTGGGTTCCGCTGCTCCCGGTCCCGGTCCCGGTCCCGGTGGCGGACCCCGGCCGCCCGGCGGTCACGCCCGAGGTGCCGGACGGACTCAGCACCGGTAGCTTGACCACCTGCGGCACGGTCACCGCCGCGGCCACGATCACCGCGGCCGTGGTCGCGGTGATGGCCAGCCTGCGGTACTTGCGGCGCCGCGCGCGGCGCTTGATCAGGTCGAAGGTGCCGGGGGGCGGCGGCAGCGGATCGATCCGCTCGCTCAGCCAGGAGTCGACGTCGTCGCGGCGGTCAGCCATCGCGTTCCCCCAGCGCCGTCTTCAGCTTGGCGCGCGCCGCGAACAGGTCCGCCTTGAT
>OCZU010001958.1_pt1 | contig 13274 bp, 10 predicted proteins | sample 1539001 | NCBI WGS metagenome assembly OCZU01 (sample SAMEA3539306, study PRJEB22396) | soil metagenome | biome: tundra; feature: field; material: soil | place: USA | collected 2010-05 | depth 0.15 m
AGGCCTCCCATTCCGCCGGTGACGAGCGCTACGCGATGTTTGTCTTGTGCCATGTTGGTATTCCTCCTGAGTGCAACGATCGATGGGCGCGCGTTTGCCCCTTGCTTTACTCAGCCCAATTCAGCTCAACGTAGCTTAAACCAAGGCGACACGTTTTGAGCGCGCCTATCTCTCCACGGCCATCGCGACGCCCATGCCACCACCGATGCAAAGCGAGGCGAGGCCTTTTTTTGCATCCCGCCGCGCCATCTCATAGAGCAACGTCACCAGGACGCGGCAGCCCGATGCGCCGATCGGGTGTCCAAGCGCGATCGCGCCGCCATTGACGTTGATCTTGCTCGTATCCCAGCCCATCTCCTTGTTGACCGCGCATGCCTGCGCGGCGAATGCCTCGTTGATCTCCATGAGATCGAGGTCCGCGGCCTTCCAGCCTGCTTTTTCGAGGGCGCGCCGCGACGCCGGCACGGGACCCATGCCCATGATCGACGGGTCGACGCCGGACGAGGCGTACGCCTTGATTTTTGCCAGCGGCTTCAGTCCGAGCTTGGACGCGCGTTCGGCGCTCATGACCACGACCGCGGCCGCGCCGTCGTTGATGCCGGAAGCGTTGGCGGCGGTCACCGATCCGTCCTTGGCAAACGCCGGCCGCAAGCCGCTGATCGACTCGAGCGTCGTTCCCGCCTTGATGAATTCGTCGGCGGCGAAGGCGAGCGGATCGCCCTTGCGCTGGGGAATCATCACCGGGACGATCTCGTCCTTGAATGCGCCCGCTTTCTGCGCGGCTTCGGCCTTGTTCTGGCTGGCGACCGAGAATTCATCCTGTTGCGCGCGCGAGATGTCGTACTGCTTGGCGATGTTCTCCGCGGTCGTTCCCATGTGATAGTGATTGAAGGCGTCCCACAGGCCGTCGACGATCATGGTATCGATGAGCTTGGCGTCGCCCATTCGGAATCCATCACGCGATCCGGGCAGAACGTGCGGCGAGGCGCTCATATTCTCCTGACCGCCAGCGATCACGATGTCTGCATCGCCGCAACGCACCGCCTGCGCCGCGAGCATGACCGCCTTGAGGCCGGACCCGCAGACCTTGTTGATGGTCATCGCCGGTATCGCGGCAGGCAGCCCGGCCTTGATCAATGACTGGCGCGCCGGGTTTTGACCGCTGCCGGCGGCGAGGACCTGGCCGAGGATCACCTCGGAAATCTGATCGGGCTGGAGCCTGGCGCGCGCCAGCAACTCCCGAATGACGATAGCGCCCAGTTCAGGCGCCGGGATTTTTGCGAGTGCGCCGCCGAATTTGCCGATGGCGGTTCGGGTTGCGGCGACGATGACGATGTCGGTCATGAGTTCTCCAGGAAGGATGTGCGCGACGGCCGGCTTGCGGACCTGACTAAGCGGGCCGGACTGAATAGTGCCGCTATTTTAACGCAGGAGCCGCTAGGCGACGTGTTCGGAAACGTAACTCCCCGGCGCAGGGGCCAGCGCTCGATGCGCGCTGTTCCCCGCTTTCGCAGGCGCCGGCCGAAGCGGACCCCCATATTCCGATAGCCACTCCGACCAATGCGACCACCAGCTTCCCGGATGCTCCTCGGCGCGGACAAGCCAATCGTCAGCGTCGTCGGTCAACAGCTCGTTGGTCCAGAAGTTGCGGCGACGTTTCGCCGGAGGATTGACGACGCCGGCGATATGTCCCGATGCACCGAGCACGAAAGTCACGTCGCCGCCCACCAGTCCGACTGTCTTGTAGGCCGATCGCCACGGGACGATATGATCGTCGTGCGTCGCGAAAACGTACGCGGGCATCGAGATCCTTCCCAGGTCGATGGCGTGGCCGCACATCTTCAGCGCTCCGGGCTCGCGCAGGCGGTTGTCGAGATACATATCGCGCACGTAGGAAAAATACATCGGACCGGGGAGGCTGGGCGAATCTCCGTTCCAGTAGAGGAGATCGAAAGCAGGAGGTGTCTGGCCTTTGAGATAGTTGCCGACCACGTAGTTCCAGACGAGCTCGTTCGGCCTCAAGCTGGCGAACGCACTCGCCAGCTCGCTTCCACGAATTCGGGCTCCCGCAGCAAGCGCGGGCTCGCGTGCGGCAAGCGCGTCGCGCGAGATGTAGACGCCGATATCGCCGGGATCCGAAAAATCGAGCATGGTCGTGAGAAACGTGACGCTTGCGACGTGCGGCGTGTGTCTCGCCGCGAGCACGCCTAGCGCCCCCGCGAGCAAGGTGCCGCCGACGCAAAATCCCAGGGCATTGATGGTCTTGCTCGACGCGATCTCGCGTGCGGCATCGATCGCCGCCAGCACGCCACGATCGATATAGTCATCCCAGGTCAGCATGCCGAGCTCGGCCGGAATGTTGCGCCAGGAAATCATGAACACCGTATGACCCTGGTCGATGGCATATCGAGCGAAGGAATTTTCCGGCCGCAAGTCGAGAATGTAGTACTTGTTGATGCACGGCGGGACGATGAGCAACGGCCGCTTGAATACCGAAGGCGTGGTCGGTGTGTACTGAATAAGCTCGATCAATTCGTTGCGAAAGACGACGCTTCCCGGTGTAATGGCCAGATTGCGCCCCACCTGGAAGGCGGACTCGTCGGTCATCGCGATCCGGCCGCGTTGCGCGTCGGCGATCAGGTTCGAGGCTCCCTGAGCAATCGAGGCTCCTCCGGAATCGAGCGCAAGCTGCAAGGCATCCGGGTTGGTCGCGAGAAAATTCGAGGGCGCAATCGCATTGATGTATTGGTCGGCGACGAACGCCAGTTTTTTTTTCGTGGCCGGATCGGCTTGTGCGAGATCGGTGAGCTCGCGAATGTAGTCGGAGTACAGCAAATAGGCGTCTTTCAGCAATGCGAAATAAGGCTGATCGCGCCACGCCTTCGCGGCGAAGCGACGATCGCCGTTCGCGTGGGAGGCCGGGACGGAGTCGCCGCCGAGAACGACGCGCGACCAGAGGGTCTCGAATCTCTGCTGATATCGCCGGGCAATCTCGGCCAGCGCCTCAGGCGGAATCCACGCTGACGGAGTCGCCGGAAGGGCGAGGGCGATATTCATTGCGCCTCCCTGCACCTTTTCATCGGCGGCGCCCGATGCGGCGCGCAGCCACCAGTGGGCCCACTCGCGACCCGCGGCCTGCCACTCCTCCGCAAGCCTCGCCGGAGCGTTCGGTTGTGCACCGGGTTGCGCACGAATCGACTGAATTTTTTTCGGCTTTCTCATCTCGTCTCGCGGCCCAGCTCGATTCCCTAGTGCTCGAGGGCGGCGTGGGCGACTGCGATGATCGCGATCCCGACGCCGATCAACCCGAGCTGTTGCGCGGTTTCCCCGGGCGCGGGGTGCCGGTGCAGGCTCGGTATCAAGTCTGCGACCGCGACATAGAGCAGGCTCGCGGCAGCGAGCGCGAGCACGGTGGGCAGCACCTCCTGCATCGACGCCAGCGCGGCGTACCCAGCCAGGCCGCCCGCCAGCGTCGCGGCGCCCGTGGCGAGGTTGTAGACGAACGCGCGCCGCCGGCTGTATCCCGAGTGCAGCAGCACGGCGAAGTCCCCCACCTGCTGCGGAATCGCATGCGCCACGATCGCCAGCGCGGTGGTCGTCCCCAAAGTGAAATCGGCGAGGAACGTCGCGGCGATGACGATGCCATCGCAGAAATTGTGCACGCTGTTGCCGATCAGGATCATCAGTCCCGATCTGCCGCCGTCGAACCCGTGGCTGTGTGGTCGCGCGCCGTCAAGCGCGCCCTCGGTTCCGTGTACCGCCAAACCTCCTGCGAGGCTCTCGGCTTCGAGATGGCTATGGCGCCACAGCACCAGTTTCTCCAGCAGGAAAAAAATCAGCAGTCCGGCCAGAACCGTCACCATGACGCGCTGCGTGGCGCCGTGCTCGAGCGCATGCGGCAGGAGCTCCAGAAACACCGCGCCGAGCAAGGCGCCGACGGCGAAGCTGACCAGTCGCGATATCCAGCGCGAATGCAGCGCCAGGGTACCGGCGGCGGCGATGACCGACAGCGCGCCGCCGGCGAGACAGGCGATGACGATTGCGGTGAACGGAGAGAGCGAGACACTCATGCGGGACCGGTGCGCATTATACGAGAGCGCGGTGCGGGCGGCGCGAAGCGGCGGCGCTACCGGCCCGGCACTGCATGACGCTCATTGGGGGCGAGCCAGATCATCGTCGCCATGCGGCCATTACTGCCGGCCCCGTCGCGTCGATACGAATGGAAGAACGTGCTTTCGGTGCGTGTGCAGCGTCCGCCACCGTAAACGGCGTGGACGCCGGCATGCGCGAGCCTTCGCCGCGCCAGCGCATACAGATCGGCATGCCATTTCGCCTTGGCGCCCGGATGCGGGACGAAGCAGCCGGCTGCTTCCGGATCCGCGTCACAGAACGCCGCGAACACGTCGCCGCCGACTTCGAAGGCGCGCGGGCCGATCGCCGGTCCCAGCCACGCCAGGACCGACGTGGGATCGACGTGCATCGCCGCAATCGCCGCTTCGATCACGCCCGCAGCGAGCCCGCGCCAGCCGGCATGCGCGGCCGCGACGACGATCGCGCCGCGGTCCGCAAGAAGAATCGGGAGACAATCCGCCGTCACGACCGCGCAGACCGTGCCCGGCGTGCGAGTCGTCGACCCATCGGCAGCGGACGCGTCGCGCACCGCATCGAGGTCCATGATCGCAGCGCCGTGCACCTGCCTGAGCCACGCCGGTTCGTCAGGCACGAAGCGGCGTAGCAATTCGCGCGTGCTCGCGGCCTGCGGAGCCGACGTGGCAAAGTCAATGGCATTGCCGGCCGTTCCGTTTCGGGTCGTCGAGAGTGCGCGAACGCGCGATGGCGCCGGCCACTCCGGGACGATCCAGTCGAGACCCTCTGCGGCCAGCCCCGCCGCGATCGACGATTCGTGCGTCAATTGCGCTTGCGCTGGCGCAGACCGTCGAGCAGCGCCGAAAAATCGTCAGGAAGCGGGGACTCCCACGACATCGCCTCCTTGGTGACGGGGTGGACGAGCCCGAGACGCCATGCATGCAGTGCCTGCCTGGGAAACGCAATACCGCTGCCGGATTGGCCCTGGGCCGCGCGACCTCGCCCGGGCGGCACGGCCGATCGGCGGCCGTAGGCGGGATCGCCGATCAGCGGATGTCCGATCGATGCGAGGTGAACGCGAATCTGATGCGTGCGGCCCGTCTCGAGCCGGCAGAGCAGAAGCGTGCTGTCGCCAAAGCGCTCGCGTACCTCGTAATGCGTCACGGCGTGCTTGCCTGCCGGGACGACCGCCATCGAGGTGCGCTTCACCGGATGGCGCCCGATAGGCGCGTCGACGATGCCGTTGCGCACGACGTCGCCCGCGGCGAGCGCGAGATATTCGCGGCGAACGCTGCGCGCCTGCAATTGCCGTACGAGGTCGGTCTGCGCGGTATCGGTCTTGGCGACGACCAGGAGCCCCGTGGTGTCCTTGTCGAGGCGATGGACGATGCCCGCACGCGCGATAGCCGCAAGCTTCGGCGCGTGGTGCAACAATGCGTTCGCGAGCGTTCCGTCCCAGTTGCCGTTCCCCGGGTGCACCACCATGCCGGCCGGCTTGTCGACGACCATCAGCGCATCGTCCTCATGCACGATGGTCAATGGCAGCGCCTGCGCGACAAACGCAACGGTGCGCGGATCGACCAACGGCGCAACCGTGATCCGCTCGCCGCTGGAGAGCTTCTGCTTTGCAGCCGCGGGTGCGCCTGCCACGGTGACACGGCCGGCATCGATCCACGACCTGAGTCGGCTGCGCGAGTGCTGCGGCATGAGCTGTGCAAGCACCTGATCGAGCCGCATGCCTGCGTATTGCACCGGAACCGTCAGTACGTGGACCGCGGAATCGGCGGTCTCGAGCGCTGGGTTATAATCCGCAGCCAAGGAAGGGCAGGACAATGATGTCGAAAATAGTCAGAATCGCGATCGCGCTGATGATCGTTTCGGGCGTGATGGCTTGCAGCTGGTTGCCTGAAGTCAAGGAAGAAACCACAGGTTGGTCGGCCGAGAAGCTGTACTCGGAAGCGCACGGCGCGATGGTGTCGGGCAATTATACCCGCGCGGTCAAGCTCTTCGACACGCTCGAAGGCCGCTTCCCGTACGGCAGGTACGCGCAGCAGGCGATACTCGAGGGCGCGTATGCCAACTATCGTCAGGGCGAGACCACGCCCGCGCTCGCGGCTTGCGATCGCTTCATCCGTACCTATCCCAATCACGTGAACGTCGACTATGCCTACTACCTCAAGGGCCTGATCAATTTTCGCGAGGACCAAGGCATCTTCGGTTACATCGTCGAGCAGGATTTGTCCGAGCGCGACCCGAAGATGACCAAGGAGGCATTCGGTGCATTCCGTGAAATCGTGACACGGTTTCCGGAAAGCAAGTATGCGGATGACTCGCTCGAGCGGATGCGCTATCTCACCAATGCGCTCGCCGGTTACGAAGTCCACGTCGCGCGCTATTACTACAACCGTGGCGCCTATCTTGCCGCGGCCAATCGCGCGCAGTTGGCGCTGACCAATTATCCGCGGACGCCCGCGAACCAGGATGCGCTGATCGTGCTGGTCAACAGCTACGACAGGCTGCAGATGCCGCAGCTGCGCGATGATGCGCAGCGCATTCTCACGGATACGTTTCCGAACGGGAAGAGCTCCGCTGTTCTCCCCAAGCCGTGGTGGAAGTTCTGGAGCAAGGACGAATTGCCGCCGCCGACAATAGAGGCGCCGAGGCCGTGGTGGCAATTCTGGTCGGTTCCGGACGACGCGAAGCCGTGGTGGAAAATCTGGTAGCGCCCCTTCCGCACGATCTCTTGCGCTGCTAGGGCAAGACCGGCGGCGGCTCAGACCTCGACTGGAGCCACCGCAAAAAATGCCTCCACGTCGGCAAGCTCGCGCGTACGCCGCATGGGTGGCAGCGCCTGCCATATGCGCCGCCCATAGGGCTTGTCCACCAGCCGGCGATCGCAAATCATCAATACGCCGCGATCTGTTTCCGACCGTATCAGGCGCCCGGCGCCCTGCTTGAGGCTGATAGCGGCCTGCGGCAACTGATAGTCCATGAACGGGTTGCCGCCCTCGCGTGCGATGTGCTCCAGCCGCGCGGCGAACAGCGGATCGTCCGGCGGTGCGAAGGGCAGCTTGTCGATGATGACGACCGACAGTGCTTCTCCTTGAACGTCGACGCCTTCCCAGAAGCTCTGACTGCCGAGAAGCACCGCGTTGCCGAGCCGTCGAAAACGCGTCAGCAATTCCGACCGTGAGCCCTCTCCCTGAACCAGCAGGGGAAAGTCCATGCCGTCGCGTTCCATCGCCGCCGCGAGCGATTCGCGGGCGCGCGCGAGCGCGCGCAGGGTCGTAAACAGCAGGAAGGCGCGACCGCGGCTAGCCTTCAATACCGGAAGCGCCGCCGCGACAACCGCTTCGGTGTGCTCGATGCTGTTCGGGGGAGGCAAATCGCGCGGCAAATAGAGCAGGCCTTGCTGCGCGTAGTCGAAGGGACTCTCCCAGTAGCCGGTGATCGCATCGGCGAGCCCCAGCTCGCGCTGGAAAAGCGCGAAGTCGCCGGCGATGGCCAGCGTGGCCGACGTGAATATCCAAGCGCGCGCGGTGTCGGTGACCTGTTTGGAAAAAATGTCGGCAATGGAAAGAGGAGACGCGCGCAATTGCCATCCGTGCGCGCTCACGTCCAGCCAACGAATCCACTCCGTATCGTCGGGGCGGCGCAGGCCTTCGCGCCAGCGGGTCAGGCGCGCGATGGAGTCAGCGGCGCGACCGGCACACTGAGCGAGCTCGCCGCTGCGTTCCGCCTGATGCTCGAGCTCGCGCGCCAGCTCGGCCAATGCGTCGCCGAGCACATCGAGCGCCGTGGTGAATCCGGGCCGTTCAGCGATTCCCGATTGCAGCCACTTTCCCGGAGCATCTCCCGCGCTCAGGCGAAACCTGCGGAGCGCTTGCGCGAGTGCTTGTGCGGCGACGGGCAGCGCAGCGTAGTCGCGGGCCGCGCGGAGCGCTTCTGTTTCCGCATCCCGGGCGAGCTCGCCGAGGCTTCCGGCGCTGATTTCCTCGCCAAAGAACAAGGTCGCGGTATCGGGCAGTTGATGTGCCTCGTCCAGAATGACGGTGTTGCAAGCAGGAAGCAGCTCGGTCAGTCCTTCATCCTTGAGCATCACATCGGCGAAGAACAGATGATGGTTGATGACCACGACATCCGCCGCAAGTGCCTGCTTGCGGGCGTTCATGACGAAACAATGGTCGTAGTGCGTACATTCGCTGCCGAGACAGTTTTCACGCGTCGACGTGACGTCGGCCCAGATGCCTGCATTTTCGGGAACGTCCGCGAGCTCGCTCCTGTCTCCGGTCGTCGACGTGCGCGCAAACGATACGATTCGCGGCAGATGCGCGGCGTCCGCGCGCGATGCGAATGTCCCCTGATCGGCTGCGCGCCCGAGATGATGATGGCAGACGTAATTGCCGCGGCCCTTCAGGAGCGCGACCGACACCGGCACCTTGAGCGCATCGCGGATCATCGGTAGATCGCGCTGGAAGAGCTGGTCCTGGAGCGTCTTGGTGCCGGTAGAGACGATCACCTTGCCACCGGAGAGGAGCGCCGGCACGAGATACGCAAACGTCTTTCCGGTTCCCGTGCCCGCCTCTGCGAGCAGTTGGCCGCGCGATTCGATGGCATTCGCGATCGCTTCTGCCATCGCCAGCTGCTGCGGGCGAAACCGATACGCAGCAAGCTCGTGGGCGAGAACGCCCCCTGGACCGAAGATTGCGCTCAGGTCGGCAAGCTTGGCGGAAGCCGCAGCGCTCAGCTTTGCGCCTCGACCCGGATGAGACGCTTCCTCTTGCTGCGCATCCGGCCCGGTCTAGCGAACGCGGTCATGGCGTGGGTATTTCAGGATTTCGGCGCCGTCTTCTTCGGAGGTCGCTTGGCGCTCGAAGGAAGCGGTGCATCGAGGAGCGCATGAATGGTCGTGATCTGAGCATCGAATTCCGCGTATGGACGCACGACCCGCTCTTTGTATTCCCCGTCTGTTTCGTCTGGCGTCGGATGGAGCTTCGCCATGCTGTCCAGCCACATGGCGTAGAGCTTGCGCAGGCTCTGCACTTCGGCAGGGTTGCGCGCCGCGCGCAGCGCCCCCTGATAAGGAAGGTTGACCGACAGCTTGTGCTTGTCGATGCAACCGTCGGTTTTAGCGCCGTTGACGCCTTCCTGCGAGCCTGCCATCCCGAACTCGATGACCTCGATGCTCTTGATGTGGCGACACATCGTGTAAGTCTGCGGAATCGCTTCGAGGAAGCAGTCGGTGGCGCTGCCTTTTTCCTTCGTCGGGCAAATATAGGGATCAACCTTGTCGAGCGCGCGCGCTTCTCCTGCCGTCAGGACGCCGAGCAAGTTAACGGACAAGGCAGCAAGCACAACCGCCAGCAAGTAGGTGAACGCATTGCGCATGGCAACCTCCGAAGCGATCGGCAATGCTACCTTGCGCAGGCGCCTGCCTCAAGTTGCCGGAGGTCAGGGAGCGGTACGCTACGACATTCCGGGCGACGCCGTGTTACGCAGCGCAATACGACGAGCGATCAGAGTGTCGCGCCACCGGAAACTTCGATGACGGCGCCGTTGATGTAGCTCGCTTCGTCCGATGCGAGCCATGCATACGCGTTGGCGATTTCCTCGGGTTGCCCGAGTCGGCCCAGCGGTACGCGATCTTCCATCATCTTGATGATCTTTGCCGGCATCGTCGCGAGGATCGGCGTGTGGATGAAGCCGGGACAGATTGCGTTGGCACGAATGCCCTTCTTGCCCAATTCGCGGGCCCACGTCTTCACCATGCCGATGACACCGAACTTGGTCGCAGCATAATTGGTCTGGCCGAAATTGCCGTAGATCCCGACGATGGACGACGCATTGAGAATGCAGCCCGAATTCTGCTCGAGCATGATGTCGACCACGGCCCGGGTGCAGTTGTAGACGCCCTTGAGGTTGACGTCGATCACCCGATCGAACTGCTCGTCGGTCATTTTCTTGAATTGCGCGTCCTGGACGATGCCTGCGTTGTTGACCAGGGTGTCTATCCGGCCCCATTTGGCCATCACGCCTCCGACCATTATGGCGATCGTCTTCTTATCGGTGACATCGATGCTGAAGCTGATGGCATCGCCTCCGGCGTCGGTAATCAGCGTCGCTGTTTCCTCGGCCGCCGTGACGTTAATGTCGCAAACTGCGACTTTGGCGCCTTCTTTGGCGAACTTGAGCGCCGTCGCGCGTCCAATGCCCTGTCCGCCGCCCGTGATGATCGAAACCTTACCTTTAAGCCGCATGATCGTTCCGCAGTTTCGCCCCGTCCGACGCAGGGTCTAATGCCCTGCTGCACCGCGGCAAAGTCTACCCGTCTTCGTTGCGACGCACAATATGAAAACGCCGTGACACGCACGGATTTGAGCTGCCAAGTTGCCGCAGCAATGGTGTTAGAAATCAAGAGATTAACGTACTGATCCCGGCAAGGAGGCCGAGGCCAGAAGTCGCTGATGGCGCAATTCGGTGCTTCGGATCGACACGGCTAAACCGACTCCCAGTGCTCGATGACCAATTGCAGCGACACCAGGCCCTGATACCGATGAACCTCGGGCCGATACGCTGCCCGGATGCGCCGCGGCAGGATATCGGTCTGATTGAATAGAATTGCCTCGAAATCCTTGTCGCCGAGAGTGAGCGCTAACCTTAGATGCTTGCCTCCGACCGGGCGTTGTGCCACGACCTTGAATTCATTGTCGAAACTCGGTCGCGGAAATCCCTGGCCCCAGACCGTGCTTTCGAACTCCTGGGCCAGCCCAAGCGTGAGCTCTTCCGCCGCCAAGGCACCGTCGGTCTCGATCCTTCGCTGCAACTGGGCGAGGCTCAGCCATTCTTTTCCCACCTGTTCGAACGCTTCGGCGAAGCGAGACAGTTCGCCTTCGGGCAGCGAGAGGCCTGCGGCAAACGCGTGACCGCCGAAGCGGATGATCATTCCCGGCGCTCGCTTGGCGACCAGGTCGAGCGCGTCGCGCAGATGAAAGCCGGCAATCGCGCGCCCTGATCCGCGAAGCTCACCATTGCCGGCTTGCGCAAAGACCATCGTGGGACGGTGATAGCGATCCTTCAGCCGCGAGGCCACGACGCCGACAACGCCCTGATGCCATTCCCGCCGGTAGAGGCAGAGGGTGGATGCTTCGATGTCGACCGGAGCTTCGAGCACGGCGAGCGCCTCATCCTGCATGGTGGCCTCGATGCCGCGGCGCTCGTCGTTCAGGCGATCGAGCTCCAGGGCCAGGCGTCGTGCGGTTGCCGGGTCGTCGGTCACGAGGCAAGCGATGCCGGTGGACATATCCGCGAGCCGTCCGGCGGCGTTGATGCGCGGGCCCGCGACAAAGCCGAGGTCGTAGGTCGTCGCGCGGCGCGGATCTCGGCCTCCCGCGGCAAGGAGCGCCGCGACGCCGGGCTGCATGCGGCCCGCGCGGATGCGTCGCAGACCTTGCTCGACCAGGATGCGATTGAGCCGATCGAGCCGGACGACATCCGCGACAGTGCCCAGCGCCACGAGATCGAGCAGGGCCGCGAGATTCGGCTCGGGAGCGCTGCTGAAATGCCCGGCACGGCGCAACGTGGCCCGCAAGGCCCGCAAGACGTAAAACATGACGCCGACCCCTGCTAGATGCTTGCTGGGAAAATCGCATCCAGGCTGGTTCGGGTTCACGATCCATGGGGTGTCGGGCAACCGATCGCCGGGCAGATGATGGTCGGTGATCAGCACGTCGATGCCGCGCGCGTGCGCCGCGGCGACGCCGTCGACGCTGGCAATGCCGTTATCGACGGTGATGATCAGAGCCGGCCTTCGATCGCCCGCGAGCGCGACGATTTCCGGCGTCAGTCCGTAACCGAATTCGAAGCGATTCGGGACCAGGAAATCGACCAGGCCGCCCATCGCCGTCAGCCCCCGGAGTCCGACTGCGCACGCGGTTGCGCCATCGGCATCGTAATCGGCGACGATCAGCATTCGCTCGCCGCGCCGAATCGCGTCGGCCAGGCGTTTGGCCGCGCTTTCGATGCCCTTCAGGCCAGACCATGGAGGCAAGCCGGAGAAGCCGCAGTCCAGCTCCGCGACGGAGGAGACGCCGCGCGCGGCGTAGACGCGCGCAAGCACCTCCGACATGCCGGCTGCGCGCAGCTCGGCGATGCTTTCGGGGACGCTGCGACGCAGTATGTTCATGCGTGACGCCGATGCGCTCGGGGAGGCTTCAGCCATCGGTCTGCGCGGTGAGCAGCCGTGACAGATTGGGCGGTGGCGACCAGCGACGCCAAAGGCGCCGCACTGCGCCCATCGCTCGAGGGATGAATGAAATCGCCGTCGCCGATCCGCCGATCACCAGCGTCGCATCGATTTCCCGGCGGTCGAGCGCACGCTCCAGCGGTGCCGCCCAATGCGAGTCGAAGGCCACAAGTTGCTCTGGCAAGTCACGCGGCTCCAGGTCTTCGAGCCACACCAGCGATGACGCTGCCGGAGGCGACGCGCGAAACGCCGCGAACGACCCCGGCACGTTTTCCACGCTCCGCCCGGCGGCGCGCGCGAGTTCGCGAAGCAGCGGGGCGCTGGAGAACATCGCTACCGCAGGAGCGTCAGGATTCGGCACGCACAGCGTACCTCCGCCCCACATCCAGACATAGTTGACGGCCAAGCGACCGTCGCTCTCGCGCGATCGGTTCACCGGGTGCTCGAAGAGCAGCATTTGCATTTCGCTTTGCCATCGGCGCCACCGCGCGGCGTCGGCGCCGCGAGGGAGGTGTGCCATGATCGGTTTGCCGAGGGCCACGATTGGCGGAGACGTTTCGAGCCGCTGCGGCTTCTCGAGCTTTGCCAACCAGCGACCGGGCCGGCATTCGACGAACGCCATCCCATCGGGCGCGAAGTGCGCGCGCAGACTGGACAGCAACGAAGCGCTTTCGACCGCATCGAGATCGCTGACGACGCCGGCAAGACGTCCCTGGTCGCGCTCGAGCTGGAGCGCCAACGGCTCGGCGCACAGCCAATAATGGTGGCCGGGATCGATGCCCGCAGCCCGCGCGAGCCACGGCGCGACCGGCCAGTCATCTTGCTTGGCTATGCCGACGCCGGCGCACGCGAAGGCGATTGTTCCGTCGGGTTCGACGGCGGGAGCCGCTGCTGTCGCCAACAGGCGCGCCAACGCCGGGGCCTCGACTGCGGCGAGCGCGTCGGG
>OCZU010001959.1_pt1 | contig 13272 bp, 8 predicted proteins | sample 1539001 | NCBI WGS metagenome assembly OCZU01 (sample SAMEA3539306, study PRJEB22396) | soil metagenome | biome: tundra; feature: field; material: soil | place: USA | collected 2010-05 | depth 0.15 m
ATTCGCGCCATCCACGGCCTCCACGATTTCCGCATGCAGCCCCAAGCCGTCCTCCACGCGGTGCTCGATCCCCACTACACCTCCACCACTTCCGGCAATCACTACCTGAGCCCCGACGACTACGGCACCATCTACAACATCAAAGCGCTTTGGAACGCCGGATTCGACGGAACCGGTCAGAAAATCGTCATTGCCGGCCAAACCCGGGTCGCGCTCGCCGACATCCAGGCCTTTCGCGCGAAGTTTCAGCTTCCGGCCTCCGACCCCCAGTTGCTTCTGGTGCCCAACACCCAAGATCCCGGTACCGTGAAAGGCGATCTCGGCGAAGCCGATCTCGATCTTGAGTGGGCCGGCGCCACGGCTCCTCAAGCGACCCTGGTCTATGTCTACTCCTACAACGTCATGGACGCCGTGCAATACGCTATCGACCAGAATCTCGCCCCGGTACTCAGTGTCAGCTACGGCCTCTGCGAACCCCTCTCGCTGCGCTCGGACATGCTCACCATGCAATCCTGGGCGCGCCAGGCAAACGCGCAAGGCATGACCTGGATGAATGCCGTCGGCGATTCGGGCGGCGCGGATTGTCTCTCCGGCACGTCGAGCAACGGTGCGGGACTGGCGGTCGACTCTCCAGCCGACACACCTGAAGTCACCGGCGTCGGCGGCAGCACCTTCCGCGAAGGCTCCAGCCAATATTGGAACGCGACCAACAACGCCAATGGCGGTTCGGTCCTCTCGTACATTCCCGAGACTGTCTGGAATGACAGCACGCCCGGCAATCCGGGCGCGGGCGGCGGCGGCGCCAGCACCGTGTTCGCCCAGCCCACGTGGCAGACCGGTCTGGGGGTGCCGAACAACGGCGCGCGCAACGTTCCCGATATTGCACTCGCCGCCTCGCCCGATCACGATGGGTACATGGTCTACACCGGCGGCCAACTCGCCGTCTTCGGGGGAACTTCCTGCGGCGCGCCTTCCTTCGCCGGAATCGCCGCTCTGCTCAATCACTATCTGGTGTCCACCGGCGCTCAGACCGTCCCCGGCGTCGGCAACATGAATCCGCGCCTCTACGCCCTCGCCCAGTTGGGAATCGGCGTGTTTCACGATATCACCTCCGGCGACAACATCGTCAGCGTGACCTGCGGTGCGCGCACCCGCAACTGCGTCTCCGGCTCGTACGGATATGCGGCGGGCCAGGGCTACGACCAGGCCAGCGGACTCGGCTCGGTCGACGCCTATAACCTGGTGACGTCATGGCGTGCCGGGTCTTCCGCCCGGGCGTCCGCTTCCGTCATTCTACAGGCGAGTCCCACTTCGGTAGCGGCCACCGGTTTTGTCACCGTCACCGCCACCGTAACCAGCGCCAGCGGCGCTACCCCCACCGGCGCCATCACCTTCACCTCGGGCGGCAAGCAGGTCGGCGTCGCATCGCTCAGCGGCACTGGGTCGTCTGCCTCCGCCAGCATCACGGTTAGCGCGTTGCAACTCCAGGTCGGCGCCAACAGCATCGTGGCCCAGTACTCGGGCGATACCACTCTGAACGCCGCCACCGCGGCGATCAGCATCGTCGTCACGCCGGCATCGTCCGGGCCGCCAGCCATCACCGGTCTGACGAACGGCGCCTCCTTCCGTCAGACCTACGCTCCGGGAATGGTGCTGACGATTTTCGGGTCGAACCTGGCGGACGTAATCTGGGTCGCGCCCAGCGTGCCTCTCGCCGTGCAGGCGTCCGGAGTCAGTGTCGTCATCGGAGCCGTCAGCGCACCGCTTTACTACGTCTCACCCGGACAATTGAACGTGCAGATTCCCTACGAGACGCCCGTCAACAGGCCTGTCATTCTGACGGTCATCAACAACGGCCTCACCGCGACCACCACGTTCACCGTCGCTTCCGCCGCGCCCGGCTTGTTCACCGATGCGAACGGGGCGATCGTGCCGGTCGCCACGGTGGCGCGCGGCGGGGTTTTGACGGTGTACCTTACCGGCACAGGCGCCGTGTCGCCGCCCATTGCCACCGGCGCGGCTCCGGCTGCCGGCACCCCCGTCACGCAGTTGCCCGCCCCCGTGCAACTGACCACGGTTTCCATCGGCGGAGTCCCCGCCCCTGTCCTGTTCGACGGGATCCCGACCGCCCTGGTCGGCGTGACCCAGATCAACCTGCTTGTCCCCACGACGGCGCCGCTCGGAACCCAGCCCGTCGTTGTGATCACCGGAGGCATCGCAAGCGCCCCCGCGACCATCACCGTTACGGCGCAATAAAGAAGGCATTTCCCGGGGATTCCGCCATGCGCGGGCGGTGCCCCGTTCCGCCCGTTGGGTACGCCTCCGACCTTATACAATTGGATGGAGGATTCCCGATTGGAGAACAAGGAAATCGCGCGTGTGCTCTGGGAAACCGCCGATCTCATGGAGATCGCCGCCGAAGACGGATTCCGCATACGCAGCTATCGCAACGGCGCGACCGCCGTGGAAGGCTACCCGGAGCGCATCGTCGATATCCTGCGCGACCCCGAACGCAAGGTCACCGACATTCCGGGCATCGGCAAGGGGCTCGCCCACGTGCTGGCCGAAATCGCCGAGCGCGGTTCCTGCGAGCGGCGCGACCTGCTGCTGGAAAAATTCCCCCCCACCGCGCTCGAGTTCCTCAAGATTCAGGGCCTCGGCCCCAAGAGCATCGCGCTCATCTTCGAGCACTTCCGCATCAGCACGATCGACGAACTGGAGCGCCTCTGCCAGGAGCAAAAGCTGCGCTCGCTGCCCCGCATGGGCGCCAAGCTGGAAGAAAAGGTACTGCGCTCCATCGCCGGGTATCGCCAGCGCTCCGGACGGTATCTGTTGAGCTATGCCGAAGGTGTGGCCGATGAGCTCGGCGAGGTGCTCCGCCAGGTGCCGGGCGTGGACGCCGTGACCCCGGCGGGCAGCCTGCGCCGCGGGCGCGAGACGGTGGGCGATCTCGACCTGCTGGTCACCGGCCCCGCCGCGACCGCCGCGCTCGACACCTTCGTGGCCTACCCGCGGGTGGAGGAAGTGCTCGCCCGCGGCGAGAACAAAGCCAGCGCCAAAGTGGGCCGCGAAGGCCTGCAGGTGGACGTCCGTACCTTGCCGCCCGACACCTTCGGCGCCGCCATGCAGTACTTCACCGGCAGCAAGGACCACAACGTGGCCATCCGCACCCGCGCCGTCAGGATGGGACTCAAGCTGAGCGAGTACGGCCTCTTCCGCGTGGCGGACGACACGCGCATCGCCGGCGAAACCGAGGAAGGCATCTACCAGGCGCTCGGCCTCGCCTGGATTCCCCCCGAGTTGCGCGAGAACAGCGGCGAAATCGAGGCCGCCGAAGAGGGACGCCTTCCCGAGCTGGTGGAACTGCGCGACATTCGCGGCGACCTACACATGCACACCACCGAATCCGATGGCCGCGCCACCCTGGAAGAAATGGCTGAGGCGGCGCGGGGGCGCGGCTACCAGTACATCGCCATCACCGACCATTCCAAAGCCCTTTCCATGACCAACGGCCTGGATGAAAAGCGTGTGGTGGAGTTTGCCCGCCACGTCCGCGAGCTCAATCGCACCGGCCTCGGTATTCGCGTCTTCAGCGGCATAGAGTGCGACATCCTCAAGGACGGCGCCATGGATCTGGCCGATGACGCGCTCGCCGAGCTCGACCTCGTCATCGGCAGCGTGCACAGCCACATGAACCAGGAGGCAACTGAGATGACCGACCGCCTGCTGCGCGCGCTGGAGTGCCCGCACCTGCGCATCATAGGACACCCCACCGGCCGCATCCTGCTGCACCGCGATCCCTTTCCCTTCGATTTCGACCGCGTCGCCTCCGAGGCCGCTCGCCGCGGCGTCTGGCTGGAGATCAATGCCAGCCCGGAGCGCCTCGACCTGCACGGCACGCTGATCCGTACCGCCCGGGCCAAAGGGGCGAAGTTCACCATCTCCACCGACGCGCACCATCCCAAACAACTGGCCAGCATGCGCTACGGCGTGGTCACCGCGCGCCGCGGATGGCTGGGACCCCACGACATTCTGAACACGCTCGGCGCGGAAGAGTTCGCCCGCGCCATCCAGGCTAAATCATGAAAATCACCAGCTCTAAACAGGTATACGATTGCGGCCTCTTCCGCGTCACCGAGGACGTGGCCGTGGACGCCAAGACGAAATTCCAGATCAAACGCAGCGTAGTGCGCCACATCGGCAGCGCCGTGATGATGGCCGTCGACGACAAGAAGCGCGTGCTATTGGTGCGCCAGTACCGCCTGCCCGCCGACAAGTATCTGTGGGAACTGCCGGCCGGACGCCTCGACGCCCGTGAGAAGCCTTTGCAGGCGGCCAAACGCGAATTGAAGGAAGAGACCGGCTACGCCGCGCGCAAGTGGACCAAACTGGCATCGTTCTGGGCCAGCCCCGGCTATGTCCAGGAGCGCATGACCGTCTTCCTCGCGCGGGATCTCACTGCCGGCGAGGCCACCCCGATGGATGACGAGCGCATCGAAGCCCGTTGGTTCAAGCGCAAGGAACTGGCAGGGATGATCTCTAGCGGCGCCATCGAGGACGCCAAGACCATCGTCGGCTTCCTCACCTGGCGTCACAAGAAATAAACCAAGAATCTCCAGTGGGAGTTGAGCCCCCTCCGCCACGCGCACGGAGTTACCCTCGCAGTATGAACCGCCGCAGTTTTCTCGGCTGGGGCCTGTCCACGCCCGCGGCCGCGTTGCTCGCACAGACCGGACCGGCGCGCGAAGAACCCGTGGAAGCCATGATGCCCGAGGACGCGCCGGCCATCGCACTCAACCATCTGGGCTTTCTGCCGGGCGCGCGGAAGACGGTGATTTTCCGCTACGCGGGCGAAGAAGGGCCGGCCGATTTTCAGATCCGCGATATCGGCGGGGGCACAGGCGCCGTGCGCCGGACGCTGCCGCTGAAACGCGAGCGCGGCGACGTGATCGATTGCCTGGTGGGCGATTTCAGCGAGATCCGCCGCGAGGGCATGTACCAGATCTCGATTGCGGGCGAACTCTCCACGCCTTTCTTCATCCGTCCCGACGTTTGGCGCCGCACGCTGCCCAAAGCGGCCGGCTACTACCGCTATCAACGCTGCGGCGTAGCGGTCCCCGGGGTGCACGACGCCTGCCATCTGGACGACGCGCGACGGCGCGACAACGGCCAGCGGGTGGACGCGACCGGCGGCTGGCACGATGCCGGCGACCTGCGCAAATGGATGGATGCCACCCTGCTCAACGCCATCGGACTGCTGCGCGTAGCGTGCAATCTGGGCGCGCAGTGGGACTTGGGCGGCAGCGGGTTGGCCGCGCTGCTCGACGAGGTGCGCTGGGGGAATCGCTACTTCCTCAAGATGCAGGATGCCGACGGATTGGTGTGGGCCGACGTCGCGGGCGGCGTCAATGGCGATAACAGCGACAATCACTGGACCGACAACCTCCCCGGCACAGAAGACGATCGCTATCTCAACCCGGCGAAACGCGGGCGCAATCAGGCACTCTTCATCACGGTGCAAGCCATGGCCGCCCAGGCGTTCCAGGCGAGCGACGCGGCCTACGCGAAGCAGTGCCTGGCCGCCGCGCAACGCTGTTGGAGCGCGGCCAAGCGCGAGGGAAATACCGGTGACCTGGCCTGGTGGTTGATGGCCGCGCTCGAAATGCGCGCCGCCGCCGGCCACGATCCGTACACCGCCGAGGCGACCCTGCTCGGCAACCGGTTATTGCCGCTGCAAGCCGTCGAGTTCGTGGGTGGACAGAAAGAGATTCGCGGCTTCTGGCGCGCCGGCGAGCGCGACCCGAATCCTTACACCGACGCCGTGCACTCCGCGCTGCCCGCGCTGGCGCTTCTGGAATTGGCGCGCGCCCTGCCGGAGCACGCCAACGCCGCGCGCTGGCGCGACGCCGTGCGCCTGCACCTGGACGAATACGTGACACCGCTGGCGGCGCACTCCGCCTACGCCGTCATGCCCTTCGGGGTGTTTCTGGGGTCGCCCACGGCGGAGACGTACCGGCCGCTGGCGGGAGACCTGACCTATCGTTACTTCATGCCGGTGCGCAAGCAGTTCTGGTGGCTGGGCATGACGTCGCACCTGGAGTGCTACGCGCTGCTGCTGGCCGAAGCCGCGCAGGCATTCGGCCGCGCGGCGTACCGCGACCTGGCCTACCGGCAACTGGAATGGGTGATGGGCGCGAACCCGTTCGGCGCCTGCCTGATGACCGGGGAAGGCATGCGCAATCCGTATCCGCATTCGCGCTTCGTGGGGCTGATCCCCGGCGGCATCATGAACGGCATCGCCGGCAATACCAAGGACGCGCCGATTCTCGACATGCAGAACGGATTCGACTGGCGGACTACCGAGTACTGGAGTCCGCACAATGCGTATTACCTGTGGGCGGTCTCGACGCTGGCGCGGGTGAGCTAAAGTCTCGCGGTTATCTGGCTCCCGATTCGGGAAGAGTGTAAAAGTCGTAGGCGATGCGCCAGGTGAATTCCTTGCCGGGTTCGATGCGCATATCGATGTAGGCTTCGGGACAGACGGTCGTGCGGATGGACCAGAAGACCAGTTTCGCCAGCGGGCGGTCGGAAGTCTGGCGGACGCCGGCGTGCGCCGCGGCGTTCTCCACGCGGATGTCGTAGTCCTTGGGCGTATTGCCGAAGCCTTCCAGCGCGCTGTACACCGACTGGCCTTTCTCTAACTCCTTGAGGTAAGTGAACTGGTTGCCGCGGGCTTCGGCGAACCCCTTGAGATCGGCTTTGGCGCTCACGGCGAAGGGGAACTTGACAGTGTAATCCGGCCCCGCCGGCTTGCCGTCGATCATGTAGAAATTGTGTTCGTACACGCTGGTTTCGATGACCTTGCCGCCGGTGTTCTTGAGGCTGTGCTCCAGCACCAGTTGCGGCTTGCCCTTCGTCAGCCGGACGGTCTTTTTATAGAGGTACGAGTAGCCCGCCGTGTCGCGCAATTCCTGAGTGAATTCGACGCGGTCGGGAAACTGCGTGACGGTCCACTTACCAGGGTCGGTAATCTCGTAAGTCTTGAACTGTTGAAAAGCGCTTTCCGCGGGTTTGCGGACCGCGCCGACGCCGATCTTGACAAAGCTCTCGCCGGTCTTGACATCGTTATAGCCGAGGCCGGTGCCGTTGCTGAGAAACTCCTCCACCGGACCGAGGATAGAGTCGTGGAGTTTGGGATCGTAGCGGTCGAACCACTGGCCGAAATAGCTGTGGCCCTGGAATTCGAGGCTGGCGATCTGGCCGGACCAATCGAAGCGGGTGGCGCGGTAGTAGCCCTGCTGCGCGTCGGGCAGGTAGAGCTTGGCGCGGACGGGTCCGTTGGAGATTTCGGCCTGCGGAAAGTCCGCGGCGGTGAGCGCGGCGGCGGCCAGCGCGAATAGCACGGAAAGCTTGGGCATCGGGGGCGTCCTCGGATTGTGGCGAACCGTAGCGTATTGTCGCAGGTTTCACCAGAGCGATGTGCCGCGGCCGGACGAGTTTGGCAGGCCTCCACCAAGGAAGGTCAGGCGAGCTTCCAGGGTTTCCGGTAGCGGCGTGTCACGTACTGATTGGCGTGGGTGCGGCCGGTAAAGCGTTCCCGCGCATCGTCCCAGTAGAGGCGCTCTCCACTGCGGTAGGCGATGTTGGCGAGAAGTCCGCCCTTGGTCAGGCGGTGGCCGTACTCGATATCGCAGGTGGTGCGCTGCCGCGACTTGATGGAATCCAGAAACTCGCGGATGTGTCCGGGCGAATCCGCAATCGTCGGCGCCGGGGGCTGGAATGCATCCTCCTTCTTGCCCTTCACGTACACTTCGTAGCGGTTGTAGTTGGTCACCAGAGTGGCGGCGGAGCCTTCGAAGATGACGCTGCTGCCCATGGAGTCGAAACCGGGGCGGCCCAGCGGGTGAAGCGTCCAGGTGAGGAGGAGGCCGGGGTATTCGCAGACGACCTCCATCGTGTCGGGAGTCTCGCCGGCGTCGTCCACGCCCCAGCGCCCGCCGGCGGCGGCGATGCTCTTCGGCGCCTTCAGGTCCAGAGCCCATTGGACGACATCGGTGTAGTGGCACCAGAAGTCGATCAAATAGCCGCCGGAGTAATCCCAGAAATAGCGGTAGGTGAAATGAGAGCGCAGCGGATTGTAGGGACGTTGCGGCGCGGGTCCGAGCCAGAATTCGTAGTCGAGTTCGGGCGGCGGCGCGGCATCGGCCGGCTTGCCGAGAGGCTTGTTTCCGGTGGCCAGCGAGCAATCGACGCGATGGATTTGACCCAAGGCGCCGGAGCGAATCACCTCCACCACGCGCCGGTACGTGGGGAGATCGTTGTGGATGTGATTGCCCATTTGGGTGATGCGCTTGTGCTTGAGCGCCGCGGCGACCATGGCGCGGCCTTCGCCGATGGAATACGCCAGCGGCTTCTCCACAAAGACGTCCTTGCCCGCCTGACAGGCAAGCATGGCCGGGAGGGCGTGCCAGTGGTCCGGCGTGGCCACCATCACGGCATCCAGGTCTTTGCGGTCCAGCAGTTTGCGGAAGTCGTGAAACTGCTCGGGTTTGTGCCCCTGCGCTTTCTCGACGGCCGCCGCGGCGGCATCGAGGTGCGTCCGATCGAGATCGCAGACGGCCGCCGCCACCACGTCGGGGTGCCGCATGAACTCATTGAGACGCGACGTCCCCTGTCCGCCCAGGCCGATGAAGCCGACCTGAATCTTGTCGCTGGGAGGCGGTCCGGCGTACGCTCGGGAGGCGGCGGCGAGACCGATGCCCCCTGCCGCCAGTTGCACGAACGTTCTTCTGGTTGCGAGTTCCGTCATCAGCAGCCAGACTACGTCAAGCCAGGCGCGGACGCAAGCCATCGTTCGGACCACGCGGGGCGCGCACCTATAATAGGAGGGCATGGCGGAAATTCGGAGAGTGTTGGTGCTGGGCGCCAAGGGCACGCTGGGCGGACAACTTATGCGCCTCTATCCCGAGGCGATTGGCTGGGACCGCGAAGATGTCGATGTGCTGGACCCTGCCGCGCTGCGGTCGCGGCTGGACGGGCTCGGATTCGTGCCCCTCGCGGTGCTGAATTGCGTCGCGTTCAACGATGTGGACGGCGCTGAGGACCACCCGGAGCGGGCCTTCGCGCTCAACGCCGAGTTTCCCGGCCGGCTCGCGCAATGGACCAGGGAGAAGGGTGTTCCACTGGTTCACTACAGCACCAATTACGTGTTCGACGGAGCCCGGGGGGAGTACCGCGAGTCCGACGCGCCGTCCCCCCTGTCCGCATACGGCATGTCGAAGTGGCGCGGAGAGCAATTGGTGGCCGGAAACGGCGGCCAATGGTATGTGGTGCGCACCGCGGTGATTTTCGGCCCCAAAGGAGCGAGCGAGCTGTCGAAGAAGAGCTTCGTCGATCTCATGGTGGACCTGGCGGCAAAGCGCGATTCCATCGAGGCGGTGGCGGACGAGGTCAACAGCGTGACGTACGCCGTGGATCTGGCGGCGGGCACCCGCTCCCTGCTGGAGGCGGCGCCGCCCGCGGGCATCTATCACGTGACCAACCGCGGCGAAGCCAGCTGGTACGACTTTGCGCGCGAGATCTATCGCATTACGGGAAAGAGCACGACGTTGCTGCCGGTGCCATCGACGCGCTTTCCGCGCAAAGCGAAGCGCCCTCCGCGGGCAATCCTGCTGAATACGCTACTGCCGCCCATGCGCCCATGGCAAGAGGCTCTGGCGGAGTTCCTCGGGTCATGAATTCCTTGGCCGCTGCGGTCGGGTGCAATTATGGGGGAGCTTAGCAAATGTGGAGCCACCCGCCGGGATTGAACCGGCCACCTACTGATTACGAATATGACTGTATCAGCCGTAACCGCCTTTACTGCCAACCATTTCCAAACACGTCAATAGATGTATCTTGTTGAAAACAATAGATATATCTATTTCACCACCTACGCATAATCAATGAGTTACAAAACTGTTTGGAATATCACCAAAACCGCCGTCTTCCCGGTGGAACCGTCTACCGATTGTCTACCAGTTGGGCTTTGGGTAGACGCAACGTCACCATTCTGATATCCTGAAGACATGGAACTTCCCAAAGGACAAGGTTGGTACACGAAGCGGGGCGTGGTCTACTTGGCGATTCGTCTTCAGCGTGAAAAGTTTGCCTACAGTACGCAGTGGCGTGTTGACGATTCAACCCTCACGCACCGCAGACTGGACGACTTCAAGAAAGAGAAAATCGCTGAAGCATCGAAGCTGCTAGGCGTCTCGAAAATTCAGCGGAACATCACCGTCTCTGCGCTCTTCAAACACTACCTGGAGCATCTACGGCGGCATGAGCAAGAAAAGGGCGAATACGTCACCGAAGAGCGGACCAACAGCTACCGGGCGGAAGGGCAGATTGACAATCATCTTGTTCCGTTTTTCGGAAAGATGTTGCCGAAAGATGTTGCCGCAAACCTGATGCGCTACCGGCTGCTACGTGAGAGCGAGAAGGCTTCGCCGTCCACCATCAACGGTGAGTTCCGGTTGCTCCGTGCTGCGCTTCGCCGTGGATGGAAAGACAATCGAGTGCGGCAAGATGCGCTTCCGAAAGAATACCCATTCAACTACGAAGGCGAAAAGGATTCGGCACGCACCGGCACGTACACCGCTGAACAGATTCGGTGCATCATCGAAAACGCTACGCCGCAGTTCAAGCCAATTTTCATGACGATGGTGTTCACCGGACTTCGCCCCAAAGAGGCACGGTGGATTAAACGTGAAAATGTGCTGTTGGGCGACGAAGATCCACGGATAAACGTACTCAAACACAAGGCACTCGCCAAAACACGCAAGCCCAAAATTGTTGCCATCGTGGACGAACTGCTACCAGTGCTCAAGGAATGGGAAGCGCAGACACAGCGGGAATACCCGGATTGCGAATGGTTCTTTCACATCGAAGGTCAACGCTTTGGTGCGGACAACCTCGATACGGAATGGGACCGGGTACGAAAGGCGTGCAACATTGCGAAGGGCACCACGCTTTACGATTCACGGCGCACACACAGCCTTTTGCTTGACTCCCATGACGTGTCGAAAGATGACCGGAAAACGCAGATGGGACACTCCACCGATGGCATGAGCGACTTGTACAACAAAACCTCCATAGCACACGTAAAGCGCATCCGTGACGCCTTCAAAACGAAGCCAACCCAAGAGGTCACCGAAGCCGTCTCGACGCAGCCAGCGGCTTCCCAAGCGCAGCCAGCGGCGTTTGACTGGAAGGCTGAACTGAGGGATTTGAAGGACGCCTTTGACGCCGGTCTCTTGCCGGAAGACCTGTACAAAGCCGAAGTCGCCGCCGTGATGCATCGGCGCTCCGAAGTGCGGTAGAATGTGGTTTCGCCACCCTAGCTCAGTCGGTAGAGCGGCGGTTTCGTAAACCGCAGGTCTCCGGTTCGATCCCGGAGGGTGGCTCCAGGAAAAAAGAGAACCCCGTCACGATCCGTGGACGGGGTTTTTGTTTAATGGCGGTTCGCTTCGGAGCCGATGACATGTCGTCGCGCCGGCTCAACGCCGCCAGTCGGGAGCCTCTCCTGGATATCGTTGTCCAGTGGCAATCGAGTTCACTTAGCCAGCCGCCGTTCCAACCGGTGTGTTTCGTTCATGCGCTGCTTGATTTGGTCGCCTGTAAAACCGATCTCCGTAAGCAGTATGACCTCACAAAGAAGCTGAAGGCGAGTTGCCAGATTATGCATTATTCGCGGGCGCTCATGTTCAGGCGGTAACGAAGGTTCGAGTTTGCGATCGTAATGAGTGTAGAAATTCCGCAGGTTGGCCGCTAGTTCTGGTTCTCTCCGGAGATCGTCGAAGACCCACGCTGCGTCGTATTTCGCAATCAGCCGTCTCAGGCGATCTACAGCGGCTGGCTCATGACTGTATCGGAGGTGTCGCTTTAGCCACTTCCGATCATGAGTATTGCCAGCCGCCTGAAATATCCGATCCAAACGCAAGTTGTGCTTTTCCAGCTTCTCGGGCGGCATAACGTGATCCCGTCGATCGAATGCCTCAAGCGCCTGGAACATGTTCAGAAAGCGATGTTCCACATACATGCTTTGACTGCGAAGCGTGCCGAAATACAAACCATATAGAGGCTGTATCCTTTCTTGCTGGATACACCAGGTTTCAAGCGTCTCCGTAAAACTGGTTTGAAGATCCGTCAGTGTAAAAAGCATCCACGGCGCGTCAATGTCCGGGAGCACGGGAGCAATCGGTTTTGCGTTGTGGTAGAGATCAAAATGAACCGATTTTCCTGAATCCAAATCTAAGGCGCCGGCTTGGAGTTCAAGGGGCCGCAAGGGTTGGCCGATTCCGAGTGCAACCAGATCAGCGAAAAGTGTCAGCACTCGGATCAGTTCGTCGTACGGCCGCTCTTCCGTTGAGTCGATCGTCAACCAAGCTGCCTGTTCCATACGCATTTCACGATACAGACGCGCGTAGTCTGGTCCAGTGGCTGAGAACCCGACGCCGACTCTCAATCCATTCGACAGAACTGCTCTGATCGGCTCGGGCTTGACGTACTCCATCGAAACGCGATAGGGCTGCGTCTCTGTAATCGCCGCCTTGAAGCCGGACGTGGACGCCCACTCATCTAGATTCGAATAGCGGACCCACAACGAAGTGAGCCGGAACTCTTCAGGGCAGCCGCAGTGCACGTCGTACGCAACCAGTTCAGGCTTGATCTCCTGGCTGGTCTTTGTGAAGCCCGGAATCCCACTGGCCTTTACTACGCGACAATCGATAAGCGTAATGTACTTGCCTTCGCTTGTGACGCCCACAAGCATCGGTATATCCGACATCGGAGGGCTAACCGGGCGCGGGATACCATCGGCGGCGCACTCGCCGTTTTGAAGACGTACCGGGAAGTGACCATCCAGGCTGAGACGGACACTGCCGGTGTCGTCGTGAAAGAGAGTCCCGGCGATGCGACCAGCAGGCGCGTGCGGCTCCCACCATTGTGCCAATCCAAAGGTCGTCATTACCGACGATTATCGCCGAATTGCGTTCCTGTTTCTTTCTCTTGTGTGATCAAAGGGTCAGCAACTCCGGTATTTGTCATGAAATCACCAATCCCGCCTGCTGCATCACAAGCGAATTCGCCGCCCGTTACTGGACGCGCCCGCGCTCGACCACTGCGCCTGCACGAACTCCGGTGTCACAACCTGGCCATGCAGCGGCTACCGAACATCCACCCAACCCTCCGCACAGATCTGCGGCCGGCGTACCGTTGCTGGGCTGCAATTCT
>OCZU010001961.1_pt1 | contig 13265 bp, 13 predicted proteins | sample 1539001 | NCBI WGS metagenome assembly OCZU01 (sample SAMEA3539306, study PRJEB22396) | soil metagenome | biome: tundra; feature: field; material: soil | place: USA | collected 2010-05 | depth 0.15 m
ATGTGATCCGGGGCGTGCCGGACCGCGACCCACCGCACACCGGAATCGTCACCGTGCGGCGCCAGCCCGGTCCGGTCCATGATCCCGGCCGCGACCTGGGCCCACTCCGCGTCGGACAGCATCCGGTCCCCCGGCGCCGCCCTCACCGAGCAATGCCAGACCGGCTTGCCGCCGCCACCCAGCGGGTCGAGGGCCAACGGCTGAGCGAGCAACCCGGTCAGCCGGCGCAGGTCCCGTGATCCGTCCGGACGCAGATCCGGCTCGAGCTCCTGCGGATCGCCGAACCCGGCGACCAGGTGCGGGTCGGTGTGCTCATTCGCTTTCCCCGGCCCGTACAAGTACCGCAGCAGTCCCCCGGCATTTGATCCGCGAATCACTTTCCCGATCACCCGAAGCATTCCCTTCGGGTCACGGAATGCTCCGGCGCACCTGTTCCGCCGCCTCATCCAGACGGCGGATCACCCGCACGCAAAACTCGGCCGACGGGACCAAATCCTCACCCGGCTGCCCCGTCGCATTTAACCGGGCCACTGCCTGATTCAAGTTCGTGCCAATCCGCCGCACCAGCCCAGCCGCCGACACCAGCTCACGCAGTGCCTCCCGCAACGGCGAGCCCGCCCGGGCCTGAACGCCCCGGGCCGCCGCCAACATCACCTCTGCGGCAAAGGCCCCACGTGCCAGCCCGGCCACGGCGGCCGCCTCGCTGACCTCATCGAACTCGGCCTCGGTCAGCGAAAACTGCACAACCTTCGGCCGTGGCAGTGCCTCCCGCGACCTCCGCCGCAGAGTTTCACCCGACACGATGACCACTCCGATCCTTGGGCGATGCTCCTCCCCAATCGGGACCGCGCTCGGTCCCAGGCCACCGCAGGGCGCCTTGGCAGGCCTGGCGGCGGGTGGGCCGTCTCCATTCTTATGTCTGGATCTGCGCTCAGTCCAGACATATCCAATGGATAAGAATATCTTGCTGCAAGTAGTGCGGATTTCATCTGATGCAGAACTCGCATCACTTGGCACACCCCAGTGAAAACCTCGCTGGAGGTGCCGTATAAGCACGCGGAATAGCTCTTGGTGCCATTCCTGGCCGCAGTCTGCCGTTCGCCCCGTGCGTGTCCGGGTATGGCGGGCTGACCAGCAGGGTTGCGGATCACCTTCATTTGATGAAAGATTCCTTCTTCTGATGTAATCGACGGAGGGTGACCGCGGATGGTCCAGGACGGGCAGGCGCCGGGTTCTGCGGGGCTGCAGCTGGCGGGCGGGGCGCCGCTGCTGCGGCCCGAAGAGCAGGTGCTCGCCGCGATGCTGGACGGGTGGCGTGCCCAGCAGCTGGCCCGCAACCTGGCATTCTCGACGATCGGGAAGCGGCTGACGGCGATCCGGGCGTTCACCCGGCACGCGGATGCGTTCCCGTGGGCGTGGACCGCGCAGATGGTCGATGAGTGGCTGGGTGACCTGCGGGCGGTGAAGGGATTGCGCCGGTCCACGATCCGCAACTATGCCCTGGCGGTGTCGGGGTTCTGCCGGTACCTGACCGACCCGGCGTATGGGTGGGCGGCTGAGTGCCAGGCGCGGTTCGGTACCCACCCGGTGCAGGTGTGCCATGAGTGGAACACCGCGGTCCATGTCCAGGAGGCCGAGGGTGACCCGTCCAAGCGGGCGTTCACCGTCGATGAGCTGCAGGCGTTCTTCGACCATGCCGATGAGCAGGTGCGGCGGGTCCGCGGCCGGGGCCGTAAGGGGTGGCTGCCGGTGTTCCGGGACGCGACCGCGTTCAAGGTCGCCTACGGGTTCGGGCTGCGCCGCACCGAGACCGCGATGCTCGACCTGGCTGATTTCGGCACCAATCCGCACGCCGCCGAGTTCGGGGACTATGGGCTGTGCCGGGTGCGGTTCGGCAAGGCCAGCAAGGGGTCACCGCCGAAACGGCGCAGCGTGCTGACGGTCTGGCCGTGGCTGCCCGGCGTGCTGGATCAGTGGATCGAAGAAGCGCGCCCGCTGATGGGCACCGCCGCTGACTCGCCCGCCTTGTGGCCGTCCGAGCGGGGCCAGCGGATCGGGGTGAGCGCCCTGAACCGGCGGTTCACCGAGTCCCGCGACGCGCTCGGCCTGGCCGCCGGGCTGGATCTGCATTCGCTGCGCCGCTCGTATGTCACCCACCTGCTCGAAGATGGCTGGGACCCGCTGTTCGTCCAGCATCAGGTCGGCCACGAGTACGCCTCCACCACAGCGCTCTATAGCTGTGTGTCCTCCGATTTCCGCACCCGCACCCTGCGGCGGGCGCTGGATGCCACGATGACCGCGGCCCTGCAGCCAGGGAAGGGGAAACGATGATGACCGCCGCGCGGCAGGTCAGCTACCAGTGGCGGCTGCGGGAAGTCATGGCCGCCCACGGACTGTTCAACGCTACCGACCTGGTCCCGCTGCTCGCCGAGCGCGGCATCAGCCTCTCATCGGTGCAGGTCTGGCGGCTGGTCACCCAGACCCCCGAACGGCTGTCCCTGCCCGTCCTCGCCGCCCTCTGCGACATCTTCGAGGTCACCGCCGAGCAGCTGATCGCCACCACCGCCCGCAACACCCCCGCCCGCAAGACCGCCACCGGCGGCAGCGGCGAGGACGTCACTGACCTGAACGTGATCCGGCCTCGCCGCGCCCAGCTGCGGCCCACCCAGCCATGACCGGCGGCCCCATCAAGCGGACCTGCGGCCGGTGCGGCCGCCACGGCTACCCCGCCACCCACTTCCCCGACGGCTACCTGTGCGGCGCCTGCCTGCGGGCGGCCCTGGACATCCGCGGCGCCTGCCCCGGCTGTGGCACCAGCCGGGCATTACCCGGCCGCCGTCCCGCCGGCCAGGCACCCATCTGCTGTGACTGCGCCGGGATCAGCCGCCACTTCACCTGCCTGCGCTGCGGCTACGAAGGCAACCTGGCCCCCGGCCGGCTCTGCCACCCCTGTGCCCGCACCCAGGCCATTACCGGGATCTTCGGCGACACCCGCCACCTCAGCCCCGCCCTGCGGTCCCTCGCCGGGGCACTCGCCGCCGCCCCCAACGCTGCGGCGACCGCCCGCTGGCTCGCCACGCCGCACATCCGCGGCCTGCTCGCCGACCTCATCACCGGGCGCGTCCCGCTCACCCATCAGGCCCTCGCCGGCCGCCCCGGCCAGTCCGCCATCTACCTGCGCGACCTGCTCCTCAGCTGCGGCGCCCTCCCCGCCACTGACCGGCAGCTCGCCGGCTACGAAAGCTGGGTGCACCGCCGCCTCACTGACCTGGCCGGCCACCCGCACGAGCGGCTGCTGCGCCAGTTCAGCCTCTGGCACCAGCTCCCCCGCATGCGCACCCGGGCCGCCGCCGGCCCACTGCGGCCCAGTGCCCGCAAATACGCCGAGCAGCGGTTCATCCAGGCCGAGAACTTCCTGTCCTGGGCCCACACGCTCGGCCGCCAGCCCGCCGCCCTCACCCAGGCCGACATCGACACCTGGCACGCCACCGCCGCCATCCACCACAAGCAAGGCGCCCGCAGCTTCCTGGCCTGGGCCATGACCGCCCGCCATATCCCCGCCTGCCAGCTCCCGCAGATCAGCTTCAACAAAGGCGAAGCAATCACCCAGCACCGCCGCCTCGCCCTGCTGCGCCGCTACCTCACCGAAGACAACGCCCCCGTCCGGATCCGGGCTGCCGCCTGCCTCATCCTGCTCTACGCCCAGCCGCTCAGCCGCGTCCTCCGCCTCACCACCAGCGACATCACCCGCGACGACGACGGCCAGACCTGGATCAGCTTCGGCCACCCGCCCGCCCCCGTCCCCGAACCGTTCGCCACCCTGCTCACCCAGCAGATCAACGGCCGGGCCGCCGGCAGCGGCAGCTGGCTGTTCCCAGGCCGCAACCCCGGCCAGCCCGCCGCCTACGCCACCGTCTTCACCCAGCTACGCGGCCTCGGCTTCCCCACGCGCACCGCACGGATCTCCGCACTCCGCCAGCTCGTCCTCCAAGCCCCCGCCCCCGTCATCGCCGAAGCCCTCGGCTTCCACCACACCACCACCGAACGCCAGCGAGCCAACGCCGCCGGAACCTGGGCCCGCTACCCCGCCAGCGACCACGCAAAGGGGTAACAATCCCGGCCCCGCGGGGGGCTGGTGCCAGGTTCCGCGGCCTGCCGCCGGAGGGCGCACCGCGCCGCTGCGCCGGCGAGCAGCAGGTGCCCGCCGCGGTAATCGAGGGCTGGGGCGCCCCATCAGGCAACCTGGCATTCCCAGCCGCCCGCGCGCACCCCACGACGCGAGGCACCGGGAGCCGGCTTCGCCTTTCCCGCGCGCGATAATGAGGACGCGGTCCTGAGCGCACGGGAGTTCGGCGGTCCGCCGCAACGCCCAGGCGGCCGCCTGGGGCGTCCCTCAGGCCGATCGGTCACCGGACGGTATGGCGGCTGGCCATGGATCTTGGCCGTGCTCGCTCACGCGCCCGCGCACCAGCACCCTGGAAAGGCCCGGATGCCCGCGATCGACATAACGGAATTTGTCAGTGCCCTGCCCAAGGTTGAGCTGCACCTGCACTTGATCGGGTCCGCCTCCCCGGAGACTGTCCTGGCTCTGGCCCGGCGGCATCCAGACGGTGGCGTGCCGACCGAGCCGGAGGCCCTGCGGCGGTTCTACGCGTTCACCGGCTTCCCGCACTTCCTGGATGTCTACGCGCAGGTGAACCTGCTCGTGCGCACCGGCGCCGACGTGGTCACGCTCCTTGACGGGCTGGCTGCCCAGCTGAGGGCATCCCAAGTGCGCTACGCCGAGGTGCAGGTGACGCCGGTACGCAACAGAATGGCTGGCATCGACTTCGATGACCTGGCCCAGGCGCTTGCTGACGGCCGCACGCTGGCCCGGGAACGGCACAGTGTCGAGCTCGGCTGGATCTTCGACGCCGACGCCGCGCTCGGCCCGCCGGGTGCCGCGGAGACAGTCGCGTTCGCGGTGGGACACCGCCCCGACGGCACGGTCGGGGTCGGGCTTGGCGGGCCGGAGGCCGGGGTGCGCCGTGCCGACTACGCACTGGCGTTCCGCGCTGCCCGCGATGCCGGGCTGCACAGCGTGCCGCACGCCGGAGAGACTGTGGGCCCCAGTGAGGTCTGGGCGGCGCTGCGTGAGCTCGGCGCCGAGCGGATCGGGCACGGAATCGCCGCCGCCGCCGATCCGGCGCTGCTCGCCCATCTGGCCGAGCGCAGCATCACGCTGGAGGTCTGCCCGACATCGAACGTGTGCACAGGCGCGGTGCCCTCGTTGCGGGAACACCCGCTCCCCGCGCTGCTGGCCGCTGGAGTCCCCGTCACGCTGGCCACCGATGACCCCGGCATGTTCCACACAAACCTGAACAACGAGTACGTGCTGTGCCACAACCAGTTTGGGCTGGGACCGGACGAGCTGGCGGACATCGCACGGGCAGGGGCGCGGGCAGCGTTCTGTGCAGAGGCGACCCGCAGCGTCGTTCTGGCCGAGATCGACCAGCTGGCCGAAACGAGCTGACCGGCAGAGGGCTCCCCGCATAGGACCGTCATACCGGATGACCTAACAGACGTTGCGGGCAACCGGCGCCTCTGGCTCTGCGGGCGCCCGCCGCAGCCTGAAACAAAGAGCCGATGGCTGTAAATGCCCAGCCAGTTAAGCGGGGTACAGGGCGAGGCTGCCAGGGCGCCAGCTGCCGATCAAGAGGCTCGCAGCAGAAGTCACGCCGAACCTAGGCGGCTACACGAGCTTGCCGGTGCCGGAATTTGACTACGGTCCGTGACTTTCCTGTCCTGATGACCGCCACATCAGGGCCGCTCGTTCACAGTCTCCGCCTGCGGGCACTCGTCATGAGAACTTCCATCGGAGGGCTGAATCGGCACCTGCGGAATGACGACAAGTCCAATCTTCAGCAGTGGAGTCAGAACTCACCGATACCGAGTTGCCCTGAATGCCGGTGGCGTCAGAGCTGGCCGACATTTGGCGTCACGACTGACGTACATAACCACCTTCCGGTTCGAGCAGCGCCACGTCCTCGTCACCGTGATCAGCCGCAATCAGCTACCCGACCGGCCCGCCCTCGCCCCGGTCACCGATCTCGAGCCATACCTCCAGCAGACCGCCGCCGCCCGCCAGGCCGAATTCAACCGGCTGCGGAAAGGCCCTCCAGACCACCCAGAGCCCGCCCGCTGACCCAGCACTCCCGCGCTTGCCGATCGCACACGCCTACATGCGCCAGGATCCAGGCAGCCCGGCCCTCGCCGACCGGCCCCGCCCCGCTACCCGCCGCGCCCTGCCTCCGCGCAGCCGTCCATCAGCGCAGCCACGGACAGTGACACTCCAGCAAAACGCTCGGCGAACACGCACTACCTGAATACGCAACCCCACCAGTCTCCGGTTTTTTCCGAAGACTTAAACGCTCGGGACTATCCGGCTCCGCGTGTTATCAGAGAATTTCATCTGGCATTTAACGGCACCCATCGGCACTACCAGAGATTAGGAGCTCGCCCGGGCGCTGAGCGCCGGGCGCGTCTCGCAACTCAGCGGAGCATGCCGGCCAGTTACGCTACGCGGGTCGTGCGGCCACCTCTTTCCAGCCTTACAGCCCCATTACGTATCAGGCAGACCGAAGGAGTCAGTCACCGTCCCTCCATCGTGGCCAGGGATCGCGCACGCCCCATCGGCCTAACGGCTCCGGAGGCCGCCACCTCTGGTTGGCGGAATTGCCCCAGTGACCTGCTCGGCGGCCCTGATCACTGACGTCCGTAGACGAGCCATTCCGCGTATGTTCCGAATCATGACTGCTGGTCATGCCGCGCGGTGTTGGTGGACGAGTCGGACTGTAGGCCGGATCCAGTGCCCGGGGGTCACTGACCATGGCTGCTACAGGCTACCTGCGGGATGACCTGATGCTGCGATCTCAGCAGCTCATCAGTTCCCGACAGATTACGCAGCGATGTGCCCGGCTCAGCGCGTGTCTTGACGCGTAAGTGGCGGAATGCCGGCCTGTAGAGTCGGCCCGTGCCGCCGCGACCGGATACTACGCCCGAGCTGCTCAGCCTCCGCCGTGCGACCGCCGCCGACCTGCCTACGATCAAGGCCGTCATCGGCGCCGCCTACGCCAGATACCTGACCCGGATGGACAAGCCGCCTGGCCCCATGCTGCGCGACTACAGGCCATCCGTCGAGGCCGGCACCACCTGGGTCTCCGGGTCCCCCATCACGGCCGTGCTCACCCTGTACCCCGGCGACGACCACCTGCTCATCGAGAACATCGCCGTGCATCCCAGCGCCCAGGGCCGCGGGCTCGGCCGCGCCCTGATGAGCTTCGCCGAGCAGGAGGCTGCCCGCCGCGGGCTCACCCGACTGACCCTGGTCACCCACGAGGTCATGACCGAGAACCAGGCTATCTACGCCCGGCTCGGCTACGCCGAGGTCGAGCGTCGGGCCGAGGACGGCTACCGGCGCATCTACATGGAGAAACACCTGCCCGGCTGATCCGGCCCGCCGGGCCGCCAATATCGCGACGGCATGAGCGACCCGGACGGGCACCTTACGAGAGGCGCGTGCTTCGCAGGCGTGGTTCGCTGTGGTCGGTGCTCGTTACTGGGCGCGTGTCGCGTGGATCAGGCGTTCGGCTTCGTCTAGGGCTAGGTGCCAGGGGTAGCTGCCGATGAGATCGCCGCCGGTGTGGGGTTCGTGTGGCTCGACGCCGCCATGACCGAGCAGGATACGGACGCCTTCACGCCGTAGTTCCTCCACGCTACGGCGGAACGGGGCACGGGCGGCTAGCGCAGAGTTGACGAACGGGAGGACGACGACCGGCACCGCCAGGCCGGTGGCTTCGGCGAGGATGCCGAGGGCGTAGGTGTCGCCGATGCCCTGGGCCCATTTGTTGATCGTGTTGTAGGTGGCTGGAGCGACGATGATCGCGTCGGCCTGCCGCGATCTGGGCTCGCCGGGCTTTCGGTACTGGCTGCGGACCGGGCTGCCAGTCTGGGCCTCGAGCGCGGCAGCATCGATGAAGTCGAGCGCAGCCGGGGTCGCAATGACTTGAACAGTCCAGGCCCGTTCGCTGGCGAGCTTGATGAGCGTGCGGACTTCGGAGGCGGGGCCGGCGCCGCAGACGATGACTGACAAAACCCGGGCGGGTGCCGTGGTCATCGGGCGATGCCGATCCGTTGGGCAAAATCCTCAGCCTGGCTCCTGGTGCCCGGCGGGGTCGAGGTGATCAGGTCGCGGACGAGGCGGTGGACCGCGGGCCGCCTGGCGATGTCCTCGGGTGCCATCTCCTCGGCTGCCCGCAGTGCGAGGTACGCCTTGTCGGGCTTGCTGCATTGCAGGAAGGCGCGGGCCGTGTCGACCAGGAAACTTGCCCGGCGCTTGGTGACGGCGACATTGCTCAGGTTGATGGTGCGGGCAACATCGATCGCCGTTCCGGCGTCGCCGAGGGTGATTGCGATGTTGACCTGGCGCAGCTTGGCGTTGGTCGGGCCGAATGCTGTACAGCGCAGGTTGCGGTCTTCGCCCAGGCGCTTGGCGGCGTCCTCGGCTTCGGCGACCAGCTCGTGGGCAGTCACGACACCAATCATGGGACATAGATAGGGTCTGCTGTCATCACTGCCGCAGGGCCTACACCGGCATGCCCGGTAGGTGAACAGTCCCGTCACTCCTGCCGGGCTTGACAGCGCTGCCCGGCTCAGGATCACCGTGAGTGGCGATTGGCCGGTTCTGTGTTGGGTGCTCGACGGATTCCCGGGCCCGAAGCGGCGACGGCATGAGGGCGGTGGGCTGCTTACCGAGTGCGGCGGCGAGCCGGGCCAGGGTGCGGCCCCGGCAGAAGGCGTACGCCTGTCGCTCCAGTTGACCGATGGTGCCCACGCTGATCCCGGCCCGGCTGGCCAGCGCCTCCTGGGAGAGCCGCTGCTCGCGGCGTAACTGCCGCAACTGCTGTCCATCCGCCACCACAAACCACCGGCGCGCCTGGCTGCCAGACCAGGCCGACGCAGGCGCGGCCGGCAATCCAGAGTCGCAGATGCTCCGACGGCCGCCAATCGCAGACGCGGCGCCAACGAGATCAGTCATGTCCCTTCCCCTGGGGTCGGTAGTGGGGCCTGGCCATCTGCGGGCCGACGGTGACCGATGACGTACGCGCGGCCGAGCACATAAGGAGGGTTCATGGCGCGGTGATGAGAGCCCAGACGGTCTTGCCGCCTGTAGGGGTGGCACTGGTGCCCCACTGGGCGCTGATCGCCTCCACCAGCATCAGCCCCCGGCCGCTCTCTGCCTCTGCACTGACCTCGGCGCGGACCGGCGCATGGGGGCTGGCATCCCAGACAATGATCAGCACCCGCTCACGATCGGCCAGCAGCCACAAGCGCACGGAAAGCGCCGACCCGACTCCCCAGGATGCGTACACGGCGTTGGTCATCAGCTCGGATACGAGGAGCTCGACGTTGTCGGCCAGGGCGGCGAGACCCCATTCCTGGATCACGAGCCTGGCGTGCAGCCGGCTGCAGGACACGGCGCTGGGCAGCGCGCCGAGTTCAAGGAAGTCCTGTAGCGGCCATTGATCGGCCCCGACTGGTGGATGCACGTGGGGAGGCAGAACCGGCACCGGAGCTGGGCTCTTGACGGTACCGCGCCCAGCGGACGTGGTCCCGGGCACAGTGCCGGTTCCGCCTCCGGCAGCACGAGAAGCGCCTGCGGAGGGTCGTGGCGCATACCCGCTCGTGCCGCCGCTCATGGGGCTTCCACCCTTCCTGACACCGGATGTGTCTTCGTCTTCCTGAATGGCGAGCACCTGCACCGCGGCGGCGGCGTCACGGAGCTGCTTCGTAATGCGGTCACAGACAGCGGTGTTACGCATCGGCGTTCTCCCTTCAAGGTGGGAGGTAACTCCAATTGCGGGCCGTTCCGTAAGGCGTATGGCGGGGGCATGTGCGTGAGCAAGGGGGCGTGCAGCGCCCGGTTATCGTGGAAGGCTGACCGACGCGCGTGGAAAACTGGGTGCCCTGACGGAAGGGCGGAGGCTGCCTGCGATGGCTGGACGGTTACGAGAGCCCAATCACCAGCTCGCCACGCTCATCGCTGAGGCGGGCTTCTCCAGCAAGGGCCTCGCGCGGCGTGTCGTCGATCTCGGGCATATGCGCGGATACCGAAATCTGAAGTACAACCACAGCTCCGTCGAGCGCTGGTTGCGCGGTGAGCAGCCCCGTCCCCCAACGCCAGAGTTAATAGGCGAGGTTTTCAGCGCAGCACTCGGATGCCCAGTCCCTCTCGCTGCGTTCGGCATGGCACAGGAGCGCGCTCCTGACAGCGCGGCACTCCACATCCAGCCAACGCCCGCCGATGCCGCGCGCATCGTCGGCAGCCTCACCGAGGGCGACCTCAAGCGGCGGCGCATTCTCGTGATGTCTGGCTTTGATCTCGCCGCGTACTCCTCGGCCGCGCTTCGCTGGCTCCTGGCTCCGCGGACCGCCATGACGGCGAGCAACGGAACCCGCAGGATCGGGATGGCTGATGTCCGGGAGATCCGCGAGGCAACCGGCGCGTTCCGGGTGCTCGACAACCGCCTCGGCGGCGGGCGCATCCGCCCGACCGTCGTTGAGTACCTGCACACCGATATCGCCCCCCTGCTGCGGCAGAGCCGGTGCACCGAAGACGTGCGGCGGCACCTCTTCTCCGCCGCCGCCGAGCTCACCCAGCTGGCGGGGTGGCAGGCCTACGACCTGGAGATGCAGGGACTTGCGCAGCGCTACCTGGTTCAGGCGCTGACCATGGCCCGTTTCGCGGGCGACGAGGGCCTCGGCGGGGAAGTTCTGGCCGCCATGAGCCACCAGGCCGCCTACGTCGCCCAGCCAGAGCACGCCATCGATATGGCCCAGGCCGCGCAACTGGCCGGGCGGCGCGCGGGATTGCCCGTCTTGCAGACGGAGAGCATGGTCATGGAAGCCCACGGCCACGCACTGCGGAAAGACGCCGGGTCCTGCTCGCGGGCGCTACGACGCGCCGAGACGACCTTCAGCCAGACAACCGGACGTGACGTGCCAGCATGGCTCAGCTACTTTGACGAAGCCTATTTCGCCGCCAAGATCGCCCACTGCTTCCATGCCCTCGGGCAGGGCAAGCAGACCGAGACATACGCTCTGCGATCACTCGACATGAACCCCCGCTACATCCGCGGCAAGGCATTCAACACTGCGCTGCTGGCCATCGGATACGCCCTGCAAAGCGAACTCGACCAGGCCTGCGCCCACGGTCGCGAGGCCATCAACTTGACTGGCGGCTTGGATTCGGCGCGGGCGACGACCTACATCCGCAGGCTGCTCAGCGAACTCGCCGCACACAGCCAGGAAGAACAGGTGCGCGGGCTCAGGTCGTACGCCGAGGCGACCCTGCCCGCTCTGCGACAGCGTGCAGCACGCCGATGACCGTCGCCGCCCCCAGGATCTCGCCACGCCGGATCATCTCCTGGGCCTCCTCGATCGGCACCCACCGCACAGCCTCGGCTTCATCGATCTCCGGCTCCCCAACCAGGTCCGCGCCGTGGGCCACGTAGACATCCTGCGCTGCGTCCGCTGATCCGAGGGCGGGCTGGAACGTCAGCAGGAATTCCACTGACCGCGGCCGCCATCCGGTCTCTTCCTCAACCTCCCGGACCGCCGCAGCGGCGCCGTCCTCGCCAGGATCGACGTAGCCGCCTGGCACCTCCCAGTCCCACTGGTCGACGATGAACCTGTGCCGCCAGATCAGCAGCAGGTGCTCTCCTGGCTCGTCGAGAACGACCGTCATCACGCAACGCCGCATCCGGAACACGTACTGCTCGAACTGCCTCCCATCTGGAAGCTCAACGCTGGCCACCGACAAGCGGACGTGCGGATTCTCATCCACGAGCCGCTCACCGTGAATCGTCCACTGCGTCCGCGCAGTCGAGGGCGTTTCGTTGGTCACAAAGGGACGCTACCCCTCGCTGATCCCTGAGGTGCTGCGCGCCAGACCTCGGACGGATGCAGACGGGCGTTTATAAATCCGTTTACGGACAGAAGCGCTGACCTGCGGCTACTGAATCTCTCCCGTCCTCCTCGTAGCTGCGTCCCTTGACCAGAGCCACCGAGTCAAGGCTCGCGAAGCGATCACGAAGCAATGCCGCGTAGTTAAGGCCGCGGGTGCCGAGTCAAGGAAGATCACGTGACGGCGTGTCGGCGGAGATTGATACAGGACCTCTGGTAGATCGGTGCAATCCACCACAGATCTTGCCGACCACCAGAGGTCCCGTTGAGAAATCAGTCTGCCACGACCACCATCACTCATGCCGTCACTGTCGCCGATGGAGTGTTCGCCGCTGGTCACCTCGGGGAGTTAACTCAGTACCTGCCGTTCGAGCTGGTCGATGACGTCCTGGAGCAGACCCGGACAGTGCAGCGGCGGCTGCGTGACCTGCCATCGAGGGCCGGGGTGTATTTCGTTCTCGCGCTCGGCATGTTCCCCGGCCTGGGCTACGTGCGGGTGTGGGGCAAGCTGACCGCCGGGCTGTCCGGACTGAACCTGCCGTCCCCGTCGGAGAAAGGCCTGCGTGACCTCCGCCGCCGTCTGGGCCCGGAGCCGCTGAAGGCCTTATTTGAGGTGGTGGCCGGTCCGCTCGCGCAGCCGCGGACGCCGGGGGTGCGGTACCGCGGGCTGCGGACCGTGGCGTTCGACGGCTGTAACTCGCTGAAGATCCCCGACACTGACCGCAACCGGTCGTGGATCGGGAAGATCCGCTACCGGATGGGGCTGGCCGGTTACCCGACCCTGCGGGTGATGGCGCTGGCCGAGACCGGCACCCGCGGCCTGCTCGGCGCGACCGTCGGCTCGGTTAACGACCGGGACGAGACGGCCCTGGCCCGGCGGCTGCTGCACCTGCTCGGCCCGGGCATGCTGGTCCTGCTGGACCGGGCTTTCGACGCGAATGCGTTCCTCGCTGACATCGCCAGCACCGGCGCGATGCTCATGTGCCGGGCCAAGTCCACCCGCAATCCCCAGGTCACCGAGCACCTGCCCGACGGCTCCTACCTGGCGCGGCTGGACGAGCTGCCGGTGCGGATGATCGACGCGCAGGTCGCGATGACCGGTACCGACGGCAGCCGCGTCGCAGATAGCTACCGGCTGATCACCACCTTGACCGACTGTCACGCCTTTCCGGCCGCGGACCTGGTCCGGCTCTACCACGAGCGGTGGGAGGTCGAGTCAGCGTTCTTCGCCCTGCGCCACACCCTGCTGAACGGAGTTGTCC
>OCZU010001963.1_pt1 | contig 13259 bp, 9 predicted proteins | sample 1539001 | NCBI WGS metagenome assembly OCZU01 (sample SAMEA3539306, study PRJEB22396) | soil metagenome | biome: tundra; feature: field; material: soil | place: USA | collected 2010-05 | depth 0.15 m
AAATCGGGTTTCAGCAGCTCCGACATCGGCTTGTAGTTCACCAGAATCCGTTCAACCACGACGGCGAAGCACATCGCCGAAAGCAATTCGCCGATCAGGATCAATAATCCATAGATTGTCGAAATCCAACTGGGGTCAATGGACATGACCCAGTCGATGGCGGCGAACGAAATCGTGAATGCGTAGAGAATGAGACCCGGCCCGCTCACCGCCTTGAAGCGGTTGCTGTTATCCCGCGATGGAGGGTTGTCCTGCTCCCTCGACCACTTGGTGAGCAAGAACGACAACAGATTCCAGATTGCCAGATAAATTGCTGCACGGATGATGAATCCGTGGACCGTAAGGTAGGTCTTTGTAAGATCCTGCAGGTGCTCCCGAAGATGCTTGTCCGCGATGGAGTCCAGAGGCCGCGCCCACATGTACAGTCTTGGAAGCCCGAACAAGATTGGAATAAACAGCACTGCCATGAGCGGCAAGCACCGCATGGCCGCGCCCAGAATCCTGCGGATCACCATACCCCATCCGCCACCGGTCAGATGCCGGATCATGAGGATTGCCATGGATCCGAGAGTCACTCCAATCCAGGCCATGTAGCCGAGAAGATAGGCACGGAAAAACTCATCTGGACGAATGAAGGCAAGCACCAGGGAGATCGCGGCGAAAACCAGGCCGATGACCAGCGAGCGCCTTTGGATGGTTTTGACCACCGGCGGCGACATCAAGTTCAGGTTGTTCGCACGTGCCGCGCTCATTTCGGCGCTCCTTCCGCGACGGGTCCTTTTTCGTCATGCGAACCCGACTGGAGTTCAGGCAAGGTTGCGCCAGAACCCGGATCGCCGCGGAACGTCGGCGTCTCCGACGGCACCTTCTGTCCCGAGGGAATATCGCCCATGGCGGCTCCCTGACTTAGCTGCAAGGCTCGGATGTAAGCCACGATGCACCAACGGTCGCGAGGCGGAATTTGAGATGCGTACTCCGGCATCGCGCCGAATCCGTTGGTGGCTACATCGAAAAAATATCCTAACGGCGCCTTCCGCAAGCGCTCGGTGTGGTAAGAAGGCGGAGCGCGAAAACCGCGCTGCACGATCATCCCGTTACCGTCTCCGACGCGGGAATGGCAGGGAGCGCAGTAAATGTTGAAGCGCTCACGGCCGCGGGCCAGCACATCGTCGGTCACAGGAAAGGGCATATAGTCGCCGGGATTATTGCCGAATTTGCCGGAGTAGAAATACGAATCTTCATGCAACTGCCCGCGGGCCACCGTGCCTTCGACCGGAGGGCGTGCCGAGCGTAAGTCCGCATAGAAGTCGCTCTGGGCGAGCGGCTTGAAGCGGGGCTGGTCGTGCATATCCTGACGGCACCCTGCCAGCGCCAGCAGGGCCAGGATGATGGAGTACGGTCTCGCCCGTCGAGGACGCCCGGCGTCCATTCTCAGTGGCGAAATTGTGCGGAGGTGCGGCATATGCTAGCTGGGTACCTCCGAAATCGATCGCGGTCGCAGGCTTTCCAGAAACCGGCGCGTCTCGCTGGGGCTGAACCTGAGATCGGTAGAGAACACGATCAGGAAGAATCGATCCTTGCTCGCAAGGGCGAAGCGCGGCACATTGAACACCGGATGGTACGGCATGGGAAGGCCGTTCAGCGCCAGCATCCCGAACACGCAGGAAATTCCGGCAAACAGAATCGTCATCTCGAAAGTCACTACGATGAATGCTGGCCACGAATGATAAGGTTTGCCGCCCACATTGACGGGATAGCTTACTGCTGAAATCCAGTACTGCATGAGATAGCCGGACAAGCCCCCAATCAATCCACCGATCAGCACTACGAGCGGGACATTATTTTTGTGGAATCCCATCGCCTCCGCCAATCCTTCCACCGGAAACGGGCTGTAGGCGTCGATCCTGAGATAGCCAGCTTCATGCGTACTATGAGCGGCGTCCACTAAGTGTTGGGCGGAATCGAACTCGGCCATCATGCCGTAGATCGGAGTGCGCTTCATTCCTTCACCTCCGCCTCTGGCAACAAGGTACGCATTTCGAAAATCGAGATCATGGGCAGGATGCGCACGAACAGAAACATCGCGGCCAGGAACATGCCGATGGTGCCAATGTAAGTCATCCAATCCCAGCGCGTGGGATAGTACATTCCCCAGGAGGAGGTCAGGAAATCGCGCTGCAGGCTGACCACGACGATGATGAATCGCTCCAGCCACATGCCGACCAGAATGACCCCGGAAACGAAGAACAGTGCAATTGGACTGGTTCGCAGTTTGCGGATCCACAACAGCTGTGGAACAAAAATATTGCAAATCAACAACGCCCAATACGGGAGCGCATAGGGCCCGTGCAGACGGTTCCAAAGGGTGAACGCATCGTAGCGGTTTCCGCTGTACCAGCCCATGAAGGCCTCGATGCCATAACCGTAGGCCACGATCAGACCGGTCGCCAACATGACTTTCGCCGAGTTCTGCAGGTGGCGCTCGGTGATGAAATCCTCCAGGCCATAGACCTTGCGGATGGGAATTGCCAGCATCAGCACCATGGCGAAACCGGAATAGATCGCGCCTGCCACGAAGTAGGGAGGGAAAATCGTGGTATGCCAGCCTGGCACAATGGCGACCGCGAAGTCGAAGCTGACCACGGTGTGAACGGACAACACCAGCGGGGTCGCGAGTCCAGCCAGCAGCAGGTAAGCCGTCTCATAGCGGTGCCAGTGCCGCGCGGAACCACGCCAGCCCAGTGCCAACATTCCGTAGATAATCTGCGCCGCGCGGTTGGTAGAGCGGTCGCGCAATGTGGCGAGATCGGGAACCAGGCCGATGAACCAGAACAATAAAGAGATGGTCGCGTAAGTGGAGACGGCAAAAACGTCCCACACCAGCGGGCTGCGAAACTGCGGCCACACACCCATGCTGTTGGGATACGGAAAGAGCCAATACGCGAGCCATGGACGGCCCACGTGGATAAGCGGGAAGATGCCAGCTGCTGACACTGCGAACAGCGTCATGGCTTCGGCGAAGCGGTTGATCGAGTTACGCCAGGATTGCCGCAACAACAGAAGGATGGCCGAGATCAGCGTTCCCGCGTGTCCGATTCCAATCCACCACACAAAGTTCACAATGGCGAAACCCCAGCCGATCGGGATGGTCACGCCCCAGATGCCGGTGCCACGGACAAACAAATATCCGATGGCGAACAACATCATCATCGTGAGCAGGAAAGCTACACCAAAGCCAAGAAACCAACCGTTGGAGGTGGGACGCGTCAGGACGATCGCGCTGATTTTATCGGTGACCGTGCCGAAGGTGTATCCCGGCTCGATGACCGGCGCTCCTCCCATCTCCACTGGTTGTCTTTGCTCGTCCATTTAGCTTTCCAACTCTGGATTGGGGTTGCGAATCTCGGCCAGATACGTGGTTCGGGGCCGCGTGTTCAGGTCGGCCAACAGACTGTAGTTGCGAGCGTTCGCCTTCAGCTTTGAAACGCGGCTGTTGGGATCGTTGATATTGCCGAACGTAATCGCATTCGCTGGGCACGATTGCTGGCAGGCTGTTTGCAACTCACCATCTTGTATCTTGCGATCTTCGCGCTCGGAATCGATGCGATGTTGAGTGATGCGCTGCACGCAATAGGTGCATTTTTCCATGACGCCGCGGCTGCGCACGGTCACATCTGGATTGCGCATCATCTTGAACTGCGGCGTCTCCCAATCCTGAAAGAGCAGGAAATTGAAGCGCCTCACTTTGTACGGGCAGTTATTGGAACAGTAGCGCGTACCTACACAGCGGTTGTAGACCATGTCATTCAGGCCTTCGCTGCTGTGCACGGTCGCGCCTACCGGGCAGACCACTTCGCAAGGCGCATTCTCACATTGCATGCAGGGAACGGGCTGGAAATACGCCTTGGGATTGTCGCGGTCGCCCTGATAGTAGGCATCCACACGCAGCCAGTGCATATGACGGCCGAGCACGACTTGCTCCTTGCCGACGACTGCGATGTTATTTTCCGACTGGCAGGCGACGATGCAATTGTTGCAGCCCACGCAGGCATTCAAATCAATCGCCATGCCCCACGCATAGGGCTCTTTCTCGTACGGATAGGGCTTGTATAACGTCAGTTCGGTCGGGGTCTCTTCTTCTTTCGCGAAATCTGGTTCCTTGCGATATTCTTCGAGGCTTGACGATCGCACCTGTGGCCGTGCGCCTTCCGGCGTGTCCATGGTCTGGTAACCCTGGGTTGAAGCCAGCTTGTACGTTCCACCAGCCTTGGTGATATTCAGGCCGGTGGTGAACCATGGCGTCGCGCAGTAGCGCAGTGGATACATGTCGAAGCCGGCGCCCGTCCCAGCCCGGCCGGCACGCCTGCGCCCGTAGCCCAGAAACACGGTCACGGAATTATCGGGGTGACCAGCTTGGATCCAGATGGGAGCAATTATTTTCTTGCCGTTCAATTCCAGCGTGACCAGATCTTCCGTCTTCAATCCCATTCGTGCTGCCATCGCCGGGCCGATGAGCACGGGATTGTCCCAAGTCAGTTTGGTCATGGGCTTGGGCAGTTCCTGTAGCCAGCCGTTATTGGAGAAGCAGCCATCGTAAACGGAAGGATCGCGACGGAAGTTGATCTCGAAGCCGAAGGTCGCCACATCAAGGATCACCGCCTCCCCCGGCGACGCGTGCACGCCCAATGATGCTTGCCTCTCTTGGTCGACCCTTGCCAACCAAGGGCCGGGAGAACCCGACGTGACTTGCTTCGGCAAGAACATCGTTCCCGCGATCCATCCATCGTGCAGTGATTTTCGCCAGAAAGCTTCGAAGTCCGCTCCGGGGTGCTGCTTTTGCCAATATCCCTGGACAATTTCGTGACCCGTGGCTTCGGCTTGCCCAGCGAGCAGCGCGGTAAGCTCATAAACGCTTTTGCCGCCATAGAGCGGAGCAATCAGCGGTTGCACAATGCTCACCGTGCCGTCATACGCACGAGCATCGCCCCACGATTCGAGGTAATGCGCTTCGTTCACGTGCCATTGGCACAGTTCCGCGGTTTCGTCCTGGTAGAGGCCGAGATGCACGCGCATCGGAATATTCGTGTTCTTGAGCGCGTCAGCGAAGTCCAGGTCGGCAGGCGCATCGTAGGCGGGATTTCCGCCCAGGATGAACAGCATATCCACTTTGCCGGCACGCATATCGGCCACGAGATCTTTGATCGAGTCGGTTTGATTGACGGAGTTGGCGTCGATGGGATCCGTGTAAATCACCGTGCGGCCAACATTTCCCAAAGCCTGATTGATCGCGTGAGCCAAAGCATGGACGATCGGCGGCTGATGATCGCCAGCAATCACTACGCTCGATCCGCGATGTGCCTTAAGGTCTCGAACGAGGACATCAAAGCCCTTCAGCTGTTTATCTGTGAAACCGCTCCCTGGGCCACCAAGCCCGGTTTGCGAAGCCAATCCTCGCACTAAAGCCTCGACCAGCGACGCCGTCAGGGGTAACCGATAATCCGCCTTGGCGCCGGTCGAACTGGGCGTGCTCTCGACCACGTACAGCCGGCTCATCTTGCCTGCATCCGGGTTACGGCGTTTGGCAAAATCGCGAATGTATCGCGTGCTTCCAGGAAATCCTGCGTACAGGAAGTCGGCATCCAGCGAAAGAATTACGTCGGCGTTCTCCAGCTTGTATTGCGTTTCGACCGGCTGGCCGAAGGCCATCTTCGCGCCTTCGAGTACGTTGTCGCGATTCACTGGCTCATACATGTGCCACTTTGCCTGCGGATACAGCTTGAGCACGGACCGCAACTGATCAGCGAGACTTGGCGACGAAATCGTGGGCGTCAAGATGCGGATGCCCGCTCCCTGCACCGCTTTCTGCGCGCTAAGCGGTCCGCGGATTGCTTCCAGGAAGGTTCCCCAAGTTTGTACTTCGCCCAAATGCGCGATAGTCTGCGACCGGTCGGGATCATACATTCCGAGGATCGACGCCTGCGCGAACACGTCTGTGCCACCCAGACTTGCGGGATGCTGTTCGTTGCCTTCAATCTTTGTCGGGCGATAGAGGTGGCTCTCGACAAGGATCGGACTGGCGTATCCGCCCAGCGTGAAAGCAGTGGCATAGAACAGAGGACGGCCAGGAATCACTTCTTCCGGCTGGCGCACATAGGGCACGATCGGTTCCAGAGGCTGTTTCGTGCAGGCCGTCATCCCCGCCATCGCCAGCGAAGCGCCCATCAGCTTCAGGAAACCGCGGCGAGAAACCGCATCCAGCCACTCCGACGCGCCTTTGGGAAACTCGCGATGCATCATCTCCTGGAACTCGGCGCTGCCCGCGAGTTCTTCGAGGCTTCGCCAATACTCCGGGCCTTTAGCCTCGGCAATCTGGGCGCGAGCCGTTTTCAGGTCGAGCTTGTCCTTCGTACCCGGACAAACTTCCTCGCGGTGTGGCTTATTGTTCTGTTCTTCCATCTTCGTATTGAAACTATGTTGGCTCGTCACCGCGCCATCCCCAGGACGGGCGAGACGCCCGTCCTCCATCAATCTAACGAACCTACCGGTGACACGTCGAACAACTCGTAATGTCCGTCACCGTTCGCAAACTGTATTTCTTCACCAAATCCGTACCCAGCGAAATCTGGTCCGTATAAGCCTTGCCATCCAGCATCACGGGATTGTCGCTTGAAGGCTGCTCGTAGCGCATATTGAACACCTGATCGCGAGGCCGCAGATTGTTTTCCGGAGCGCGATGGCAGTCCAGGCACCACTCCATTTGTAGAGAGGCGTAATTGAACATGAGCGGCATCCGGTCCACCGGGCCGTGGCAGGTGTCGCAGCCCACGCCCTTGTTGATGTGGATACTGTGATCGAAATAAACGAAATCGGGCAAGTCGTTGACCCGCGTCCATACCAGGGACCTGCCGGTACGAAAGCTCTCGCGTACGGGTTCGAGCAGCGGTGCGCCCGTCCAGATCTGCGAATGACAATTCATGCAGGTCTTGGTGGGAGGAATCCCGGCGAACGCGGAATTCTCAACCGAAGTATGGCAATAGCGGCAGTCAATGCCCAACCCGGCAACGTGGTGCTGATGGCTGAAGGGCACGGGCTGAGGCCGCGCCACCTTGGCATAGGTGATGTAGGGCGAGCGCTGCAACTCAAGCACCGCCCACAGCAATGCCGCCACCAGGAATACCGCCCCATAAATCGTGGCGCGTGAGATTGTATTGGTACTGCGATGAAAAATCTGCATCGATCAGAACTTTCAGAGCAACGCAGGCGGCCCTGAAAAGTCTCCAGCTCGTTACGGCCTTCCAGTTGCGGCCCGTTAGGTCAGAGAGTCACAGACACCTGTGATCGTGTATGAGAAAACTTGTGATTATAGCAGTTCACCCTTGCTTTGCAATTGCCCCACGTAAAATCAATCGCGACAGATGCACACAAAATTCGCGACAGGGAAAAATCTGCCGCGACTCTATCGCAGGTTCATGACCAGCAGCTTTGGTTCTGTCATGTCCTCGATCGCATAGCGCAAGCCTTCGCGCCCCAATCCCGAGTCCTTAACACCCCCGTATGGCATGTGATCGATGCGAAACGTCGGCACCTCCCCAGCCATAACGGCCCCCACTTCCAGCTCTTCGTACGCGTCGAACAGCAGCTTGGCGTCGCGCGTGAATATCCCCGCCTGCAATCCGTACGGAGAGTTGTTCATTTGCCTCAACGCATCGTGAAAGTCTTTGTACGGTTCGATGGTGACCACTGGAGCAAAAATTTCCTGGCAATTTACTTTCATCTCAGGACGCGTTCGGGTCAGAACGGTCGGCTCAAGGATTGATCCCTTCCGCTCTCCGCCACACAGCAATCGGGCACCGCCGCGCACAGCCTCCTGAATCCAGTCATTGGCGCGAATGGCATCACTTTCGCGAATCAGCGGGCCAACGTCGGTCGACTCTTGCAGGGGGTCTCCTGTTTTAAGTTTCTTGACTCCCGCCACGAAAATGTCCGTGAATCTTTCCAGGACCGACTGTTCATCCAGAATTCGCTGTACTGAGATACAAGACTGGCCGGCGTAGGCGAAACCTCCAGTCACGCACCGCTCCGCAGCGTAAGTCAGATCGGCATCGCTGTGAACGATGACTCCTGCGTTCCCACCCAGTTCCAGCGCGACCTTCTTTTTGCCCGCCCGCCGCTTGATTTCCCAGCCGACCGCAGCACTGCCCGTGAAGCTAATCAACTTAAGGCGCTCGTCGGTCACGAGCAATCCAGCGTCCTCATTGGAGAGCGGAAGAACATTCAAGGCGCCGTCCGGCCAGCCCGCTTGCTGCACCGCCTCGGCCATCAGCAATGCGGTTAGCGGCGTCTGCGGAGCGGGCTTCAGCACCATGGTGCAGCCACTGGCAATCGCTGGCGCAACTTTGTGCGCAACTAGGTTCAGTGGAAAATTGAACGGCGTGATCCCAGCGATCGGTCCCAGAGGAAAACGGCGCACAATTGCCCAGCGCCCGGCAGTGAACTCCTGCCAATCCAGCGGCAGATACTCGCCGTAGATACGAGTGCTCTCCTCCGCTGCTACATTGAAGGTGAAGATGGATCGTTCGACTTCACTCCGCGCCGCCTTGATCGGCTTTCCCGCTTCCTGAGCCAAGGTGTGGGCAAACTCTTCCTTACGCTGGGTGATACTCTCTGCCACCCGGCGCAACACGCGTTGCCGCTCAAACGCGGGCAGTCGTCGCGTAGTGCCGAAAGCCTTGACTGCGGCCGCGATGGCGGCTTCGGCATGTTCGCGCCTTCCCTGAAACACACGGCCGACAACGCTACCATCGTAGGGGGCGCGAATCTCGACCTGGTCGCCTTCCTCAATCCATTTACCATCGAGGAGAAACGCTCGCGTGGCGACGGGAGTTGCAGTCATCTGTGCCATGGCGTAATCCTTGCACCATCCCCGGAAGCAGAGTAAAGATTATAGACTTTTCACGCGAAGCATAAGGATGACGTCAGGCGATAATCGATTCGAGCGATAGTAGGTCGGCATCAGGAAGAGGCACTCTGCTCATGTCCATTGTGGAAACTAGTGAGTTGCTGCGCAAGCGGGAACTGTCACCCGTGGAGTTGACGAAAAACTGCTTGGCACAGATCGAGAAGCTCAACCCCACGCTGAATGCCTTCATCACCGTAACCCCAGACTTGGCTCTCGAGCAGGCGCGCGTCGCCGAAGCGGAGATCTTGCGGGGTCATTGGCGGGGGCCGCTGCATGGGATCCCACTTGCCGTGAAAGACCTCATTGATACCGCCGGCATCCGCACCACCGCTGCCAGCGCTTTGTTCAAGGATCGAATCCCGACAGAGGATGCTGAAGTAGTTCGGCGTTTGAAGGATGCCGGGGCGGTGCTATTGGGAAAGCAGAACCTGCATGAGTGCGCCTACGGCGGCAGTTCGATGATCAGCTATTACGGCGAGGTTCACAATCCATGGAATCCCGCGCACATCACAGGCGGCTCATCGGGAGGCTCGGCTGCCGCGGTGGCAGCGGATCTTTGTTATGGCGCTATCGGCACGGATACTGCCGGCTCGGTTCGGGAGCCTGCATCGCAATGCGGAATCGTCGGGCTGAAACCCACCTACGGACGCGTCAGCGTCCGAGGTGTAATTCCACTCTCACTGTCGCTCGATCACATTGGCCCGATCGCGCGTACGGTTTCAGACACGGCTGTGATGTTGCAGGCGATTGCAGGCTACGACGCGAAGGACGTGAATAGTGCCAATATGCCGGTCGGTGACTATCTAGCAGCTACCCGCGATGGATCGAGGCCGCCGAGGGTTGGCGTTCCACGGAAGTTTTTCTACGAGGATCTTGATCCGGAAGTTGCTTCCGCGGTCGAACAAGCGCTAGGCGTACTGGGAGGGATGTCAGACGGCTTGCGCGATATCGAAGTCGATGTTCCCCCCGACCGGACGCTGCAAACCGCGGAGGCGTATGCGTACCACGCCGAGTTTGTCTCCCGGAGTCCGGAGCTTTACCAGCCGGAGACGTTGCGCCGCATCTGCAGAGGCGAAGACATCAGTGTGGCCGAGTTTGAGCAGCGGCGCCATGAGTTGAAACAAATCCGCAGTGAAATCCACAACATGTTTGAAGACATAGACGTCCTTGTGACCCCAACCACGCCAGTTTCCGCACCTGCGATCGATGAACTGAAGCAGAACCCGGATCTCCTGCGCCCGCGCGAACTCCTGTTACTCCGGAATACGCGCCCGGTCAACGTGTGGGGCCTGCCGGCGATCTCGGTTCCCTGTGGATTCACGACTGCAGGTCTTCCCATCGGACTGCAGATCATCGGGCCGCACTGGGGAGAGGGCATTGTGCTGCACCTGGCTTATGCCTATGAGCAGGCTACGGCATGGCACAAAAGGCAGCCCCCCATTTTAAACGCGTAGGGGGCGGACGCCCTCGTCCGCCCGGCGGTGCGCAAGCGCCACAGTTCTGCGCACGATGCCCTGGGAAGTTTTGGTCAACCCGCCCGGACGAGGCGTCCGGGGCTACGTGGTTCTTGCCGCTTTCACAAGTATCAGTTCCCGGCGGCTTTATCCATGAAGCTCGCCTGGTCATTTTTCATCTTTTTCAGGCTGTCCGTGGGCAAGTACGCCATGTGGCCGGCCTCGTAGGTAGCAAACGAAATATTCTGCCGATACTTCCCTCCGAGATCGAGGTGGTCCATGGTGTAATTGGCCGCGTAGTAGGGAGTGGCGAGATCAAAGTACCCCTCCATGACCAGCACCTTCATGTAGGGATTCTTCACCATCGCCTGACGCAGCGCGCTGGCGGTATCGGGGAAACCTTGGATGCTCGATCCCCAATCCCACTTTTCGAAGCCGGCCTGTTGTGCGAAGACGTAATAAGGCATATCCGACTGATAGTTCAACTCACTGCGAACGTAGTTATTAAAAACCGATGTATACGGCGGAAGTATCGCGGACTGAGCCGGGTCGTAAAACTTGGTATCCAGCAGGCCCTCAGGATCCACACCTGTGAAACGTCCATCGAGCCGGCCCACGCGCAGTTTCTGATCAAGTAAAAGGTTATGAGTGAACTTTGCTACATCAATCCGCAGGTTGGCATCGTCGATCAATTGCTTGCTCAATCCCGTGTAGCGTGCCATCTGATCGATGACTTTTTGCCGCTCCTCTGGCGTCATCGCATCCCCTTTTGCCAGCGCCAGCGCGTAGTCGCTCGACGCCCACCGTTCCGCTTCCTGACGGGCTTTCGCCATGTCAGCGCTCAGATCCGGCGGCAACTTGTGATGGTAGCCCGCAATGGTGGTGAACGATGGAATCAGGAGAATGTACGGCAGGTCGTTAGTTTTGTTGTCCTCCAACGTTTCGAAGTTCAGCACCGTGGACAGCAGCGTGAGTCCGTTGAAGGAAATGCCGTGATCTGCCAGATTGCCTGCCACGCCTGCTGCGCGCGTGGTTCCGTAGCTCTCGCCAAATAGAAACAGTGGCGAACTCCAGCGCTGGTAGCGAGTGAGGTAGAGGCGGATAAACTCGCTGAAGGCCTCGATGTCACCTTTCACTCCCCAGAATTTCTTGGCAAGTTCGGCGTTGGCGGCACGGCTGAATCCGGTGGCAATCGCGTCCACAAACACCAGGTCGCTTTTATCCAGCAGGGTGTAAGGATTGTCCGAAATACGGTACGGTGCCGGAGGCATGAAGCCATCCGGTTGCATGACGACGCGCTTTGGCCCCAGCGCTCCCATGTGCAGCCAGATCGATGCCGATCCTGGACCGCCGTTGAATGCGAACGTCAGCGGACGCTTGCTCGCATCATGCCCATCCAAAGCGTAAGCAGCGAAAAACATTTCGGCTTCAATCTTGCCGTCATCGCGCTTGATGGGAAGCCGTCCGGTGGTTGCCGTGTATTTGAGGAGCTTGCCGTCAAGCGTGATCTGGTGGTGCGTCACGACGGGCGGCACTTCGGTCACGTCGTAGTGCTCTTCTTTGTCCTTGTCTTTATCTTTGTCTGCGGCGCTTGCAGAGTCAGGTTTGTGCTCATCCGGCGCGGTGGCGGCCGCTTCGGGGGCCTTGGTGACATTCTCAGTTTTCTTTTCCTGGTTGTTTGCGGCAGCCTGTTGTTCAGACTTCCTGGATTGATCCTTAGGCGAGTCCGTTTGTTGGGCCGATGCCCCGGGCAGTAGTGCGCACACAAGAATGACAGCCGTTATCAAAGAACGCATTTCAATCTCCTGGAATGTGCTGGATGCCGACGCCATGCAAGACTTGTCGCAGCGTCGAATTATAGACGTATCAGAACCGTGCCGGGATAGCCGCGGGCGTTCCTGAATCTACCACGGGAGCATCCGTTAGTATGGTTTGGTGGCTAAGAAGCTCCAACCGAAATCCTCACTCATGATTCTGCAGGCTGACCCTTTGGCTCGGCTTCCCTGGCTGGTTCACGGTTTCAGCACGCGAACGGGCGGGTTTTCGCGCGTTTACGGGGGAAATACTCTCAATCTCGGATTCGCCAAACAGGACTCTCGCCCCGCAGTCGAACGCAATCGCGCGGCGTTCTTGTCGCAACTCGGCGCCACCAGCGGCAAGAAGCTGTGGCCGCTCGTTACCCTGCGCCAAGTTCATTCCGACCTCATTCACTGCGTGGATGAACCGCCGAATGAACAGTTGGTCGGCGATGGCCTCGTCACTCGGGTGCCCGACGTTCTACTTGGAATCCAAAGCGCCGATTGCCTGCCAGTCATTTTGGTGGATACCAAGCAAAGAACCATCGGAGTCTTCCACGCGGGCTGGCGCGGCACAGTCAAACGCATCGTCGAAAAAGGCGTCGGAGAAATGCGCCGCTGGTTCGGTACGCTGCCCAGAAATATCAAGGCGGCCATCGGACCCGGAGTCCACGCCTGCTGCTACGCCGTCGGGTCTGAAGTGCGCCAGCAGTTCGAATCGCAGTTCGCGTACGCCGAGGATTTGTTTCACGAGGCCAAAGAATCGGACCCGGTCCGCGAAAAGTATCCGCTGCTGTTTCTGACGGCGAGGGCGCCCGGCCACAGTGAGCTGCCAACCAAAATCTTCCTCGACTTGGTCGAAGCTAACCGCCGTCAGCTCATCGACGCTGGGGTCGTGCCAAGAAACATAAGCGCATCGCCGTTGTGTACGGCATGCCGTCCCGATCTGCTGTTTTCCTATCGTGCGGAAAGAGGAGTTACGGGACGAATGATGGGCGTAGTAGGAGTTGAGAAGTCACCCTCGAGAAAAACTTGAGACGAGTGATAGAT
>OCZU010001964.1_pt1 | contig 13256 bp, 10 predicted proteins | sample 1539001 | NCBI WGS metagenome assembly OCZU01 (sample SAMEA3539306, study PRJEB22396) | soil metagenome | biome: tundra; feature: field; material: soil | place: USA | collected 2010-05 | depth 0.15 m
GAATGACGAATGTGGCGTCGCGGGAATGACGAATGTGGCGTCGCGGGAATGACGAGTGTGGCGTCGCGGGAATGACGAATGTGGCGTCGCGGGAATGACGAATGTGGCGTCGCGGGAATGGCGAATGTGGCGTCGCGGGAATGACGAGTGTGGCGTTTCGGGATGACGCCCCAATACCGTCATCCCCGCGAAGGCGGGGATCCATTTTGCGACCATCAAGAACCAATGGATTCCCGCCTTCGCGGGAATGACGATTTAAGGCATTAGCACTTCACGCAAATTCGTAATGCTCAAGATATAAGGCATTAGCACTTCACGCAAATTCGTAATGCTCAATACCTACGCGTGCACACGTGCGTTTTTCTTTGAACCGCCGCCCTCGGCGCGCCACTCCTTCACGAAGTCGACGAACGCCGTCAGGCTTGGCGGGCGTTGCCGCCGCCCCGGGTAGTACAGGAACGGGCCTTGAGTTTCGGGCAACCAATCGTCCAGCAGGCTGACGAGGCGTCCGGAGGCGATGTCGGCCCGCGCGTGCGAACGTTACTGCTGCGACGGATGCGCTAGCATCCGGCGGTGCATTTTCCCGAGCCGTCGAACTCCATCGTCTTGCCGCTCAGCGCGGGATAGACCGGCCGTCCCTTGACCAGCGCGATGAACGCGGCGGTGCGCGACGTCGGCAGCACCTTGCCGCCGCTGGTCGCGCCTTCGTTGACGTGCGAGACGATCACCGACGCGGGTTGCACGAGCGTGTTGACCACGTAGGCGGCCGCCTCGGGCGTCAGCGCGCTCGATCCGTAGTTGATCTGCATCAGGTTCGCGTGAAAGAAATCGTGGTCGAGCGTTTGCATCTCGGAGTGGATCCCGGTGTCGCCGGTCAGATACGCGGTGAGGCCGTTGGTGAAGCGGATGACGTAGCCGCTGGGCGGCCCGAGCGAGACGCTGACGTTGTCGGGGTCCAGGTCCTTTCGCGCCGCGTCGCTGAGCAACGCGATCGGCACAGTGCTGTCGTGCGCAGCCGGGACGATGGTGATCTCGACGGCCTTGGCCGTGGGCGACGCCTTGACCGTGCGGGTGCCGCCGGTGTGGGCGGTCGCGAGGCAGGGTGCGGCGAAAGGCGCGACGATATCGGCGCCGGTCTGCGGGCACGCCGTCGTCGGCTTGCCCTTGATCGTCTCGATCTTGCGGCCGATGAAGTTCGCCAGCGGCACGACCATGATCACGGCGGCATTCTTGGCGGCGGCGATCTCGGCGGTGGTGGAATTCGGCGCCGCGGAAACCACAGGCACGTTGTCGCAGGTGCCCGCTCCGAGCGCCCTGAGCTTGCTGTCGCCGATGTGATCGCCGTGCGCGTGGCTCAGGATGACGACGTCGATCTTGCCGATGCGCGGATCGTCCGCGCCCAGCACCGATTGGCCGGGGTCGTAGAGGATGCGCAGTCCCGTTGGATCTTCGAAGATGGTGGCGCGGTCGCGGGCGCAGAGCTCGCCGGTGTGTGAGCCGAGGGGAGTGATTTTTACGGGTTGGGCGAAGGCGGCAGAACAGGCGACAGCTGCCAATACCAGAATCGAATGAACGATGTGATTGCGCATGACGAGCTCCTTGCGAGAACTGTGTTCCGACACTGAAAGACGCGCCGGGTTCCGGTTGATGGTGCGAATGCCGAGAGCCTAAACCAAGAACAGGTCATCGCGTGGTTGTCAATGGACACGACGGTGTTTCAGAGCGCTTAAGCCATGGCATGATGCATCAACTTATGCGCACCTTCATCAAAATCGCCGTCGTAGCAATGTGTGCCGGGTTGCTGTCGTCACAACCCGCGCCTGTGTGGGCCGCTCCTCTTTCAGCAGCGCCGCCCGACGCGGTCACGCCCGATGGCGGGCGGTACTACGGCCCGCTGGTCGGCGGCATGCGGCAGGGCCACGGCCGCATCGAATGGAATAACGGGTCAAGCTACGAAGGCGACTTCTCGCAGGGAGTCTATTTGGGTCACGGACGGCTTGTATCGAGCTCCGGCAGCGTCTACGTGGGCGAGTTCGTCAAGGGCATGCTGGCGGGCCACGGACGCATGAGGATGGTGGACGGCTCGGTCTACGAAGGCGAATTCGCGAACGATGCCTTCAACGGGCACGGCCGCAGCGTTTCGGTCAATGGAAACATCTCCGAAGGCAACTTCGAAAACGGTCACCTCGAGGGACAAGGCAGCTTCACCGGCAGCGGCGTCACCTATCATGGCGAGTTCGCGCACGGACAGTTCTCAGGCATCGGCGAGCTCGTCTACGCGGACGGCCGCACCTATCGAGGCCAATTGCGCGACGGCCAGTTGCAGGGCAAGGGCAAGCTCACCAATGCCAACGGCGACATCTACGAGGGCGATTTCGATCGCGACCAGTTCACCGGCAACGGCACCGTCATCCGCCAGGATGGATCGAGCTATCGTGGCGCGTTCGAGCGATGGACGCCTCACGGACGCGGCACCTACACCGATAGCATGGGCAACGTATACGAAGGTGAATTCGTCCACGGCGCGCTGAATGGAACCGGATGGGCAACGAGTAAGGATGGCAACCGTTACGACGGCGAATTCAAGGAATGGCGATTCGAAGGGCACGGCGTGCTTCGGCTCGCGAGCGGCGACGTCTACACCGGCGCCTTCGCGGACAGCATGTACGAAGGCGAGGGCACGCTGGTCTACGCGAAACCGCGCGCGGACGGGCGCACGCAGGAGAGCGGAACGTGGCACTTCGGGCGCCTGAAAGGCGCCCAGGACGAGCGTCGCGCGCGAGTCAACGTCGAGTCCGCGCTGTACAACCAGCGCGCGCTGCTCGATACCGCGCTGGCGGGCGTCGCGGCCCGCGACCCGAGCCGGATCAATCTCTATTTCCTGGGCATCGCCGGTGACGGGTCGCAGGAAGTGTTCCGGCGCGAAGTCGACTTCGTGCGCGCTGAGTTCGACGGCTCCTACGGCACGAAAGGGCGGTCGCTCGCGCTGATCAACAGCCGCAACACGATCGACAGCGCGCCCATGGCGACGATGACGAGCATCCGCGAAGCGCTGAACGTCATCGCATCGCGCATGGACAAGCAAAAGGACATCCTGTTCGTGTATCTGACCAGCCACGGGTCGGAAGAGCACGATCTCTCGCTGGACGTGGACGGCATGAATCTGCGCAGCCTGCCCGCGAAGGAGCTGGGGTCGCTGCTCGCGGCGACCGGCATTCGCTGGAAGGTCGTCGTCGTGTCTGCGTGCTTCGCCGGCGGCTTCCTCGACTTTCTCAAGGACGATTCGACGCTGGCGATCGCTGCCGCGCGAGGCGATCGGCGCTCATTCGGCTGCGCCGACGAAAACGACTTCACCTATTTCGGCCGCGCCTATTTCAAGGAGTCGCTGCCGGAAAGTGATTCGTTCGAGCAGGCGTTCCACAAAGCCGAGACGCTCGTTTCGCAGTGGGAGGAGCGCGATCAGACCGCCGCGGGCAAGAAAGACGAAGCGAGCAACTCGTACCCGCAGATGTACGACACGCCGGCGATCGAGGCGTACCTGAAGACCTGGCGGAAGCAAACGGCGCGTCCGCAGTAGCCGCCCGTCGTCGCCGGCCTACTTGCAGTTCGTACCGGGTCCCGCTTGCAGCGCGCTCCGCGTCGCATCGGACTTGGCGAACTTCAACGCGTTCCAGTGGAAGAAGCTGTCGACCGGGTCGGTGCGCGCGCAGCGCGCGAGGAGAAGCGCGATGATTTCGGCATGGTCCCTTTGCGCCGCCTTCATCAACGGCGTCTCGTCGTGCCTGCCGCTGCCCAGGTTGGGGTCCGCCTTGGCATCGAGCAGCGCCTGCACGACGGCGGTGTGACCTTCGTACGCGGCGACGGTCAGTGGAGTTCCATCGTGCCCCTGCTCATTGATATCGGCGCCGGCCTTGACCAGTGCGGGAATCAGCGCCGGAATGTCGCGCTGCGACGCCAGCATCAGCGCGCTGTTGCCTTCGTTGTTCACGATGCTGGCGTCGGCGCCCGCCTGCAGCAATACCTGCGCCACGGGCACCGCGACAGCAGGCTCGGCGTACATGATCTGGATCAGCGGTGTCCAACCGTCGTGGGCCACGAGATTGACGTCGGCCTTGGCAGCGACCAGCCGCTTGACGACATTGACCTGGTTCTGGCCGGTCCAGGTGACATCGCGCAACACCGACATGCCGTTTTCTTCCTGCGCGTTGGGGTTGGCGCCCGCCTTGAGCAGCACATCCATCATCGCAATCTTGCCGCCGGTTGCGGCGCTGAAGAGCAACGTCCGGCCTTGTGAGTTCTTGCTTGGTTTGTTAACCGCGAGGCCTTGTGCGATCAAGGTCCTGAGCCCTTTGGCGTCGTCGGTGTAGCCGATCAGATTCTCGGCCTTGGCAAAGAGCGCCTCCTGGTCGGCGGCCGCGACGGGCGCTGCGAAGAACGTGGCGAATGCGATAAAGTACACAGCGACAATGGCGATCAACGCGGGTATGCATGAATTCGACTTTGGGCGCGCGTCACTCCGATTCGATGGACGTGGGTCAATCCAAGTCGACTGGGGCCGTGCGTCGATCCGATCCGATTTCATGCAGCCTTCCCCTAGTTGGTACGACGCGCAAGGATACCGTGGGCCCAACCCAAGACGCGGTGACCGCGTGTTCGTCGTGCCCACGAAAGCGGAGACCCAGCGGCGTTGGCCCCAATTAACTCTTATTGGGCAGACGGCGCGACAGCAACGCCTCGCAACCCCGCAGTTTCGATCGCACGCGCGACAATTCCTGACTTCTTCGCCTGTCCCACGAACGCTCCTACATACTCAAGCGCCGCGGGCCGCCCCTTGGGCAGCACAATGCACATCTCGGCAACCGCAAACCGATCGTGCAACACACGCGCACCCGGCAGCCCCTCGGCCAACCCAATCAACATATAGCGATTCTGCGCATAGGCCTGCGCCTTTCCGTCCTTGATCAGGCTGAAGGCGGCCGGTTCGTTGTCCGCAGGCACAACCACTGCCTGCTTGAGCGTGCGCTCGAGATAGAGCGCCGTGGCGGCGCCGCTCGCCGCTGCAATCTTGACGCCGGGCTGGTCGGCATCACCCGCACTGCGAATAGCGGAGCCCGGAGCAACGAGATACGTAAGGTCCACGGTAATGTGCGGCGGTGCAAAGTCGAGCACGCCGAGTCTCGCAGGGTCGTAGGCGACGACTGCGATGTCCCACGCGCCGGTTTTCGCGTCTTCTACCATCTTCGCGACGGCGGTGTGCTCGACGAACGTAACGGGCACACCCGCTTGGTTCGAGAGCGCGCGTCCGAGCTCGACGGTTGTGCCCGTTAGCGAGCCTGTTGCCTTATCCTTCGAGCCGATGACGGGATTGCCGGTAAACACCGCAACGCGCAGCGCGCCCAAGGGCGCAAGTTCAGTCTTGGCCGCGGGCGTGAGGCTAGGGGAGACGGGTGTGTTGGCGCAGCCGGTTATTGTCGCCATGAGAAGCGCTACGAGTGTGCTGGCAAGCAGTGACCGGGTCTGTCTCATATTTCGACGTACCCTCGGTCGCAGCTACTCGGGAAACCGCGCCAGCCGCTTTGCGTCCTTCGGCGTCTCGTAGTGAGCGGCATTGAGGTGCATGGCGAGCAGGGTGTAATACGCATTGATGCCAGTGAGGTCGACCACGCCTTTCTTGCCGAAGCGCTTCTCGGCGCGCTCGAACGTGCCGTCGGAAACGCGCTTGTTCCGGTACAGCTCGGTCGAAAAATCGTAGACGATCTCCTCGTCGTCGCTCATTCCTACGGGACGACGGCCGTCGCCGATGGCGTCGGCGACATCGGCTTTGATGCCGGCTTTGAGGGCGATCGGATAGTGCACGTACCACTCGTAATCCTGGCTCCACTCGCGCGCGGTGACGAGAATCGCGAGCTCGCTCAGCGTATTGCCGATCGCAGACTTGTAGCGCAGGTAGTCGCCCATGGCCCGCGCCTGGCTCATCACCTGCGGGCTGTACATCAGCGGCTCGAATGGCCCGAACACCGGGACCTTGCGCACCGCCAGGAATTCTTCCGCCGCCTTCTTCTGCTCGTCGGTGTATTTGCCCGGGGCAATCGTGGGAAGGCGAGTTGCGCCGAACGCATTCGCGGCGACGACGAGCGCAAACAGGGCGAGTAGCGGTGTCCTCATGAAGCCTCCTTGGGCCAAGTGGTTTGACGAGATCGCGAATTTACGCCTTTCGCGCGTCGATGGGCATCGCACTCAGTTATCACCTACGATAACGCTCGATTACTCGCAATATGCCGCGCGGACCTTGGTGTCAAAAGAGCATCGAGGACGCTGGTTCTAGTATGTTCAAGCGGATATGATCTGTGAAAATATATTCAGTCTGGCAGTTGCGGCGGTCGATTTACTCTTCGCCGAAATAATCGAGATCAAGCTTCGTGACAACGTATGTCGTGGCGGTTGTGACACCGACGCCAAAGTCCATCATGAGTTCTGCTAACTGTGGACCGTCGATCAGAACGACTTTTTGGGGAATTTTCCTAGCGAAATCTTCGGCGTCCTTCGAGAAACGCGAAGTAGCAATCAGCACCCCCTTGCTCGCGCTATGCCCTACGAGGCTACCAACGAAGTCGCGTACCGCTGGACTCCCGACGGTACCTTCCCAGCGTTTGGCTTGAATGTAAACGATGTCCAGTCCCAGCCGGTCCTCCTTGATTATCCCGTCGATACCACCGTCACCAGTTTGACCTACGGCTTTGCCGGCATCGGCGCGAGATCCCCCATAACCCATCGCCACGAGCACATCGACAACCAGTCGTTCAAAAAATGCGGGCGACGATTTCATAACTTGCGAGAGAAGTCTTTCAGCAAGCTCACTACGTAACGACTGATAACTTGACTCTAGGCGCTCTTCTGGCGTCTCGGTCTCGTCATGTTGAACAATTGCGGCCGGAGGGGGACTAACGCCGGTCTGCTGACTGAAGGCCCTGAATTCCGGATACTGAATGAGCGTCATTCGGTCAATCCGGCTTGGTCTTGTAGCAAGCAATTCTTGTCCGCGCGGTGTAATGCGAAATCGTCCCCGTCCGACAGCATCGAGGAGCGCTGCCTTTGTCAAATACGTTCGAGCCCAGTAGATCCGGTTTTGATGTCGGGCTTGCGTCCCGCTCGGTAGCATTTCGGCGACATCGGCGGCAGAAAGATGGAAGTGTTTAGCAATGGCTTCTCCCAACTCTGCAATCGTATGCTCCGCGCCGTCGGCAGCGTAACTTAGGACGGGCAATAGATAGTCGTTAAATGCGGGAGTGGGCATGGCTTCCAACGGGTTTCGACTTCCCAGCCATCACGATACTGGCCCCGAAGAATGCTAGTTGCTGCGAGACAACGGACATTCGTCGCGCCGATCGCTACAGGATAATGCTAAGAGAGAGTGAATCACCCACCTCGCCGACCGAACCGGCGAAACTGAAACGACTTCCAACGCGACAACTACATCGCGCTCTCTACCTCACCAAGGCGTCCCACTCAAATCCGGCACCTGCATTGATGGCTCAGGTAATCCGCCCGACATCCGCATCAATGCCGTGACTAATATTCCCAAGCATCCGCCTCCGATAAATGCTGCCAGTACCCACCAAAATGAAACCATCGGGTTACCCCTTCGTGTCTAACCTCATGGTTACCGGGAAAATCGCGTCCCGGTTGCGCTGCCCGATCCGATGCGTATGCGCGGGGATCGAATTCATTGTTGTTGGAATTCTCTTTCGAGCTTAAAAAAAAGGCCCGGCGTCGGCCGGACCTTTCTATTGCGGATCGTTGCATCGGCCGCATGATCGTTGGCCCCTAATCCCAGCTCAGCGCGCCGCCGGTCTGGTACTCGATCACCCGCGTCTCGAAGAAGTTCTTCTCCTTCTTCAAGTCGATCATCTCCGCCATCCACGGAAACGGGTTGTCCGCCTTGTCGAACAGCGGGTCGACGCCGATCTGTTGGCAGCGGCGGTTGGCGATGAAGCGCAGGTACTCCTTGAACATGGTCGCGTTCAGTCCCAGCACGCCGCGCGGCATGGTGTCCTCGGCGTAGGCGTACTCGAGGTCGACGCCTTTTTTCATCAGCGCACGGATTTCCTCGCGGAATTCCGGCGTCCACAGGTGCGGGTTTTCCATCTTGATGGTGTTGACGAGGTCGATGCCGAAATTGCAGTGCATGCTCTCGTCGCGCAGGATGTACTGGTACTGCTCACTCGATCCCATCATCTTGTTCTGCCGGCCCATCGCCAGGATCTGCACGAAGCCGACGTAGAAGAAGAGCCCTTCCATGATGCAGGAGAACACGATCAGGCTCTTCAGGAGCTTCTGGTCGTTCTCCATGGTGCCCGTCTTGAACGCGGGATCAGTCAGCACCTCGATGAACGGAATCAGGAAGTCGTCCTTGTCGCGGATCGACTTGATCTCGTGATAAGCGTTGAAGATCTCCGCTTCGTCCAGGCCCAGGCTCTCGACGATGTATTGGTAGGCGTGGGTGTGGATCGCCTCCTCGAACGCCTGGCGTAGAAGGTACTGCCGGCACTCCGGCGCCGTGATGTGGCGATACGTGCCCAGCACGATGTTGTTGGCGGCGAGCGAATCGGCGGTGACGAAGAAGCCCAGGTTGCGCTTGACGATGAGGCGCTCGTCGTCGGTCAGGCCGTTGGGGTTTTTCCACAGCTCGATGTCGCGCTGCATGTTGATCTCCTGCGGCATCCAGTGATTGGCGCACGCGGAGAGGTACTTGTCCCAGGCCCACTTGTACTTGAAGGGGACGAGCTGGTTGACGTCGGACTGCCCGTTGATGACGCGCTTGTCCTCGGCGCGAACGCGGTGGAAGCCGTTGGAGAGCGCCTGCGCCTCGGCGTCTAGGTCGTGCACGGGCTCACGCGAGAGGATGCCGCCGTAGACGGCGACTGAAGTCTGCGCGTCGATGGCGTCCATCGATTCGGGCATCGGGCGTTGCGCCCCCGGTGTCACGAAATCGTCTTCGAATGTCAGCATACTCGAGCCTCGCTTCTTGTCCTGGTGTCGACCCTGGTGCTATGTTCATGGGTCTTTTATCTCCGCACGGTCCATATCGGGCGGGCGGGGATTTTTCTCTTCCGGGTGCGTCGCGTCCTGGTCTATGTTCCACAAATTCGCGTCATCCGCATCCTCAATCCCGCGTCACCCACATCAACAAATCCACCTCATCGCCCTACGTCATCCCCGCGAAGGCGGGGATCCATGTTGCGACCGCTCAACGTCCAAATGGATTCCCGCCTTCGCGGGAATGACGACTCATATCAACCTGTCGTCCCATGTTTCTAAGTTGCTGCTTTTGTTAGAATTTCAAGTCCCTCGTAACACTGAAATGCAGCTTCATCCGACCCCAAAAACTGTGGGAGAAAAAGCCTCGCCACGACTTCGTGGAGACCCGACGCTTATCGCGTCTGCCCTTTCCGCGCTGGAAAGAGCTGGGGTGAGGGCCGCTTCTTCCCGACTTGCCTAATGCACCGCGTTCAGCCTTTCGTAGAGGTAATCCGGCGCGAAATCGACGCCGTTTTCCCAGGCGATGGTCGCGAGGCCGTAATCGAGCACGAACTCCGCGAACCGGTCCCGGTCGCGCAGCGACTCGAACTCGTCGCCGTAGAGCTCGTCGGCGAGATCGACCACGCCTTTGCGTCCATCGTTGAACTCCAGCCACACCTTGTAGTCGCCGAGATACCGCGCATCGACCACATGACATGGAACATGCTCGTACTGGGCCATCGACTGGCTCCTCTCCGTTGGTTGCCAGAACAACGCTGCCGTCCTGCACTTGCCACGCTGCCACTGCTTGTTGCCTAACTGCGTGCGCTACCTGCAACACCTGACTGCTGGCATGTCGCTCCGCGTGCATTGCAACCGTTCCTGTCCGGGTCGCGCGGGGCGTTTTGTCTGGACCAGGTCTTTCGATGATCTCTCGCGTTTCATCGTCGGGCCGCTGCTGGCGGTCTCTTTCGATGATCTTTCGCGCTGCATCGTCCGACCACGACCGGCGGACTCATTTCGATGAGCTCTCGCGGGTCGATCGTCCTGCCACTATTCGTTGCTGCGTTTCGCTGTCTCCTCGTCGATAAAGGCCGGCGCCGTGCCGGTGTTGATCCACTGTGCGACTGCCGCCATCACCGCGGCCTCGCTGCCGTAAAAGTTATGCGCGCTGTCAGCGCTGCAATCTTGCCGCGTCGATCTCACACGGGGCAAATTCGCGTTGTCCACGGTCACGAACGTGTGCCACCGTGCGTGCTCCTCGATGCTGGCGTAGGGGAGGCAATTGTCGCGCCGGTGCTGCACCACCAGCACGGGAATCTTGATCTGGGCAAAGCCATCGGTCCTGAACGCTCCTTCCGCCACCGACATCAGAATCACGCCGGCCAATCTTTCCTGTAACGCGGCACCCGCATGTGCCGCCGACCACGAACCGTTGCTAAATCCCAGGAGCCACACTTTCGCGCCCGGGAAGCGCTGCTGCACCACCGTCACCGCCGCGGCGACATCCGCCACGTGCTCCTTGCTGTCCCGCCATTCCTGATCCATCCCTGCGCGATCCGACGGCTGCGTCAGGACCGCCGCCGCGCCGACCTTGTCCGCCAGCGCCTGTCTCGCCATCACCGGCAACGAGCCGCTGAGCTTCCACTTGCCTGCGTCCGGTCCGTCCGTCGTCTTGCCGATCCAGACCTGGCCGCTGCCGCCCTCCAGCACGATGACGGCGTTCTTCGCGCTGCTGTTCTCGGTAACCAATCTCCCCGGCGTCAGCACCAGCACTTCCGTCGCTCCGGGCCGGGATTCGATCCGCAGCACCGTTTCTTCTGCCGCCGCTGCCTGCGCCCACACGAGCGCAATGACGAATGCGACTGCCACCCAAGCGATCAGCCATCTACGCAGCCTTGTGCTCCTCTAGCGGGCATCGGCGCTTTGGCGCGTGCCGCGCGCGGACCATGCATTGATTGCTTCGCGATGCGACGCGTCGTGTTCGGCCATCAGGGTCGGGATGTCGCCCAGCGCGACCGGACCGACGCCTTGCTGAATGCCGCGCCGCGTCCATTCCTGCGGCGTGACGCGGCCGAGCACGTCGATGTTGTCCTGGCGGGCGCGCGCAAACGCCCTCAAGCCTTCGTGCAGCGACTTTTCGCGGTAGTTGCGGCGCTGTGCCACTGCCGTGCCGTCGAAGTCGGGGAGCTCGGCGCCTTCCTCGGCCAGCAGCCGCTGGATGCGAACGCCGAAGCCTTCGCGCTCCAGGTCGGCGAGGTGCCAGACCTGTTCGACGGGCGAGGGCAGGTTGCCGACGCGGATGGTCGCTTCGTAGTCGGCCAACGCGCCGAACCGCTTGGCGAGAAACGTCGTCATGGACGCGAGCTGGTCGAGTATCTGATGCTGCCCCTGCGGCGGCAGCAGCATGTAGTTCATCGGCTCGTGCGCCGTCGGCGCCGTCTGGCGCTTGGTCGGGCCGATCATTGGCATGACTCGCACGTGGGGTCGTCGATGGCGCAGAACTTTGCGGCGTCCGGCTCCTGCGCGGTGTGCGCGCTCTGCACACCGCTGGTAGGGATCGCGTTCTTGCCTGACATCGCGCGTCCCGCGCCCGCCGCGCTGGCCGCGCCCGACGACGACACCGCGTTCAGCTCGCCACCCTGGCCGGTCGACTTCTCCGCGCTCGTTGCTGCCAGCGTGCGCAGGTAATACGTGGTCTTCAATCCGCGCACCCAGGCGAGCTTGTAGGTCTCGTCGAGCTTCTTGCCCGATGCACCGGCCATGTAGATGTTGAGCGACTGCGCCTGGTCGATCCACTTTTGGCGCCGCGCTCCCGCTTCGACCAGCCACGTCGCATCGACCTCGAACGCGGTCGCGTACAGGCGGCGGAGCTGCTCCGGCACGCGGTCGATCTTGGCCAGCGAGCCGTCGAAATACTTGAGGTCGGAGACCATCACGTCGTCCCACAGGTCGAGGCGCTTCAATTCCGCGACCAGGTGCTCGTTGACCACCGTGAACTCGCCCGAGAGGTTCGACTTCACGTAGATGTTCTGATACTCGGGCTCGATCGACGCGGCGACGCCGATGATGTTGGAGATGGTCGCCGTCGGCGCGATGGCCACGCAATTGGAGTTGCGCATGCCGTGCTCCTTGACGCGCGCGCGCAAGCCGCCCCAGTCCATCGCCACCGACTCGTCGACCTCGACGTAGCCGCCGCGCTCGTCGCGCAGCATCTTGAGCGAATCCTGCGGCATGATGCCGCGATCCCAGAGGCTCCCCTTGTACGACGCATAACGTCCGCGCTCCTCGGCCAGCTCGGTCGACGCCCAGTACGCGTAGTAGCACACCGCTTCCATCGAGCGGTCGGCGAAGTCCATCGCGTCGTCCGACGCGTACGGATGCTGCAACAGGTGCAGGCAATCCTGGAATCCCATTATCCCCAGGCCCACCGGACGATGCTTCAGGTTGGAGTTGCGCGCCTTGGCCACCGCGTAATAGTTGATGTCGATCACGTTGTCGAGCATGCGCATGGCGGTCTTGATGGTCGCCTTGAGCTTGTCGTGGTCGAGCTCCCACGCAGTTTCCTTGCTGGCCTTATCTCCCTTGCCGATCTTCTTCATGTGCGCGAGCAGGTTGACCGAGCCCAGGTTGCAGACGGCGATCTCGGTGTCGCTGGTATTGAGCGTGATCTCGGTGCAGAGGTTCGAGCTGTGAACGGTGCCCACGTGCGACTGCGGCGAGCGCACGTTGCATGCATCCTTGAACGTGATCCACGGATGCCCGGTCTCGAACAGCATCGACAGCATCTTGCGCCAGAGCTGCACGGCGGGAATCTTCTTCGACAGCTTCAGCTCGCCGCGCGCGGCCTTGTCCTCGTAGCGCGTATACGCTTCCTCGAACTTGCGGCCCCACTTGTCGTGCAGGTCGGGCACGTCGGCGGGCGAGAAGAGCGTCCAGTCGCCGCCTTCCATGACGCGCTTCATGAACAGGTCCGGGATCCAGTTGGCGGTGTTCATGTCGTGCGTGCGGCGGCGATCGTCGCCGGTGTTCTTGCGCAGCTCGAGGAATTCCTCGATGTCGAGATGCCACGTCTCCAGATACGAGCAGACGGCGCCTTTGCGTTTCCCGCCCTGGTTCACCGCCACCGCGGTGTCGTTGACGACTTTGAGGAACGGCACCACGCCCTGGCTCTTGCCGTTGGTGCCCTTGATGTGGCTGCCGAGCGCGCGCACGTTGGTCCAGTCGTTGCCGAGGCC
>OCZU010001965.1_pt1 | contig 13253 bp, 11 predicted proteins | sample 1539001 | NCBI WGS metagenome assembly OCZU01 (sample SAMEA3539306, study PRJEB22396) | soil metagenome | biome: tundra; feature: field; material: soil | place: USA | collected 2010-05 | depth 0.15 m
GCGTGGATGTCGTGACGATTCAGAAGGCTATGGGTCATAGCGCCCTGGCTACTACCAGCCGGTACCTCCACGCCCGACCGGCCTCTGAGCAGGCTAAAGCGTTTACTGCCGCATTCACGGTCAATACGTAGGAGGTCGCGAGAGCAAAGGGGTCAAACCCGCATTCGGCACCACGTCCACATTCGGGCGAGAAACCCGTCCTCGCCCAGGCCAGAAACCGCTTGGGTTAGCCGCCAAAGTCGCGGGTTCGTAGCGGGGGAACGATCCGCTCCCATTAGCGACCTAGCGGTGCCGCTGGAACGACTCGTGCCTGGCTGGCCTGGATCGTAGTATCAGTGCGACTTGGGGCTCCAGCGAGCGCCCAGAGGCGGTGCGCACGGGACCGCTGCCAGTCACAGGCCACGGCCCGACTTCTCCTACTAGTCTGTTCTGTTGCAATAGCATGAGACGACGAACTTGGGGTGCCCGCTTGGCCGACGAACCACGGGTCACCCTTCCGACTCCAGACCGCCGACTCCACCACACCGGGAGCAGATCACCGCCTCCAAGATTCCCGGGGCGGTTCAAGCTGCATCCGGATCCTTCCAGAGTCGTGAGTTCTCGCAGACCCACAGCCTGAGAAGAGGCCCGGATGCCCCCTCAACCGTTCACAACGTCTACAGGCACGTCAACTAGTCTCCAAAGTGCCACAGGTGCCGCAGCCACTGATCCTCGGTCGAGCGCAGCTGGCAGTCTCGCACCATAGAAGAGCCCTCGTCGTTGGTGCAAGGGTGGCGAGTAATCTAATCGCGATTACTAGAGAGCTCCTGATCGGATCCCAAACTTCTCCGCTATCGACCGGATTGTCGCCCATTCTGTCTCGTTCTCCACGATGCTCGAGAACCATGCGCACATCGCCCGTTCCCGCACCCTCCGTCGGATGCCGCTTGCTCGTTCCATCCTCAACGGATCAGGTTTCCACCAGTCAGGGTCCGTGTAACGAGGATGGTCGTAGGGACTGGCGTACTGGGGATGGTCGTAGGAACTGGTTTGCAGGCTTCCTCTTCCCAGTCGAGTGCTTTCCGAAAAGCTATCCAACTACCAAGAATAACGCCAGCACCACGAATAGCAGTAGGTACGGCAACCGGCGCAGTTACCTCCGCCGCAGCCAAGCCGACCGCAAGGATGAGGAGGGATTGACCAAGTTTCATTCCTTCCTCCGCGAGGATCACGGCCGCTTTCGCTAAAACGCATTGGGACGGGCCTTCCATGCACTTCCCTGTAAGATCATTGTGGTTTTCGGGATTGTCCTCGGTGTAGGCGTAAGGTTCGCCGGTCACCTGGAGCGCTGGGTCGATGCTCATGAACTGTGCTGTGTTTGGGTCGTATCTCCGTGCGCCGAGCCAGATGAGCCCTGTTTCGGGGTCGGTGATTTGGCCGTCGTATCCGAGGGGTATGGCGTCGCCTGCGGCTTCGATGGTGTTGCCGAAGGGTCCGTAGGTTTTCCAGCCTACGACTGCGCCTTCTTGCCAATATGTCGCCAGTAGGGTCGACCCTTGCTGGTCGTGATGTAGATATATTCCGTTCAGTCCGAAGGACTCCTCGACTGGGAGGTTTTCCGGACCGTATATGTAGGCGGCCTCTTCTTCTCCTCCTCCCGTCTCGTCTTCGAGAACTATGGGTAGGGGTTCGGCGGTATCCCATGCAGCCTTATTTTTGGTGCCGTTGACGGTTATTTCCTGCGTAAGACCGTTGCCGTCGAATGTGGCGGACTCATGTAGTTCTGTTTGTTTCGGGCCTTTTTCGCGTTCGGTGCTCGTGAGGTGGCCTGCCTGGTCGTATCCGTAGGTTGTTGCGGGTTCGCCGCTTTTTGGTTCGAGTTTGGTGCGTTGACCGTCTTCGTTGTATGTGTATTTGGCGGTGGGGCCTTCTTTGAGCTGGTCGGCGGTGTTGTAGGTGTAGCCGGCTTCGCCTTCGATCTTTGTCGGGTTGTCCGCTTTGTCATATGTGTAAGCGTGTTTGTTGTGTTCTATGAGCCGGTTGTTTTCGTCGAGTACACTCGTGATCGTCAGGGGTTCGAGCCCTTCCGCGCCCTCGGTAGTTTTGGTGACTTGGCCGTCCCCATCGCGTTCGTATCCAAGGATCGCGTAAGCTTCCGCGCCCTTTAACATCTTGATTTCTGCCATCTGATCGGCTTCGTTGTAGGCGTATTCGTCCTTGTTTTTGGATTCGGTTGGGAAGGTTGTGGATGTTAGCTTGCTGTCGGCGTTGTATTTGAAGGTGAAGACCTGCCCTCTCCAGTCGGTGACTTTCGACAGTCGGTTGTCTTTGTCGTATTCGCGGGTGACGTGTTCGCCGTTGGGGTAGGTGATCTTAACCGGTAGGTTGGCTAGGTTGTATTCGTACTTGGCTGTCTTGCCCGCGCCGTTCTTGTATTCGGTGAGTCGATCAAGTTTGTCCCAGGTGTTTTCGGTGGTGCCGGTTTCGTCTTTCATCTTTGTGACCTTGCTGTCTTTGTTGTATTCGTAGGTCATTTCCGACGGTTTGACTGTGGAGTATTTGATTTTCTCGAGACGGTTGGTTTCGTCGTACGCGTATTCGGTGACGTGTGTTTCGGGGTCTTCGAGCTTTTCGAGGTTACCGGCCAGTTCGTAGGTCTTCTTCCAGATCTTTCCTAGCGGGCTCTTTTCTTCTATGACCCGCTCAAGAGCGTTACGTTTGTATTCCCAGGTGTGCGCGTTGCCGTCTGTGTAGCTGGTCTTCTGCCCTTCGGCGTCGTATCCGGTTTCAGTGGCGTCGCCATTTGGCTTAGTTACCTTGATGGGTAGGTTTTCTTCGTTGTAATCGCGTTTTGTGGTGTGTGCGTTCCCATCCTTTTCCGATTCGACGTTCCCGTTCCCGTCATATTTGTATTCCGTAACGTGACCTAGCGGGTCGGTGATCTTCTTTGCGCGACCCTGTTCGTCGCGTTCGGTTTTCGTCGTAAAGCCGCGTGGACTCGTTTCTTCGGTGATTTGAGAATCTTCGTTATATTTCCACCTACGTTCGTCACCTTCGGGGTCTATTTCCTTTTCCTTGTCCCCATCAGTGTCGTACGTGAATTTCGTTACGTGACTCAAGGGGTCCTTTGCTTCGGTGGGTTCTCCATGTTCACCGTATTTGTATTCGGTCTTCTGTTTTTCCGACCCGATCATTCCTTCGATGACTTCCGGTTCGCCGTGTTCGTTAAGAGTGACTTTCGTCGTCTCGCCTTCTGGAGAGGTTTCTTCAGTGACGTTGTGCTTCGAATCGTATTTCCATTTCTTTTCGTCACCATTAGGGTCTGTTTCGCTGATCTTGTTACCTTCAGCGTCGTACGTGTATTTCGTTTCGTGTCCGTTAGGATCGATCAGCTTGGTAAGGTTGAAGGTTTCGCTGTTGTATTCATATTCGGTGGTCGTTTCGATCGCGGTGCCCTTCGCGCGCGTGACCTTTGTAGGCTCCTCAGCAGCATTGAAATGCTCAACAGTTTCAGAGCCGTTGGGTTCCGTCAGCGTGGTTTCAGTGCCGGCTGGGGTCCCGTAAGACCATTTACGCGTATGACCACCGATCGTCTGTTCGATCACGCGATGAGACCCATCATATTTTGTGATGGCCGAATGGCCGCGACCATCCTTGATTTTTGTCAACAAGTGCGGTGATTCGTATTCGAATTCCCATCGCACTTTGCCTTCGATCGTCACGCTCGCAAGGCTTTTCGACGAGTACGTGTAACTCACGGTATGCCCCATTGGGTCTTTGACGCTTTCTACCAGCCCTTCCCCGTTGTATTTGAACGTCAAAGACCTGCCAGCCCCATCTGTCACTTTTTCGAGTTGATGACTCCCGTTATACGTCAGCGTGTTCGAGTTCCCATTACGTTCGGTTTCCTTGGTGAGATACCCTTCGCTATTGAATTCCAGCTGGCTCTGGTTGGGAAGCGTATACACATAGCTCGTGCCTTCTTTGACAAGCCGTGCCTGAACCCAGCCACCCTGCGTAAATTCAGAACCTGATTCATAGAACACTACGGCACTGCCACTGTCCTGATACACCGTGGCTTCTCCACCGCTCACTTCAAGATGAGCCCCATATGGACCAGTCCAACCAAAACCCCACACGCCAGAAGACGAAGCGGCCGCCGCCGACAACCCATCATACGCCCGCGTCACCCGCAAACCAGGACCACGACCACCGATCGCAATATCCGTCTGCATCTCAGTCTCATCACCAGTGGCGCAATTGACCACTTTGCCGCATTGTTCATAACCGGATCCTTTTAGTTCCGACGAGGTCGGATCTACCGGCACTCCGCCGCCTTCACATGCAACCGCCGAGATCGCCAGAGCAAGCTGAGCGAACAAAAGCATGACCACAACATGCCCGAAGCAACGCCTGAACGCACGACCTCGGCTCGAGCTCGGGAAGAACCTCCTAACGGCACGCACGCCCGATCGCGAGAAGGAGCCACAACCGATCGCTAGGGCCTTACGGCGCGAGCCGGGAGCGGTGTGCCTAGGTAAATCGTGTTCCTCTTGCCACCCTTGCATGACGCTCCTCCTGGGGGATCATTCCGCCTTCATCGATTTCGCGGACGATGACCACGGACGAGTCCTATTTGGAGTCAATCTCGCCACTGGATGATCTAAGCCGCAATGCTCCCGCGGAGCCTACTCCATTGCCCTACATACGCAAGGTAATGGTTATCCTCAGTGTAGATATGTTTCTGACTATCGAACCTATATATTGGCTCGGCTATCCGAGGGGAGCCGGTGAATAGTTTGTTTCCGACTTCTTGACTCCGCCGTTGGGGAGTGCGACGCTTCACCATACGCATGAGGGACGATAAGCCACCGATCGAAACAGCCGGCGGCTCATGAGCTAGCGATGGGCATATCACCAGCAGTGCGACGACTTGGTCGGGTCCTGTCTGACCATAGGAAATCGTAGGAGGAGACAAGGGTGGCGAAAAAACAGAAGCGATCCATGCCAAAGAGCTGGGCGGACTCTAAGACAGCTCACGCAGCAACGCACCGCTCACGACCGCCAAATAGGACGCTGTTGCTGGGCATCGGGCTCATCAGCACCTTGATCGTCATAGCTATCGTCGGGGCCGTCCTTCTGATCGGCCCGAAGAATAGTCTTGCTGGAGAAGAAACGCGGATCGACGACGAAGTCAGCACGCTCCTTGAAGGAATACCGCAACAAGGACGGACACTAGGGTCCCCAGCTGCTCCGGTAACACTACAAGTCTTCGCCGATCTCAAAGACGTCGACAGTAAGCGCTGGGTCCTCACCCTACTACCCGCGATCATCCACGAGTTCGTGCGCACAAACATCCTGAAGATCGAATACATCTCCTTCAAGACAAACACACTTGACCCCAAGACCTTCATCGAGCAACAAACAGCGGCCGTCGCCGCCGGCGCACAAAACAATCTATGGAACTACATCGAGATCTTCTACCACGAGCAGGGGCAGGAGTACACCGCCTACGTCACCGAAAACTATCTTGACAACATAGCCAACCAAATCCCAGAACTAGACATCAAACAGTGGCATCGAGACCGCGACAGTGGAAGACGAGCCGAACAAGTGGTCACCGACGACCACACAGCCAGAGCCGAGGGAATCCACGTCACACCCGCATACCGGCTCGGACGCACCGGCGACCAACTACAAGACTTCAACGGAAGCGAAGCCATCACCTTCCCCCACCAACACCACCCCACCACTTTCGCGAGTGCCAAAGACCTCGCCTCCGCCATCAGCCAAATCCACTGACAAAGCGCCAGCCCGAGTTTGGGCCTACGCGAATTGTGTTGAACGTTGTAGCGCACTGCCGATCTCGCCGAATGGATGCCGGGATGCCAAGGATCTGGGCGGCGGAGGACCATTGGATGCGTCAGCGACGTGGTGGCGCCCGCACGAACAGCGACCCAGTTTCGTTTGCGCTCGACAAACACCAGCCGCCGTTCTCGATGATGGGCGAGTAGACCCCTTAACCCGTCCGCTTAGCTGCTTCTGACCGGCCGATGCCCCGACAGCCAAATGGGCAATGGCCGCTGAGTCCACACTGAAGTCGTATCCCCTGTTGCGGCCCCTGATCTCAAGAGTTGGACCAGGATGTCCTCATCCAGTGGCCAGCATAGACGTCACGAGCCGGTAAAGCCGTGATTTGGTTAACCGTCTGCCGGCGCGTTCTGGACGGCGGCGCGCTCGTCCCTGATCCGCTTCTCGGCCCACTCTTCGGCCATCTCCCCGAGGCTCACTTCTCGGCACGGCTCGCCCGCCGCCATGATCCAGCAGGTGTCCTCGACCGGCTCCAGCACCTCGACCGGCAAGCTGACGATGTGCTTACCGAACAGTCCAAACGACACAGCGACGCGGCCGTCGCGTATCGTCGTCTGTACGATCATGTGCGCCGGCGGCGAGAACAGCTTGGCCTCGCGCTCGTCGGGCGAGCGCGGGAACAGCGACGCCGGCCGGCCGTCCTCGTCAACAGGGGGTTCGTCCCACAGCCACCCGATCAGCTGCCGGGCAGACGGCGTGTCGAGCCAGTCGTCCGGTTGGCTGAGCGACATCACGCCGAGTGTCATCTTGGCGGCGGCGCGCAGCCACATCCCGCCGTCGATGCGGACCCGAACGTTCACCTGTTCGACGGGCACGTCACGACGGGTCGAGGGGCCGGCGACCGATCGCCTTTCGGCAGCGAGTCGATTATCCAAGCGCTCGGTGAGGCGTGCCACCTCCTGCTCGTTCGGGGCGACGATCGTGGCCTCGGTATCGCCGACGTCGAGTGCTGATCGGAGTTTGGGCTTGAAGTCCGGCCCGAGGCCGACCGTCGCGCCGGGCACACCTTGTACGCCGGCCTCGACCACCGGTCGGCGACCCTCGAGGCCGAGCAGGTACATCGTTTGTGTGATGAACCACTCGCTCTGCAGGGGGTAGTCGATCTCTCCGCCTGCGCGCTGATTGCAAGTTCGCGCGACCCGGCGCGTGGTCAGCGTCCCACCGAGGGCGTCAGCGACGATGTGCTCCCGCGGATCGTCTGCGGCTCGGTGCGGCGCGCCGCAGTAAAAGCAGCGGCCGGACCCAACAGTAGAAGGCATGACAAACTGTTGTAGCTGGCGCGCGGCGTGGAGGCGGTTAGGCGCTCCGAATCAGCCCGCCGGGCCGATCCTCGGATGCCGTGAGTGCGGCGACTGCCGACGGCCAAAGCAGGTCGTCGCGTCCCCAGCATGGGTCGCAGATCGCCACGTGGTAGGACTCCGCGAGCAGCCTCCACGTCTCGGGGTGGCAGCCCTCCCACATGTCGTCAGGCTCGGCGAAGTAGCCGCGCCCGGCGAGGCGGGTGTTCGCGCGCCCACTGTCTTGCGAGATCGGCAGTTCGTAGATCTGCTGCGTGCTGGGGAACTCAGTGATGACGATCAGCTCGCTCTCAAGAGAGATAGCTGCAAGCCGGTCAGCCTAGCTCCCCGGCGATGATGACGAGCCGCTCGATCTCGTGGCCACGCAGGAGCGGATGACAGTCAGAGACGATCTACCAAACCCCAGCGAGGATGCCCGCCGGATGCCAATGCCCTTGACGTGGGATTCCGTACGGCCTATGTTCGCGCTGCCGCACGATTCGGACTCGGTTTGGGTCGGGACCGAGCGGCGTCGCCGACCGAATCCAGTTGGCCCCGGCGCGGGGTTGCAGACCCGCCCGGGACCGTGACACAGGAGGTATAGCTCCCATGCACCGCCACCGTACTCCAGACTACCCCGATGAGCTAGCCCGGCTTGCCGGCGCGATCCTAGTACTGCTTGTCGATCCAGACGATCATCGGCCGTGGTCTGAAACCGAGATCGCGCGAGAGATCAGCACGCCGGGGAGCGTCCCGGAATGTTTGGAGCGTCTGCGAGACGACGGTCTGGTCCATCTGTGCTGCGGACTGGTGAGCGCCACGCATGCCGCGGTGCGCTGCGATGAGATCGACCAGGGCCGCAGTCCGTGCGACGCACAACGCAGCCTCGAAGACGCCATTTTGGCGCTCCTGCTCGACCGTACTCAGGGCCATCATTCGTTCTCGCGCCAGGATGTAGTCGCCATGTTGGGCGAGGATCGCAGGGTGGCGATCATCGATGCGCTGGACAGCATGCGTGGGGCAGGCGTGATTGACCGCTCGGGTGAGTTGGTCAAACCGTCGCGCGCAGCACTGAGCTACAGCCGGATCGACATGGCCTGACGCCCGTTACCGCAGTGGGGCGTTGGAGACCTCTTGCTGGCAACGGTCGTCCGCTTCTGAGGGGACCGTGCCTGGGATGGATTCTCGGCGTTGAAACCGACTAGGGAAAGGAAACCCGCGATGAATTCGATGTTGTATACACCCCCACGGATTGTGGCTTACTTGCGTGACGCGTTGCACAGCGTGATCAAGCAGGTGGCGGAAAGGATCGTGAGCGCGGCTGATTGGTCGCGCGAAGAGCAGTGCCCGGCTTGGTACGTGGAGCATTTGGAACGGGTGGAGCGGATCTTTGCGCTGCTTGAGGTTCTTGGTTGGAGCGAGAGGGATCGTTGCGGTGCGATCCGGATAGATCTCAACGAGCACCGTTGGGCGCTACTGAAAGCACTCGAAGTTCTTGCTCTCCAAGCGCAGGACGACCTAGATGAGCTCGATCTCGGGATCGATTCCCCCCGATCCGCAAGGTTGAGCAAAGGTCGTGATCGGCTGCGGCGGGCGTTTGAGTTGCAGGCGTTTGGTTCTGAGGCAATCGTTCAGGTCGCTCTTCTGGACGCAGAAGATCACCTCACGCACCTGCCCTCGGATCCGCTATGACCAGGAGAGCCACTATGACTCCGGACGCGCCCAACTGCGGGTCCAAACCGCAGTTGGTGATCCTCGGTCGGGCAGTGCGAGAGCTTCGCGAACGGCACGGCGTGAGCGCAGACCTGCTTGCAGCCAGGACCAGTAACACGCTTCAGCGTATCCATGAGCTTGAAACCGGCCGGATCGACCCAGATTACGAAGAGCTCGTCGTGTTGGCTGAGAAGGGACTCGGTATCCGGCTCTCGGCGCTCGTGGCCCATGCGGCTCGATGCGAAAGTCAGCCAAGAAGCCGGTAATCGTCCGCAGCACGCGAACTTTTTCGCGGTCCATGTGTCCCGCATCGCGCTCTTGGTCGGAGAAGAGAGCAAGGACATACGCGGTCTGGGCCGGTTGGACCAAAGTCTTGTTGTAAGTGCCGGCTGCGGGCCGCGAGGTCAGGAGATGACCCGTGGCTCTCAAGGATGAGATACCGGCTCTATCTGGGGATCTACTCGATCTTGTGGCTCGTCGTATGCATGCGATCGGTGAGCCGACACGGATGCGGATCGTGACGATGTTGCAGGGCCGGCAGGCCACGGTCCAGGAGTTGACCGATCGCTTGTCAGTCGAGACGGGGCCGTTGACGCAGCAGAACGTCTCGAAACATCTCGGGATCCTTCACCAGGCAGGGGTCCTCGCGCGTAAGCGCGAGGGGCGCTGTGTTCGCTACACCCTTTCCGACTTCACCGCCTGCCAACTGCTGGAGCACGCGGTAGCGAGCACCGCTGGATATTTCGACGAGCTTGCAGACATAGCCAAACCGCGTCGTTAAGTGCTGTGTGAATGGCGTTTCACGCCTTCCGGGGATCGTCGCTGAGGTAGCCTGCCGGAACGCCCGATTCACAATCATACGCTTGTACGTTTGTGTGATTGTGGATCTTTGGTTTCGCGCTCCGTAAAAACCAGGGGGTGATGAATTCTCTAACCAAAAATCCAAGTTGGTCTCATTCCTCGCAGGCTTACCGTCGGTTGTTCTCGACGGTTGTTGTTGCTGTTTTGTTGTTGGCTGTTGTCCCGTCTGTTGCGCTGGCTGCTGGTAATGATGTTGGTGCGAATGTTGGCGGGTTGTTGAAGCATTATGCGGGTGAGGTGTATGGCGGGATAGTCGCGGCTTTTAGCCTCGTTTTCTTGTGGAATCGTCGTTATACCGAGCTTGCTGTGTTTTTGTTTGCGGCGATCGTGGTGGCGTGGATGGTGTTCGCGCCGGATCAGATCGGTAAGGCCGCTGAAGTTATCGGCAAGCAGGTCTTTGGTTAGGAGCGGCTGGTGAGTGATTCTCCTTCACCTGTCCGCTCTTATCAGCGGATCTTTAAGCCGGATCGCCGGATCTATCAGATCGACGGGCGCCGTTTGCCGGTCCCTGGTGGCGTGCCGCTTGCTTGGCTTGGCTGGGCGGCGGGCACGCTGCTGGTGGTCCTGGTGCTCAGTACCCGCTCGCTGCTGTTCACGGCCATAGCAGCCGGGATCGGTGGCTTGTTGGGTGCTGAGCGCGGGTGGCGCGGCGCACTGATCGCCAGCACCTGCCTAGCCGCAACAGTGCAACTATCGGGCATCCTGTTGGGTTGGGTCGATTGGCCGCTGCGCTTGCTTGTGCTGCCAGGGTTTGTGGCGACGGCGGCTGGCCAGTTGGCACCGGATGGTCGCTCAGGACATCGTTACCTGTTTTCGCGGATCATGGTGCGGTTGCGTGCGGGTCGTCGCTCCCTCGGTCGGCCTGTGACTGTGGATGGTGAGCAGTGGACGTGGTCTCCACGGGTGTGGTTCGGCCATGACGAGCTTCATCCGGTCCTCCATCACGGTCGGGTGCATGGTCCGGCGCGGGTCGTGTTCGCACGTCGTGTCGTGTTGACCCCGGCGCGTGGGCGTTTGGTCGCTCGTCCCGCTGCCGGCAGACGTGTGCGGGAGGGTGAGATGGTCGCTTTGTGTGTCGATCTGGATGAGGGCCAGGTCGTGGAGGTCAGACCATGAACCGGTTTCCCCTCTCCTACGCCCACAGCAATCTCTTGTTCAGCCAGAACGGCGGGTGTGTGGCGTTGTACCGGTTGGGGATGGTGTCCTACCCGTTTCGGGCGGTATCGGGCAAGTGGGACTTGCAACGCCGGTTGGAGCGGTTGGCTCACACCGTAGCCGCTGATTTCAGTTTGTGGCGTGTCAACCGGGCCTACCCGACCAGGAGTTATGTGCGTGACACGCTCGGTCTGCTCGACCCCCGCCATCAGGACAAGGAGGCGTGGGAGGCGTTTCTTGCTGGGCATGCGGAGCGGCTTGCGGGGATGCGCTCACACGTCCCAGAGACATATCTCGCGGTCTCTCTCAATGAACGGGCACCGGCGGGGTTCGGGTCGGGGCTGATCCGTCTCAGCGATCGTTTGCGTGCTCACGTCGAGGGTCTGGTGGGCGCTCGCAAACACGCCTCGATCCCAGCCAGCCGGATCGAGGAGTTCAGAGCGTCCGAGCGGCGACTCTTCGAGCGCTTGTCGAGCGTCGTCGTGTCCGAGCGCGCGAGAACGGTCGATATCCAGTGGTTGCTCGCACGGGTCGCTGCTCGTGGTGTCGCGGAAGCCAGGGTCGACCGTTACTGGAAGCCCCAAGCACTCGTGGTACACGCCCCCGGCGGAGAGGCGGCGTTTGAGCCGCTGAGCGAGGTGTTGTGGCGCAACGCGAACGCTGCGATCACCGAGCACGAGCGGGCACTACGCGTCGACGGGGAGCGCGCCCGGTCTTTCCAGGCGATGTTGGCGGTGGGTGCGCTCGCCGACGCCCCGGAGTTCCCCGGTGCCGGTTCCGAGCTGTTGTTCGCACCCCTGGAGAGCGTCGATTTCCCGGTCGACGCGGTCCTGCACGCGAGTTGGCTTGGTAATCGTGACGCGCTCGCACAGGTACGCAAGCGGATCGCTGACGTCGAGCATGCGTACGCCGAGCAGGTGCAGGGCGCCGCGTTCGGTCCTGGCCTGCAAGCCGAGGAGGACAGGACCCTCGCCCGCGAGTATGAGGCGCAATTGCAGGCGGGTTCGCGTCCGCCGATGTTGACGGGTTGGATCGGCCTCGCACTCGGCGCACCAACAACGGAGGAGCTTGAGCGTCGCGTGAGTGTTCTGCGCGAGCACTACGGCGACATTCAGCTTCACCGTCCCGCGGGCCTGCAACACCAATTGTTCTTCGATCACGTTCTGCGCACCGATGGCGGGGTCACGCTCGACTATTCACAGCAGATCACAGTCGAGCAGTTCGGTGCACTGGTACCCACAGCGACACGAACCGTCGGCTCACCACACGGTCCATATCTGGGATTTGCGCCGACAGGCTTGCCGCGTCCGGTTCGCTATGACCCGACGCAAGCCTCGCGCGAGTCACGCGCATCGGCGGTATTGCTGGTGGGGACTTTGGGGTCGGGCAAGACCGTCGCTGCGCAAACGATCGCGTATGCCGCCGAGCGTCGCGGGAGCTTGATCGTTGATTTCGATCCGAAGCCCGACCACGGGTGGGAGAACCTGCGTGAGCTACAGGGGCGTCTTGAAGTGCTCGAGCTCTCTGGTGAGCCTTCTCAGCAGGGGAAGCTCGACCCGTTGGCGATTGGACCGGCTGATCTTCGGGAGGAGATTGCGTCGTCATATTTGTTGGAGTTGTTGCGCGATCCGCCGGCGGCGTGGGAGAACGCGATTAGCCGCGGTGTAAGGGACGCGGTACGCGAGGGCTCCCGTGGCCTCATGAGCGTCGTAGCCCACCTGAAGGACAGCGGGCAGGAGTCGGCTCGCGATGCAGGTGAAGCGCTTGAGGTTATAAGCGACTTCGGTCTTGCACGCCTGGGGTTCGGAACCGGCAAGGACACGACGGTGCAGACGCGGGGGTCGGTGGTGACGATCCGGATGCCCGGCCTCTCGCTCCCCGACCCCGCAGCAGCAAGGGACACGTACACCCGCACAGAGCGCGTGAGTGTCGCAACGCTCACGTTGGTCGCAGCGTATGTGTTGCGGCTCGTATCTCAAGACCGCACGCGCCACAAGGTCGTCCTCTTGGATGAGGCATGGTTCCTACTGGCCTCCCCACGAGGGCGGGTGATCGTTGACCGCCTCACCAGGTTGGGGCGCGCGTTTAACACAACGCTTCTGTTGGGTACGCAGCGCACCGCCGACCTCGACGGTCTCTCAGAGCTGATCGGTGCCTATTTCATCTTTGGCCAGGACTCCGACGCGGAGGCCGCCAGGGCACTGTCGCTGATCGGCCTCAATCCCGGCGACGAGGGCCTGGTCAGTCTCATCTGCGGGTTCCGCCAGGGCCGTTGTTTGATGCGCGACCTGGATGGGCGTGTGGGTGAGGTTCAGATCGACCCGGTCTATGAGCATCTGCTCCAAGCGTTCGACACGACACCCGCCCAAGCGACAACGGAGAGCGGCAAATGAGACC
>OCZU010001966.1_pt1 | contig 13249 bp, 9 predicted proteins | sample 1539001 | NCBI WGS metagenome assembly OCZU01 (sample SAMEA3539306, study PRJEB22396) | soil metagenome | biome: tundra; feature: field; material: soil | place: USA | collected 2010-05 | depth 0.15 m
ATGATACGGCGACCACCGAGATCTACACTCTTTCCCTACACGACGCTCTTCCGATCTCAGTGTTCAAAGGCGCCATCGGACGTTGGCGGAACTACCAGAAGTATTTGGAACCATGGTCGGAAAAGCTCGAGCCATTTGCCAAGGCCTTCGGCTACGGGTAGGAAAGAAAGTAAAAGCCCGCGGCAAAAAACGGCCACCAAGTCGAGGGCCCACCCTCATGAATCGAACCAACTTCCTATCGGCGACGACGGGCGGCAAACACACCGGCCAGCCCGAGACCCAACATGGCCATCGCCGAGGGCTCGGGGACCGTAATCAGTTGGAAGCCGTTGATGTCCGCTTCGCCCGGAAGGTTGGGATTACCTACGCCATCAAGCGGATTCGCCGAAGCGAGGACGGTGATGTCGCCGCTGCCATTGGGAGTCACGGCCTGGAAATAGACATAATTGACACCCTCGATGAAGCTCTGGCCGGGCCGGGTGCCATTGGCCTGATTTAACGTGGCATTAATTCCGTTGTGCGCGGAGCCGCTGTTGACGGAAAAAAGCGTGCCGCGATTATTGTCATAGTTGGCGCCATAACAGTACAGCAGATAAGTGCCCGTGGGCACATTGTGGAACGTGAAGGTCGCCGTGGACGATGAAATCGCCGCTGAGGTGAGCAACCAGGATGGTGTCCCCAGGGTAGAGCCCGCAGTCGCTCCGTTATCACCGAGGAAATTCGCGCTCAAGGTGATCGGGCTGAGCAGGCCGCCAGAGGTGGCGTTGCCGGCTGGCACCGAGGTCGGGTTCCCGGAACCGTCTATGGTTCCGCCCGTGCCGAAAAGAACATGTCCGCTGGTTGAGGAATTTCCATTGGCGCCATAAGCGGCGTAGGGGTTGCCCGGGTTGCCGCCCGAGGCGGGATAATGATTGTTGCTGCCATAAAAAAGGGTGCTGCCCGGTCCCCCGCCGGCATAGGTGGCGGCACTAAACCCATTCCAAACGTTGTTGCCGGCGTCGGAATAGGCGCCTTGGCCGGAATAGAGCTGGTTGTAGCCAGGAATCGTCCCTTGGGTTGCATCGTGAAAATTGACGACCTGCGCCATCGCGGCGGGTCCAGCAAACGCCACGAGAAAGCCTCCGATTTTGATTATCCGTTTCATATAATACAACTGCAATTATGCCGGGTTATCCTGTTCTGACGTACGCCGCCTGCGATGACGACCGCCCGCCAACTGACCTTACGGCTTGAACGAATTCTGTCAGACAGCTCTCACGAATGGCAATAGCCGTGCATTGCTGTTTTCCGAAAAAAGATTTGGCTTTTGCGAAGGAAAAGCTCCTGATTTCTACGGACTGCCGGGGTTGCCCTTCATTCGCTCGCGCCAGACATTGGGACTGCTTCCGTACGCCCGCGCAAAAAACCGGCACAACTGCGCCGCTGAACCGAAACCACTTTCCATCGCGATGGCTTCCAGCTTCAGATCGCTGTCGCGCAGCAATCGCGCCGCGCAAGCCAGCCGCGCGCGTTGAAGTTCGTCCCGGGCACTGTGTCCCACGCGTCGTTTGAACTCGGATTGAAACACCCGCACTGACATGCCCGCCAGCCGCGCCAGATGGGCCAGCCGTATCGGTTCGTGGAAATGTTCGCGCAGGTAAACCACCGCCACAGTGATGCCGGCAGAATCCGTGACGAACGTCGCGGTGGAACGTCGCGCCACCACTCCCACCGGAGACACCTTGATCACCCGGGATGGAGGCACTGCGCCCTGCATCAGCTCGTCCAGCAAAGCCGCCGCCCGCCCGCCGGCGCCATTGAAATTCATATCCACCGACGAGAGTGGAATGCGCGACATCCCCTGCTCCACCCAATGATTGTCGCAGCCGAGAATCGCCACATCTTCAGGCACACGCAACCCGGCCAGATCACAAGCGGCCAGCAGTTCAAGACTTCGCCGGTCGTCGTCACCCATCACGGCCAGAGGTTTGGGAAGATGTTTCAACTCGTTTGCCAGCCAGCGGTGGCGCTCTTCAGGCTCGACCTGTAATGATCCCCATCCCGGATGCGCCGCTTGAAAATTCAGGCGGTAGGCGCCCCGCCCCGCCGTGGCCAGCTCCGCTTCGAAACTATTCCGCGCTTCGCTGTTGTCTTTGATGTCAAACAGCAGATAAAAAGCGAAGTGGACATAGCCCAGTTCCAGAAGGTGCCGCGCCCCGATCTTTCCCGCCGCCGCGTAATCCACCTCCACCGCCGGGTAAGGAAGAATAAAATTCGTGCTGGTCATTCGCACGATGGGACAGTCGTTGCGCGCCGCCAGCCAGTCGCGAACGCGCTCGCCCGCAGGCGTCGAGCCGGTCACCGTGGCGAGGATGCCCTCACCGGGTTGGTCCACCGGCGGAAGATGGCCATGGAATCGCATGTTGGCATTCAACTGCCATCCCGCTTCGCGCGCATAATCCACGACTCCCTCCAGCAAATTTTCCAGGTAAAAATCGGTCACAAACAAAACGCGGCGCGGCTTGCGGCCGAGGCTTTGTTCAATCGCGGCAGCCCGCGGAGATTTGCTCCCGCTTTTGTTCGGTCTTACCATGCGAGAGTTGGCGGGATGGCTCGCTTGGTTAATCGTCCACCGGCGCGAAGCCGCGGCGCAGGCAGTTTTCCGTGATGACGCGCGGCACCAGAAAGTTTTGCAGATACTCGCGTCCGCCGGCTTTCGTCCCGCCGCCGGACATTTTGAATCCGCCGAAAGGCTGCCGGCCCACGATTGCGCCGGTGATCGTCCGGTTGATGTAAAGGTTGCCGCACGCGATTTCGTTCCTGGCCCGCCCGATGTTTACCGGACTGCGCGAGTAAAGTCCACCCGTCAGCGCAAACGCGCAGTCATTCGCCAGCGCAATGGCCTCGTCAAAATCCTTCGCCTTCGTCACGCTCAACACCGGGCCGAAAATTTCATCACGAAACAAACGGCTCGAGCATGGCACGCCGGTGAAAATTGTCGGCGGCACGTAACAGGCATTCGGATCGTCCGGCACCCGGCCTTGCCACGCGAGCCTTGCTTCTTTTTTGCCCGCTTCGATCACGGCCAGAATCCGCTGCTGCGCCGCGCGATCAATCACCGGGCCGATGACCGTGCCCGGTTCCTCCGCCGGACCGGCGCGCAACGAAGCCGTCGCCGCGATGAGGCGTTCGACGAACTTGTCGTAATTCTCCGCCAGCACGATGAGCCGCGACAACGCGCTGCATTTTTGTCCGAGATAACCGAACGCCGACGCCACGCAACCGGCCACGGCTTCGTCCAAATCCGCGTCGCGGTCCACGATGAGAGAATTTTTTCCGCCCATTTCGCAAACGACCTTCTTCAAATTCGCCTGGCCGGGCGGCGTGCGGCCGGCGGTTTCCCAGATTTTCAAACCCACTTCCATCGAGCCGGTGAACGCGATGAAATCCATCTGCGGATGCGCGACCAGGTGCGCGCCAATCTCCGATCCGCGTCCGGCAACGAAGTTCATCACGCCAGCCGGGAAACCTGCTTCAATCGCCAGCTCCACAAGCTTGGCCGCAATGACCGGCGTCTGCTCGGAGGGTTTGATCAAAAGGGTATTTCCAGCGACCACGGCGGCGGCGGCCATGCCGGTGAGAATCGCCAGCGGAAAATTCCACGGGGCGATGACGATGCCTGTTCCGCGCGGACGCCAATGCTGGACGTTGGACTCGCCAGGAACAATCTGGGTGCGCTGTGGTTTGCCCAGCACGCGCATTTCGGCGGCGTAGAAATTGCAGAAATCAATGGCCTCGGCCGCGTCGGCATCAGCCTCTCCCCAACTCTTGCCGCCTTCCAGGATCATCAGCGCGGAGAGCGAGGCCTTATCGCGGCGCATCAAATCGGCCAGCTTGTTCAACAACTTCGCGCGCTCGTCCGCCGGCGTGCGCGCCCATCCGGGTTGCGCGGCGCGCGCGGCAGCCAGCGCGTCTTCGGCGTCCGCAATCGTCGCCCGGGCGGAATAGCCGATGATTTCCTTTTGGTTCGCCGGGTTGAGCGACGGTGTCCACTCGCGGGTTGCGATGCGTTTATTGTTGATGACGAGCGGATATTTTTTCCCGAGCCGGCCGCGCCATTGGCGCAACGCCGCGCGAATTCTTTCGCGCTCGTCGGCGACCGTGAAATCCACCGGCGGTTCGTTTTGAAATTCAGACAAGCCGGTGGTTTTCGGCGCCGGCGGAACGAGGCGAGGCGCGCTGGCAATGAGTTCAACCGGATTGCGCAACAGCGCATCGCGGCCCGCACCTTTGGCGAATTTGTTCGCGAGGAATCCCTCATTCGAAGTGTTTTCCAGGAGCCGCCGGACGAAATAGGCCATGCCCGGCAGCAATTCGCCGACGGGACAATACTCGCGCACGCGGCAGCCGAGCTGAAGCAGCGCGGACGCAATCGAGCCGGCCATGCCATAGAGCACTTGAAACTCAAGGTGGCGCGGGTCAACCCCGAGCCGCTTCGCCCGCGCGAGCGCGTGCGCGATGCTGCGGACGTTGTGCGACGCGATGGCAATGGAAACAGCGTCCTCGTTTTCAATCAGGTAGAGCGAGAGTTTCTCAAAACTGGCGTCGGTTTCCGGTTTGGTTTCAAACACCGGAACCGGCCAGCCGCGCTGGCGGGCCGCGACCGTCTCATAATCCCAGTACGCGCCTTTGACGAGGCGGATCGCGACGCGTCGATTTTTCGCCCGGGACCAGGCGACCAGGTCCCGCAAGTCCCGTTCGCTGTCTTTGAGATACGCCTGGATCACCACGCCGCAGTGCGGGCCGCCGGCAAATTCCGGTTCGGAAAAAATGTTTTTAAAAAGCTGCAGCGTGAGATTTTTCAACGCGTAACTTTCCATGTCGAAATGAATCAACGCGCCGATTTCCCTGGCGCGGCGCAGCACCGGACGCAGCCGCCCGGAAATTTTTTCAATCGCGGTGTCGGGATCGGCGGCGTGGATTTGTGAATAGAACGCGGAGATTTTCACGGAGATGTTCAGGCGCGGCACTTCGCCGCGCGGCGTGACGTCGCTCGCGCAGGCGCGCGGCCAATTCGCGGTTTCACGTGCCAGCAGGTTCATCAATTCGAGGTAGCGCGCGGCGTATTCGTCGGCTTCCGTTTCGCTGACGACGGCTTCGCCGAGCACGTCCACGGTGAACGCGACGCCGCGGTCATCCAGCTGGCGCAATGTGGCGGCGATTTCCCCGGCGTCATTGCCGAGCATGAACGAGCGGGCCATGCTGGTGACTTGCGATTTGATGCCGCCGCCGAGCAGGCCGCCGGCAAAGCTCGTCGCCCTGAGCGCGGTGCGGAGGGCGGGATTCAAATTGGCCTCGTCGTTATCAAGATACTCGGTCAGGTGGCGCGAGACTTCGGCGGACGAATTGAGCGTGGGCAGCACGTCCACGAAACGGAAAAGCTGCACCTTGAACCGCTCGTCGCGCAGCGCCCAATCCATGAGCGCGCCGTAAAGACCTTTTTTGGTGAAGAGCGACGGCGCTTCGGCGTTTTCCATGCCGTCGAAAATCTTATTTCCGAATTCGCGGACCGAGTCTTCCAGGGACGGCGCGCGGGTATTGTTTCCGAAATCTCTGACGGGCGGTTCAATGGCCGTGGCTGGGTTCATAGTTTCAATGTCTGTCTCAAGTTCAAATTACTACTTCAATTTACGATCCTCCCGCGCGGCCGTCTTGGCAGTTAGGCAAGTGGGAACTGGCGGTTTGGTAAAAACGGTCAAGAATGAATGGCGCCGGTAGAGAATTTCCGGTCAAGAGCCGACGTGAGGAGGCTTTAATCTTCATTCCACACGAACACAGGCTCCGGGCAAAAGTCAGAGCCTCCTCACGTCGGCTCCTACAGAGTTGAATTTATTCCGACCGCATCCGCCGGTAGCGCGCGGGCGAGATTCCCACGGTCTGTTTGAACTGCCGCGTGAAGCTGCTTTGCTCGGAGTAACCGCAGTCGAGCGCGATTTTTGAAATCGAATCGCCCGTTTCCCGCAGGCGGCGCACGGCGGCGTCCATGCGGACTTTCAGGATGAATTGCCCGGCGGTGATGGCGAAGATTTTTCGGACGCGCTGCTCGAATTGATAATCAGAAAGTTTCGCCATGCCGGCGAGCTCCCGAATTTTCAGCGGTCGATCATAATGCGCGTGGATGTGCTGGATGACGGCGGCGAGCGACGAATAATCCTCGCCCATGTCGCTCGTGGCTCGGAGGTCTTTCGAAATGCCGACGAGTCCGACAACTTCCCCGCCCCGTCCGCGCAACGGCACTTTGCTGGTGACGCACCAGCCGGTGTTGCCGCCGGGATAAATCTGCAACTCCAGCTGGTTCAAAATCGGTTCGCCGGTGCGGACGACGGCTTCGTCCTGCGCGCGGTAACTCCCGCCGAGCGGCGGCGGATAAACCTGGTCGGCGGTGCGGCCAAGCAGTTCGTGCTTGTGACGAAACCCGCAGCGTTCGACCAGCGCCTGGTTCACGATCATATACTGGCCGCGCGCGTTTTTGAGGAAGTAAACCAGGTCCGTCAACGAATCGAAAAGTTCCTCGCCGGTGAACGGCCCGCCGAGTTGCGCGAAGAATTCTTTTTGGAGCGGTGTCAGAAACTTTCAGCGGTAGATGTCCACCAGAAAAATCATGGCCGCGCTGCGGCCGATGTTGCTGATGGCGTGCGGGACATCGGCGCGGTAGCTGGCCGAATCGCCAGCCGCCAGGTCTTCGGCGTCACCGGCGGATTCCACGCGCACGCGGCCCTTTTGAACGGTGAGAAACTCGCGCGTGCCTTCGAAATGCGCCGAACTGCGCAGCGCGCCGCCCGGTTGCAGGCTGACCTGGTAAAATTCCACGTCCTTTTCCAGATGCAACGGCGAGAGCGTGCGAATCTGGCAGTCCTGGTCGGAGCGATAATGAAAGGCCCGGTCGCCGGTGCGGATCACGGCCACAGTGGACGTGGCGCCCGGCGTCTCCACGAGCTGGCCGAGCGACATGCCGAACGCCTGGGCGATGCGGAACATGACGGCGAGCGTGGGATTCGTCTGATCGCGTTCGATCTGGCTGAGCATCGAACGGCTGACGCCGCAGGCTTTGGACAGCGAATCGAGCGACCAGCTCCGCTCTCCGCGGAGCTGCTTGATCCGGCGGCAAAGGTGGTGGCTGACCGCTTCGACCCGCGCGGCGGTTTTGGCCGGTTTTTTCTTTTGTTCGGCGGGCATAATTCGTCCAACATATTAAAAATCATTCTTGCATAACAGGAAAAACTGGAATCTAATATATCGAACTCATTTCCTACATAACGGACGTGGGCCGGGATTAACGGCGGTTTGGACAAAAGCAAACTCATGCAGGCGCTGGTCAAAAGAAAATCGGAACCAGGTTTGTGGCTCGAAGACGTGCCGCGGCCGGAAATCGGCCTGAATGACGTGCTGATCCGCGTGGACCGCACGGGCATCTGCGGTACGGACGTCCACATTTACAAATGGGACGCGTGGGCGCAAAAAACCATTCCGGTGCCGATGGTCGTCGGCCATGAGTTCGTCGGCGAGATTGTCGAGGTCGGCTCGAACGTTAAGGATTTTTCCTCCGGACAGATCGTGAGCGGCGAAGGTCACGTGGTTTGCGGACGCTGCCGGAATTGCCTCGCGGGACGGCGGCATCTGTGCGCCGACACCAAAGGCGTCGGCGTCAACCGCCCCGGCGCGTTCGCGGAATATCTCGCGCTGCCGATGACCAACGTCTGGGTTCACAACGGCATTGACCGCGACATCGCCTCGATCTTCGACCCGTTCGGCAACGCCGTGCATACGGCGCTGTCGTTTCCGGTGCTAGGCGAAGACGTGCTTATCACGGGCGCGGGACCGATCGGCATCATGGCGGCGGCGGTGGTGCGGCACGCCGGCGCGCGCTTCGTGGTCATCACCGACGTGAATGAATATCGTTTGGAACTCGCGCGCAAAATGGGCGTGACCCTCGCCATCAATCCACGCGAAACGAATCTCAGAGACGTGCAAAAAAAGCTCGGCATCCACGAAGGCTTCGATGTCGGCCTCGAAATGTCCGGCAACGCCTCCGCGTTCCGCGACATGATCGCGCACATGAGCCATGGCGGAAAAATCGCGATGCTCGGCATTCCCGAAAATGAAATGGCCATTGACTGGAACAGCGTGGTCTTCTCGATGCTGACCATCAAAGGCATTTACGGACGCGAGATGTACGAGACTTGGTACAAAATGACGGTGATGCTGCAAAGCGGACTCGACATCAGCCCGGTCATCACGCACCGGTTTCATTACACGGAATTCCAGAAAGGATTCGACGCGATGCTTTCCGGCCAGTCGGGAAAGGTCATTTTGTCCTGGAAATAATCTGCCCATGTCCGAACCATCGCCAAAGAATGAGCGCGCGCGCGCCGTGCTTTCGCTGATCGGCGAAACGCCGCTCGTATCGTTGCCGTTTGAAAAGGAGGGCGTCACGATCCGCGCCAAGTGCGAGTTCAGGAATCCCAGCGGCAGCGTGAAAGACCGCCTCGCCAAACACGTTTTGCTCGACGCCGAACAACGCGGCTTGCTGAAACCGGACTCCATCATCCTCGAATGCAGCAGCGGCAACACGGGCATCGCCCTGGCCATGGTCGGCGCGGCCATGAGCTACCGCGTGACGATTCTCATGTCCTCGACCGCGAGCCTGGAGCGACGCCAGTTGATCCGCCAGCTCGGCGCGGAATTGATCCTGTTCGACAGCGGCGGCATGTATCAGACTGGCATCGAGATGTCCCGGAAAATGGCCGCGGAAAATCCGCGCTATTTTTTGCCGCGCCAGTTTGAAAACCCGTTGAACGTGGAAGACCACGAACAGACGACCGGCCAGGAAATCATCCGGCAAACCGGCGGGCCGATTGACGCGTTCGTGCATGGCTTCGGCACGGGCGGCACGCTGGCCGGCTGCGGCAGGGCGATCAAAAAGCGCTGGCCCAAGTCGCGCATCGTCGCGATGGAACCGGCCGAACAGGCGCTGCTCGCGGGCGAATGTCCGTGCTGCCATTTCATCGAAGGCGTCGCCGACGGTTTCATTCCGCCATTGCTGCGCGACGCTCCGCTCGATGCGCACGTGAAGGTGAAAAGCGCAGAGGCGATGGCCATGGCGCAGCGGCTGCATCGCGAGTTTGGTTTGCTGGTGGGAACTTCCTCCGGCGCGAACCTGGTGGCGGCGCTCCAACTGGCGGCGGAACTCGGGCCGAAGGCGACGGTGGTCACGTTGTTGAGCGACCGTGCGGAACGTTACTTCAGCACGCCGCTGTTTGATCTGGCCGGTCAAGAACACGCACCGCGTGCGAGTAACAGGCTTGAGCATCGCGCAAATTCAGTTCATTGATTTTCTATGTTTGGAAATTATCAACAGCACGTGTGGCAGCAACTCGGCGAAGTCCGCGCCGCCGGAACCTACAAAAACGAGCGCGTTATCATGACACCGCAGGGCGCGACCATTCGCGTCGCCGATGGCCAGCCGGTGCTGAACCTGTGCGCGAACAATTATCTCGGTCTCGCGCAGCATCCCGCCGTGGCGGCCGCCGCGCATGAAGCGCTCGACAGGTGGGGCTACGGCCTCGCGTCCGTGCGTTTCATCTGCGGCACGCAAGGTGTCCACAAGCAACTCGAAGCCAGGCTCAGCAAGTTTCTCGGCACGGAGGACACGATTCTTTACGGCTCGTGTTTCGACGCGAACGGCGGCCTTTTTGAAACGCTCCTCGGCGAGGCGGACGCGATCATTTCCGACGAATTGAATCACGCGAGCATCATTGACGGCGTCCGGCTTTGCAAAGCCCAACGCTTTCGTTACCTGAACAGCAACATGGCCGACCTCGAAACGAAGTTGAAGGAGGCCGCGAATTGTCGTTTCAAAATGATCGCCACCGATGGCGTTTTCTCGATGGATGGCTTTATCGCGAACTTGCAGGCCGTTTGCGACCTCGCCGAAAAATATGGCGCGCTCGTGATGGTGGACGATTCGCACGCGGTCGGTTTCATGGGCAAAACCGGCCGGGGCACGCACGAATACAACCACGTCATGGGCCGGGTGGACATCATCACCGGCACGCTCGGCAAGGCGCTTGGCGGCGCGAGCGGAGGTTACACCAGCGGTCGCAAGGAAATCATCGAACTGCTGCGGCAGCGGTCGCGGCCGTATCTTTTTTCAAACACACTCGCGCCCACCATCGCGGGCGCGTCATTGAAGGTATTGGAACTGCTGACTGAATCCACCGCGTTGCGCGACCAGCTGGAGGTGAACACAAAATTTTTCCGCGAAGAAATGACGCAGCGCGGCTTCAACATTCTGCCGGGTACGCATCCGATTGCGCCGATCATGCTCGGCGACGCGGCGCTCGCGACAAAGTTCGCCGACGCCATGCTGGCGAGCGGCGTTTACGTCATCGGTTTTTCGTATCCGGTCGTGCCGAAGGGCAAGGCGCGCATTCGCACGCAGATTTCGGCGGCGCACTCGCGCGAGGATTTGGAGTTTGCCATCCGCGCTTTTGAACAGGTGAAGCGCGAATTGGGAATCTGAAATGGAATTCGGTTGGCGCCAAATCGGTAAAAACAATTGTCGCCATTCAAACCCGCAATCTGATAACCAATCCGGACTCGCACATGAAAACAGTTTGCGCAATCACGACCGTCATCCAGTTTCTTATTTTGGCGGTCGTGTCGCTGACAGGCCTTGCCGGGGCGGCCAGTGGCGCGGAACCGAAACCGCCGCGCCTTTGCGATTATGTCCGTCCGCTGGTTGGCACGTCGGGCGAAGGCAACACGTATCCCGGGCCGTCCGCGCCGTTCGGCATGGTGCAGTTCAGCCCGGACACTACGACGCGCGCTTGCGGCGGCTATGTTTACCATCAGCATTCGATCCTGGGTTTCAGCCTGACGCATCTTACTGGCACGGGCATTCCCGACCTCGGCGATTTTCTGTTTGCGCCGCAGGTTGGAGACGCGAAGTTTGAGCCGGGCGACGTGGACGAACCCGGATACCGTTCGCATTTTTCGCACGACGATGAAGTGGCCGCCGCCGGGCATTACCGGGTGAAACTCGGCAACGACGTCACCGTGGAACTGACGGCGGGCGCGCGGGCAGGCATCATGCGGCTGACGTTTCCGGAAAGCACCAACGCTTCTGTGCTGACTGATTTGAAGCACACGCTGCAACGTCCGCCGGGCGGCGTGGTCTGGTCGCACGTGCGCGTGGAAAATAATTCCACCGTCACGGGATTTCATCTCGTCAACGGCTGGGCGCGCGAGCGGTATCTTTATTTCGCGGCGCGATATTCGCGATCGTTTGATCGCTGCCGGATTATCAGTGGCGGAAAGCCGGTTGTTTACGACACCTACCGCTTCCGCAGCCGCAACGAAGCCGCAGGCACTAACCTGCAATTCATCGCCGAATACAACACCAAAAAAGACGAAATCATCCTCGTGAAAATCGGCATTTCGGCGGTCAGCGCCGCGAATGCATTGCAGAATCTCGACGCGGAAATTCCGGATTGGAATTTTGAAAAAGTGAAGGACGCGACGCGCGACGCATGGGACCGCGAACTGGGTAAATTTCAAATCGAAGGTTCGCCGGAGCAGAAGGAAACTTTTTACACGTCGGTCTATCACGCGTTTCTGGCGCCGAATCTTTACGAAGACGCGAACGGCGAGTATCGCGGCTTCGATGGAAATACGCATGAAGCGAAGGGCTTCACCAACTACGCGGTTTTTTCATTGTGGGACACGTATCGCGCCACCCACCCGCTCTTCACGTTGATCCAGTCGGCGCGCGACGCGGACATGATCAATGCGCTGCTCGCGCATTACGATCAGAGCGCGGACCATCTGCTCCCCGTCTGGTCGCTGCAAGCCGGCGAAACCTGGTGCATGATCGGTTATCACGCCGTGCCGGTGATCGCGGACGGCTATTTGAAAGGCGTGAAAGGATTCGACGCGATGCGCGCTTATGAAGCGATCAAAACCACGGCGATGAATCCCGATTACGACAGCGTGATGACGTACGCGAAGCTCGGCTGGGTCCCGTTTGATTTGGAGAACGAATCGGTTTCAAAAACGCTGGAATACGCGTTTGATGATTTCAGCATCGCGCAAATGGCGAAGGCGCTCGGCAAAAAAGACGATTACGAGTATTTCATGAAGCGCGCGGGTTCGTTTAAAAATGTCTATGACCCGTCCGTCGGTTTCATGCGCGGAAAAGATTCGCAGGGAAAATGGCGCGAGCCGTTCGATCCGCTTCGTGACCCGGGTCGCACGCGCGGCGATATCACGGAAGGAAACAGTTGGCAATACTCGTGGTATGCGCCGCAGGATGTTCCGGGATTGATCGCGTTGAACGGGGGCCGCGAAAAATTCGCCGCCAAGCTCGACCAGCTTTTCAGTTTTCCAAATGCGAACGCGAAGCAGGCCAGGGCCGAAGGGCTGATCGGCCAATACTGGCACGGCAACGAGCCGAGCCATCACACGATTTATCTCTACGCGTATGCCGGCCAGCCATGGAAGGCCGCCGAGCGTTTGCACCAGGTTGTGTCCGAGCAATACGGCAGCAGACCCGATTCGCTTTGCGGCAACGACGATTGCGGGCAGATGTCGGCGTGGTATCTGTTCACGTGCATGGGATTTTATCCCGTGTGTCCGGCGGGCGATTTTTACGTCTTCGGCGCGCCGCAAATCCCCAAAGTCGTGATGCAATTGTCGAATGGGAAAAGACTCACGACGATGGCCAAGAATCTTTCCGATAAAAACATCTACGTGCAATCCGTCCGCGTGAACGGAAAGGATTGGCCGACGCCGTTCCTGCCTTACCGCGAAATCAAAAACGGCGGAACGATCAGCTACACGATGGGCGCGCGGCCGGGTAAATGGGGCACGAATCCGGGCACGCCGGAATGAACTGAACTGCAAAGGCACTTTATGCGGATGATGAATGCAATGACTCGCGAAGATAACGCCCAGTACCAAACTCCAAATTCCAAAGAAGTTCCAATAACCAATCTCCAAACGCGGCGCGAGGTAGATTGGAGATTTGGCGCCTGGAGATTCCTTGGAACTTGGGGCTTGGAATTTGGAACTTTTGCCATCGTGCTGTTGGCCTGCGCGCAGGTCGCCAACGCCGCGCAGAGCTCACAGGAACGCCTGTCCGATTACATCCGCCCGTTCGTCGGCGCGCAGGGCGAGGGCAACACGTATCCCGGACCGTCCGCGCCGTTCG
>OCZU010001968.1_pt1 | contig 13242 bp, 5 predicted proteins | sample 1539001 | NCBI WGS metagenome assembly OCZU01 (sample SAMEA3539306, study PRJEB22396) | soil metagenome | biome: tundra; feature: field; material: soil | place: USA | collected 2010-05 | depth 0.15 m
GAGTCGGGTCTGAAAGGCGTGTCGGGAATCTCGGGCGATATGCGCGAGATCCTCGCCGCCATCGAGAGGGGCGATGAGCGCGCCCGCCTGGCCTTCGACGTGTACACGCATCGGTTGTGCCGTGAGATCGGGGGCATGGTGGCGACTCTCGGCGGCATGGACGCACTGGTGTTCACGGCGGGCATTGGGGAGAATTGCGCCCCCCTGCGCGCCGCAGTTTGCGAGAGGCTCGCGTTTCTGGGCATCCGCCTGGACACCGGGAAGAACGATCATCCCGCGATGGACACCGATATTGCGACCGCGGAGTCTCCGGTCCGGGTGCTCGTCATCCGCGCCGACGAGGACTGGGAGATCGCGCGCGAGTGCCACCGGATATGGCGGACATTGTGAGCCGCTTTCGCAGCCCGGTGAAGCACAGTGGTGTGACCGCCGGCTCCCCCGTGAAACCGCCCCGTCCGCCGTTGTAATTCGCGGCTCTGCGGTGTACAAAGCCGCCACTGACGATCGTAATCGTACACACTAACCAAAGTTCATAACATCGCCGGCAATAACCAATTCGCAGGTAACCCGTCTAATAAGAGCCTGTAATTTGCTTTGGAGGGGAACCTTGCGACCACGATTATCCTTAGTGTTATTGTCAGTTCTATTCGTGCCGGTGGCGTTTGCCCAGGTAAACGGCACTCTATCCGGGTCGGTGGTGGACGCCTCGGGCGCCGCCGTCCCGAATGCGCAGGTGAAAGTGCTCCTGCCCGCCGGGACCGCACCGGTTATTTCCGGTAAAACTACAAACGAAGGGCTGTATTCCTTCATCGGAGTGCGGCCCGGCGCCTATGACGTCAGCGTCGAGGCGGCCGGCTTCGTTACAGCGGTGCGGCACAATGTCAGCGTGGAACCGATTCGAGAGACGTCGCTCCCGCCTATCAGGTTGGACGTCGCGGCAGTAAGCCAGACCATCGATGTGTCCGCGGACACACAGTCGGTGGAGACTGCTAACTCCGAAGTCTCGACTACCGTCGGTACAACTCAGATTGACCGGCTGCCGCTGCTCGATCGCGACGTTTTGTCCCTGGCCCAGACTCAGCCCGGGGTGCTGAACGCCAGTCCGATCAGTCTTGCGAACGGAAGCGATACGGTAATCAACGGCCTCCGCAGCACCTATACCAATGTTACTTTGGACGGAATTAACGTTCAGGATAACTATTTACGTGAAAACGGCGTGGGCTTTTCACCCAATCTGCTGAAGACCAGCCAGGTCGCCGAAATGACGGTCGAGACCTCCAACGCCAACCCGGCACTGGGCGGCGGCGCGTCGCAGATTAACATGGTAAGTCCCTCCGGGAGCAATCACTTGCACGGGGAGGCGTTGTGGTACAACCGCAACAACGCCTTTGCCGCGAACGAATGGTTTAACAATCACGAAGGCGTCGATAAGCCGTTTCTTAACCAGAATATCTTTGGAGGCAGGGTCGGCGGTCCCATCAAGAAAGACAAACTCTTCTTCTTCGGCGCATTCGAGGGAACTTATGACCACCAGCAGGTAGCCCAGAACGGCGTGGTCCTCACCCCGGACGCGCGAAACGGTATCTTCACGTACATCGATAACGGCGGGGCTCTGCGCAAGGTCAACGTGTTGACCGCCCGCGGCGTGGGAATCGATCCTGTCGCCCAAGGAATTGTGAACCAGTTGCCCGTTACCATCAACAACTTCGACGTGGGTGATAGTAGCCCCGGCCTGCTGTTGAATACGGCCGGCTACGCCTTCAACCAGCGCGCCAACGACCGGCGCCAGGTGGCGAGCGGGAAAATCGACTACAACTACTCCACCCGAAACGTCTTCACGGCCGCCTTCCATCTGGGGAAGGAAACCACCGATCGTCCGGACTTCTCGAACGGGTTCCAAAAGGTGCCGCCCGCGTATGTGGACGCGTTCACCAAGCTGGTCTCCGGATCGTGGCGCTGGAATCCCACGCCGAACATCACCAATGAACTGCGCGGCGGAGCTAACCTCTCGCCCGTACATTTCAATACGGTCGGCCAGGCGCCGCCGTTCTTCGAGAGCAACGCCAGCGTGATCTGGAGCAGTCCCGTGAACGAGGCGCTGCCGCAAGGGCGGAACACCAACACGTATTCGATCGGCGATACCGCGGCCTACATTCGAGGACGCCACACCTTCCGGTTTGGCTTCAACTTCCAGATCCTGCACATCTACACCTACAACGATGGGGGCATCGTTCCGAGCTATAACGTCGGCATGGGAACCGGCCAGAACGGGCTGACGGGCGCCGATTTGCCGGGCGTTGGCGCCTCCGACCTGGACAACGCGAACTTGTTATTGGCCAGCCTCGGCGGCTTTGTCGATTCGTACAGCCAGACGTACAACGTCACCAGCCGGACCTCCGGTTTCGTAAACGGCGCCACCTACGCCCGGAACTGGCGCTACAACAACTATGCGGGTTTTGCGCAGGACCAGTGGAAGCTGCGTCCGCGGCTGACCTTGATGCTAGGGCTGCGGTATGACTATTTCGCGCCGGTGAACGAACTGAACGGCCTGGTGCTGTTGCCGGTGATCCAAAACAATAATCCGGTGGCTACCCTGCTTTCGAATGCCACGTTGAACTTCGCGGGCGGCGGCAGCGGACGGCCAATATACAACAAGGACCTGAACAACTTCGCCCCCAATGTCGGCCTGGCGTGGGACGTTTTCGGGAACGGCAAGACCGCGGTTCGCGCGGGTTACAGCATCAACTACGTGGACGATAACGGAATCGCCACGGTCAATAACAGCGCCACCACCAACAGCGGGCTGACCTCCACCGTAACCGACGGCGGGTTGAGCGGGCGGCTTAGCAACAACCGCCCCGCCATCCCCGTTCCGGTCTTCCAGGTGCCGCGCACCGAAGACCAGAACTATGCCCTGGCGCCAACCAGTAATGCCATGGGTCTGGTAGATCCGAACCTGCGCACACCCTACGTTCAGCAGTGGAACTTGAGCATCGAGCACGATTTTAAGGACACGCTGCTGACCGTGAGCTACGTAGGCAATCACGGGGTCAAGGAGCTTCGCGCGATCGATTTCAACCAGGTCAACATCAATGCCGGCGGATTCCTGCAGGATTTCATTCGCGCCCGCAGCAACGGCAACCTGGCGCGCGCCGCCACCGGCACGTTTAACCCGGCGTACAACGCGTCCATTGCCGGCAGCCAACCGCTCACGGTCTTCCCGTCGTTAGGGGGCGGCGGTGTGCTGACGAATAGTACCGTCCGGGCGGACATCGACCAGGGAGCCGTCGGAACACTGGCCACACTTTACCAGACTAACGGTCTGAACGGTCCCGTCAACTTCTTCGCCAATCCGTACATTCTGGGCGGCAACCTGATCACCAACTACAGCAACTCGAGCTATAACGCGCTGCAGGTGGACGTGCGGCATCGGTACCGCAACGGGTTCCAGTGGCAGGCGAACTACGTGTTCTCGAAGGTGCTGAGCGATGCGCTGGGCGATCAGCAGAGCCGCTTCGAGCCCTTCCTGGATGCGAACAATCCGAAACTGGAACGGGCTCGGGCGCCTTACGATCTCACGCACGTGTTGCACGTCAACGGCACCTACGAATTGCCGTTCGGTAACGGTCATCGCCTGCTCTCGAAGAATCGGGTCTTGTCGCGGCTGGTGGGCGGCTGGACTGCCGGCGGCATCTTGACCTGGCAATCGGGCGCGCCGTTCTCGATTCTTTCGCAGCGCGGCACCTTCAACCGCAGCGGCACGCGGTCTGCCCAGAACACCGCCAACACCATCCTGACGGGGAGCCAACTGGGCCAGGTAGTGGGCTTCTACATGACGGGGAACGGTCCGTATTTCATCAATCCGGCCAACATCAACCCTCGCGACAACCGCGGCACGACACAGGAAGGGCAGCCGGTGTTCAGTGGCCAGGCGTTCTTCAATCCCGGCCCTGGAACGGTGGGTACTTTGCAGCGGCGGATGTTCGACAATCCAGCGGTGTTCAACCTGGATGCCAACCTCACCAAGGTGACCAGGATTAATGAACGGCACTCGATTGAGCTCCGGCTGGAAGCCGTCAACGCGCTGAACCATCCCAGCTTTTATACCGGCGCCAATTACGGTTTCGGAAACTTCGCGGGTTCGCCGGACGCGCGCTTCAACATCAACTCGACGTCCTTCGGGAGAATCGGCTACACGTTCTTCGATTCGCGCGAGGTGCAACTGGGGTTGCACTACCGGTTCTAGCGCCACGATGAAATAAGTGGGGACCTCATCATACCCGGGGCAATAGGGGTCGCGGCGCTCGACTGGGGTGAAGCCGGCATCCTTGAGATCGTGCTCCACGAATGCGGGAGCGATATTGTGTTCCCTGCCCTGATCTCTTCGCAGGTGGTTCCGCAGCTCTGGCTTTAAGTAGTCCACGACGATCAGATGGCCGCCGGGGTTGAGCGCCTGCTTCACGCGCGATGAGTGTTTAACTGAAATGGGGATTCATCATCTTTGGCAGTCCGTTGGCAGGCGCTCTCGCCTGCCAACGTTTTTGGGGCAGCTTCCCCAGTTCGGGTAAGCACCCCCGCGCGACGCGCCATGCGCCTGAATTCGGTGGATGTTCTCCGGAGCGAATAGTCGATGGGTTGCGCCTACGGAGTCGTCACGACCAAACCTTTCTCAGTGGCAAAGCGGCGGATTTCGTTCGAGGCTTTCGCGGACGGGCCGCCCGGCGCGTACAGGACGAACCCGGTTCCTCGCGGGAATTGCGCCAGCTTGGATTCCATGGCCTCGACGCCTTCAAGGCCGTAGTATTGGGCGACTCTGGCGGAGAGCCCGGACGGCTGCGCCATGACCTCGATGCGCAGAGGAGCCTTCCAGAACTCCAGGTCCTGCTGCGTTTCCTGGGTGCACCGGCCTGACACGCACAGGGATACGATTACATGCAGGTCGGTCTCTGTCGCCAGCCATCCGCGCCCGCGGGCGATCGCGTTGCGCAGGTCGACTTCCAGCGCGGCGCCCTCGCCGTTTTGCGCCAGTTCCTCGCCTTTACCATTCCAGTAGTCGTGAAAATAGCGAAAGGCTTCCCAGAGTTGTGGCAGCGTGGAGGCCGTTCCGTATCGAGCCAGGACCTGCGCGGCGGTGCTCTTGACATAGACGTCGCCGTGCATGAGGTAGGCGGCGATATAACGCTCCAGCGCCGGATTCATCGCCAGGCGTGGCGTGCGGTTGAAGTACTGCACCGTGCAACGCGGGGGCGGGGTGTGCATGTCCCAGGCGTGGCTGCGGAACACTCGCTCCGAATAGGCCGGGTCCACGCGGACGAAGTATGCGACCAACTCCGGCTGGCAAGGGTCCTGCTGGGATTCGTAAATCGCGCGGATTCGCGGCAGTGCCTTCGGCGTCGCGTAGCGTGCGATCGCGGCCATCGTCAATTGCGGATTCCACCCGCCAGGGCGCTGGGCCCGCGCCAACGATTCGATGAGCGCGTCGTCCATCGGCGGCACGTCGCTGGCAGGCGCCATTTCGAGGGAAGTGACATCGAGCCAGGTCTTCTCCTTGAACAGTTCCGACAGGACGCGGGCTTGCGCGCGGGCCGGGTCGACGCGGTACAAAGCACGGAGCGCGGAGTGCGCCGCTTCGTAATAGTCGCCGGGCTTCCAGTTGTCCAGCACGCTCTCCAGCAGCGGCGCCAGCTCCGGCGAATCGATGGTGGCGGCGTACATATCCAGCAGGTATTGTCTGCGAGGGACCTCGACCGTCGCGAACTCGCGCACGAATTCGCTGGTGAGCAGGGGAATCCAAGCCGGATCGGGTTCGGGCGGCCGATTGTTCCGGACCTGGTTGATCCGTTCGAGCAGCGTCGAGAATGCGTCCCACTTCGCCTGCGGCTGCTTGCTCGCCAGGCTCCCGGCCAGCGTGGCCGTGGCCTTGCTCATCAGATCTTCCGTATAGGCGCGCCACTTCTCGGACCACGCCTGCATCTCGGGATTCGGCGGCGCGACTGGCGCGGCCGCCGGCGGGGGTGTGGTGGAGAGGACACCCACGAGCACCATAGGCCGCATGGCGGCAGACGCCGGGATTTGCGGCGCAGGAGGCAGATTCGCGCGCGCGCAGATCTCGGTGAGGCGATAGAGGTACGAAGATGACACAGACTGTGTCGGCGCGGACACGCGGGCTTCGATCAGCTCACAGATGCGGGACGGAGGGCGCCCGCGGGCCAGGCCCGCCATCAGCACGTTCTCCTCCTTCGGCAACAAGTCCAGCGATGCGGTCCAGGCAGCTGGATCGTTCACGAACGCGAGCTGCTGAGCGGCATCCTGCTGCGCCTGGTAGCCCGCGTTATCGCGAGGTTGCGGCCCGTTGAGCGTAGCCACGCTTTTGGCGATGGTCTGGCGGACCCAATCCGCGGTGGCGGTAACGATGTCGATCTCGACGGCGTCTGAGAGCGCGTACTGCGGCGGATCGGTGTAGATATAAGACGTCGATTCCGGCCCGCGATTTCCCAGCACCAGTTTCCGCGCCAGAGCCGCTGCGCGGTAGCGCCCTGGTGCGAGCGGCGGCAGGTAGGAGTTGAGCGCCAGCGGCCGATGGTCGGAGCGACCCGAACTGAGTCTGCTGAAGTCGATTCCCCCTGGGCTCGCATCGGTCAGAAAGCACGGCTTGGCCACGGTGCCGCACTCCGCGGGCGGATCCAGCAGGATGCCGGCGAATTGCCATTGTTCCGCGGCTGGTGGAGTCTGGACCGGCGAATGGTCCGGCAGGTTCAGTTCCGCGGCGATGAGTTCGCCCTGGCGGAACGCGTGCGGATTCACGAGCCGCAGGGTTACGGAAAGCCCCGGCGGATTCTTCGACCGCAGATCGTTCCAGGGAGCGCCGCCGCCCTGGCCGTTGAGGACTGGCACCAACCACAAGAGCATCAATATGCGCATAGGACCTCCTTCAGCATACGCGCCTTGTTCGTGCGCGAGATGGAGGGTTATACTTTGCACGCACGTAGCCACTATCGCCGCGACACGCAATCCAGCCAGAACTGCGGCAGTGGCGTCGATTCGATTTTTTTCCTAACCCCTCCAACACTCAGACGTCTGTATATTAAGAAGCCTGAGTATGCCAAAACCCGACTCTCTCCAGGGCTCGCTCGATCTCCTCGTCTTGAAGATCCTCTCGCGCCGGCCGCGCCTCCACGGCTACGCCATCATGTCCGCGATCAAGGACTGGTCCGGCGAGGTGCTCCGCGCCGAGGAAGGGTCGCTCTATCCGGCACTGCACCGCATGGAGGAGGCCGGCTGGATTCGCGCCGAATGGATCACGAAAGAGAGCGGGCGGCGGGCGCGCGTCTACGAACTGACGGCTGCCGGCAAGAAGCAGCTTGATGCCGTAGAATCGCGCTGGCAGGCCGTGACTTCCGCGGTGAATCGGGTTCTGAGGACGGTCTGATATGTCGGTGTGGTCACGCATCCGAAATGTACTTCGCGGCGATCGGTTGAGCCGCGAAATCGACGAAGAGATCCGGTCGCACATCGAAGAAGCGATTGCCAGCGGCCGCGACCCCGCCGAGGCCCGCAGGGCGTTCGGTTCCGAGCTCTCCAGGCGCGAGCAGAGCCGCGACATCCGGTTAGTCGCATGGCTCGATTCCCTGCGCGCCGACGCGATCTTCGGCTGGCGGCAGCTCAAGAAGAGGAAAGTGACCTCCGCCGCAGCGATCCTCTCGCTGGCCCTCGCGATCGGGGCATGTACATCGGCCTTCCGGCTGATCGATGCGCTCTTCCTGCGGCCCCTCCCCGTCGCGAACCCCGAGCGGCTGCAGGTGGTCGCCTTCGAAGGGCCCGGTCCGGATGGCAGAGTCGCAAAATACGACAGTTGCTCGTATCCGATGTTCCGCCAGATGCGCGCTGCCGTTCAGGAGCAGGCCGAGTTGGTCGCGATCGCGTATGCGGACCGCATCGATTTGACATACGGGTCCGACCAGGAGATGGAAAAGGCATACCGGCAATTCGTCTCCGGCTGGATGTTCGGCACGTTCGGACTCCGGCCGGCGATAGGGCGGCTGCTGACCGAAAACGACGATCTCCAGCCGGGTGCGCATCCCGTTGCAGTGTTGTCGTACGACTATTGGTCACGCCGCTTCGGACGCGATCCGAGAATCGTCGGGCGCACCTTCCGGATGGGCGACGGCTCTTATGAGATCGTCGGCGTAGCCGAGGAGCGCTTCACGGGCACGGAAACCGGCACGGTGACCGACGTCTTTGTTCCCATGATGATGAAGAACGCCCGCACGCTTGCCAGTTTCAGCAACTTCTGGCTGCGGACGATGGTGCAACTGAAGCCCGGCGCGACCGCGGGACCCGTTCGCGAGCGATTGCGCGCCACGTTTCGCTCAATCCAGGAGGAGAGGGCGAAGGGCTTTACCGCCCTGCCCAAACAGCGTCTGGAACAATTCTTCAAGGAAAGGCTATTGCTTGAGCCCGCAGCCGCCGGCCGCTCCAACCTGCAGCGAGAGTACCGCCAGGCGCTCACCGCTCTCGCCACACTGGTAGCCTTAGTGCTGCTGATCGCGTGCGCCAATGTCGCCAACCTGATGACGGCTCAAACGGCGGCGCGGGCGCGCGAGATGGCGCTGCGGGTCTCGATCGGCGCGGGTCGACGGCGCCTGGTGCAACTGGTCCTGGTGGAGAGCGCCTGGCTCGGTTTCCTGGCGGCCGCGATCGGCGCGCTATTCGCATGGTGGTCCGCACCGTTCATTGTGGGCATGATCAATCCGCGGGATAACCCTGCACGCCTGGTTCTTCCGGCGGACTGGCGTGTGCTGGTCTTCGGTATGGCGATCGCCCTCGGCGTGACGTTCCTTTTTGGTCTGATGCCGGCGCTGCACGCTTCGGCGGTCAAGCCGGCGAGCGCGATGAAAGGCGGAGAGGGTCCGCACTCGCGGCGCCTCATGCACGCCCTGATTGCCGTACAAGTGGCCTTCTGTTTCGTCGTGCATTTGGGGGCCAGCCTGTTCGTCGCCACGTTCGAACGGGTGTCGAATCAGCCCACCGGATTTTCCGCGGAGCGGATTCTCAACCTGGAAACACTCACCCAGCGCCCCCAATTACCGGTCTTTTGGGGTGAGGTAGCCGAGCATCTCCGTGCCGCGCCTGGTGTGGAGACGGTCGCTCTGACCGTGTGGCCGCTGATGAGCGGGGAGAGCTCGGTCGGTGACATTTCGATTCATGGAGAGCCGCCAAGCGATGTTTTTTCCGACTTCCTGAGTGTCTCGCCGGGCTGGATGGACGTTATGAGGATTCCCTTCATCGACGGAAGAGATTTGCGCCCGAGCGACACGGCTCCCGGCGTTGCGATCGTCAACCGGGCATTCACGAAGCAATACTTCAGCGGTGAGAATCCCATCGGAAAGTGGTTCGAGAAGGTGGACGCGGGAGGCGGGCGCGTTCGCTTTCAGATCGTGGGCTTCGTGCGCGACGCCCGCTCCCGGGACGACCTCCGCCAGCCCATCCGGCCGACGGCCTATGTCCCGTTTCAAGCCATTGATGCCAAGGGCGCACTCCGGGCGACCGGCCGGGGGACGTTCGTCGTAAGCACTGCCAGAGCGAATCCGCTCGCGCTCGCGTCGATACTTCGCCGGGAGGTGCCCCGCGCGCGGCCGGAATTCCGCGTCACCAGCATCCGCACGCAAATCGAGCTCAACCAGTCTCACACCGTCCGCGAGCGCCTGCTGGCGATGCTGGCGCTCTTCTTCGCGGCCGTGGCGCTGTTGCTTGCGGGTATCGGCCTCTATGGCGTGCTCGACTACTCGGTGTTGCAACGGCGGCGCGAGATCGGCATTCGCGTGGCGATCGGCGCGCAAGCCGGCGACATTGCGCGCCGTGTGAGCGCGGACGTCTTCCGCATGGTGTTCGCCGGCGCCCTCGGGGGCGTCGTGCTAGGTTTGACATCGGTGCGATACATCGAGTCACTGCTCTACCAGGTGAAGCCGGGTGATGCGGCTATGCTGGCGATTCCGTCGTTCACGATTTTGGCGGCGGCGTTGCTGGCAGCGATGCCCGCGGTGATCCGCGCCGTCCGGATCGACCCAGTCACTATGCTGCGTTCCGAATAGAGGTCTGATATGTCATTGTGGTCGCGCATCATAAACGTACTCCGCGGCGATCGGTTGAGCCGCGAAATCGACGAAGAGATTCAGGCGCACATCGAAGAAGCGGTCGCACAGGGTCGCGACCCCGCCGAGGCCCGCAGGGCGTTCGGTTCCGAGCTCTCCAGGCGCGAGCAGAGCCGCGACATCCGGCTGGTCGCGTGGCTCGATTCGCTGCGCGCCGACGCCGTCTTCGGCTGGCGGCAGCTCATGAAGAGGAAGGTGACCTCCGCCGCAGCGATCCTCTCGCTGTCCTTGGCGATCGGGGCATGCACGTCGGCCTTCCGGCTCATCGACGCGCTGCTGCTGCGGCCTCTGCCGGTGGCGAAGCCCGAGCAACTCTACGCTCTCGCCCGCCAAGGGGTCGATGTCGATGGCACGGTCCGAACGGGCGACATGTGGGCGTATCCATCGTTCCGCCTGATGCGCGCCGCGGTGAAGGGTCAAGCCGAGTTGCTGGCGATCTCCTATGCTCAGCGCCTGGATCTGACCTACAAGTCGGATCCGGAGATGGAAAAGGCTTGCGTGCAGTACGTTTCCGGGTGGATGTTCGATTCGTTCGGACTCCGCCCCTCCGCCGGCCGACTGCTCACCGAAAACGACGATCTGAAGCCGGGCGCGCATCCCGTGGCCGTGCTCTCGCACGATTATTGGAAGCGCCACTTCGGGCGGGATCCGCACGTCATCGGGCGCACCTTTCGCATGGGCGATACCCTTTTCGAAATCGTGGGGGTCGGCCCGGAGAACTTCACCGGCACCGAGACCGGCACGGTGACCGGCATCTTCGTCCCCACCATGATGCATCCCGGGGCCGTTCGCGATGACTGGACCTGGATGCGGACTCTGGCGCGAGTGAGGCCGGGAGTTGCCCTGGAACCGCTGCGCGCTCGTCTGGACGCAACCTCTCGCGCCTTCGAGGAGAATCGGGCCAAAGGGTTCACCGGCATGACCAGGGAAAGCATCAACCGATTCCTCGATCAGAAGCTGGTGTTGGAGCCGGCCGCTGCGGGCGCATCCGGTCTGCAGGAGGACTACCGCGTCTCACTGGCCGCCATGGGTGTGCTGGTAGCGCTGGTGCTCCTCATCGCGTGCGCCAATGTGGCCAACCTCATGACGGCCCAGGCGGCATCGCGTGTGCGGGAGATGGCGTTGCGCGTTTCGATCGGCGCAGGCCGCCGGCGGCTGGTGCAATTGGTCCTGGTGGAGAGCGCCTGGCTGGCGTTTCTGGCGTCCGTGCTGGGCGCGTGCTTCGCGTGGTGGTCGGCGCCGTTCGTCGTCAGCCGGATCAACCCGCCTGACAATCCGGCGCGCTTATTCCTTCCGGCGGACTGGCGGGTACTGGCATTCGGACTGGCGCTGACTCTGGGCGTGACGCTGCTGTTCGGCCTGGCGCCCGCCCTGCGCGCCTCGGCGATCAAACCGGCGAGCGCGCTCAAAGGCGGGTCCGATCCGCACGCGCGGGGGCGCTTGATGCATGCGCTCATCGCGGTACAAGTGGCCTTCTGTTTCCTGGTCCTGTTCGTCGCGGGGTTGTTCGCGGCCACGTTCGACCGCCTGTCTCACCGGCCCATGGGGTTCTCCACCGAACGGCTCCTGACCCTCGAGACGGTTGCGGAACGCGCCGAGGCCCCCGTCTTTTGGGACCAGGTGGCGGACCATCTGCGCGCGGTGCCGGGCGTGGAAACAGTGGCCCTGTCCGGGTGGGCGCTGCTCTCCGGCGGAGGATGGAACGGCTTCGTTTCGGTCAACGGTGCTCCTCCCGGACCCATACTGGCCTACTTCCTGAGTGTCTCGCCGGGTTGGATGGACGCCATGAAAATTCCGTTCGTGGACGGGCACGATTTCCGCGCGAACGACACCTCCCCCGGCGTTGCCATCGTCAATGAGACCTTCGTGAAGCAGTTTTTCCCCAACGGCAGTCCCATTGGACAGTCGATCGCGAAAGCCCGGAATGTCTACCAGGTAGTGGGCATCGTTCGGGATGCTCCCTACAAAGACATCCACGAGCCGATCCTGCCGTCGGTCTATGTTCCGTTTCATTCGGTCGACGCCAAGGGTGCCCCTCAGCCGGTTCGGGGAGGCACCTTCATCGTGCGCACTTTAACTGCGAACCCGCTCGCGTTGGCATCCACCCTTCGCCGCGAGGTGCCGCGCGCGCGGCCCGAATTCCGCGTCGGCAACATCCACACGCAGGCGGAGATGGTCCAGGCGCAAACCCTCCGCGAGCGGCTGTTGGCAATGCTCACGCTCTTCTTCGCGGCCGTCGCGCTGCTGCTTGCGGGTATCGGTCTGTATGGCGTGCTCGACTATTCGGTACTCCAGCGGCGCCGCGAAATCGGCATTCGCATAGCGATCGGAGCGCAAGCCGGCGACATTGCCCGCCGGGTGACTGCCGACGTCTTTCGGATGGTGCTCGCGGGAGCGCTCGTGGGCCTCGCGCTGGGGATGGCATCGGTGCGCTACATCGCGGCGCTGCTCTATCAAGTAAAACCTGCCGACCCGGCCATGCTGGCCCTTCCGATGTTCACCATTCTGGCAGTGGCGTTGCTGGCCGCGCTGCCGGCGGTGTTCCACGCCGTGCGAATCGACCCGGTCACGACGCTGCGCAGTGAATAGTGCCCTCACCTACGCGTCAAGCGTCCCGATGAGCCGGGGGTGCCCCCTGGGCCCGGCAGGCACGAGTGTCTGCGCTCACAAGCTCCGCCCGACATTGTCAAATCCCAGGCATGACAGGACACTGGAAAGGTCAATACCGGAACAGCCAGCGGGCCTTCTCGATCACCTTCTCGGCGTTCGGCAGGAAGGCATCCTCCAGAACGGCGCTGTACGGGACGGGGGTATCGGGCGCGGTCACCCGCACGATGGGGGCATCCAGGTACTCGAACACGCTCTCGGCGATGGTGGCGGCCAACTCGCCGGCCATGCCGCCGGTGCGCGTGTCTTCGTGCAGCAGCAACACCTTCGACGTCTTGCGGACACTCTCGCAAACGGTTTCCCGATCCAGGGGCAGGAGCGTGCGGAGATCCACCACCTCAACCGATGCGCCTTCCTCCTCCAATTTCCCGGCGGCTTCGAGCGCCACCCAAACCATCGCGCCGTAAGTGATGATGCTCAGGTC
>OCZU010001970.1_pt1 | contig 13235 bp, 14 predicted proteins | sample 1539001 | NCBI WGS metagenome assembly OCZU01 (sample SAMEA3539306, study PRJEB22396) | soil metagenome | biome: tundra; feature: field; material: soil | place: USA | collected 2010-05 | depth 0.15 m
CGGGCCGAGGGGCAGCCGCCGCCGGACGAGGTCAGCCAGCGCGGGGTCCGACTCGACCGCCAGCTGGGCGGACCCAGACCGGGTTGCCGCGACGTACCGCGCCAGGCTCAGGCCGCCTGCTCCGAGGTGCAGCACGCGCAGTGGCTGCCGGGGCGGTGCAGCCAGGTCGACCAGGTGCCCAAGCCGCCGCATGTACTCGAACTCCAGGTACTGCGGATCATCGAGGTCAACGTGCGACTGCGGGGTACCGTCCACCAGCAGCGTCCAGGCCCTGGGCCGGCCAGGATCAGCAACAAGCTCAACCACGCCCGAATCGACGTCCTGCCGGACGACCGGGCCGCTACTGCCATGCTGCCGGTGCGACACAACGACCAGTATCGGCTACCCGATCCGGTCTGCGAACCGAGCCAGCCAGGATAAAGATGATCTTGAAACTGTCATACCCGTACCCGCATTACGGCCAGGACGAACGTAACCTAATACGGTACTCGGTTATGGGGCGGAAGCCCAGCGGATGGTAAATCGATCCAGCACGTAGCCGAATGCGTTCACTGTAGGTTGAATGAAGTTGTCCCGAATGGTCTGCGCTGCTTCGGTCTCGGCTGTGCTTATAAGCGGACGCGTGACCTGTGGGACGTGGGTAGATCTGTAGAAGGCGATATGCTGGGCCTGCGAATATAGCACCGACTGGGGAAACTGGGGTCGCAGCACCACGCCGCAGACGAAGCCGGGATAGGTCCAGCTATGCTGCGTGTCCACCGGCTTTGACGGGATGTTGTCGATTGTGACGTCGTCAACAGACTGCGGAAGCTGCGGCTGCGGTAGGACCATTACGACCGTCACGTGACCGGGCTGTCCGTCCTGGGGATGGCTGAGGACCTGGAGCCGGTAGTGGCCCGAAGCCGTTGTCCACCAGGCAGCCCCCGGATTGAGGTCCACTGTGGCGGACGCGTAGCCCACGGCGTCAAACGTGCTGGCGTACCAGCACGGCCATGGGCCAATGTTCTTAGATACCTTGTGGGTGAAGAAGAAGCTGAAGTTGGCCTTGCCGAGCGCCGGCTTCGAGATTCCCTCGATCTTCTGCAGTACCCACGGGCCCAGATCGGTGTTGCTGGTAGTGCCTGCGCTTACCGTCTGCCACGGCCACGCGAATCTGATACTCGGCAGATGGATGTTGATGCCCGCGAAGTGTAGGGCGGCCGAAAGCGCAATCAGCACCACAGATGTGATCGCCCGGCGGAATATCAGGCCGACCGCGGCCGCGACAGCAGCCCACTTGATCCAGCGCGGGATCCTGCGCCGGCGCGCGCCAGCAGTGGCGGCCGTGCCATTTGGGCTCTCCGGGCTGGCATCTCCGGCCGCACGAGCGGGCCATCGTTGCAGTGGTGGGGGATGACTTGGCCATCCGTCACAGTTGGGCCCGCTCGGGTCCGTGCGCAAAGCACTTGATTGTTTCGAGCCGTAGGAATCTTCAGCACGATACCAGGCTGGCTCCCGCCCCCCAGGCCTATTTGCGGTGAGCGTGCCCAACAGAAAGAGCATAAAACGAAACACGCGGTCCACCTTCCTCTATGCTTGGTGCGGGCGGCTAGACGGTGGCCTGGTAGTTGAGGCCCAGCACGATAGGCACCGCCCCGAAGGGCAGACGGAATCGTGCGCCGGGCTTATCGGGCGTATTCGGCTCGGCTATCTTGGGCCAGCGCATCTTAATGTGCTGGACGGTTAGGCCTTCGACCGAGTATGGGAATTCCATGGCGGATGTGTGATGCAGCTTGAGCAGCCCGCCCCACCGGAACGCAGCGAAGGTGCTAGCCAGATCGCGAACGGAGAGCTCTCCCGGCGCGGCTAGATCGATTTCGTAGACCGTTCGGGCCAACTCGACCAGGTCGTCGGCGCACTGTTCGAGCGCCTCTGACTTCGTGCGGTAAATCGTGCCGTCCGGATTTACTGTGCCAAGCTTCTCACCGTGCACAGGCGAGTAGCGCGGCTGAGCTTCGCACTGCATCCAGTCGCAAGCAGCCAGCAGCTCCCAGCGGATACCGCTGTGGCTGGCCACGTCCCGGTACAGTGGCTCCTCACGTACCAGCCGTACCCTGGCCATCGTGGTGAAGGCGTTCCGCACTGCTGGGGGGATGTGCGGCTGATACGGGCTCGTATGGGTGCGGGGCTTGCGAGGGGCAGTTCTCCGCGTCTGCCAGTTGACCGGCACTAGCCCACGATCGATGGACATCGTCCGGATCGACGGCGTCGCTTTCGACGCAGGCTGATATGCATAGGAGCGCGTGGTCGCGCCCCGTGACGCCCTGGGTGAGGGCGCGGGGGGCGATGGCGATGCGCTTGCCCGCTGCGCTGGCGCAGCCGGAGGCACCTGACGGATGGTGGCCCGGCCGGGTGTTGCCGCGAGGTGCGTGGCGGCCGCAGCGACAGCGTCATAGCGGTACAGGTCATACTGCTGCATGAGGCCGATGAGCTTCGAGCCATAGTCAGGATCCGTTGCGTATACGCCCGTGAGGGCGGTCGCGAACGCATTAGGATCCTGGCGGACAGCCATAGCCTGGCTGTAGTACCCACTGGTGGCCAGGAGCTTGCCGTGATCATCGATACTCTCGGCGGCATTATGGTACACGCGAAATAGCGCGATGCGCGTTACCCACTGGCCGTTCTCGTATTCCGTCGTCGCTTGCGGGTCGCTGCCGGCCGGGCCGGTGCCTTTGATTCCAAACAGATTGCGGTCCTGAGTGGCCAGGCCGCTTTGACCCCAGCCAGATTCTTCGATGGCCTGGGCAATTGTCACCGAGGCGGGGACACCGTACGCTCGTTGTGCCGCAATCGCGCCCGATGCTATTTCGTCGATGAACGCCTGCTTGGTCGTCGCAAGCGCAGGTGTTGCAGGCGGTGCTTGCTGAGGAGCGCTGGGCGGAGTTGCCGACGGTGCGCCCGAATCGGCAGAGCGGCGCGGCGCGGCTGCTGGCAGTCCAGGGATGGCAGCGGCGCCCGGCGCTCCCTGGGACGTGCTGGCCACGCTCCCAACGCCGGTGCCCGGCACGCTGCCCACGGCAGCCGGGCTGGAGCTGGCCCGACCGGAGCTGGCCCGACCGGAAGCCGCACCGCCCGAAGTGGCACCGCCCGAAGTGGCACCGCCCGAACTGGCATGGCCGGGCTGCTGATGGCCGTCGGACGTCCGCTCCCGTCGCGGCTGGGCTTGGTACCGCACCGCTTGCTGGTCCGGGGCGGCTTGCCGGTCCGGGGCAGTGCCAGCGCCGGCCGCTGCACCGGGCGCTTGCACCGGCATTCCGGGGATGGCGGCCGTGCCGGCTAGTTGGGCAGGCGCCGACGTGGCAGGAGCCTCTGCCGGTGCACCCGGGATGGCTGTCTGCCCTTGGCGCGTTTGCCCTTGGCCGGTCTGTCCCTGGCTCGTGTGTCCCTTGGTAGCCACGGCTCCGGCCTGGCGACTGGCAGCCACGTGCACCGTGCCGCTCGGCGCCGTGGTTGCGGCCCCTGAGGACTCACCGTTGTTGACGAATCCAATGACGCCTTGGCCGTCAAGCGGATCACTATAGTCGTGGGCGTTGACAGAGAAATTAGGCAGCGAATCGCCACCGACAGTGAACAGAACCCCGCTGGCATATTTGGTGACCACCTCGACGTGGCCGTTAAATAGGACCCAATCGCCAGGCAGTGGCTCATAGCCATCGCCCAGCGGGTGCCAGCGCCGACGGGCCTCTGCATCCTGGAGGATCGAGGTGATTCCAGGCGACGCCGCATTCGGGTCGACGCGGACGTCTGCCCACGCGTGGAGTGGCCACGGGTAAGAGCTACCCCCAGTGACCCAGCTCTGCTGGCCAACTACCTGGGCAGCCAGTTCCAGCGTCAAGCTGGCGAAGGCTGCACATGAGGCGCCGTGGTCGACACCATCGATGCTGTCGTGCTGCCAGATCATCGCCTCCATCTCGGCCGGAGTCTTACCTGCGGCCATGCGGAGGTAGTAATTGGCAACATTGACGATCGCCGAACGCAGCACGGCGTCATCCGCGGGGGATGGCTGGGCCGCCTGCCTAAGAGCCAGCAGATGAACCGGCACGCTCGATGGCGACTTCATGTCAGCCGCCGCTCTCGGGACGAAGGAGAGCCCTGTTATTGCTCCGCCCGCGCTGAGGCTTACCAATGCAGTCACCTGCTGCCACCATGGTTTGCTAAGCGATTGCATGATCTCACCTCTTCCTAACCGCGCTGGAGACTAGTGATACCGGACAGATATGCAGATTGCTGAATGGATTAGGCTGGCAGTTTCGAGGCTGATAGGCGCTTCAGGATGGCCTGGACGCGCGGGTCACCCGGGTTTGTCGCGTTCTCAAACAGCACGGCGGTATCCTGAGCGGCCTGCGGTGCGGCACCGACGATCCACTTCCTGTAGATGTCGGCCACGAGGGCGGCCTGCCCTGCAGGGCTGGCTACGGGCTTGGCGCAGAGGCTCGGGAAGCCCATGCGGGAGGCGATCGCTGCTGATCCGGTGTATCGGCTACAATTTGCGGGCTCGCTTTCCAGCCCGGACTGCACGACCAGGTTGCCGGTAGCACCAATTAGCGTAGCCCCACCGATAATGTTGTTGATGGCCCGCGCCGCTACCTCCAGGCTGTCGGTCGGATTAGCGGGGCTGTATGGATGATGCAGGTTCAAGGACCACGCCACCTCGCCGCCTTGCGTTGGTGTAATCGGTTCCAGGCCCAGCCGGCCAGTCTTCGCATCGGTGAAGTTCGGATTATCTGCGCTCGTCATGAGAGCGAATACCCAGAGGATCTGGCGCGTGGCCTTTGCGCAAGCAAAGTTAACCTGACCGGGCTCAGATTTCACGTCGGGATTTTGGCAGGCTGCGGACGCCTCACTCTGCACTGTTGCCACGCTCGACGGCCATGAGGCCCCGCCACTGGACAGCATCAGCGCCAGGATGGCCACAAGCAGTGCGATGAAGGCCGCTCCGATCATTGCTTTGCTTCTGCGGGAGAGGCCAGGGTAATAGGCGCTGCGCCGGCCCTGGTTGACTAGTAGTTCTGTGCGATCCCCAGATGAGCACGCCTGATCGCCCGAATTGGCGCTGCCATAGTCTTCTGAAGACATCGGTGTCACATAGAAGGCCGGGATGCTGTCCGCATCAGGCTCCGGCCCCACATCGCTCGCATGACGCCGGCATGTTTCCGGAGTCTCGCCAGGCGGCGCCTCTCCGCCATATGCGAATTGCATAAGCTCACGCTCAAGCGAGACGCGTGTGTCTGAGAGCTCGCGCTCGAGTTCCGCGGTCTTATTCTTCAAGTCAGCGAGGCGCTGGCTATTTAGGTGGACGTCATGTTCGAAGTTCGCTCTCATTTCTCACCTCTAGCGTGCGGTCTGTGCCAGGCGTAGCCAGCTTTTGAATGACTGGCGTGAGACGTGCCTGCGAGGCATCTGATCTATGGGTAGCCCGTAGCCAGCCGCCCGGGCATCAGCCAACGGTGATCCGCGAGGGGGGATCCGGACGTGAGCGGCACCGGCCGGGCACTGGTAGCCGATCTGGCGTCGGTAGAGGAGCATCTGGCCGTGACCCGGCACCGTGAGAGACGTGGCATGCGGGTAATTAGAACACATGTACGAGCCAGATGTGAAGAGTATTTCAGTAGAACACACGTTCGCTCGACGGTGATCTGGCTTTCCTGTGGGCCAGGCCTGGGCGGACATCCGGCCCCTCTTCAGCCGTGAAGATAGCAGGGCGCTGTCCGCCGCGGTAGCTGCCGACGCGGTCCTGGGGACCGGTCCACCAGGTCGGCCTCCCGCCCGACCGTGCTCATGACCTGCGGCGCGGCGGGTGCCACCACACGTGACCGACGGGCGGCTACGAAGCCTAAGAGCAATCTTCTCGGCCATCACCGCCTAAGCTTTACCGACGCTCGGCAGGCCACCTTATTTTCAGATAGCGCCATGGTGCCGACGGACGCTGACGGCTGCACCCCGGCCGGATGATCTTGAGATCGGAGCCCACCGGGTAAGCCCGACGGCCGCTGTCACAGGGCGGCATGCCCGGCTTCCATGGCCAGCAGCGGAGCCTGCCACTTCCTATCACCGGCGGTAAGAAAATCCCGTCCCCCCACCGATCACTGGGAACGCCCTGCCGCGAGGTGCTCTCGCTCCGGGCACCCGCGCGGCAGGGCGCGGCCGGCGTCCCGGGGGAACCGTCACCTCCGGAGCGGTCCCGCCTGCGTGGACGACGGCGCGAAGAGTGCGCCCAGGCCAGCGGCCCATGCCCAGCAGGCCGAGGGCCAGAGAACTGGCCGGCGCCACTGCGGAGGCGCCGTGCAGGGCGGACTGCTCGAACGTGGCCGGGATGGGCAGGATACGCCACCTGCTCGGCGGCCATACGATCATGAACACCCGCCCTATCACGGCGGTCTCCGGGATGGCTCCGCCACCCGGATCGCTGCGGCGCAGACGGGAATCGTCGGACACCAGCCGGTGATCGCCCAGCACCCAGAGGTGGCCGGACGGCACGGTTACGCTGAACGGTATAGCCGAAGGCTGGTTCCCGGGATACAGGTAGGAAGACTCCTGCAGGGGGACACCGTTGACCGTGACCAGGCCGTGCGCAGCACAGCAGGCCACCCTGTCTCCCGGTAGCCCGATGACCCGCTTGACGAGGTCATCGCCGGGCAGGTCGACGCCGAACAGCCCGATTACCGCGTGCCAGAGGCGGACCAGCGGGTCAGAAGAGGCCGTTGACGGGGGATCCCACGAGCCCGCGCCACTGAAGACCACGATGTCGCCGCGGTGGATGGCGCGGAAATGATAGACGAGCTTATTGACCATGATCTTGTCGCCGATATCGAGCGTGTTCTCCATCGACGACGTCGGTATGTAGAACGCCTGGACCACGTATGTCTTGACGACCAGCGCCAGCACGAGCGCGAGCGCGAGCATGATCGGCAGTTCTTTCCAGAACGATCTGCGCTTGCCCGGCGCAGCCCGGCGGTCCCCGTTCATCATCGGCTCCGAGCCTAACGCTGTGCCCGCGCTCACGGGCAGTCCCTGCACACATGCTGTCACGCCATCTGCTGACCGGCTGCGTTGATAACGTGGGCGCCGATGGTCTGGCGAGTTCGCGGGCAAAGGAGATCTAGGATGGCAGCCGCCGATCCCTTGAACGAGACGGGCATCGTCACCAAACTCAGCCCCCGGTCGGTGACCGAGACTGTCTCGCGGCTCACCGGCATGGTCAGTGCCAGGGGGATGAAGGTCTTCGCCGTGATCGATCAGAGCGCCGAGGCGCGCCAGGCCGGGCTTCAGCTGCGCGATACCACGTTAGTGATCTTCGGAAGCCCGGCCGCGGGAACACCGGTCATGGCGGCTTCGCCGCTGGCTGCCCTCGACTTGCCGCTCAAGGTGCTGGTATGGGCTGACGGTGACCAGGTGAAGGTCTCCTATTACGCTCCCAGCGCCCTCGCTGCCCGTCATCATCTGAACCCTGACCTGGCGGCCAATCTCGCCGGCATCGACCCGCTCACCGACGCGGTGGTAGCTCCTTAACTCAGACCTTGCGCCACCGGGCCTCACACAAGCCGTAAACGCCGAAGGCAATCAATCCCAGCGCGGCAATTATCAGCAGAAATTCACCGAAAGGCTGATTACGCAATGTGAGGAGGGCCTTGTCCAGGCCGCCTGCCTTCGACGGCTGGTATGTCACGGCCGCGTCAATCACCAGGACGCCGGCCAGCGCGAACACCACGCCGCGCGCAGCGGTGCCTACCGTGCCGAGCCGCTCGACGGCGTGCCGCGTTCGCAGGCTCATCTGCGACGTGCGCAGGTGCTTCATGAACTTGTGCCTGATGCCCTCGGCGACGAGCGCCAGACCAGCGATCACGATTATCAGGCCGACGATGCCGACCAGCAACCGCCCGCCAGTGTGACGCATGACCGTGGCGGTAAGATCCTGCTGCTGACCAGTCTGGCTCGCTGCTTTGCCCGCGATCACCTTGATCGTCAGGTAGGCGAAGCTGGCGTACACCAGTGCCCGGCCCAGCGACTTCAATCGGGGACCCGCTCCATTGGCTTCACCGGGGACGCCAAATGCGGCTTCACTAAGCCGCCAGACTGCGTAAGCCGCGAACCCGATGCCGAGCAGCCAGAGTGACACCAGGCCGTACGGCTTACCGGTCAGCAGCTGCAGAGCGCCCTCCTGGTCCGCCTGATGCGAGCTCTTGCCGAGGGCAACGAGGATCGCTACCCACCCGATGAGTATGTAGATGACGCCCCGCGCGGTCAGACCTGCCCTGGCCAGCCAGTGCGCCGCCGGGCTGTCTGATGCGCGCCGGGCGCTGCTGGTCATCCGCGTGGACTGTGACGATATCGATGGCATCCCGGGGCCTGCCTCTCAGTGGGGTGCCCCTGCATTACCCGCGCAGTCAAAAGCTATGCATTGTGACGTGGTAGCGGTGTCAAATGGCTCCGGTCAGCGGGCACGTCGGCTCGGGGACGAGGTTCCGCGGGCCGATCGCCCCTTCTTTCGTTCCGGCACGGTCACGTGCGCGTGCTAGTGCGGCCAGTCGCGAGTGCGGCCGCCGCCTGGGCCTTGGCTCCCGCCGGTCAGGCCGGGTCCGCCGGGTCGGGCCAGTGGGCCAGGTCGGGCTTGGCCAGCGGCCAGCCGCCACCGGCCAGCCTGGCCCTGACCCGGGAGACATCGGAATCGCGCGGCTTCTCGTGGGTGACGGTCTCGATCGCCTCACGGATCGCCTGTGCCGAGTGGGGGTCGCTGGCGTTGGCCAGCTCGTCGGCGATCTGCTTGACGTCAGCATCAGTTAGCTGGCTGCCCAGCAGCGCGAACAACGGGACGTAGTCGACGTCGGGGACCCCTTCCGGGTAGCCGGCCCGCAGCCAGCCGATGATCGAGCTCAGGACGGGTGGCAGCGCCATGGTGTCAAACCCTCTCGATGGGGTGCCGCAGACTCGGGTAGCGCCTCGTCCTGCGGTGATTACTTGGCGGCGGGGTGACCGATTTGGTAGACCTCATAGATACCCCAACCGATTGCGGCCAGCACGACCAGGAAACAGAACGCGGCGGCGACGATGCCCACCGGGTTGCCGCCGATGACCTGATCGGAGTCGGCCCCTGCGGTCTGGGCCCGGCCGCCTTTCATGGACAGGGCGCGCAGGCCGACGGCGAATAGTGCCGGGAGCCCCGCGCCGGCGATCAGGCCGAAAACTAGTATCTTCCAGAGCGCGGTCAGGTTGATCCAGGACATTGTCTGCTCCCCTGTCGCTCAGGCTGCTGCGGGCTCGGGCTCGGGCTCGGGCTCGACCGGAGCGGCGCCGCCGGTCCATTCGTCGTTCACGTTGTTGTGGTCCACCTTGGACTTGCGGGACCTCAGATAGATCGCTGCCGCCACCGCGGCAAGGATGACGAGGTCGACAATCACGCCCGGGGTGTGGCCGATCCCACGCGCCGCGGCCTCGGCCCCGGCGCCGACCAGCCCGGCACACGGCAGCGTGAACACCCAGGCCGTCGCCATCCGCCCAGCCACGTTCCAGCGGACCTCTGCACCCTTCTTGCCGAGCCCGGTACCGATGATCGACCCGGTGGCGACGTGCGTGGTGGACAGCGAGTAGCCGAAGCTGCTGGACAGTAGGATGACGGCGGCCGACGCGGACTCGGCCGCCATGCCCTGCGGCGCCTCAATCTCGACGAGACCCTTACCCAGGGTGCGGATCACCCGCCAGCCGCCCAGGTAGGTGCCGAGGGCGATTGCCAGCCCGCAGGAGAGGATCACCCAGAACGGCGCTTTGGAGTCGGCCGGCACGGTCCCGTTCACGATCAGGGCCAGCGTGATGACCCCCATCGTCTTCTGCGCGTCGTTCGTGCCGTGCGCCAGGGACACCATCGACGCCGACCCGATCTGCCCGATCCGGAAGCCGTGGCCGCGGGCCCGTTGAGTCAGGCTGCGGCTGATCCGGTAGAGCAGCCACGTCCCGGTCGCCGCGACGAGGGCGGCGATGATCGGCGACAGGCCAGCCGGGATGACGACTTTCGACACCAGGTCCTTCCACTGGATCGCGTGACCCCCGGCGGCGGCGATGGTCGATCCGATCACGCCGCCGATCAGCGCATGCGACGAGCTCGAGGGGATACCCAAGAACCAGGTGAGCAGGTTCCAGATAATCCCGCCGGCCAGCCCGGCCGCGACCACGCTCAGCGTCACCAGCTTGGTGTCCACCAGGCCGCTGGCGATCGTCGCCGCGACACTCAGCGACAGGAACGCCCCGACCAAGTTCAGCACGCCCGACAGGGCCACCGCGACCCGGGGGTTCAATGCCCTCGTGGCGATGGACGTGGCCATCGCGTTACCAGTGTCATGGAAGCCGTTGGTGAAGTCGAAGCACAACGCGGTGATAACCACCAGCACAAGCAGAAAGTCGTTTCTCACGAGGCCAGCGTCTCCACCGAGGCTGCCAATGTCGAGGGTCCCGCTAGACAATCAGGCGACTTGTCAGTGGCGCGTCGTAATATGTTCACCTGTCAGTAAAGATCGGACGGCAGCGGACGGTCCCCCTACGGTCCCCCCGGACAAACCGGGCGCTGGCCGCTTGTGCTCGGCATCCACCCGGGAGCACCGCACCCGGCCGGTCACGCCGGCGGCATGCGGCGGACGGTTGATGTCCGCCGATGCACGACCAGCCCAGGCGTCGAGTCCCAGCCCACAATGCGCAGCACGGCCTGCAGCCGCGGCGGGATGCCGTGCAGCACAAGCCGCCTGGGGCGGCCACCGGCCAGCTGGATCATGGCCCGCAGTCCGGCCAGATCGCAGTACTCCAAGTCGGCCAGATAGAGATGAACCTCGGGGCCGGTGAACTCGGCCAGCTTCTCGACCAGGGCCGGGTAGGTATCCTCGTCGATCTCGCAGGAAATGGGGCCAGGCCCGGCGGGCGGCCTACGGCGGTCATCCGCAATACCCCGCCATCGTAGACGGCATGCCCGGTCACGGTCTTTGGTGATTCACGCTCTTTCGGCATGTCAGCGGCCTCGGCAGCAGAATGGGCCTCGCCGGCTGCTACCAGAAGGGGCCGCTCCTGCCCAGTGCCAGACAGACGCAGGGCCAGAGAGACACGATGACCAACATCGACGTTACGGACAACCGCGAGAGTCTGGGCGGCGTCGTAGACGACCACTCCAGTATGCCGGAAGCCGGGACCGATTCAAGCGACGGGCGCGCCGGGCCTACTGGCCGAGGATCTCGCTACCGGCCGAGGATCTCGCGCAGCGTGCCTGCGTTACGCACGGCGTTGGCGTCAGCGTCATTGTTGAAGTACACGAACACGTCGCTGCCCATCTGTTCCCACTCCCGTGCCCTGTCCGCCCACCACGACAGGTCGTCGTAGCTGTAGGAACCCGCGTACAGGTAGTCGTGATCCGGGCCGTGCATCCGGACGTAGGCGAAGGCTGCGGTCGTCCTCAGGATGCACGGCAGGTGAGCGCCGCTCATGATGCAGTAGGCGGCGCCATGCGATTCCAGGAGAGCGAAGACATCCTCGTGATGCCAGCTGGAATGGCGGAACTCCACTGCGACCCGGACCCACCCGGGAAGCGCCTGCAGGAAATAGGCCAGCCGAGCATCGTCCCGGGCATGGGCTGGCGCGAGCTGCACCAGCAATACGGCACGCTTGTCACCAAGCTCGTGCCAGCACGCCGCTATGCGCTGTGCCCATCCCTCGGGTGCGTACAGGCTCTTACCGTGCGTGAGGCCGCGCGGCGCCTTGACGGACATTCGGAAGCCGTTGGGCAACCGCCGCTGCCACGACCGGAAGGCCGAGGGCCGGGGCCACCGGTAGAAGCTGCTGTTGAGCTCGACGGTAGAGAAGGCTTCGGCGTAGCGGGCCAGCCGGTACCGCGCCGGGAGACCGGGCGAGTACAGGGCCGGCTCCCAGTGGTCGTAGCTCCAGCCAGATGTCCCGATGCTGGTCACCACGGAGAACTCAGTATCCCGCCGCGGGGTCGACGAGCCCGGTCAGGGGCTGGCCGGCCGCGAATCTGGCGACGTTGTCCTGAATCCGCCTGGCCAGCAGCCGCTCGACCATTTCCGGCGTGTCGGCAGTGTGCGGCGTGATGATGCAGTTCTCCAGCTGCCAGAGCGGGTGACCGTCCGGCAGCGGCTCCGGATCGGTGACGTCGAGCGCGGCCCCGCCGATGGCGCCGTCCCGGAGCGCGCTCACGAGCGCATCGGTGTCGACATGACGGCCGCGGGCGACGTTGACCAGCCAGGAATCTGGTCCCATGGCGGCTAGCTCGGCGGCCCCGATGATGCGCTCGGTGCCGGGCGTCAGTGCGAGGGCCAGGAACACGACCCGGGCACCGGCGAGCGCCTCATGCATCCGGGCCTGCGGCAGAGTCCTGGCCGCTCCTGGGACCGGATCGGTGCTGCGGCGTACCACGGTGGCGGTGACCCGGAACGGGCCGAGCAACTCCAGCAGGCTGGCCGCGATGCCGCCGCCGCCCAGGATCGTGACCGGCTCGTCGTACAGGCTCTGCCCGCCTGGCTCTCCCCATGACCGGGCCGTGATGCGCTGGCGCAGCAAGCGGAGCCCGGCCAGGGCGAGGGCCAGGGCGTGCTCCGCGACCGGCTCGGCGTACGCGCCCTTGGCCGACGTCCAGGTCCGCCGGGCATCGAGCAGGCCGGCGGCGGCCAGTCGCTCCACGCCGGCCATCGGGAGCTGGACCCAGCGGGCCGAGCTCGCCGTGGCGAGCGCGCCCCGCAGCCCGTCCAGATCGTGGGAATCAAGCCAGACGAGGGCGTCAGCGGCCGCATCGACGCTGGTGGGCTCGCCGCCGCCGGCGCGGATCGCGTGGCAGGCGGAATCGCTGGGTACGGGGCCGACGGCCACCCGGGGCGCGGTCACGTTCAGCACCCTAGCCTCGGACGCCGCGCCGGTCCGCGGCGGCCGGGCCGGTAGCGGCTGGGGTTGCGGCCGGCCCGGTCAAATCGGATACTGGGAACTGCCTCGCAACTGACATCCTTCCTGGCCCCGGCGCATACCGAAGTTCGCGTCCGGCGCCGGCGGGAGGTGGGCATGGGCGGTTCGCGTGTGGGGGAGGCGTAGTGCGCGAAGACGTGCCGGGGGATACGGGCGCGTTCCTGGGTCCTGGCGGGCCGGGTCTCCGGGCGGGCTCCCGGATTGCCGGGTACCGGCTGGAAGAGCAGGTCGGTGCGGGCGGGATGGCGGTGGTG
>OCZU010001972.1_pt1 | contig 13232 bp, 9 predicted proteins | sample 1539001 | NCBI WGS metagenome assembly OCZU01 (sample SAMEA3539306, study PRJEB22396) | soil metagenome | biome: tundra; feature: field; material: soil | place: USA | collected 2010-05 | depth 0.15 m
GACAAGCTGCAGATCATGATGGTGCCGGCGGATGGGAAGTTCTTTTTTGCCAACGACGTGTTGCGCGGCATGGATTTGGCTAGCCAGAGCGGGCAGGCGGGGCGACAAACGAGATAATTTGTGGGGACAAGCGCAGCCAGGCCGGGACTTGTAATGTGTTTCAGTTAGTAGTGCGCTACTTTGAATTGAATTCGAAGTAGCGCACTACCCTTAGTTTGCCAGCCTTGACCGAGAGGGGTCGAGCTTCGCTCGACCGGACAGCCGAGGGCGGCGGTCCCCACAGGAGGGCCGCATAATCTTGCAGGCTCTCATACCAACCGAACCAATTCACAAACGGTTTTCACACCGGCGAAACTGAAGGGTGAGATATGATGCAAACGATTCTGTGGCATCCTGCAGAGCCTGGTCCGGGTGGGAAAAGAAAGGCAATGATGTTTCGCCGCAAACTGCTGGCTGTGTTCGCGCTGACGGTGTTTTTGTCGGTGGCAGCGGTGGCGTTGCTGGTGTCGGCAGTGACGCGGCGGGCCTTCGAGCGCAGTGAGGAGGAAAGAACGGCGGAGCTGGTGACGCAGTTCCGGCGCGAGTTCAACCGGCAGGGCGAGGACGTGGTGCGGAGGGTGGGGACGATGGCCGCGTCGGAAGAGGTGAGCCGCATGGCGGTGAAGTTGAATCGTCCGCAGGCGGATGTGGGGCCGTATTTTGAGTTGGCGAAGACGACCGCGGAAAATAGCCGACTCGATTTTCTGGAGTTTGTGGAAAGCGATGGAACTATTATTTCGTCGGCGCAGTGGCCGGCGAAGTTTGGATATCCGGAGGGCGGGGTTGGGAGCTTTGCCGCATCGGCTGAACAGGGAGCGTTTCTGAAGCAGGAAGAACTGCAGGATGGAACGGCGCTGGGATTGTTCGCGGTTCGGGCTGCGCGAGTGGGGGAACGTCCGGTCTATGTGATTGGAGGACGACGGCTGGATAAAAGTTTTCTCTCTGGACTGGATATGCCGGTGGGGATGCGGGCTTTGCTGTATCAGAATCAGAGTGAGCGTTTCGCGGCGGAACTGTTGGTGGACCCGTCTGAGCCAGCCATGGAGAATGTGCGGCCGGCGGAGAAGCTGGAACCCCTGGTTGATGCGGTGCGGCAGTCGAAGCAGGAAATGTCCAGCCTGGTGCATTGGTCGGAGGATAAGGCCGAGGATGAGGTGTTTCATGCGATTCCTCTGCTGGGCGTGGGTGCGGGCAAGGATCGTCCGCTGCTGGCGATTCTGCTGATTGGGAACTCGCGGCGGAGTTATGTGGAGTTGATGCGGAGGATCCGCTCGGCGGCGTTGATGGTGGGAGGCGGAGGGATTTTGCTGGCGATTCTTCTGAGCAGTTGGGCGGCGGCGCGGGTTACGCGTCCGGTGGAGCAACTGGCACACGCCGCGCAGGAAGTGGCGGCGGGGAATTGGAATGCGCGAGTGGATGTGTTGGGCGACGATGAACTGGGGCAATTGGCCGATTCGTTTAATCGAATGACCACTGAGTTGCTCGGGCAACGAGAGCGGCTGATACAGGCAGAGCGCGTGGCGGCTTGGCGGGAACTGGCGCGGCGGCTGGCGCATGAGTTGAAGAATCCGCTGTTTCCGCTGCAACTTACGGTGGAGAATCTGGTGCGGGCGAGGCAGCAGAATCCGGAGCAGTTCGAGGAAGTGTTCCGGGAGAGTTCCCGGACTTTGTTGGCGGAGATCGCGAATCTGAAGGGAATCGTTGGGAGGTTCAGCGAATTTTCGAAGATGCCGCAGCCGAAATTGCAGCCGGTGCAGGTGAATGAAGTGATTCGGGGTGTGGCACAGCTTTTTCAGGTACAACTGGAGGCGCCGGGGCGTGCGAAGATCAGTTGCGAACTGGAACTGGATCCGCACCTGGAACCGGTGGCGGCGGATGCGGAGTTGTTGCACCGGGCGATTTCAAACCTGGTGCTGAATGCGATGGATGCGATGCCGCGAGGGGGCACGCTGACGCTGCGCTCGCGCGATGAGAGCGGCAAAGTGGCAATCGAGGTCGCGGATACGGGAGCGGGGTTAACGCCGGAGGAGTGTGAGCAAATCTTTACTCCTTATTATACGAGCAAGCTGCATGGCACCGGGTTGGGGCTGGCCATTGTGCAGTCTGTGGTGAGCGATCATGGAGGGAGAATCCGGGTGCAGAGCGATCCGGGGCGGGGGACAACTTTTGTGATCGAGTTGCCGCGGAATGCTGATGGGGCGCAGGATGCCGGATGAAATAGTTGCAGATTCGGAGGATGTTTGCCGACGAAAGCACATTTGCTGATTGTTGATGACGAAGCGAACACTCTGGCTTCGCTGTCGCGGGCGTTTCGGCTGGCTGGGCACGAGGCTACCGTGTGCGACAACGCGGGGAAGGCGCTGGACCTAGCCAGGGCGCAGAACTTTGACGTGATCCTCTCGGATGTGGTGATGCCCGGGAAGGGCGGATTGGCGCTGTTGGAAGAATTGAAGGCGCAGGGAGTGACGGCGCCGGTGGTAATGATGTCTGGGCAGGCGGATATTGAAATGGCGGTGCGGGCTACGCGGCTGGGCGCGCTGGATTTTCTGGAGAAGCCGATCTCGACCGAAAAACTTTTGCTAACGGTGGAGAATGCGCTGAAGCTGCAGAGGCTGGAAAGCGAAAATCGGCAACTGAAGCAGCGACTTGGCAAGCACGAGATTGTGTGGCACGGGGCAGCCATGCAACGCGTGACGGCGCAGGTGGAGCGAGTGGCGGCGAGTGAGACGCGGATTTGCATCCTGGGAGAAACTGGTACGGGAAAGGAACTCGTGGCGCGGACGATTCATGAACGCAGTGCGCGCGCCGGGGGAGCGTTTGTTACGTTGAATTGCGCGGCGGTTCCGGCGGAGCTGATTGAGTCGGAACTTTTCGGGCATGAGAAGGGATCGTTCACCGGAGCGGCGGGACGGCATATTGGGAAGTTCGAGCAGGCGGATCATGGCACGATCTTTCTGGATGAGATTGGCGACATGCCGCTGGCTATGCAGGCCAAGCTGCTGCGCGTGCTGGAAGAAGGAGAAGTGGAGCGCATTGGCGGCGAAAAGCCGGTTAGCGTGGATGTACGGGTGGTGGTGGCAACGCATCGTGATCTGGAAGCTCGGGTGCGGGAGGAGAAATTTCGGCAGGATCTGTTTCATCGCATTTATGTTTTTCCGCTTGTGCTGCCACCGTTGCGGGAGCGGCGAGAGGATATTCCGCTGCTGGTCGGGCATTTTGCGGCGCAAGTGAGCGCGCAGAATGGATGGAAGCCAGTTCCGTTTAGTGCGGAAGCGATGGCTGCGTTGCAGTCGCACGCCTGGCCGGGCAATGTGCGGGAATTGCGCAATATGGTGGAGCGGCTGATGCTGCTGGCGACCGAGGGGCAGGTTGATCTTGCGACGGTGGAGATGGCTTTGCCGAAGGGTGGGAGCATCGGGGTTGCGGCTTCTGCAGTCTCGTCGGGGGCGCTGGCCGAGCGTGTGGATGCTTTCGAGCGTGAAGTAATCCTGGCGGAGTTGAAGCGGAGTCATTCGAACGTTAGTCTGGCGGCTAAGTCGCTGGGGCTGGAGCGGAGTCACTTTTATAAGAAGGCGGAGCAGTTGGGGATCGATCTGCGAACAATGCGGCGGGAGCAGGAGTCGACGCAGGAGTAGTTTCTTTCCACACACAAATGTTCAGGAGATTGCATTGATCGGAACGGCTGGTCGTCGGATGGTCTGCTTCTTCTTCCTCAGTTTACTCACGTCCTTTTCCCTTCCGTCAGCCGTTTTGGCCAGCGAGCCGCCTTCCTCGCCCGCGTATGGAGTTCGCATGGTGCAGGCTTGGATTCCCATGAAGGATGGAGTGCGACTGGCAGCAACGCTTCATATGCCGGATGGAGCGAAGGTGGGGGAGAAGTTTCCTGCTCTGCTGGAATATTTGCCGTATCGCAAAGACGACGGCACGGCGGCCGGCGATTACCCCAAGCACGCTTATTTTGCGCGGCGCGGGTATGTGAGCGTGCGGGTTGACATTCGAGGATTCGGCGCGAGCGAGGGCGCGCCACCCGAGCGCGAATATTCGGAACAGGAACAGGTGGACGGAGAGCAGGTGATCTGGTGGCTGGCTCATCAGACTTGGTCGAATGGGAACGTCGGAATGTTTGGCATTTCATGGGGAGGGTTTAATTCTCTGCAGATGGCGATGCGGCATGCGCCGGGGTTGAAGGCGATTCTGGCCACGGACGCTACGGCGGAGTTGTTTCATGACGATGTTCACTACGTGGACGGAATGGCGCACATCGATGAGTTCGAGTTGAACATGGATATGGCGGAGGGATGGACGGGGGCTCCGGACTATACGCTTGACGAAAAAGTTCTGGGGCCGAGATTCGAGACGCCTCCGTGGTCGCTGCTTTATTTGAAGCATCAGCATGACGGGCCTTTCTGGCGCGAGCGGGTGCGACCGCTGAAGGAGATCACAATTCCTAGTTTTCTGATTGGCGGATTGCTCGATGGCTATCGTGACAACGTGACCGACATGCTGATGCAGGCAAGCGGGCCGGTGAAGGCGATCATGGGGCCGTGGAACCATACGTTTCCGAATGAGGCGGTGCCGGGGCCGCAGATCGAGTGGCGGAATGAGGCGGTGCGCTGGTTTGATCATTGGCTCAAAGGCCGCGACACCGGCGTGGAGCACGATCCGCGGCTGGTCATTTATATGCAGCACTGGCATCCTCCGGATCCGAGTCTGGAAAATGTGCCTGGCGAGTGGAGGCGGGAGGATGTTTGGCCGCCGAAGGATGTGCAGGCGTCAACTTGGTTTCTGCAATCCAATCATTCGCTCGCGGAAGCTGCTGCGCAGCTCGATCGGCATCAGCTTAAGTACGTGCCTTCGATTGGCGTGGAGGCGGGATTCTGGTGGGGTGAGTTGTTGAGCGATGTACGTCCGGTGGATGCATTTAGTTTGGTATACGATTCAGCATCCTTGCAGGGAGATGTGGCCATCCTGGGACGGCCGCATGCTTTGCTGCGGGCCTCGGCTACGGCGCCGCTGGCGGACTGGTTTGCGCGGCTCTCGGATGTCGCGCCGGATGGAACAGTCACGCAAGTCACCGGAGCTGGGATTGACGGGGCGCAACGGGATTCGATGAGCGAGCCTCGCGATCTTGAGCCGGGCAAGGTTTATGCGCTTGATATTGAAATGCATTTGACTTCATGGGTATTTCCCAAGGGTCATCGCATTCGCGTGGCGGTTTCGAATGCATTGTGGCCGATGATGCTGCCTACGCCTTATTCGATGACGACCTCACTTGAACTTGGTGGAAGCGACGGTTCGCGGATTGTGTTGCCGGTCGTGCCGAAACATGGCGCTGCTGCACCTGCATTTTCTCCGCCTGAGCCTTCTGAAGAACGGACCGATCTTAAGAGTGAAGGTTTTCCGTGGCCGGGTGAGTGGACGGTGGAGCGCGACGAAGCTCGCCATAAGACCACTGTGCACTGGAAGGGACAGGAAAGCGGGGAGTATCCCTGGGGGAAAGAAATTGACTACGAAAATCTGACTTATGCTGCCGATGATGCACATCCCGAGACTTGCTCGGTGCAGGGCGAGGCGGAGAGTGTGTTTACGCTGAAGGGACGCACGCTGACCTGGCGCGGGCATTTGCTGGTTACGACTGATCAAAAGAATTTTTACTACAAGTACACGCGCGAGTTGCTGAAGGATGGGAGCATGATTAGATCAAAAACGTGGCAGGAGACGATTGCCAGGGATCATCAGTGAGGGCGAGTCGAGACTCGCTTCAGCGGCTAAAGCTGCGGTTCGTTTGCTCGATTCACGGCACGACTGAAGTCGTGCCCTTCCTGATCTCGTCTGCCTCCTAATCAGCACAGGTCTCCGCCCTTCCGAGAGCCCACGCTTTTACTGTTTGTAGATTTTGCCGTCTTTCATCACGAACTGAACATTCTCCAGCAGGCGAACATCGTTGAGTGGATCGCCGGTTACGGCGATGATGTCGGCATACTTCCCTGGCTTGATCGAACCAAATTCATCTGAATGGCCTAGCAGGTCGGCGGCGTTGCTGGTTGCGGCTTGGATTGCCTGCATGGGCGTCATTCCGTATTTCACCATGAAGGCGAACTGTTTGCCGCTGGTACCGTATGGACAGACTCCGGCGTCGGTGCCGAACGACATTTTCACTCCGGCAGCGACAGCTTTGCGGAAGTTGTGACGCTGGATCTGGCCGAGCTGGGCATCGTGTTGGAGATAATCCTTGGGCACGGTTCCTTTTTTTCCTTCTTCCTGAATGCATTCTTCGTCGTAGATATCCATGTCGAGATAGGTGCCATGCTGTTTGGCAAGGGCGATGCCTTCGTCGTCGATCATGGTGGCATGCTCCACCGAGGCTACTCCGGCGCGGATCGCGTTTTTGATGCCTTGGGTTGAATGGGAGTGCGATTCGACGCGAAGGCCGAAATGGCTGGCTTCGTCGACTGCGGCCTGCAGTTCTTCCAGCGTGAATTCCTGCGAGCGAGGATCGCTGCCATGCGTGAGCACCGCACCGCTGGAAAGAATCTTGATGTGATCCGCTCCGTCATGGGCAAGTTTGCGGATGACTTGCCGCACTTCCCAAGGGCTGTTGGCCTCGCCGTAATGCAAATCCCAAGGCAACGTGATGTCGGGAGCGAGGCCGGTGGCTGCGCCGGCGCCGCCGGTAATGGTCACATAGGCTCCGGCGACGAACATGCGGGGGCCGATGATGTCGCCACGATTGATGGCGTCGCGTAGAGCGATATCGACCAGGGCACGGTATGGCCCCACATCGCGCACCGTGGTGAAACCGGATTCGAGCGTAACGCGGGCATTCGGGACCGACTCGAGCGCGATCTGGGCAGCGGCTTCTTTGAACCACTCGTCCCCGTCAGCGCCGTCGGCGAGATGGGTGTGGCAGTCAATCAGGCCGGGGAGAACGGTCATTTTGGTGAGGTCGATGATTTTGGCGTTGGATGGGATGGTTACGTTGTTTCCTACGGCCTCGATTTTGTTCTGGCTGATAAGGATGATCTGATTGGTGAGGACGGCGCCGGAGTCTGGGTCGATCAGCTTGCCGGCGCGGATGGCTGTGATCTGGGCGGCGGCGGATGCTAGCAGCGCGCAGAAGGCGGCAATACTCATCAGGCACCTACATACAACAAGCCCGATTCTTTCGCCCCTCTGGGGCTTGGTCATTTCTCTCTCCCTTACCCACGGCTTTCGCCCCTTCGGCAAGCTCAGGGCGGGCCGTGGGCTGCATTCTTGCGCCGCTCCGTGGCTAATTATGTTCTAGTCCGCTGCGGCGGATGCGGGTTCCAGGCCGCGCTTCAGGTCGGCCGCGAGCAGACGATGGAATAACTGCTCTCCGGCCTCGCGGCGCACGGAGAGGCGTCCGGCGCGATAGGCTCGGGACTTCAGGCCGCGCTGCACGTCTTCGCAGATGCCCAGATCTTCCTCCTGCACGCGATTGCCTACGTTCACCGACTGTTCGTTGTATTCCCGGCTCGAGTCGCTGACGTCTCCGAAATAGAAATCGAAGATGACCGTGCAGTGATCAACGTCTACGGGAATCACGAGATTCGTGTCCATGTATCCCTGGTAGCAGTTGATCATCACGTTGGGATGCTGCCAGAAATACCAGGCGCGGTCACCCTTGCGGGTTGCTCCGGTGGCGGCGTCTTCGTCGGAGACAACCATCGGGCTGGATTGAAGGCAGTAACGATCTTCATTTTCGATGGAGTATTGCTTGTAATCGAGGACAGAATTGAGGCCTTTGTGGAGATGAGGAACGTGGTAGCCGCCGTCGAGGTAGTTATCGACGAAGACTTTCCAGTTGCAATGGATGTTGAAGGTTCGGCGGTCGAAGTAATGAAGCCGGCTGATGCCAAGAGGCGCAACCCGTTTTACCAGGCCGCCGAGAAAGTCGGCGAGCGGCGCGGCGTGGCAGTCGAGGTTGACGAAGACAAAGCACTCCCAGGTTTCGACTTGAATGGGGACGAGACCGTTCTGCGCGCGGTCGAAATTCTCGACGCCTTCGAACTCGGGCATGCCCTTCAGGGAGCCATCGAGGCCGTAGTTCCAGCCGTGGTAGGGACACTGCAAGCGGGAGGCATGGCCGCAGGGTTGAGTTACGACGGCAGCGGCGTGGTGGCGGCAAACGTTGTAGAAGGCGCGCAGAGCGTCGTCGTTGCCACGAACAACGACGATAGGCTCGCCGGCGACGATGGTGCTCACAAACTGGCCCGGCGATTTCACCTGATCGGTGCGCGCGACCAGTTGCCAGGTTTTGCTGAACACACTGAGGCGCTCGAGTTCGGCGATACGAGGATCGACGTACCAGGCGGCGGGAATGGTTGAGGCCTGCGACAGAGGGGCGCATTCGTCGTAGGTGGAGAGGATTTGTTCGAGAGACGATTGCATGGTCTGGGCTTTTCTCGCTGTGGAGTTCAAATGCGCGTTCCTTGTTTAACCTGCCACGGCCTGGTTACACCGTCTTCTGCTTTGCGACCGGGTCGGTGGCGGCGATCTTGCGAATTTCATGGCGGCCGCGGACCGGAGATGCTGAAGCCGAGCCGACCGCACCCTGCAAGAGTGCCAAGAATTGCCGAATCCGAGCCTCTTTTTTCTCGGGCATCTCACCCTGCCTGCGAAAAAGGCCGGGATCGAGTTCGGCGGTGAGCAAGGCGTCCTGGAACCGCTCAAAGGTCCAGTCCAGCATGGAGACGATCATTTCAACATCCATGTCCTTGCGCAACTCACCGCGCTCGATGCCGAAGCGCACGAAAGCCACGGTGCCGTAGGGATCTTCCGTAGTCAGAAAGCGATTGATTTCGCGCTTCAACGCAAGATCGGTTCCGTAGTTGCCGAGCAGCGAAATGCGATAGGGGATCCAGTCTTCGCGCAGCAGATGTTCAGTGCGGACCAGCCAGTAGTAGAGAACTTCGAAGAAGCCCGCGGCACGCACATCGGCAGGGGCGTCGAGATACTTCGAGAAAGAACGCACAGCGCGTTTGTAGACTTCGAAGAACAAGCCGTCCTTACTGTCGAAGTGCTGGAAGATGGAACCTTTGGCGATGCCAAGCGTGGCCGCGATGTCGCCGACCCGCGCGGCGTTGTAGCCGTTCTCCGCGAAGTGTTGCATGGCGGCGTCGATGATGCGGGAGCGCTTGGCCTCGGACCGGGGCCGGGGTGGGTGATGGCGCATGTAACGTGGGGGGGCGATGGGATTGCTGGCAATTCCGCTCATGTATGACTCCAAGTCACGAAAGCATATAGGAGACGCTTCTAATTTTCAACTTCATTTTTAGTGACTGTTGCAGTAAGGTGTGGTTCCGCGGCAGATGCTTGCGTGACTTAGAGTCAAGTTTAGTGAAACAGGCTTCTAATTCCATCTACGACGCGATCATAGTCGGTGGCGGTCACAACGGGTTGACTGCGGCGGCGTATCTGGCGCGCGCCGGACTTTCCACGCTGGTGCTGGAACGCCGCGAGATTGTGGGTGGATGTTGCGTGACGGAGGAGATCGCTCCCGGCTGCCGGGTTTCGACGACTTCTTATATTGCGAGCATGCTGAGGCCGGAGGTGATTGCGGAATTGCGACTGGCCGATCATGGGCTGCGAATGATTCCCTGCGATCCAGCCATTCAGGTTCCCTTCCCTGACGGGCACGTGGTTCCGTGGTGGATAGATCGGGAACGGGCGAAGGCAGAGTTTGGGAAGATATCCACCAAGGATGCGGCGCGGTTCGTTGAGGTCGACGATCAACTTAAGAAGCTGGCTAGGTACCTGCAGCCGTTTTTCAGGGAGCCACCACCCGAGGTTGACGCGTCGACGGTGGGCGGATGGAGTGATCTGTTCCGTGTAGGCAAACGGTTTCGCGGGATTTCGAGCGCTGAGATTGCGCAACTGATCTCGTTTCTCACCGGAAGCCTGGGGGAGTTTCTCGATCACAACTACGAATCCGAGAAGATGAAGACGATGTTCCTGGCCAACAACGTGTATGGCAAGCATGGTGGGCCGTACCAGCCGGGAACCGCGATCGGCCTGTTGTTTCACCTGCTGAGCGGCGGCGAGCACGAATTGCAGGGCTTCTACGGGCACGTGATGGGCGGGATGGGGGCGATCACGCAGGCTCTGGCAGGGGCCGGGCAGAACCTGGGTGTGGAGATTCGCACATCCGCTGCGGTGGCGCAGATTGAAGTGCGCAACGGGCGAGCTTATAGCGTTGTGCTGGAGGATGGAAGCGAGGTTCGCGGGCGGATGATTCTGTCGAACGCGGACCCCAAGCGGACGTTCTTGAAGATGATTGCGGCGCGCGAATTGCCCGAAGATTTTCTGTTTGCAGTACGCGGAATCAAGATGGATGGACCGTGTGCGAAAGTCAACTTTGTGCTCGCCGAAGAACCGCGCTTTACCGGAACGTCACCCCAAGCAACGCCGTTGGAACGCACGTTTTACACGCTGGTTCCGTCGCTCGAGTTCGCGGAGCGCTGCTATGACATCGCGAAGTTTGGTGAAATTCCAGAAGAGCTGTGGGTGGATTGCGTGGTGTCCTCGAATGCGGATCCATCCCTGGCACCTCCGGGCAAGCACATCCTGACGTGCTTCGTGCAATATGTGCCTTACAAACTGCGCGAAGGCAATTGGGATGAGAAGCGCGAACTACTCGGTGACCGTGTAGTGAAGAAGATTGCCGAATACGCACCCAACGTGCCGGGCGCGATTGTGGCGCGGCAGGTGCTTACGCCGCTGGATTTGGAACGAACCTACGGATTGACGGAAGGCAACATCTTCCACGGCGATTTGCGGCTGGAACAACTCTTCTTCATGCGTCCGGTGCCGGGCTGGGCGCAGTACCGCACACCGATTCGTGGATTGTATCTGTGTGGAGCGGGAGCGCATCCCGGCGGAGGGGTAACGGGCGCGCCGGGGCGGAATGCGGCGCACCAGGCATTGCGAGACTGGAAGAAGGGACAATTCAAGGAGGCGGCGGCGTGAGTGCGAACTTAACCGCGGGCAATTCATCAAGTCAGGAGCGAATATGAAAAAGAAAAGCATTCTTGAAAGGTTAAAGGAAGGTCCGGTGTTGGGCGACGGCGGCTATCTGCTGGAACTGGAAAAGCGCGGTTGGGTGCGGGCGGGTCCGTTCACTCCGGAGGTTGTGCTGACGCATCCCGAGGCGCTGCGCGAACTGCACATCGAGTTTCGTGAAGCAGGATCGGAGGTGCTGCAGGCATTAACGTTCTATGCGAGCCGCGACAAGTTGGCGACCGTGGGACTTGAAGATCAATTGCAGGACTTGAATCGGGCTGCGGTCCGCATTGCGCGCGAGGTTGCGGGCGATCGTTGCCTGGTCGCGGGAAACCTGAGTCTGACCTGGATGTACGAGCCAGGAAGCGCCTCAGCCGCCGATCGGGTGCGGAAGACTTTCGACGAACAACTCGCGGTGCAGGTTGAGGAAGGCGTGGACTTCATTGTCGGCGAGACGTTCTCTTTCCTCGGAGAGGCACTGATTGCGGTGGAACGCGGAAAGAAAACCGGTCTGCCCACGATGGTCACAGTTTGCTTCGAGAATACGGATGAGACGGCCGACGGCAAGAGCGCTGCCGATGCGGCAAAGGCACTGTTCGATGGGGGCGCCGACATTGTCGGCATGAACTGCTTGCGGCCACCCGAGCACATCCTGGGCCCGATGGAACAGATGCGGAAAGCAGTGTCGGGATATCTGGCGTGCCAACCCGTCGCCTACCACACTCCAAAGCAGAAGCCGGACTTCACTAGCCTGCCGGAGTTTCCTTACGCGTTGGATCCACTGCAGCTTACGCGGAAGGAAATGGGGAACTACGCGCTGCAGGCGCGCGATATCGGAATCAACTTCATTGGCGCGTGCTGTGGCACGGTTGCGATGCACATCCGGGAAATGGCTCGGGTGCTGGGGAAGCTGCCGGAAGACTCGCGTACTTGGAAGAAGGGCGGCGAGAAACCAATGTCGGCGTACGAATACTACGACCACGACAATCTGAAGGCGGGCAGCCGGTCGTAGGTTGCCGGACGCAAGCCCCTCAGGGGCTAAAGCCCGCATCCTTATTGGCTCTGGGTGGCACGGCTGAAGCCGTGCCCTTTCCAAAGCAATTTGTGACAAAGCTTTCTTTGCGACGAGCAGGCTCTGGAGTGAGAGCCTGCTCTATTTGTTTGGAGCCACAATTAGCCGACGGTGCGCAACCGCGGCTGTTCCGCGCGGACGAGCGGCGCATCGACCAGGTGTTCGCTGAGGAACCAGGCTTGCAGTTCATTGGCGCGCAGCACATCGCTGACGGCCAAGTCGTTGGTGCCATCGTCTCCAAGTTGGGAGGCACGGGCCGCCAAAGTGCGGCATTGACCGATGATGATCTGGTGGGCATCGAGCAGGCGCGAAATCTGAACCGGCACTTCTTCCCTGCCTCGCGGCGGACGCTCGATGCGCGTGGTCTCGGCGACATCGGCAGCCATGGCAATCGAAACTCCGCCGAGAAGTTGTATGCGTTCGGCGATCGTGTCAACGATCTCCGACTGTTCTCCATAATGCTTGTCGAACAAGAGATGGAGTTGATAAAAAGTTGGCCCCGCGACTTGCCAATGCGATTTCTTGTAGAGATCGCGGAGGGTCATGGTATCGGCTAACAACAGGTTGAGTTGCTCGGTCATTTCCAGACGGACCGGCTCCTCAAGGTCGAGAGGCAACATGTGCGAAACGGTGCCGTACGTTTGGATTTCGGGAGCACTCTGGTGAAGACGAGGCTGGGCACTCACTTTCCCTCGTTCAGCGATAGGTGTTTTCGCGTTGAGATCTTTCTTGGCCATAAATTAATGTCCTCCTTGCGGCGAAACCATCTTTGCTTTCGATGCCTAGTTTAGTACTTTCCCAGTTCCTGGTGGGCATCTGTTCGATGCCCCGAACCCGGCTTCGGATGCGACAGGGAGCCCGGGACAAGAATTCACACAAGAATCAGACACCGGGGATTCCTGCAGCGGAGGCCCGAACGGCGGAAAAGGGGGTGGAAAGGCAGACATAAGAGAGCCGAGAGCAAATGGAGAGGCACCAGAAGTTTGACGATGTGGAAGGCATTGTTTATGATCAAAGTGCGGGGTGGAGCAGTCTGGTAGCTCGTTGGGCTCATAACCCAAAGGTCGGTGGTTCAAATCCACCCCCCGCAACCAACCTC
>OCZU010001973.1_pt1 | contig 13230 bp, 18 predicted proteins | sample 1539001 | NCBI WGS metagenome assembly OCZU01 (sample SAMEA3539306, study PRJEB22396) | soil metagenome | biome: tundra; feature: field; material: soil | place: USA | collected 2010-05 | depth 0.15 m
CTGTCAAGTCACAAGGGACTGCCTATCTCCGACAACTTGGCCCTCTAAATCGGCCACTCAGGGGAGGCGGATCGCTAGTTGGCGTAAAATCGCCATAGCACTCATTGACCCTGCGACCTGGTTTTTGAGCGTAAAGTGCTAACTGTTCACACCAGTGATCATTCCGTCGGCGGAGACGCGACTTGAGTCTCGAACTGCTTGAGGTCCCAGTAGTCGCGCCATGCCGCAATTTTCCCGTCTTTTAACTCAAATATGCCCATGCAAGGCACACTGACGTGTTTCTGGCCAACCAAGAAATTGTCTACACGCTCCGTCAGCACCACGCTACCCTCCGCCACGATGTGACGGATCTCCCACGGCAGTGCTGTCATTCCCTCAGCCCCACGGCGCAGGGTCTCGCGAATCGCAGCCCGTCCTTTGACCGCAGACCAGGGAGCATTCCACCAAATCGCATCTTCGGTGAAGTAAGCTGCGAACTCATCGGGCTCCGCTCGAACGCACGCTTCGATGAACTGACGAATCAAGGCCACGCTCTCGGTCGCTTGCAAGCATCGCCTCCTGACGATGTACGCAGTTAAGGTAGCAGAATCTCTTTCCTCACGTTCCTAACTATTGATAAATCGCCATTACACTCATCATGGCCTTGCGCTGGGGCACTTGAGTGTAATGGCCTGATTTCGACAGCTACTTCCGGTTAGCCCGTCACTCAGGTGTAACAAGGCCCGTGCAAACTGGTTATAGTTATACTTCGAAGTGAGGGTGGCCGCGACGGGCAGGCAAAATCGATTCGTTCTTACGGTGGAATCGGACCCGCCAGCACTTGAGAGGCAGCTTGACTCGACCGAAGACTCAAAAGCGAAGGATCCTCAACGCCTGGCCAGCGCTCTTAAAGGGCTTCGCCGAGCGAGAATGGTTGTCGGTTTTTATTTGGTTTGGAGTCGGAATCATTGGGGCAGCATTGATTCGTTTGACGTTGTGGGATCACGCATTCGAAGGATTTCTCGGGTCTAAGTACATCCCCACTGAAAAGATCTTCGATGATCCCCGACTCTACCTTCCTTACCTTATAACCGGCGCAGTAGCAGTTTTTCTCGGAGGTGCTCTCCGTATTCCAGGGTTCCTTTGGCGGTGTTTGCGTTCGTGGTGGGCGGGTGTCACGAGTGGCTTGTCTCTTTTGTCATCAACAGCTACCTTTGTGGCCTTCACATTCGGTTTTTCCTCAATTCAGCGCCGACTGCTCTTTGCTGCAGCAACGCTTGTGATCTCATTCTCAGCCAGTTTTGTCCTTTATCTGAAGGCGAGAGTCCATGATGAAGACACTCCGCCGGAAGACGACCTCAGGGTCTCGCCACATGCACGGTCTCTTGCCGGAGGGCAATGGTCAGAATCGGACGATCCAATTCGGACTTGGGAGGAGGACGCTCTTGGGCGTGCTTCCCTCGTAGACAGTATGTCCGTCAAACTCATGATTTCCAAGAGCCCTGTACTTGCGCTGTTTGGTGAGTTGGGTTCTGGCAAAACTTCAACTCTCAACCTTCTGCGTGAGCACCTCGATGACAAAGCGATTGTCGTCTCCTTCAGCACTTGGCTCCCGGGATCCCAGGAAACATTCACCGCGTACCTTCTGAGTGATATCGCCAATGAATGCCAAAAGCACTATGTTGTGCCTGGGTTGCGGAAGGGTGCAAAACGACTCGCTAAGGCTTTGGGAAAGGACGTACCGCTTCTTAGGAGTTATTTCGAGTCCCTCCCCGAAGCCACTCAGAGGGATGACATAGCGAGTATTCATGCAGCTCTTGCGCGACTGCCTAAGCGAGTGATCGTTCTGCTGGATGAACTTGACCGTATGGAGAAAGAGGAACTCATCACCTTATTGAAGGTAATTCGCGGGGTATCACACCTGCCAAACCTTAGCTTTGTTTGCGCTGGCGACTTCAAGACGATAGTAAACACAGTCAAAGGTGACTTCAATGAAGAGAACATCGCTTATTTTGAAAAATTCTTCTTCGATGTCATTGAGATGCCGCAGCTTGATGCTGCCGCTATGAAAAAGGCCGGAATTGAGCGCCTAGTTGCTACGCTCAACCGCCTTAGTTGGTTTGAAACCTCAACCGACGAAAAGGGGTTTCGCAGCCAAATTGGCGAAGTATGGGGTGAACGAATCGCGCCTTTCTGCCGCAACTTAAGAGCAATTGGTTTGTTGGCGAACGCTGTGGGTTCGTCAGCTGCCCCGCTGATTCGTGAAGTGCATCCAGTGGACCTCACACTCCTGGAACTATTGCGGCGCTTCAAGCCGCAAGTCTATAAGATCGTTGCTAAGAATTCTGTGGCGCTTACCGGCGGAGCAGGCCTGCTTCGGGGCGGGGCCTTTCATACGGATAAGGAGAAGGAGAGTCTGGGAAAGGGCCTGCTTGCAGACATTCAGCGAGCAGCGCCTGGCGATGAAGAATTTCGCGAGGTGAAGGGGGTTCTCGGCGAACTCTTCCCTCGTTTCAGAGAACTCGATAACGAGTCATGGGCGTCAGGGTTGGGATTTACAGGAGGAGATGAATCAGGGTCAGATGAAGAAAGCTCGAAGCGCATCCGGAACCCTGAAATATTTCCTGCCTATTTTCGATATGAACTCCCTGAGGCCATCTTCAGTTCTGTGGAGATGGCCACGTTCTTACGACGAATGGACGATGCTGCAAAAAGCGGCAATGGAGAACGCGTATTTCAAGAGAAGCTAGACTCAATGGAGAAGGGCTCACCACAAAGAGACGATTTCCTCCGAAAGCTTGCTCAGGCTGCCCAAAAATCGATGTCCCTGCCGACAGGGAAAGGTTTAGCGCATGCGGCCATGAGTGCCGCTCACAAATACACCTACGACATGATGGCGGCGTTCGGAGAGGCAGGGCATGTCTTACGCATTGTTCTACGGGTTGCCCAAAGGCTGCCGTTGTCAGAAAGACTTAAGCTACTTGAAGACTGCATCCTTGAGGCCGCTGACGACACAATGGCGCTTAATATCCTGACGAAACTCACAGGAAAACGTCCCGACTTCGACCTCGAAGTTTCGTTGGCGCAGCTCTATCCCGCCTTCACGAAACGCATGCGGAAGCGTTATGGTCGAGATGTTGACGCCGAGAATATAGATATCAGCACTTCAGATCCGTGGGCCTTCAACTATTGGGGGCACGATCCCAAGACTGAAGGAATAACATTTGATCCCGAAGATAAGGCCATCCAACGTGACTTTTGGCTCCGACGCATCGGGAACAGCCGAGCGCGACTCGCTCAGGTCTTCCGGGGATTTTTCCTGCCCGCATCCGTAAGTTACACGGGCGATGTTGCTCCATTTGTCGAGAATAAGATTCCTCTCGAAGACCTCAAGCGGCTCTACGAACAACTGCCGGATGACGGCACTTTGAACAACATTGACCGCCAGTCCCTGAGAACATTGCGTCGGGTCCTAGACGACGAGTTCAAGAATGGCGCGGGCCCTGGTGAGCTGTATAAGGACGACGACGAAGCTGATGCTGCTGCTACAGATTAAGAGGTGGGGTTCACGCGGGTTGGCGACGGACAACGCAGTACACGCTCTTCGCCACTTACGCATCGCCCTTGGTGATTTTGGCCGTATCGTCGGCCAACCGGAAGTTACCCAGGGGTCACCTAGCTTGTCAATTGGCGAAACATCGCCATTACACTTATTGACCTTGGTCGTGAGGGTAAACGCCTTGCCGTCCTGCCAAGGCGCGGTCGGTCAGTACCTGTATCACTCGAAGCTCTTCAGCATGGTCTGCTTTTGCTGCCCGGCGTATTTCCCTCGGCCTTCTCTTCCTTCGGGGCGTTGAGCAGCCTTTGCGGCGCGCTGTGGTGAAACGTCGCTCCAGTCCACGTCCATATAGTCATTCGGAAGGATCATTTTCGCCTTGATCCAGTTCAGTCGCTGAACTCTCATCGGCGTTCGTCCGTATCTCGGCAGGTGTCTATGATCGGAGTCGGCTGCTTGGGCGGCTCAAGGTCAACGATGGTTGATCCGCTGGCACCCAGGGCGATGTTCTTGGCTTGCGATTCGGTGCGGGCGAAGTAGGCAATCCTGCCGTCGCTGGTTATGACCAGCCATCGGTCACTATCCCCGATGAACCGGCATTCAGGCTTCAGGCGCTTTCCGAGTTCGAGATAATTGCTGGTCATTTTCCGGACCTCCAACATCTCAGGGAAGTGTGACTGCGAGTTGCAATAACAACTTGGGTCGCGGACAATTAGTTCACCGACTCGCATTCCGAAGGGAGTAACCGATGGCAGAGGAGAAGAAAAAACACTTTACCCACAAAATTAAGTGTGGTCACTGCCAAAACGAAGTACCTATGGAAATTGTTGCCGAGTACTCGAACGTTGAGGCACATGAAGATCGGGGAGTGTATTGGGAGGCTGGCCCCGTCTACGAAATTTGCAAGTGCCCTGCTTGCAGTGGAGTTACATTCCGACGCTACTTTTACCACGACATGGACCCAAGTGATGTCGAATATGAAGTTCTGCACCCCAAGCTAGAGAAAGGTCTGCGTGGATTGCCAGCGAACATAGACAAGGGGTATCAGGCCGCGCAAAAGGTGCGGAACATTGACGCCAACGCCTACGGAGTTCTGTTGGGGCGCGTTCTAGATTTTGTATGTGAAGATCGACAAGCAACCGGGGATACCCTTGACGAGAAGCTCAAAAGCCTAGCCGGCAATGGTGAGATTCCGTCAAAGTTGGTTGAGGTAGCTGCTGGCATACGGAAGCTACGCAATGTCGGAGCACATGCAAATCTTGGAGAATTGACCGAAGCCGAGTTACCAGTTCTCGATGATCTGACCCGCGCAATCCTTGAGTATGTTTATTCGGCTCCCCAACTGGCGACCGAAGCAGAAGAGCGACTCGCCAAGCTTAGAAGCAAGATCGGAGCCAAGAAGAAATCTGCGAAGAAGTAATCAATTGGCGTCAGGCTTCTTCCATCCACCATTCCCATCGGGAACGACGCCGAAGGCTGACCACATTTCTGTGGCGGCTTTCTGAGCATCGGCAATCTTCTGTTCCTCGGCGCATTTCATCAACGCCGGGCCGGGCGTGGCGCGCAGGCTCTTCATGGTCGGCACCCAGCCTTTGGGTGCTTGCTTGCCGTGGCTTTCCCGCAGGCTCTTCATGGCGTCACCCATAAGCTGGGCGCAGGTCGCGCGTCCGGAAAATGGACGGGTATCCTTGGCATCCACGGCTTCCTGCATGCAACCAAGGAAGGTCTTCCACTCATCCTTGCTCCAGCCCGCAGCTTCGGTATCAAACTCTCCGTCCGTTATCAGTTCTACCGTCACGCCCAAGGCGAAGTGGTCCCCGATGGTTTTCATGGGCGCAGGGTTTTGCCTTTGGTCAGTCAGTCCTGAAGAAGAAGAAACGCTCTCCCGGTTTTGACTTTGGGGTTGCTCTTGCCTTTGCTCTTCTTGATCCTTGCCGTGGTCGCCGGTTACTACGGTTGTTTGTTCGGTTCCTACGGCTACACGGACTGACCGGTTCAACGGATATATACCGATTGCATTACCAGATGTGGATTCGGTTTTTGTAAATGCCGACTTATCATCTGGTTGCAGTGAGTCGGCGGTCTCCTTCATGGTCTCCAGCACGGTCTCCTTCATGGTCTCCAGCACGGTCTCCTTCATGGTCTCCAGCCGGTCTCCAGCCGGTCTCCCGAATGGAACCATCTCACGGAATAAAATCTCCTCCTCCGCCGAGCACTCATAGTGCTTAGGCGTCCGCATCACACAGAAGTTTCCTTCTTGGCGGCAGCGCAAATCGTGCGGTTCAAAGATGAAGCCGTATCTGTGGTCCCACGTCGTGAAGTACGGGCTGACGATGTGCCGGGCGGCCAGTTCAGCAAAAACCCGCTTCAGATGCTGGATGCTGTAGTGCTTCCCTTCCTTGCGGAGTCCCTTGTTACACTTATTCAGGATGTATGGCAGCTTCGCATAAATGAACCGTTGCGAGTCTTTCGATGCGCAGAAGTCAAGGTAGCCGAGAACCTCATACATGAGCGTTCCCTGCCATGCGTGACTCTTCCATGAATGCTTGCGGTCAGTCCGTAGCTTTACAGGACCCTTGAAGCTGTCCGAGAAGTTGCGTTCGGTCGGTGACCGCAGCTCTGGAGGAATGTTGAGGAGAAGTTCATTAGTCGTTGTCATAGCTGTCCCGTTAAAAAATGTCCCCCGAGGAGTGGGCTGTGCAGAACACCCCTCAGGGGCGGGACGCACTGATGACAAGTCAGGCGAGCTTTATTACTAATCTGGAGGTACTTGTCAGTTGCCGTCCCTAGTATTACCGCCCTTCTGTGACGGGTCATGCCGTCTCCCGAACCTGCTCAAACATCGTTGTCTGCACCAATACCTGCGGTCCCCGACTAAGTTGCTCGGCTTCGGCTGCCAGTGCCTCTGGTGTGATAGCAGATTCGGCTTCCAGCGCCACTTGCTCGGCTTCGGCTGCCACGCGAGTCTTGACAGGGGTCGCCTCCATCAACTCTCGCAACTCATAAGCGGCAATGTTGGCGGCGTGGCGCGCTATCTCAGCACGGTGCAGCAAGCCAATGGGCGGTGTGGCGGGGAACTTCTCTTTGGCTTCAGCAACAAGGTGGCGCTGAAGTTCCTGATAAGGCCCTTCAGCATCGCGGTACGCAGTCCGCGCATTACGGAGCGCCTCATCAGCCTGCCGCGTGGCTTCCTGCAACGCTTCATCGGCGGGTGCGCCGTCACTGGCGAGCCGCGCCGCTTCAAACGCATCCTTCGCATCTCTACAAGCACCAAGTGTCGCTTCCCGCAACTGAGCAACATCCTCGGGCATGTTGTCTCGCACGTAAACGTCTTGCTGCGCTGTCGCCTTACCCTGCCATTCCTTATTAGCAACACGCAGGGCCTTCTCCAGCAACCTTAGCTTCTCATTGCGAGTGCGGGCTGCGGCTTCGCGTGCTAGCTCCCTCGCCACAGCAGCCTCCACTTCCTTCTTAATGTCTTCGGCGGACTGGGCAACGAGGGCGGTGAGAGCCTTGATGACCAACGCTTCGGCAGACAGCCCCGTCGCTGCTGCCAACAGGTTGACCTGTTCGAGAAGGTCCTTGGGCAGCGGTACGGCAAAAGGGTCCTCGGTCCTACGTTCTGCTGAGATTGCCAGCCGCAGGGTCGATACCGAGGCTTTTTGCTCCACCGCCCAAATCAGCCAACGAATCTGGTCGGCTGGCTCCATCGCGGTGACCAACTGGTGATGCGTGAAGCTCAAACTTTCCTGTCTGACAGGAAGATTCACGCTGCGGGCGACGTAAGCCAGCTCTTGTAAGTACTTCCGTGAGTATTCTGGGAATATGCGCTGGGCAAAGTGATAGGTGTTTCTTGTGTGCCACTTTTCGCCAACCGCCAGCCAGTCGGCAAGAGCCCAGCGATTAGCGTGGTCAGTCTTTGCGATGACGTGGCCTTGGGCTTCCCATTGTCCGTACTCATTCTCCACACCCCACTCCCCGGTTACAATCTTTTCCAGCAAAATAACTGTCCCTAATTTCCTTGTCTCACGCGAGGGGTGCAGTTCAAACCGCGAAAAACCGCGAACCCTCTTTCGTAGGGTGACTCTGTGGAAATCAAACTGACCTACTACCGATTGGTTTGCTTCCTTGACACCTGAGCTAGACTAGTTCGTGAGTATGAAGCCGGAGACTCAAATCAAGGCCGAATTGGAAGCCATTCTGTCCATTTCAAGCGAACAGGAGATGCTAACCCGGATGCGCGAATACCTGAATGGATTGTCAGATGCAGAACATGAATACGCATCCGAGTGCGTGAGGAAATGGAGAATCGTCGCCGACACATTATTTCCGAAGAACTGAATCTCGGAAGGCTCCTGCTGCGAAGGCGAAGCTTACTGACCGCATTAGCTCTGTGCGTTCTTGTCGCCTGCAACGACGACAGCCCTACGCAGGCAAGCAAACCCCTCTCCCCACCCCCTCAGACCCAACGGCCTTTGTTGAGCAAGGAGGAGCAGACGAAACAATGCCGCGATCACATCACAAAATACTCCAAGGGGATATTCACGAGTATCCGCTTCTTCGACGTTGATGACATGTTAAATGCTGGCGGAAAGGAACTCGAAGGTCCCGGCTACAAGGTTCTCGCAGCCCCCACTGAGGTGTTGCGATTCCACGCTTGCGCTACTGAGGAGAGAACAAACGTCCCTCGGTACTACACATTTGGCTGTAATTTCTCGTACTACGGCCAAGTCTACAGCGGTGCACCCCTGAGCATGGTATTGTATGGGCCACACGAATGGCCGTTCAAAGACTCCGTTCTCGGCCCTGTTTTCAATATGACGCCAGAGGAGAAGGCAGAAGAAGATGATAGTCGAGAACAACAAGATCAGTATCTCGAAACACATCCTTCACCCACTGCGAAGTATGGGACAGACCCATGCAACGGCCAACATGTGTTGATAAGCCACTAAAGACCGGACCGACAACATTCATTCAAACCAACGGCGACTCGTTTGCGACCGTCGGCGACGCGTCCCCGGTGAAGGCCGCCCGCGCCGGGAAAAGGAAATAAGTGCGCCGGGCGGGAATCACACGCCCGGCATCCAAGGCACGCACCGTCACCCCTCCACCTTGGACGGCGGGAGCGTAATTCTACTATCGGGTGCGGCACGAGTCCCGAAATTCTTACACTTATCTTTCACTTAAATGCCGATTAAGATTCTGCGAATCGTGATGCTGACGCTTTTATATTCCGCGCGGCCGGTTGCGCTGGTAACAGCAACAGAACAGGGGAGGGGGAATCTAAGCAAGACTTGTCGCTTCCCGACGCGAAGGATACAGGGTACAATCGCCAGCGCTAGGAGGGGAAGAACCTATGAAGACACTTCTTGCAGTGCTGCTGCTGACTGGATTGGCGACGGGGGAGGATGCGATCCACAACGGGAATTTCTGGCGGACCTTTTCATCCGAGATGAAGACAGCCTATATCGTTGGTTACTCCGACGGCCGGTGCGATGACGCACTGAAGGTTTCCGCGATCGAGCCACCGCTTTCTGCTCAGCAGTTGAGCCACGTTACTGGATGCCGGGGTGCGGGACAGGTCACCTACGGGCAATTGCTTGAGGCCATAGATCAGTTTTATCAGAATCCCAGCAATCGGCTTATCCTCATCCCCAGCGCCTACGATTACGTCACTGCTGAAATCGAAGGGAGGCCACTCTCTCAGAAAGAACTGCAGACAATGAGACGGGTAGGAGCATCGAAGTAGCCAATACTACTGCGAATTTGACCGCCTGGGTGATTTTTGCTTCCCATCTCCTCCGCAGGGCGCGTCAAAGCGTGTCTTCTTTTGCGTGTTCATATGCGTGTTAGCACGTTTGCGAAATTGCCCCAGTTGGGGGCACTGCCTGATATTATTCCCCGGATGAAGTGACAGAGACCATGAAACACTTTCTGGTAGTGCTATTGCTGACAGGATTGGCGCTCGGACAGCAGACGAAGCCAATCCGGGTCTTCGTTAGCGATCACGAATCGTGGCAACAGGCTTCCACAATCGTCGCTGGCACCTATAGCGGCGCGACACATGCCGAGCAGGTCAAGACGCTGGCCAAGGGTTGCCCCGCGATCACTATTACCGATGATCAAGCGCGGGCCAACTTCTTTGTGGCGTGGGATAGCAAGACCTGGCAGCAGACCTCATGGGGCGGCCATGAAAACGAATTCACGGTCTACAACTCCGCGAAAGACATGATCGGCAGCGGTGCGGCGCACCACATGAAGAACGCGGCGAAGGACATCTGCAAGTTGCTGACAAAAACTACTGCGAATTGAAGACGTAGACTGATGGGGAGACATTTCAAACTATAATGCAACAAACCAACGCAAAAACAGCGCGTTTGCAACGAGTTGAAGAATGCATGCCGCGAACGATCAAGGGGGGGATGGTGCTCAGCACCAAGCGAACCGGGATCAGCGGTCTGTCCGCGAGCAAACGCAAAGGAAGGCAAGCGTGGATGCCCGGCTATCGAATTTTGAGACCTGTTTGGCCTGCGGATGCGGCGAGCATCTTCACGATTCTTCAGGCTGCTTTGCAGACGCGAACAGGAAGAATCGGCCATGCCGTGGTGACGATTCCTTCAACTGGGAGCCTAAGAAGAGTGTTCCCGAAAAAGCTATTCAGGAGCAAAGAGACCGCTCGCGTCAGCGCCAAAGGACAGAGGGAAAAATGTGCTGGTGCCCGCAGTTTGCCAGAGACGAGCCCGCAGCGCGCGAGCTCATTCTCGAACACGGTCCGCCAGCGGTACTTCGAAATCTAGTCACCCGATGTATTCAAGAGAAAGATCCCAGCGCAGCTCTGTGCGCGTTTGAGCACTATATCGAGAGGACAGCGGAAGGAAAAAACCGCGATGCGGAGTGGATCGAGACTGCAAAGCGGAGAATTGCACAGCTAGAGTCAGAGTCGGCCAGGAACGCTCCTCCTAGCCTTGCTTCCGAACCCAATACATCGGACACTTCAAGGTGCGGTGCTGACCAATCAGTAGACGGCAGCCTCGATGCCGCTACAGGCAGGCGCAAAGAGATAGACGAATATATAACCGAAGTCCACCGCAAGACCGGCCGGCGAATCACGCGAACCGAGATATGGAAGACCGCAGGGTACAAAAGCCGAACGGAGTTTGAGCGCTGGGAGCGCGCAGACCCGAACCGTCCCAACAAGGCTGCAGACACCGCATTTACACGACTTCTCCGGGAAAAACCGCACTTAAGACGGTCTATTTCGTAATTTCCCACGCAAGGCCCGCCTACTCTTGCATTGCGCCATGCTATGCGTGTTGCTTCAAGCTCTCACTCGCTGGGTGGAAAAGCTACCCAGGAATCAGACGCGAGATCAGAGGGTATTGACACAATGCAAACAGACAAGAGATGGCTGACCATCAACGAAGCGGCGCGATACATCGGAATGAGTGTGGCTTTCCTGAGGAAAGCGGTTCGGTTTAGGACTGTGCCTCACACGCGTGTTGGCACGAAGGCCCTGCGATTCGACCGCGAGGCATTGGATGCATGGATGATAGCGGGCTGTCCCTCAGAAGAAACTAACAACCGCGCAATCGACGAGGGGGGTGAGTAATGCAGTCCCCCGAGTCAGCAATCGAAGTTAGAGATCAACGGCAACCTGGCTGGTTCTATGTGGACAATGAGGTTGTTGATCATCACGGATGGCACTTAGGAGCCTATGGGCTCGCTGTGTACTGCATTTTGAGTCGCCATGCGAAGTACTCGACCCAGAAGGTAAACCTGTCTCAGAGGGATATCGCGAAGGCGCTCGGAATTTCACAGGATAGGGTGAGGAAGTCTCTGAGGGATCTAGTGGCCCGTGGTCTCATCCACGTGGAAGCACCGGAACGTCCGTCTCCATGCCTAATTTCCACGATCACATTGCGAAAGGTGAAGCAAACTGAACGCCCCACGTTCGGTTCCATCCCTGAACTGAACGCCTCACGTTGGAGCAATAAGGAAGAGAAAAACAAGACTAAAACAAACATCCCCCCTAACCCCCCTTCGGGGGGTCTCTCTTCTCGCGATCGCCGGAATCTCTCGATAGAGATGCAGCGGATGTACGACGCGTCAGCCGGAGCAAACCACACTGAGGATTTCGCTGATCAAGTACTTCAGGCGGCCTGTGCTCGGTTAACACTGCCGTTGGACCTAGCCCGCGAAGCTGTGGCCCGCAGCTACGCGCGGTGAAGATTTTCGCCTTTGTATATCCTAACGCGTTAGGTTATTATTTTGAGCATGTGCTGTCCAATCCACAAAATCCCTTTAGTCTGTTACTGTCCCGCCTGCCGAGGAAGTGTTACGAGCAAGGAAAAAAAGAAGGCCTCCCGCGAGAATGGAAAACTAGGTGGCAGACCACGTGAAAGCAGCAAGAAGCAGCAGAAACGAGGCTAACCTGTGATCTACAAGCTGAGTGGGCGAAGATACTACCGTGTGAAGTTCCAATTCAAAGGCGAAACCATTCACAAATGCACACGAGCCACAGATGCAAAAACGGCTAGGTCAATCGAGGCCACAGTACGCTGCGAATTAGCTAAGGGAAATTGGGGCATCCTCGAGCGGAAGCCCGCTCCGACTCTCAAGGAATTTCTAACGAAAGATTTCCTGCCATTCACTCGCACGCGTTTTGCTGGAAAGCCCAAGACTCGCGAGTACTACGAATATGGCGCGGATCGCCTGAACACTTCCGATCTGGCGAACCTGCGCATTCCAGAGATCACGGGGAAGCACGCGACGCAGTTTGCTGCCCGAAATTCCACGCTCGCGGCATCTACGGTCAACTGCGGATTGAGAACATTACGACGTGCTCTGAACCTGGCCTTTGAATGGGGGAAACTGGACAAACCCGTTCGCGTCCCGCTCGCGAAGGGTGAGCGACAAAGGAATCGCGTTCTCTCTGACTCGGAAATCAAGTTGTACCTCGACAATTGCCGGGAGCCTTGGAAAGACGGGGCCACCGTGATCCTCGGGACAGGGATGCGCCCTGGAGAGGTTTACGGCCTGCGCTGGGAATTTGTGCTACTAAACGGTTCAGGCGGTCTCATTCAAGTCCCTGAGGGCAAATCTAGAGCAGCACGGCGCATTCTGCCGATGATTCCCGACGTTTACCGAATGCTAAAAGCTCGCCACGAGAAGCAGGGGTGCCCCGCTGAGGGTTGGGTTTTCCCCTCTGGCGCGAAATGCGGGCATCTGGAGCAAGGAACCGCTAAGACGCAGCACTCGGCAGCTATTGCGAAGGTGAACGAGAAAGCCATCAAAGAGAATGCGAAGCGCGAAGCATCGGGTGAGAAGCCGCTGCCCCTGCCTCTCGTACCTTTTGAGCCTTACATAATGCGCCATACGGCTCTTACGCGCATGGCGCCCTTTTGCGACGCCTTCACGCTGGCAAGAATCGCCGGGCACAGTTCTATCACCATCACGCAGCGTTATTGTCACCCTCAGGCCGATGCAGTCGAGGCGGCATTCTTGAGATTCGGAAATCGAGAAGTGGTCACCGAGGCTGGTCACCACGAAAAACGATTGCCTCCGGCCACCGAAGGTGAGCAACAGGCAACTTTATCTGTGGCTTGAAGTTAGATGGTGAGCGCGGGAGGAATCGAACCTCCAACCTACTGATTAAGAGTCAGTTGCTCTGCCAATTGAGCTACGCGCCCACGGTG
>OCZU010001975.1_pt1 | contig 13224 bp, 12 predicted proteins | sample 1539001 | NCBI WGS metagenome assembly OCZU01 (sample SAMEA3539306, study PRJEB22396) | soil metagenome | biome: tundra; feature: field; material: soil | place: USA | collected 2010-05 | depth 0.15 m
TGTCGAGTTCGTCGGGAACGCGGTAGACCTTTTTCTCCAGCGTCTTGAAATTCTTGACCATGTACTCGACCGAGAGCGCCTGGTCGGCAAAGCTCATATCCATCACCGACGCGGGATGTCCCTCGGCCGCGGCCAGGTTGATGAGCCGTCCCTCGCCCAGCAGATTGATCTTGCGCCCGTCTTTCAAGGAGTATTCGTCGACGAAGGTGCGCGTGGTGCGCTTCGACGATGACATTTTCTCGAGCGCGGGAATGTCGATCTCCACGTTGAAGTGGCCGGAGTTCGAAATGATAGCTCCATCTTTCATCAGGTCGAAATGTTCCTTGGTCAACACGCTCTTGTTGCCCGTGACCGTGCAGAACACATCGCCGAGCTTCGCGGCTTCGGCCATCGACATCACGCGGAAGCCATCCATCACGGCTTCGAGTGCCTTCGTGGGATCAACTTCGGTGATGATCACTTCCGCGCCGTTGCCGCGCGCGCGGCTGGCCAGTCCGCGGCCGCACCAGCCGTAGCCGGCTACCACGAACTTCGACCCTGCCAGCAGGAAGTTGGTCGCGCGGATGATGCCGTCGATGGTCGACTGACCTGTACCATAACGGTTATCAAAAAGATGCTTGGTGTCAGCGTCGTTCACCGCGACGATGGGGAACTTCAACACGCCTTCTTTGGCCATCGCGCGCAGACGGATCACGCCGGTGGTGGTTTCTTCGGTGCCGCCGATCACGCCTTCGAGAGCGTCGGTGCGTTTGGTGTGCAGGATCGTGACCAGGTCCGCGCCATCATCCATCGTGATGTGCGGTTTGTGATCGATCGCCGCCAGGATGTGGTTGTAATAGGTGTCGTTATCCTCACCCTTGATCGCGAAAACGGGAATGCCCTGATCGCGCACCAGGCTGGCCGACACATCGTCCTGAGTGGAGAGAGGATTCGAGGCGCAGAGCACCACGTCGGCTCCGCCGTCGCGCAGGCAAATCGCCAGGTTCGCGGTCTCCGCCGTCACGTGCAGGCAGGCCGAGACGCGGATGCCCTTCAGCGGCTGGTTCTTGATAAACTCTTTGCGGATAATCTGCAGCACATTCATGGACTGGTTCGCCCACTCGATGCGCTTCTTGCCCAGTTCGGCCAGTTCCAGGCTCTTGATGTCACTATTGATCTGCGCTGCTGTTGATACTGTCGACATACGCCTCCTGTGGCGCTTTCACCTTAAGAAATTGTGTTGGTTACCTGGTTACGAAGAATAGTTTGAGAACCTTTGCTCTGTCAGAATACACGAATCAAGACTGAGCTCAGCATACCGAAATGCTCTTTGGGGAGTGGCACTTTCGGCCCACACCTGAGTTGCACTCTTTGGTTAGTCAACTTTGCTTAGCCCATCAAGGTTCGTATCTGGGCAGCGCCCGCCGGCTACTTCCGTGCAGTCTGCCCAACCGGCTCGCGTACACCGGCGTCGCTGGCCAGCTTCGCCGCCTTGTCGGTCGCTTCCCAGGTAAAGTCGGGATCGTTGCGCCCGAAATGCCCGTAGGCCGCCGTCTTCTTATAGATCGGCCGCCGCAAATCGAGAGACTCGATGATCCCCCGCGGCGTCAGCTTGAAGTGGGCGCGGATCAGATCGGGAATGATCGCGGGATCCACTTTCTCCGTACCAAAAGTATCCACCCGCACACTCACCGGTTCGGCGACGCCGATGGCGTAGGCCAACTGCACCTCGCAGCGGTCGGCCAGCTTGGCGGCAACAATGTTTTTCGCAATGTGCCGCGCCATGTAAGCCGCCGAGCGATCCACCTTGGTCGGATCCTTGCCGCTGAACGCTCCCCCGCCGTGACGCCCCATTCCACCGTAGGTATCGACGATGATCTTGCGTCCGGTCAGTCCCGTGTCGCCCATGGGCCCGCCAATCACAAACCGACCCGTGGGATTGATGTGGTACTTGGTATCTTCATCCAGCAACTGCGCCGGAATCACCGCCTGAATCACATGCTTCAGAATCCCCGCCCGCAACTCCTCATTGCCAACGGTCTCCGCATGCTGCGTGGAAATGACGACAGCGTCCACCCGCAGCACCTTACCCTTGGAATCATATTCAACTGTAACCTGGGATTTTCCATCCGGACGAAGGAAGGGAAGCGTTCCATTCTTGCGCATCTGCGAGAGCCGCATAGTCAGCTTGTGCGCCAGAGAAATGGGAGTAGGCATCAACTCCTCATTCTCCCCGCAAGCATAGCCAAACATCATTCCCTGATCGCCGGCGCCGCCGGTGTCTACGCCCATGGCTATGTCGCCGGACTGTTTGTTGATGCTGGAGATTACGGCGCAGGTGTTGCAGTCGAAGCCGTAGACGGCGTTGTCGTAACCGATGGCGCCGACGGTACCCCGGACTACGTTCTGGAAATCGACGTAGGCCTTGGTGGTAATTTCTCCGGCGATGACGACTAAGCCGGTGGCGGTTAGGGTTTCGCAGGCTACGCGGCTAGAGGAATCTTCGGCGAGGCAGGCGTCGAGAATGGCGTCGGAGATTTGGTCGGCGATCTTATCGGGATGGCCTTCGGTTACAGATTCGGACGTGAATAGAATGCGGTTCTTTGATGCCAAGATTTGTTCTCCTTAGAAACTGCTTTGGACTACTTCTGGCGAGGCCCTCGAACCCTTCGGCGCGCTTCGCTCGCTCAGGGTAGGCAGCGGCACGCGGTCGCAACGATCAAGTTTATGAACGTAATCGATAGAGAAGTCCTTCAAAAGGCTAACAGAGGGCTGCCGGTTGCGCAATGATTTTAGGCCTAAACGCCTGATGATGAATTCAATAGCGGAAAGGCTGTGGTGGATGGAGGGATTTGGGCGTCCAGCGGCGAGGGATCGGCCGTCAGTTCGGTTTTAGCGATTTGGATCGGGGGGTTGGGTTTCGGGGCCGCGGACTCCGGTGGCGTCGAAGGTGTAGGTCTTTACTTCTCCTTCGCTGCCTTGAGCCGGGATTTCTTTTCCGTTAAGCAGGAAGCTGACGCCGGTGGCGTTTCCGATTTTCACGACAACTTCGCTGGTTGCCCGGATGGAAGTGTGCGCGGGTGCGATCAGGGTTTCTTCGGCAACGGGTTTACCATCCGCGATGATCGAGACCCACGTGGTCTTCTCGGCGCGGATCAGCAGAGTGAAGGTTCGCGCGGGCTTCGCCGCGGCGGTTGGAGCGGTGGCTTTTGCAACTGGCGAATTGGTGGTCGAGATGATGGGGCTTGCGACAGTTTTGTTGGCAGAGCCGGTCGTAGAGGGTGTGGAGGACGCTGCGGAGGATGCCACCTTTCCGGAAGAAGCTGAGGCGGACGCTCCGGGCAAAGTGGGTGACGGGCTGGTGGAAGGTGGTGGAGCGGTTCCTGCGGAGGCTGTTCCTGCAGAACTTGTTTGTGCTGGCGGTGATTTTTCGACCTTCGGTGAACCGGCAGCACTGGATGACTGGGTTGCGGGCGCTGCCAGCGCGGCTACTGGCGCCGGACCCGGAGCTGGCTGCGATTCGTCGGCGTTGTGCGAACTGGTCGTAGGCTCGCTCCTGCCAGGCTCGCTCTTGCGGTGAGAACTCCAGAGCGCCAGGGCCAACGTCACCACCAGTAAAGCCGCTGCGAGCCTGTTCCACGGGATCTGGGCGGAAGACCCATCCGCGGATTGTTCCGGACTCCCCGCAGGATATTTCTTGGGGAAACGCTCCCTGGGAGGACTGGCCGGGGGAGCGGGCATGGCGGAAACCAGACGCGGGGGAAGATCCTTGTTTTGCGGGCGATTGCCGTCCTCGCGAAGATCACTGATAACGCGATCATTATTGCGAGGATCATTGTCGCGACGATCGTTGCGGCGATCTTCATCGCGACGACCCTGTTTGCGACGATCTTCCCGGAGGAGCTGGTCGCGGTGATCGTTGCTGCCGGGGGCAGGATCGTGGCTGCGACGGTCGTTGCCGTGAAGATCTTGCTTACGACCGTCGTTATTGCGGAGAGCATTGTCACGAACGTCGCGGAACTCGGGCAGAATGGACTGCTGCTGAATCTGATTCTCGCGCAACGCGGTCAGATAGTCGGAGACGGCTTCTTCTTCGTTCAGTCCGACCTGGCGGGCATACGCCCGCACGAAGCCCTTGTTGAAGACGCCGCCGGGGAGCTGGTCAAAATGTTCGTCTTCGAGGGCGCGCAGCATGCGGGTGCTGATCTTTGTGGTGTTGGAGATGGCATCGAGCTCGATGCCGCGCTGCTCGCGCTGTTTGCGAAGTTTCTCTCCGAACGCACCCACGGCCAGCTCCGGCGGACGGGGTTAAGTTTCCGTCCGCATCGACAATCATAGGCGAAGGTGGGAGTGGATGCTATAAGGGTTTTGGGGTGGTTTCAGGAAGGTTACTGGATGGGAATGGGTCGCGGGGCTGAAGCCCCGATGGATGGGAGGCTTTCGCGGCCCATTCGGCTTCGCTCAGGGCAGGCCGCTGAAGCGCCGCTCTTCCACGGTTGTGCAAGCGACCCAGCAAGGTCGCGGACTCTCTTTCACCCCTTCGGGGCTTGGTTATTTCATCTTGGATCTTACCCACGGCTTGCGCCGCGGGCCGCGTTCTGCCGCCGCTTCGCGGCTGGTTGTCACTGAGGTTTCTTCTCGAGTGCGATGGTTAGTTCTGTTTTGCAGGTTTTGGAGGGGTCGTCGAAGGCTGAGCCTTCGCGGGCACCTTCGGAGGCGCGGAAGAATAGTCCTTGTTTGGTGCGGTCGGGGAGTCCGGTGAAGCCGGCTTTGCCGCTGGCGTTGGTGCCGACTTCGAGATCCAGTTTACGGACGTTCATGAATCCGTAGGCGATGTGGACGCGGATGGTGGCCGCGTAGACTGCGGCACCGGTTGGATCGGTGACCGTGAAGTCGGCGGAGCAGGGGCCGATCCCGCCGTCGATTACGGGGACGGTTTTGGGGTCTGCGCTGCTTTGGGCTTGCAGGGCTGGCAAGAAGAGCATTGCCATGAGGAACGCGCTGGCGGGCGCCATTTTATGGCGTTGAGTGCTTTGCATATGACAAGAATACCCCACAGGGTGTGGACGTTGCAGAGGCGCTTCGCTGCACTCGGCTGGACGGCCGAGGCGGCCGTTCCCACAGGTGCCCAATCGGACAGCCTTGGCAGCTGTCTCCATAGGTGCTCGGCTGCCCGCTAAACTCAGCTTGGCGTTGGCTTTAGGGGTTCCTGTTACCAACGTTCGTTGCTCCGGGTGGGGGTGCGCCATATAATTTTTGGAACTGTCACTCCGTCCAGCATAAGATCAAGGGAAAGGCATGCCCGAGGCCACCGGCACTCAACTAACCCGCCAAAGCCAGGAGCTAACCATCTTTCACGACGTGGCCAAAGCGCTCACGTCGTCGCTGGACCTCGACTCCATTCTGCAGACCATTATGGAAAAGATGGCGGAATACTTCCGTCCGGACACGTGGTCGTTGCTGATGGTGGACGAAGAACACAATGAACTTTACTTTGCGATTGCGGTGGGTGATGCCGCCGAGGCGCTGAAGAATGTTCGCCTGAAAGTGGGTGAGGGCATTGCCGGTTGGGTGGCCAAGCACGGCGAGCAGGTGATTTCGGCGGATGTGGAGAATGATCCGCGGTTTGCCAAGCGGGTGGACGAAACTACGCGGTGGGAGACGCGGTCGGTGATCTGCGTGCCGCTGCGGTCGAGGCTGCGGGTGCTGGGCGTGATCCAACTGGTAAATGTGGAGATGTCGCAATTCAACGAGCAGGAAGTTTTCTTCCTGCAGGCGCTTAGCGATTACGCCGCCATTGCGATTGAGAACGCGCGCTGGGTGGAGAAGATCCAGGAACTGACGATTACGGACGACTGCACCGGGTTGTACAATGCGCGGCATTTGTACAAGACGCTGGAGACTGAGGTTTACCGGTCGTCACGTTTCGGCTACGAGTTCAGCGTCCTGTTCATCGATCTCGACCACTTCAAGGCGGTCAATGACACTCATGGACATCTGATCGGGAGCAAACTGCTGGCGGAGATTGGCTATCTGGTGAAAGCGCAATTGCGCTTGATTGATTTTGCGTTTCGCTACGGCGGCGATGAATTTGTGGTGCTGTTGCCGCAGACCGGGAAGGATTCCGCGCTGGTAGTGGCCAAGCGGTTGCGCGATGCGCTGCGCGCCAGCAGTTTCTGCCGCGACGAGGGTTTGAATTTGAATGTGAGGGCTTCGATCGGTCTGGCAACTTATCCGCACGATGCGCGCGACGCGCACGACATCATTCGTCAGGCGGACGAGATGATGTATCTGGTGAAGAACACGACCCGGGACAATATTGGGATTGCGCAGCGGGGAGTGATGAAATGACATTGAGCGATTGAGTGATCGGGTCATTGAGTGATTGAAAGAAGGAACTTCATTTGCCCATGACCCGATCACTCAATTGCTCAATGTCCTGTCTGGCCCACCAGCATGTTTTAGCAGGGAAGCTCCGTAAGGTTACCGAAGCTCTTGGCATCCACGCCAGCCTGGCTTAGCGTAAATGGCACACAGAATGAACGGACTGACGCGCAGCGATCACTGGGCGTGCAGTCCCTGGGGCACATGATAACGGCGGACCTTGATTTTACTTTCGTCTTTCCGGGCCTGTGCGAGATCGTAGGCAAGCTGCATCCGTAGCCACGTTTCCGGCGTGCTGCCAAATGCCTTCGAGAGGCGGATCGCCATCTGGGGGCTGATCCCCGACTTGCCGTGGATGACATTGTTGAGGGTTTGCCGGGTGACGCCAAGGATCTCCGATCCCTCCGTGACGGAGAGCCCCAAGGGCTCAAGGCACGCGGTTCGAATACTGCGTCCGGGGTGCGGCGGGTTTTTCATCGGCATGATGTTTCGCTCCTCGCTCAGTGGTGCCTAGTGGTAATCGATCAGTTCAACATCAAAGGCACCCGCACCTTCAACGCGAAGATCATACGCCAGTTCACCCGCACAGTGACTGACCAGAAGCCTTTCAACCCGCCCTTCAAAGGATGAAGCCGATAGCCGGGGAGGTTCATGGCCTGCGGTGTCTCGGCTTCGTCGAGCCGGGCAAGAATGTCTTCCATCGTTTCGAGTAGATCCGGACGTATCCCGCTACGGTCTCCGCGCTCATAAAGGCGTTTGAGGCCGCGATGCTTGAAGCTCCTGATCATCAGGGCACAGATGAAGTGTAAAGTGTACATTGTCACTTGTCAACAAATGTACGCGGTGGGTGAGTTTACAAAATTAAAAATTCTCTTTGGGCTTTTGCGGCTCGGCCTGTTTCACTTCCGGCTTCCACGGGTTGGCGTTGGCGGGGGCGGTGGGGTTTACGTTGAAGTCCCAGACGTAGAGGTTCATGCCTTCGCTGCCCTTCATTTCGACCAGGGCGTACTCTCCGGGGGCGAGATCCTGGGTGGGGGTTAGTTTGAGCCAGCCGCCGCTTACGCGGTCGATGTTGGTCTTTACGAAATCCTCGTCCTGACTGACTTTGCCGGTGACGTTGCGCTTGAAATCGCCCACGATGCGCTTGCCGCCCTTCACTTTCGTGTGCACGATGCGGAAGCGATTAAAAGGAACGATGGCCTGCTCGGGCTGCTGCGGTTGCTGCGGGCCTTGCGGTTCGGCGCGGGGCGCGTCGAGGCTGGGCAGGGATGGTTGGGCGGACGCGGTTTGGCCGCTGGGCGGTTGAACGTCCTCCTCCACGTTGATGTAGATGGAGGGCACGGCGACGTGGGAGTGGATGTTGGCATGTTCGCCATCGAGTTCCACCGTTTGCTTGGCGCCGGCCATGGGAATGGTTCCGCGCAGGATGTTGGTCCTGGTATTGCGGTTGATGTCACCTTCAGATTGCTGCATTTCGACCAGTTGCGGCTGGCCTTGAAAGTTATCGAGCAGGAACACTCCGGAATCGTCCGGTAAACGCAATCCGGGGGCGACTTGCGGAAGGTGGGACAGTTCGGCTTCGCGGTCGGCCTCGGTTTCCTTGTCGATGGTGGAGGCCTCCGGGATGGCGGACGTGACGCGGTCTTTCGCGTATTTTTCGGTGGCGGGCCAATCCACCAGCGAGGAGGGAAGCTCCTCCCACTCGTCGCGTTCGGCGCTCATGTAGCGCACGCGGTCGCCTTTCACTTCATACTTGCTGACCAGTTGGTAGGAGCCGTCTTTGAGGATTAAACGCTTGGAGAGGTCCTGGGCCGGGGCGTGGAGAGCTACGAGCACGGCCAGGACGGCTACGATTAAGCGAACAAACCAACGAAGGCGGCGGCGCGCGTCTTGTGGGTGCGGGGAAGGCATCGCTTGATCCAGGTATCGTCTTCTTATTTTACGGCCTGCACGAACCGCCGAGTGGGCTGCCCAGGTGCTGGGATGGTTTTCGGTCAGGGTTGCGTTGCTTTTGGACGAGGAATGTTTTGTGAGCCGAGTCAATGAACGTAGTGGCCTGCCTATATTCTCCGGTTGTATCATTATAGGTGGATGGCCTTTCCTATCCGAGTCTGCTCCGTCTGCTCAGAAGAGTTCGAGCTGAAGCCGGATAAACCCGGCTTTGCCAACCACTGCCCGGCGTGCAGCGAACCCGAGAGCGCTGACCCTGTGACGAAGCAGGGCATGGACGCCGATGAACGCACGGCTCTGAAGGAAGCGAACGAGGCTCGAAGACGCGCGATGCGGGATCTGCTGTACCGGAAGGATAGTTAGCGGGTTTTCTGTGCGCCAGCGAAAACACATCTGACAATTATCGAGATGCCTTCGAGCGTGTGGTGGCTGTCCTGGCAATCCATGACAGGGGAATTAGAGCAAGAAGGATGCACAAACCTCCCGCCGCAATCAGTCCCCACGAAAACATGGGCTGACCGGTCCAGTGAGTTACGACCTGAACGCCCCCCAGTAGCCGGGCGCTTCCTACCACGGCTAATACCAGCCCCGCACCGACCAGTTTGAGGCGTCCATACGGGCGGACTGCGGGAGGTAGGTGGTGGTGGCGGTCGTTTCAGCGTGCTCATCATAAGCCAATGTCGATAGCTGGCGTAACGTCGCCACTCCACTCACTGACCGATTTCATGTAGGTCGGTCTCGGAGTCCAGGGAAAAATGGGTCGGCTTGTAGTATCCTCGGCTTGTCGATATTCTGTTGCACGCATCACGCCACCGACTCCAGACCCCATGAACCTGAAACTTATCCTCTCTTTTGGGCTGTCTACGCTGTTGTGGACCGCTGCCGGCTACGGGCAGAGTGGCGTGACTCCGGCTGGGGCAGCCAACGAGCAAGCTGGCGGTTCGTACTCGACGCAGGGAGTGGTTGCTTCTGCGGCGGCGCCGCCGCAGGGCGCGGTTTCTTATGCTTCGGTGACGCAACTGAACGGGTTGCTGGCGCAACTGGAGGCCGCGTCGAAGGCTACGCAGGCCGATCTGATGAAACTGCGGATTGAACGCTGGAAGACGGACAACTCCTCGAAGAAGCAGGCGCTGGGCAATGTGGATTCGGTCCAGCGCAATCTGCAGAATGCTTTGCCGGAGATGATTTCGCAATTGCGCAATTCGCCGGAGGACATGCCGGCGAGCTTCAAGCTGTACCGGAATCTGGATGCGCTCTACGACGTGGTGGGCAGCGTGGTGGAATCGGCGGGAGCGTTTGGGCCGAAAGACGATTTTCAGGCGTTGTCGAATGATCTGACCAACTTTGAGGCCACGCGGAAGCAGTTGGCGGAGCGTATGGAGAACCTGACGGCATCGAAGGAGCAGGAGATTGTGCGTCTGCGCACGGAGCTGAAGACGGCGCAGGCGGCGATTCCGGCGGCGCCTCCGAAGAAAATTGTGGTGGATGATAATGAGCCGGCGAAGAAGCCTGTGGTGAAGAAGAAGCCGGTGGCGAAGAAGCCGGCTACTGCGCCGGGCACCACGCCAGCTACCACACCGCCGGCGCAGGTTCCGCCGGCACAGCCCAAGCAGTAGAGACGTAGCTTGCTACGTCTTGCTGGTGCGGTAGAGACGTTGCAAGCAACGTTTCTACGACAGTGTTTCCTCACTCCCGAATCTGTTACCCTTCCTTCCGCATCATGATCTGCTCCTGAGAATCCGGCATGGGCTTTCATACCAGCATTCCCGCGATTATCTTTGGCTCCGTCATTATCTGCATCGTGCTTCAGGATGCGTTTGAGACCGTGGTGCTGCCGCGGAGAGTCACGCGGCAATTCAAGCTGACGGCGTGGTTCTTGCGGCGCACCTGGATTCCGTGGAGGAAGTTTGCGGCGCGCATCCGGATCTCTTCCTGGCAGCAGAATTTTCTGGGATACTTCGGGCCGCTGTCGCTGATCATGTTGCTGGCGTTTTGGGCGGCGAGCCTGATCCTCGGTTTCGCCCTGCTGCAATACGGCATTGGCGGGCACGAACAACTGGGCAACGAGCCAATCACATTTGGCAGGATCATCTACCACAGCGGCGAGACGTTCTTTACGCTGGGCTATGGCGACATTGTGCCAACGTCGAGCTTGGCGCGCGCCCTCTCGGTGCTGGAAGCGGGGATGGGTTTCGCGTTTCTCGGGGTGGTGATTGGCTACCTGCCGGTGGTGTACGGCTCGTTTTCGCGGCGAGAGATTCAGATTTCCATGCTCGATGCGCGGGCGGGATCGCCACCGACGGCGGTGGAACTGCTGGTGCGGCTGGCAGGGAGTTCGGAGAATCCCAGCATCGACCAGCTTGTTCTCGACGCCGTGTTGCGGGAGTGGGAGCGCTGGGCTGGGGAGTTGCTGGAGAGCGGCATTTCTTATCCGGTGCTGAGTTTCTTTCGTTCGCAGCATAGCAACCAGTCGTGGCCGGGGGCGCTGATGACGATGCTGGACGTGACGTCGCTACTGATGGCCGGCATTGAAGGGATTCATCCCGGACAGGCAAAGCTGACTTTCGCCATGGCGCGGCATGCAGCCGTGGATCTGGCGCAGGTGGTGAATGCGCGCTACGATCCGACGGCGCCGGAACGGCTGACGGATGCTGGGTTCGACACGTTACGAGAGACGCTGGCGGCGGCGGGATTGAAATTGCGAACGGGCGATGAAGCGCGGCAGAAGCTGGACAAATTGCGTTCGATGTATGAGCCTTACCTCAACTCGATGGCGCGAAATCTGATGGTGGCGCTGCCGCCGTGGCAGCATCCGGCGAAGTTGCGGGATAACTGGCAGGCGGGGCCGTGGGACCGGATGATCCAGGCCAAGGGGCTGGCCGTACTGGGGCAGAGGCCAGTGCAGCCGCGGGGGAATGAAGACCACTTCTAGGGGATTTGGTAATTTGGCGATTGGATAATTTGTAATTTAAGAGAAACCTTTGCTTCGTTAGATTGCGTCTTCATGAAGAATATTGGCGAGAACGTGGTGCGCATTGAGGCCGAGGCGCTGCAAGCGCTGGCGGACCGGATTGGCGGCCCGATGGCGACGGCGTTTCAGCGGGCTGTGGACTTGATGTTTTCCTGTGCGGGACGCGTGGTGGTTACGGGGATGGGAAAGAGTGGGCTGATTGCGCGCAAGATTGCCGCTACGCTGAGTTCGACGGGAACTCCGGCGTTGTATCTGCATCCGGTGGAGGCGCTGCACGGGGATTTGGGGATGGTAGTACGCGGGGATGTGGTGCTGGCGCTCTCGGCTTCCGGGGAGACCGAGGAGATTCTGGCGCTGCTGGCTACGATCAAGCGGCTGCGGGTGCCACTGATTGCGATGACCGGGGATGAGATTTGCAAGGTACCCGCACCGAAAGCAAAAGGAAAGTCAAAAATAGCGGACAGGAGTGTCCCCTCCACACGAGCATCGGGCACACCGGCTTCGACCTTGGCGTCTGCTGCTGACGTGGCTCTGGATTGTTCGATTGCGGAGGAGGCTTGCTCGCTGGGGCTGGCGCCTACGGCTTCGACTACCACGATGCTGGCTTTGGGCGATGCGCTGGCGGTTACACTGAGCGAGAAGCGCGGGTTCAAGGAAGAAGATTTTGCCAATTTGCATCCGGGGGGGAAACTGGGGAAGCGGTTGGCTCGCGTAGAGTCTCTGATGCACTCGGGCGAGGCGCTGCCGCGCGTGGGGCCAAAAACGAAGATGCCGGATGTGATTTATGAAATGTCACGGAAGAAGCTGGGCGTGACCGCGGTGGTGGAGGGCGAGAGGCTGGTGGGCATCATCAGCGATGGAGATTTGCGACGGCTGCTGGAGAAGCGCGGGAAAGATGTGCTCGATCTCGTTGCTGGGCAGTGCATGACGAAGAATCCGCAGACGATTGGGGCTGGGGAGTTTGCGGCTACGGCGCTGGCGGTGATGGAAGAGAAGAAGATCACTTCGCTGATGGTGGTGGATAGGGGCGGGAAGCTGGAGGGGATTGTGCATCTGCATGATCTTTGGGGTACGGAAATGATGTAGCGGCGCCGACCCGGTCGAGGGACGAAGCGAGCGCCTGAAAATATCTGTCGTCCCTCCCGGACTTGTTCCGCTTTTCCTCCTTACCCAGCGCTAGCGCTGGGCTATTGTCGCGACGCCCCCTTCGGCTTCGCTCAGGGCAGGCTCTCCGGGGCTGAGATCGTTTGTTTCCCGTAGCGCTACAATACCTGCATGTATCATTACGATCCCAATACCGCGCTGGAAGAATTGACGGAAGATGCGAGCTTGCCGAACCCGGTGCATGTGCGCGACATGATTCTGCGCAAGCATCCTTCGACGGACAAGGCGCTGGAGCTGAACCGGCTGTTCGTCGAGTATCAGAAGTTCTTCGGGGAGACGCAGAAGCTGGGGAAAGAGATTCTGTGGCAGCTGACCAGGTAACGCATTCCCGACCTCAGAGTATTTTCCGAGTTGCGCTCGGCGGACAGCCAAGGCGGCCGTCCCGACATGAGCCTTGCCGCCTCCGGCCCAGCCTTTCAGACCATCATTTACAATAGCAAATTCCACTTTCACCGGAATCATTCTCTATGCATCGATGGTCAGAGCTGTTTATTCCTACATTGCGCGAGGCGCCTGCGGACGCGGAAGTGGCCAGCCACAAGTTCTTGGTGCGGGCGGGCTACATTCGGCAACTGGGGGCGGGCATTTACTCGTATCTTTTTTTGGGTAATCGATCCTTCAACAAGATCATGGCGATCGTGCGCGCGGAGATGGACCGGATCGGGCAGGAGTTTTATTTGCCGGTTCTGCATCCGCGGGAGATTTGGGAGGCCAGCGGGCGCTGGGCTTTGATGGGCGACAACCTGTTTCGCCTGAAAGACCGCAAGGGCGCCGAC
>OCZU010001976.1_pt1 | contig 13222 bp, 17 predicted proteins | sample 1539001 | NCBI WGS metagenome assembly OCZU01 (sample SAMEA3539306, study PRJEB22396) | soil metagenome | biome: tundra; feature: field; material: soil | place: USA | collected 2010-05 | depth 0.15 m
GGCCACGACGTCGACCAGCTTGGCATGCAGTTCCGGCCCGATCGCCGCGAAAGTGTCCGTCACGCGCCCGATCAAACCACCTCCGCGCCGCTGGAGCCACTGAAGCCCGATGAGTCGAGGTTCTCGCGCCCGGTGAGCAGCTCGTCGACCGCCGCGTACTGTCCGGCCAAGCCGATGGACGACCTGACTTCCCCGGCGTCGGCCACCACGTCGTAACCGGCCACCCGCGCCCGGCCGGCATCGGGACGGAGCAGCGTCGCCAGGATCCGTACCAATGTTGTCTTGCCTGCGCCATTGGGCCCGAGCAGGGCGAGCACCTTACCTCGCTCGGCCACGAGGTCAACGCCGGCCAGGGCCCGGATAGGTCCGTAGCGCTTCTCGACCCGCTCCACCTCGATCATCCAGTCGGCCATGGCCCCTACTTCCTATGCGGCGCTAATCCGCACCGTAAGTCCAGCGAGTTACGGCAATAAGAGGACATCGTCCATCCACAGAGGGACCTTCGTTATCACCACGGCAACCAGAACGCGCAGCTCGACCGAAGAGCCAACGGTTCGTACGATGCAGTGGCTGACTGCGCTGACCGGGCTGAACTCTGTGGCCTCAGCGAGCGGTGTGCGGGGTCTACACCCCCACGCTCCGGCAGAAATGTCGCCTGCCTCGGGTGGCCGCGTTTCGTGTCCGCCCGGCCGGCCGGTGTGTCAGCCCCGGCAGTCCGTCAGCTTGGATGGCGGGCTTACAGATCCAGGAATGCGCGCAGGATGCGCCGCACGGCGGCCAGCTCATCGGGCGTGACGGCGCCAAGACGGCGGTCAAGGCGCTGATATGCCACCGCTCGCGCGTCTTCGGGCCGGGTGAAGGAGGGAAGCTTGCTCAGGCCAGACGATTGCGAAGCGATCGGAACCTGGTGACGAAGGCCCCGGTCCCGGCTCGTGACGGGTACCACGAAGACGACCGCATGCGGCAGTGCCAGGTGCCGCGGGCCGGAAACGATGACGACCGGCCGCCTGCCAGCCTGTTCCGATCCGATGACGGGATTCAGGTCGGCCAGCCACACATCGCCAGGACGCAGTGGCTCGCTCACTCGTCACCCAGCCCGTCACCTACGGCGTGATCCCACTCGGCCAGTTCGCTGACGTAATCTGCCCACTCCTGCGGATCGGCCTGCAGCCGTGCGTAGTCCGCACGGACTCCCTCCCAGAACCGTGCCTCCTCAGCCTTGTCGAGAGTCCGTGCGAGTTCGGCGTCCATCGTGAGATGGTCTTCGTCAGCAAGCGTCTTGAGCCTGTCGCGTGTCTGCACGGAAACCTTGATGGTAGTCATATCAGTCATACTCGAAGTATACCGACTGTCGCGCTCACGTCGACTGCGGCGTGGGCGCCAGGGACTGGTCAAAGCCGGGTGTGACTGTGCGTGATCGGATGGCCTGGTGGTTTAGCGGCGCCGGCCGGCTTGCGGCGGGGGTGCCCGGGCACCGGGGCGTGTGAGGGCTCGCGGTGCACCGGCCGGGGTGTTATTTCGCGAACCGGGCGGCCTGGCAGCCGCGCTGAAGTCCCGGGCTACTGGTACTCGCCGGACTGCTACCGGAAGAGAAGACCTACGGCGCCGGTAAGACGAATCTCGGGAAATGACACTTCTTCGCTACCGGACGTCCAGGCGCCGTGCTCGACTCGCCGCACGATGCTGACCGCGAAACGGGTTAGGCGCCGTGGCATAGGGTGCGCTCGGCGGTGGCGATCAGGGCGTCGGCTACCTCGTCTGCGGGCAGTGACCGGCCTGTGTAGAGAACGTCGAAGGCGTCGAAACTGGTCAGGAGCCAGAGCAGGTTTGCTGCCTGAGCTTCGGTGACTTCCGGGCGTAGCGTGCCTTGCTCCGCTAGCCTGCGTGCGCGGGAGGCGATGCCGATCGCCCGCCCTCCTTCCAGTTTCTGCACGGATCCGCTGACTGCCTCAGCGTCTAGCTGGGCCATGGAATTCAGCGCGCGGAGGACGTCGCGCTGGGTTGCGTACATGCGGACGATGGCGCGGATTCCGCCGCGCAGGCTCTCGATCGCGTCCGGGCATACGGCAGCCGCGAGCACGGCATTGAAGCCGCCGCGGTCCATGATGTCTGCGCCGAGCGCGCAGAACAGGCCGGCCCTGGAGCCGAAGACCAGATAGATAGTGGACCGGGACACGCGGGCCATCCGGGCGATCTGGTCCACGCTCACCGGTTCAGCCGGCGCCTCGCGCAGGCGCTCGTACAGCGCGTCGAGAATACGGCGCCGGGTCCGTTCGGCCTCTTCGGCGCGGAGTCGCTGCTCGTATCTGCGGGTGGCCACGAAACGCAATCTTATCATTCACTTGACAGACTGACTTCTGAAATACACACTGTCTGGTGAAAGACTGGCTGCCCAGCGAAATAGGAACCTCATGGCTGCCGGCTCGGCATAGACGGACGGCGCCTTCGCTCGGGCCGCCGCGAGGCCCTGCGCGACGAATAGGAGCACGGTTATGCAGGTGATGATCAGGTACAAGGTCAAGCCGGACCAGCTCGAACGCAACGCTGAGCTGCTAGGCGAGGTCTATGCGGAACTCGCGGCGGCCCAGCCCGCCGGCCTGCGCTACGCCACGTTCGGTCTCGACGACCAGGGCAGCTTCGTCGTCTTCGTTGAGTTCAACGGCCAGCCCGGCACCGCTCCGCACCACCGGCTAGCGTCGTTCCAGCGCTACCGCTCCACCCTTGACGAACGATGCGAGCAGCCGCCGGTCACCACGGTGCTGCACGAGGTGGGGTCCTACGGCTTCCACTGACTCAGATCTTGAGCGGCACCGGCACTTACCATGACCCGGGCCAGCTAGAAGGAGATTCCTGGTGCCAGATCGCAATGTACTGTTCGGCGTCGGGCTGGGCGCCTGGAACGGCGCGGACGTCGCCAGCGCGGCCGATTCTGTTCAGCTCGTCGTTCAGGCAGACCGGGACGGCCTGGACCTGTTCACCGTCGCCGATCACCCGTACTTGTCCGGCGATCTGGGCGGTCGCGGTCCCCGGCGGGCTCGCTGGGCGGGCGATGGCGCCGGCACCTGGGGCGGGGACGTAGACGGCGGCGGTCTGGCTCATCGGAGGCTGTCTGCTTTCGCGTCGGTGAGGGTCAGGAAGACTTCGTCGAGGGTGGGGTGGCGCAGGGCGATCTCGTCGACCGGGATGCGGGCGTTGTCCAGGGCCGCGATGGCCGCCGACAGCTGGGCTGTCCCGTCGCTGGCCTGGCTGCGGACCCGCCGGCCGGTGTGGTCGGTGACCGCCTGGCTGGCCGTGAGCGTTTCCAGGACGGCGGCCGCCGCGCCAAGCTGGCTGCCGTCGGCGAGGGCGACCTCGATGATGTCGCGGCCGATTCCGGCCTTCAGCTCGGCCGTGCCGCCGGCCGCGATCGCCTTCCCATGGTCGATGACCACGACCTGGCCGGCGAGTTCGCCGGCTTCTTCGAGGTAGTGCGTGGTGAGCACGATGTCAGTGCCTGCGGCGACGAGGCTGCGCACCGCGGCCCAGGCTTCGGCGCGCCCGGCGGGGTCCAGGCCGGTGGCCGGCTCGTCCAGGAGCAGCAGCCGCGGCGCCCCGACCAGGCTGGCGCCCAGGTCGAGGCGGCGGCGCTGGCCGCCGGAGTAGGTTCCGGCACGGCGGCCGGCGACCTCCCCGAGGCCAAGCATCTCGATCACAGCGGAGGCCGCGGCCATGCCCCGGACCCGGAGTTCGCCGCCCGAGGGCGGCACCAGGGTGGCCACCGTGCGGACGAAGGTGGTCTTGCCGGCGCCGTAGACACTTCTCTCGCTGTGGCCGGCACGCACGCGCCGCGCCATGGGCCTATTGCCCATGGGAGGACCGGGTCTGGCCGAACCGGTGATGCCGAACGCGGCCCGGCCATTCCCTGCCATCCGGCCTCGTCAGCTGGATGGGATCCGGCGGGCATGCGGGGGTGCGCCTGCGTCGGCCGACTCCATGGCGGGGGCTGCTGTCCGGCGGGCCGGCCAGCGGGGCATGTGCCAGCAGCGTTCGCCGAGCAAGGCCATGGCGGCGGGCAGCAGGATGCCGCGGATGATGGTGGCGTCCAGGAGGATGGCCGCCGGCAGGGCGATGCCGATCATCTTCAGTTCCAGCAGGTGCAGGCCGGCGAAGACGGCGAACACGGCGACCATGATGATTGCCGCGCTGGTGACGGTGCCGGCGCTGGCGGAGATGCCGTCGGTGATCGCCTGCCGGGTGGGCGTGCCGCGGAATCGCAGCTCGCGGATCCGGCTGATGATGAACACGTGGTAGTCCGTCGACAGCCCGAACAGGAACACGAACGCGAGCAGCGGGACATAGGGGACGATCGCGCCGTAGCTGGTGTAACCGAGCACACCCTGGAACCTGCCGTCCTGGAAGATCAGGGTCAGCACGCCGTAGGCCGCGCCGACCGACAGCAGGTTCAGCCCGATGGACACCAGCGGCAGGGTGAGTGACCGGAACGTCAGCAGCAGCAGGCAGAACGCCAGCACGGCCACCGCGCCCAGGACGAGCGGGGTGCGGGTGGCGAGCTGGCGGGTGTCGTCATAGTCGGTGGCGGTCTGGCCGCCGACCGTGTAGCTGATCTGGCTGACCCGGCCCAGGGTCGCGGGCAGGATCCGGCTGCGCAGGGAGTACAGGGCATCATCCGAGGTGGCGTTGGTTCCGTTGCCGGCCAGCGGCACGTCAACGAGCAGGGCGCGGCCGCCTGCCACCGCGGTTGCGGTGACCGGGGGGCGGACGGGGCCGCCGGCGGATGCGCGGGCCTGCAGCGCGGTGATCGCCGCCCTGACCTGCGGGCCGGTCAGGCCGGCGCCGGTGACCACGACCTGCGCCGGGGAGGGGGCCTGGGGGAAGGCTTGCTGGATCTTGCCCATGGTCTGCACGACCGGCATCGTGTCCGGCACGTCACTGACCGGGAATGACAGGTGCATGCCGAGCGCGGGCGCGGCAAGGGCGAGAGTGGCCACCAGGGCGGCACCGCCCCAGGCCAGCGGGTGCCGGACAACCCGGCGCACCAGGGCGGCCCACAGCCGCGACGGGCGGGCGGCGGTCCTCCTGCGGCCAAGAACGGGGACCTTGCCACGGTCGGCCGCGCGGCCCAGCCAGGACAGCAGCGCCGGCAGGACGGTGAGCGAGCCGGCCACCGCCATGCCCACCACGATGATGGCGCCCGCTGCGATGCCGGTGACCGTGGAGTACCCGCTGAGGAAGAGCCCGGCCAGCGTGATCATGACAGTCAGCCCGGACACCAGGACGGCCCGTCCGGAGGTCGCCGCGGCGGCTCGCACCGCCTCGGCCGCGCTGCGCCCTGCCGCCCGCTCCTCTCGCATGCGGCGCAGGTAGAACAGGCAGTAGTCGACGCCGACCGCCATGCCGACAATGACGACCACTTCGGCCGCGTTCTGGACTGGCAGCCACTCGCCCAGGATGGAAAGCAGCGAGATCGCGGACACTACCGCGGTCGCGGCGATCAGCAGCGGGATGCACGCGGCGATCAGCGTGCCGAACACGGCGACCAGCACGATCAGCGCGATCGGGACCGATGTATCCTCCGCCTTCCGGAAGTCGCTGTCCAGCATGGCGGAGATCGCCCGGCTCTCGCTCGCGCCGCCGGCCTCGGCGATAAGCACGCCCTTGTACCGGGCCTGGACGGCAGCGACCGCTCGCAGATCGGCCGCTGCCGCCTGGTTCTCGTTGCCGGCGCTGCCCGGCACGTTGAACCGGACCAGGGCGCTGTGGCCGTCGGCGGATACCAGCGATGTGCCGCCGGGGCCGAGCGGGGAGCGGATGTCCGTCGCCGAGCGCGGCAGGGCCCGCAACGCGGTCACCACGCTCGTGGCGGCCTGCCGCATCCCCGGGTTGACGTTGAACGGCGGGCCGCCACGCGCCTGGATCAGGACCGTCTCGGCCGGCAGGGTAGTGACCTTGAGCCTGTCCAGGATCTGCTCGGCCTGCCCGGACTGGCCCGCGTCGTAGGCTGGCACGTTCTTGGCGGGCAGCATGCGACCGGCCGCGAACAGGGCGACGACGAGGACGAGCCAGCCCAGCACGACAGCCTTGCGGTGTCTCACGCTCCAGCCCGTGATTGTCTGGACGGTCAGTGCCTGCATAGCGACCTCACTCGGTAGCCGGGACGATGATGCGACCTCGCCGGCCAGGCGCAGCGCGATGGCGGGGACCGGCCATGAGGCCGGCAGCTTCCGCCGGCGCTCGTGCCTGGGCGTGGTGGCCGGAGTTCATGACCGCCAGCCTAGCTTTACAGAGAAAAATCTGCAAATAAATCTCTGCCTAATTTCCTCTGCACAAAGGTAAGCTGCTGTCATGAGCACCGGACAGCCGCGCCAGGTGGTGAGCGAAGCAAAGACGTGGAAGGCGATGTCTCACCCGCTGCGGCAGGAGATCCTCCGGCAGCTGCGCCGGGGCCCGGCCACCTCGACGACCATCGCCCAGGCGCAGGGCGAGAGCACCGGGACCACCAGCTACCACCTGCGCGTCCTCGCCGACGCCGGCCTCATCGAGGAAGTCCCCGGCCGCGAGGGCCGCCGCGAGCGCTGGTGGCGCGCCACCCCGCTCGACCTCAGAGACCCCGAGCACACCAGCCTCAGCGCCGAGGACAGGGCCGCCCTCGATCAGGGGCGTGCCGCTGGGGCTCCCGGGGAGATCGCGCTGTTCCGCCGCCTGCTCGACGAACACGCCCAGCACGGGCGATGGGCAGGAGCCTCCCGCGCCACCGGTTTCTACACCCTCGGCGAACTCAAGGCGGTATTCGAGGGGTACATCGCGCTACTGAACCGATACGGGCACGCGGCCGAGGACGCGCCGCCCGGTGCCCGCCTCATGCAACTGCGCATGTTCTTCCTCCCCGACGAGCTCCGGTAGCGGAGTGCGCCGCCACGCCTTTCGGCCATCCGGATGGAAAGAGCAAACAGGGCGCGAGGAAACGAATGTCAATTTCCGAGTTTCGGCTTCCCGGCGCCGTTCGGCCCCAGGAACCCGAACACCTCGCCGTAACCGACCTCGAAAGAGACGTCCTTGAAGGCCACTCGGTTGATGAAGCGCTTGGTCAGGGCGGTCAACGGTCAGGCCGGGCCGCCTGCGTCCCGGCCTGGGGCCGGGCGCCGGTCTGAGCTCACCACGCTGACTTTACTCGCCGAGGCCATCAGGAAAAATCTCCGGCGATTCCTGGCGTCGCGATCCGATCGCGGGCCGTTAAGTCCAGCCGTGCTCAGCCGATGCCGTTCCGCAGTTGAACATGCTACTTGTCTTCATTCCTGACCTGTATTTCCGCCGGCCGGGTTTTGCATAATTCTCCTTGTCCAGAATCCGGGCTGAAGGGTTAAGGTCATTCCCATCGCTGCCGTCGCGCGGGGTATTCACTGCATGGACCTTGGAGTGCGGTATGAGCGAGTCCGGGCAGATCTCCCTAACCGGCGATGGCCCGTTACTGCAGCACGCGAATGGCGCATCGGGGCCCTGAAGCATTAGCCAGGCGCTGATCGGCGGTCAGCAGCTCACATCCCAGAGTTTCGGCGAGTGCGACGTAGGCCGCGTCGTACACCGTGACGTTCGCGCGTAGCTCATAAGCGCGGCGCATGAACCGGAGGGCGGGATACCGGTCTATATCGAGTTGCCCGAGGTCATCGACCGCTTCGGCGAACCTTTGATCGGAGACCGCGCCCGCGATCCATCGCTTGCGCAGCACCGCGACAGTCTCGACGTCGGCAAGATCGGGTGCGGCGACGTCACCGGCGTTTCGGAACTCCAGGCGGGCTCGCTGTCCGTCGCTTCCGTCATCGCCGACGACATTGGCAAGGACAGACGCATCGATGACGATCACCGCTGGGACCGTTCCTCCCTGAGGTCTTCGGCGGCCTGGCGCAGCCCCACCTGCCCCCCGCTGCGTTGCCCGATCTGGTTCAGCACCTCATCGACGCTGGGCCGTTCGGCAAGTCGGCGCAGCTCACTGGCGAGGAACTGCTGCAGGGACTGGCCGCGCCGTTCAGCACGGCGCTGCAGGGCGGCGTGAACGTCGTCGGGAACGTCTCGTACGAGCAAATTTGGCATGCTTACATTATGCTATCGCTCTTGCCTGGAGACAACGGGTAACCCAGACGATGGTCTTCGTCCTAGGCATCGCAGGTCCGCGCCGTCAGCGTCCCGTGGCCGCCGCCAGGCCTCCCGGCGAAGGGCTGGCTTTCCCGCCGTGAGCTTGAGCATGCCATCGAGGTCATTGATGCCATAGCCCCCGTGCAGGCCGACCTGCGCCGCAAGCTCGATGCAGTGATAGCCGAACAGGAACAGCGGGCGAAGATTGCCCGAGGCGGTCCAGGGGAAGGTGACGGTACCCTCCGTGTCTGACAGCCGTCCTCACGATGTCAGCGGCCTTACGGCCGGCCAGGCCAGCATGTGCGGCTCCACCGTCAGCGATGCCGCGGCCCTGGACCGATTCGGCGGCCTGGTTCAGCGGCGCTGGCCGGCGCCTGGACGGGGGACGAGACAGAAGACGGGCTCATCGAGCGCATCCGCCACGCTGTGCAAGGAGATCTAGTCTAGTTGCCGCCCACGCCTGACGATACGGTTCCCGCCGTGGCTGCAGTGGCTGCCGAGCTCGGCCTGCTCGATGTGAGCGTGCTGCGGTGCAGCGGCAAGACGCTGCTGGCCGCTGGCGACCTTGCGGGCCGGCCAGTCGTGGTCAAGGTGCTCCTGGACGGCGGCGGTTTCTGGCAGGCCAGGTGGCGGCACGAGATCGGCATCTACCGTGCCTTCGCGCAGGAACCGCCCCCGGTGCGGGTGCCAGCGCTGGTCCGCACCGACGGCGTGCGGTTCCTGGTACTCGAACGTCTCGATGCCCGGCCGCTGGACACCGAACGCTACCCCGGCCACCGCCTCACCGCCGCGCAGACCGAGCCCTGCCTTGCCGCCGTGCGCGCGCTCAGCACCTGGCGGCCCGCATCCGGCCAGTTCGCGCCGGTCTGGGACTACCCCGATCGCGTCAGCCGCTACCATGCAGCCGGGCACCTGACCGACACCGACCGCGACGCCTTGCATCGGCTCCTGGCCAGGTGCGGCCGGGCAGGGGAAATCGGTCACGGAGACCCGCTGCCCAGCAACATGCTGCTGACCGCGGACGGCGGCTGCGCCCTGGTCGACTGGGAGTTCGCCGGCACGTTCCTGCCCGGCTTCGATCTCGCGATGCTGCACACCCTGCTCGGCGCGAACACCCCGGCCATCCGAACCCGCATCGACCAGGTAGTCACCGACACCGGGATCCAGGAGCAGTTCGCCGTGAACCTCGCCATGGTGCTCACCCGCGAGCTGCGCATTCACCGCGAACTGCCCGACAGCCCCGAGCGAGCCCGGCGCCTCGCGTTCCTGGACACCGCCTGGACACAGGCCCGCGACCGGCTCCACGCGGCAGCCCGGAAGAGGAAGGCGTGATGCGCATCTGCCTAATCCACCGCGACATCCACCAGATAACCCGCGGCGGCATCTGCACCCTGTACCGGGCACTCGCGAAACGCCTGGCCGCGCAGGGACACGAGGTCACCGTCATCACTCCGGCCACCCCCCATCCCGTCCGCACTCCTGACGCGAAGCTGATCATCTTGCGCCGCACCGACGACCTGAGCGCCCACCGGCGCGCCGTCACCGCAGCTCTGACCGGCATCCGCCCAGACGGGATCGACTGCTCCAGCTGGGAAGCCGAGACCCTGGACTACCTCCAGCTCCCGCCGCAGCACCGGGTACCGGTGGTCGTCCGCGGCGACCTGTCGGCCCGCACCATGGAGCAACCGCCCTCGCCGCCGCCGAGTCGGATCTCGTCCACCGCGCCGACCGGGTCATCGCCGTCTCCGCCTTCGCCTCCCGCGACCTCACAGCCGCCTACCGCATCCCCGCCCCCCAGGTCATCTGCAACGGCGTCGAACGAGACCGGTTCCACCCCGGCCCGGTGCTCCCGCCCGGCAACGGATACCGGGTCATCCTCGACCGCGGTGGGCAGGCGCCGTAGCCGCCTTCGGTGCTGTCCGGCCGGGAGCTGTCGTTCCGCTCCCGGCCGGACAGCCGCGCTCGTGGGTTCCCGCTCAGGGCGGACCGTCCAGGACCCGAAGGCTCAGAACCTGACCGCATGCCAGGTGCGGCCCGCATCCGATGTCCGCAGCAGCCGGTCGGGGCCTGGGAACCCCGGCTGGCCAACCACGAGCCAGCCCACCGTCGGGCTCACGTAGGACAGGGAGCTCAAGCTCACTCCGCCGGAGGTACCGGAGACCGCGATCTCGGCCCAGGTATTCCCGTCATTAGCCGAGCGGTAGAGGTAGCTGAGGCCTGGCGTGACGACGGCGATGGTGATCACCGTGGCGCGGTACGGCGGCACGGCGAACCCGTACACGTCGCCTGCGAGCGGGGCCTGCCCGGTCAGGTACTCGGTCCTGCCGCCGTTCACCGAGCGCAGCACCTCCTTGACCGTGTGGTACGTGCCTTGCCCGCGGGCGCACAGGAACGCCACCTGCGAGCTGCTGGCCGCCGCGATGCCCCCCAGCCCAAGGCCGGCCGGGCAGCTGAACGGGTACTTGCGCCAGTGCACGCCGTCCGCGGTCGCCCATAGGGAGGTGCCGGTGCCAAACCAGGCCGCCTTCCCAGACACCGCCAGGCTGGCTCCCGGGCCGCCGGTCATGGTGCCGACCCTCGCCCACGCGTTGGTGCCAACCGGGCTGCTATACAGCTCCTCGGGCGCGCCGTTGAACGGGTCCGGCGAGACAACGGCGTACGCGGTCCCTGAGGAGGCGGCCATCGCCACGACGCCTCCGCCCAGGGAGGCCATGATGTTCCCGCCCAGGGAGATTCTGCGCCAGTGCGCGCCGCCATCATGGGTGGCATACAGTCCCGGACCGTACAGCCACCCATCCTGCCGGCTGGCGAACATGACACCGCTGACCCTGGAGGCCTGGGTGAGGAGGTTACCTGCACTATTGAACAGAGCGACGTCGGGCACATTCGCGAAGTGCCAGCGCTCGCCGCCATCAGTGGTACTTACCAGGTGTGCGCTGCACACATGGCCGAGCGTGCATCCCACGGCGCCAAGGACATAGCCCGAAGCGGGCGACACAAAGCTCGCCGAGGCCGGCTGAAAGCTGGCCGGGACAGCCGGCGGCCCCGTTGCGGCGGCAGCTGCCGCCGGGGAGGCCGTGGCGACCAGGGAGGTCATCGGCATCAGCGCCGCGGCGCAGGCGAGAGCAGCCGCTCCGGTCAGCCGCCGAGGGGAGAAAGCAGGAAATGGCATGGCGTCCTCCTTAACTAGACAGTCAAGGACCTATGCACTACCTAAGACCGCGCAGGTGGCCCGGTGGTTACGGGGAGCAAGGTGAACGTGTCGCGCCAGTGCCCGCACGTGGCCTGCAGATACTCCCCGGACTGCTCGAGCCGCGCTGGGGCGGCGTCGCCCTGGATCGGCAGGTTTCCCACCTGGCGCCCCAGCCACTCCAGAGCGCAGCCGCACAGCCCTCGCGGCGGGCGTGGTTCCCTGAGTGGCAAGCTCACGGTCGCCCCCGACTGGACTCCGATGATGTCAACGACGCGTCCGCCCGTGACCTCAGCACGGTGCCGTGAGAGCCAGCCCGTGCCCTGGCTTGTTGACATGTGGCCGGAGCGCACCTGGGCGGCCGGGGTGCCGGCGCGGGCGGCCATTACCAGGAGGGAGCGAGCCGATGGGAACGCGCCCTGGTGCGCAGGTCCCCTCGCTCAACCGCTACCGGCGCCTCTGCGGTACCAGCACCTGCTGGAGGGCCTCGAAGTCCTCAACGCATTTGCCCGCGCCGAGCACGACTGATTCCAGCGGATTGTCGGCCAGCTGGATCGGCATCCCTGTTTCTTCGCGCAGCCGCTCATCGAGGCCGCGCAACAGCGCACCACCGCCGGTGAGCGCGATACCGCGGTCCATGACGTCGCCGGCAAGCTCGGGCGGGCACTTGTCGAGCGTGGTCTTGACGATGTCCACGACGGTGCTGACGGGTTCCCGAATCGCGTGCCGAACCTCCTCGGCAGAGATCACGATGGTCTTCGGCAGGCCGCTGACCAGGTCGCGGCCGCGGATCTCGGTGTGCGGTTCATCCGGCGACGGGTAGGCCGACCCGATCGCCATCTTGATCTCCTCGGCGGTCCGTTCGCCCAGCATGAGCGAGTACTCCTTCTTGGCGAAGACGATGATCGCCTGGTCCATTTCGTCGCCGCCGACCCGGATGGACTGGGAGGTCACGATGCCGCCGAGCGAGATCATCGCGACCTCGGTGGTCCCCCCGCCGACGTCGACGACCATGTTTCCGGTGGGCTCGTGCACCGGCAGCCCGGCGCCGATCGCGGCCGCCATCGGCTCTTCGATGATGTAAACGCGGCGGGCACCGGCCTGGTGCCCGGCTTCCTTCACCGCGCTTTGCTCCACGCCGGTGATCCCGCTGGGCACGGCCACCACCAGCCGCGGCTTGGCAAGGTGGCGGCGGTGGACCTTCTGGATGAAGTAGTGCAGCATCCGCTCAGTGATATCGAAGTCGGCGATGACACCGTCCCTGAGCGGCCGGATCGCCACGATGTTGCCGGGCGTCCGGCCGATCATCCGTTTGGCTTGGACGCCGACCGCGACGATCTTGCCGGTATCCGTGTTGAGTGCCACCACCGACGGCTCGTTGAGCACAATCCCCCGCCTGCGGACGTACACCAGGGTGTTCGCGGTGCCGAGGTCGACCGCCATGTCACGGCCGAGGAACGCCAGCATGTTCCCCATGAGAAACGAGCCTTCTAACGAAACTATCTGCTGATGACGTTGAATGCGGATACCGGCTGCGGCGGCGGCGGCACCGTGTCATTTGTCGACCGGCGCGAAAAGGGTAACGAGCTCCGGGAAGAAGATCTTGATCTGCCGCTCGCCTGGCTCAGGTGAGCCGGGGCCAAGCACGACGTGGTACGTAACTCCAACGCATAGTCACCGCTGATCGTGCCCGGCGTCGCCGAGCAAGCCTGGTCCGGATGCGGCGGCCGGGGCCGTGGATGGCTTTCAGCGGGCACGGCGAAGCCTCTCTGCAAGCTCCAGACAGTGTCCAGGTGACCTCCGCCGCGGGCAGTCGGCCGGTGCCGGCCGCGGCTAGCTGCGCCCGCCGCCGGGCGAAGTAGTCCCGGTACTCGCGGCAGCGGATGCCTGAGCTGACGATCACCG
>OCZU010001978.1_pt1 | contig 13213 bp, 8 predicted proteins | sample 1539001 | NCBI WGS metagenome assembly OCZU01 (sample SAMEA3539306, study PRJEB22396) | soil metagenome | biome: tundra; feature: field; material: soil | place: USA | collected 2010-05 | depth 0.15 m
GTGGGCCGCGGTCCGCAACACGCCGGGCGTCACCGGCTTCGTCGGGCTGTCCAGCCGGCCGTCGCCGCTGAGCCTGGATGAGGTCAGCTCGCTGCTCGCCCCGGTGCCCGAGGAGAAGGCCGCGAAGAAGGCCGAAACCATGCGGGCAGCCGCCGTGGACTTCGAGGTTGACCAGTCGGTCACGGTGATGGACGGCCCGTTCGCCACCTTGCCGGCCACGGTGAGCGAGATCAACCCAGACACTCAGAAGCTCAAGGTGCTTGTGTCCATCTTCGGTCGCGAGACGCCCGTTGAGCTCTCCTTCGATCAAGTCAGCAAGATCTGACTGGCCGGTCTTTAGTCAGTCAGCGACTGCGAGACCGGTACCTGCCACAAGACCACGCCAGCACTACCCGCCAGATAACGATAAGGATCCAGGCAGATGGCTCCGAGGAAGAAGAAGGTTGCTGCGATCGTCAAGGTCCAGCTGAACGCAGGTGCGGCTACTCCGGCTCCGCCGGTAGGCACGGCCCTCGGCCCGCACGGCGTCAACATCATGGAATTCGTCAAGCAATACAACGCGGCCACCGAGCCACAGCGCGGCAACATCATCCCCGTCGAGATCACTATCTACGAGGACAGGTCCTTCACCTTCGTTACGAAGACGCCGCCAGCCGCTGAGATGATCAAGAAGGCAGCCGGCGTCCAGAAGGGCAGCCCTGAGCCGCATAAGAGCAAGGTCGGCAAGATGTCCATGGCCCAGGTCAGGGACATCGCGCAGGTCAAGATGCCAGACCTGAACGCCACCAGCATCGAGGGAGCGGCGAAGATCATCGCGGGGACGGCTCGCTCGATGGGGATCACCGTCGAGGGCTAGGGCGCCCGGCTCGTAGTAACCGGTCCCGGGCCGACCCGGACTTCCGGAAAGTGGCAGGGCCAGGCGCTGGTCCGCTGACCACGACCTCCCACGCGCGTCAAGAGGAGACAGACCATGAAGCGCAGCAAGGCATACCGCAAGGCCGCCGAACTCGTTGATGACACCACACTCTACGGCCCGGTCCAGGCGGTGGATCTCGCGAGGAAGACATCGACCACGAAGTTCGATCCGACCGTCGAGGTCGCGATCAGGCTTGGCGTGGACCCGCGCAAGGCCGATCAGATGGTCCGCGGCACCGTGAACCTGCCGCATGGAACAGGTAAGACTGCCCGCGTCCTGGTGTTCGCGGCCGGCGACAAGGCCGAGGAAGCGCGAGCGGCGGGCGCCGACTTCGTCGGTTCCGACGAACTGCTTGAGCGGGTTCAGGGCGGATTCCTTGACTTCGATGCCGTAGTGGCGACGCCTGATCTGATGGGCAAGGTCGGTCGGCTGGGACGAGTGCTCGGCCCGCGCGGCTTGATGCCGAACCCGAAGACCGGCACGGTGACGGCCGACGTCGGCAAGGCAGTGACCGAGATCAAGGGCGGCAAGATCGAGTTCCGGGTGGACAGGCACGGCAGCCTGCACTTCATCATCGGCAAGGCTTCGTTCGCTGACCGTTCGCTGGTCGAGAACTACGCTGCCGCCATCGACGAGGTCATCAGGCTCAAGCCGGCCGCGGCAAAGGGCCGGTACCTGCGGAAGATCACTTTCACCACCACGATGGGCCCGGGCATCCCGGTGGATCCGGCCATCACCCGCAACCTGACCGACGAGCTAGAGGAAGCTGCCGCCAGCTGATCTCGTGCCAGCCAGGCGTCAGCTAGCCCGCGCCAATTTGCCGTCGGCTGATCCTGCGCCAGGCTGCTGGCGGTCGGTCCCGTGAGGGTCGGCGTCGGCAGATCCTGCGCCTGCGTCGCTGTCTTGGGCGGTTCTCCGCTGTTCCTGGCGGAGGACCGCCCAAGATCTTGTGGAGCGGGTCGCCTGCCTGGCCAATTGATTTGGCGGTGCGGTCGGTAGCGCGTATTCTTGGCTGAGCCAAAGACCGTCGGCTGTCGCTACGTGTTGAGCGTGGTGGCCGAAGGCCCGGGTGACCGGGCAGCCCGCGCAGGTGAACTGAGCAGAACCGCGTGACGAGCTAGTCGTTGCTATCGCGGTCCGCCCCGGTGCGCCTGCGCCCGGGGCGATTGTCGTCTCCGGGGTCGTGAGCTGATGTGGTAACGAAATCCGGAGCAGCCCGCACGCGGGCTGACTTCCTGAATCAGGAGGGAGGCCCATGGCGAGGGCAGTAAAAGAGACCACAGTCGCCGAACTGACCGAGCGGTTCCAGAACTCCTCAGGAGCAGTGCTTACCGAGTATCGGGGCCTGACCGTGGCTCAGGTCAAGGATCTGCGCCTGTCGCTGGGCGAGCACGCCACGTTCTCGGTCGTGAAGAACACGCTTACGAAGATCGCGGCTAAGGACGCAGGCGTCGCCGCGGACTTCACGGAACTGCTCGCCGGACCCTCGGCGATTGCGTTTGTCGGCGGTGACGTCGTTCAGGCGGCCAAAGGGCTGCGAGATTTCGCCAAGGCGAATCCGCTGCTGGTGATCAAGGGCGGAGTGCTCGACGGGAAGATCCTGACTCCCGGCGAGATCAGCAAGCTCGCAGATCTCGAGTCGCGCGAGGTGCTGCTCGCCAAGCTGGCCGGTGCGATGAAGGCATCGCTGGCCGGAGCGGCAGGCACGTTCGCGGCCCTGCCAGTCCAGATGGCGCGGTTGCTCGCCGCGCTTGAGGAGAAGCGGGCCAAGGAAGCACCGGCCGACGCGGTATCGGCGCAGGCGGATCTTCCCGAACCGGCAGCGGACGACGCGTCGGTCACGGACGCGGTGCCGGTCACGGACGTGGTCCAGGACGCGGTGCCAGTCACGGACGCAGTGTCGGACGTGGTCGTGGACGCAGTGCCGGACGTGGTCGAGGACGCGGTGCCGGTCGAGGATGCCGTGTCGGACGTGGTCGTGGACGCGGTGCCGGACGTGGTCGAGGACGTGGCGCCGGTCGAGGATGCGGTGTCGGATGGCGCGGTGGCGGACGATTCGGTTGCGGCTGAAGTCACATCGCCCGAGGCGGGCGACGCTGAGTAAGGCCAGCCGGTCGCTGATGAGCACAGATTCGCAGGAGAGATGCGGTGGTCAGACGGCCATCGGCGGACATAGCTAGACGGAGGAAGCACCACCATGGCGAAGCAAAGCACCACTGAGCTGCTTGACGCGTTCAAGGAGATGACGCTGATCGAGCTGTCAGAGTTCGTGAAGCAGTTTGAGGAGACGTTCGACGTCAAGGCCGCCGCCCCGGTAGCAGTAGCGGGACCGGCTGCGGCCGGTGGCGGGGCAGCTGTCGAGGAAGTCGAGGAGCAGGACGAGTTCGACGTCATCCTCGAGGCGGCTGGCGAGAAGAAGATCCAGGTCATCAAGGAAGTCCGGCCGCTCACCGGCCTTGGCCTCAAGGAGGCTAAGGACGTAGTCGACGCGGCGCCGCAGCGGATTCTCGAGAAGGTCAACAAGGAGACCGCGGAGAAGGCCAGGGCCGTCCTTGAGGCTGTCGGCGCGACCGTCACGGTCAAGTAAGGAACGTCGCTACGGGCGCTCGGCGGGATCTGCCCGCCGAGCGCCCAGCGGCATCTCGACCCGTCGGCGCAGCAGCTCGTGCCGGACTCCACTTAGCACGGGTTCCAGTCCACTTAGCACGGGTTCCAGTCATGATCACGCCCGAATTGTACCTATTTGCGGTTACCTAATCCGTGCCATGTCGCGGATGTCCATTTCCTCCGGAGGCCGACTCCGGGCGTCGAGCCCAAGCGGTCGGTGCGGGAGCGGCGGGAGTTGGCGGTGTGACTGATGCTCGGACAGTTGGGGCCGGTCGGAGGAAGCTGCGGGGGCAGGCTGGACCGGGGACGGGCTGGATCGGGTCGGAAGGCGCGCGGGGTCGGAGCTGCGAGGACGGCTGGAGCGGGGATATGGCGGCACGGGGGACGGACTGGAGGGGCATGAGAACGAAGCCTTGAGGTTATGCCGGGTTCTGTCACACTTACCGGGGATTCGAGGTACCTGCGCCGTTGCCTGTCCAAGAAGGCGTTCATGCCCGGCCGGCCGACTGCCAAACGTCTTCTACGCTGTGAGTTTCGTCACATGGTTCTGGACGGCGACACGGGGGGTTCTGGTCTTGACGTTTCGGCGCAGACGAGCGATGCTGCCTTCAACCGTGAATATCAGGGTGATGTAAAGTTGACCAGCGGTGTGTCGATCGACTACACTGCCAATTTGCGCTGCACCTAATTTGTCCTCGGCAACCCCGACCCCGTAGCGGCCTCGCCGCAGGGCGTTTCGCGTGCGCGCGGTGACCGTTCCGCAACAAGCTCGGAAGGACCCCTGTTGGCAGCCTCGCGCAGCGCCTCAGCTATCGCTCCTGGTCCACATCGCATCTCCTTTGCTCGTATCAAGGAACCGCTTGAGGTTCCCAGCCTGCTCGCCCTGCAGACCGACTCGTTCGACTGGCTGCTCGGCAACGACAGGTGGCGGGAGAGGATCGAGTCCGAGCGCAAGCTCGGCCGGAAGGACCTCCCTGAGCAATCCGGCCTCGAAGAGATCTTCGAGGAGATCAGCCCGATCGAGGACTTCACCGGAACGATGTCGCTCTCGTTCCGCGATCACCGGTTCGAGCCGCCGAAGTACTCGGCCGACGAGTGCAAGGAGAAGGACATGACCTTCTCCGCGCCCATGTTCGTCACGGCTGAGTTCATCAACAACTCGACCGGCGAGATCAAGAGCCAGACCGTGTTCATGGGCGACTTCCCGCTGATGTCGCCGAAGGGCACCTTCATCATCAACGGCACCGAGCGAGTCGTCGTCAGCCAGCTGGTCCGCTCGCCCGGCGTCTACTTCGACCGGCAGGTCGACAAGACGTCCGACAAGGACATCTACAGCTGCAAGGTGATCCCGTCCCGTGGCGCCTGGCTTGAGTTTGAGATCGACAAGCGGGACAGCGTGGGCGTGCGGATCGACCGCAAGCGCAAGCAGAGCGTGACCGTGCTGCTCAAGGCGCTCGGCTGGGACGAGGCCAAGATCCTGGAGCGGTTCGGCGCGTATGAGTCGATGCGGGCCACCCTGGAGAAGGATCACACCTCCGGACAGGACGACGCGCTGCTCGACATCTACCGCAAGCTGCGGCCAGGTGAGCCGCCGACCAGGGAGTCGGCGCAGGCGCTGCTGGAGAATCTCTACTTCAATGGCAAGCGCTACGACCTGGCCAAGGTCGGCCGGTACAAGGTCAACAAGAAGCTCGGCCTGGCGCAGCCAATCACGCAGGGCACGCTGACCGAGGATGACATCGTCGGCACCATCGAGTACCTGGTCAAGCTGCACGTAGGCGAGGACGAGATGAAGTCCGGCGACCTGCTGCTCCCGATCGAGACCGACGACATCGATCACTTCGGCAACCGTCGGCTTCGTACCGTCGGCGAGCTGATCCAGAACCAGGTCAGGCTCGGCCTGGCCAGGATGGAACGAGTGGTCAGGGAGCGGATGACGACTCAGGACGTCGAGGCGATCACGCCGCAGACCCTGATCAACATCCGGCCCGTGGTCGCCTCCATCAAGGAATTCTTCGGCACCAGCCAGCTGTCCCAGTTCATGGACCAGACCAACCCGCTGGCCGGCCTGACCCACAAGCGCCGCCTGTCCGCGCTCGGCCCTGGCGGACTGTCCAGGGAGCGGGCCGGGTTCGAGGTCCGCGACGTGCACCCCAGCCACTACGGCCGGATGTGCCCGATCGAGACTCCTGAAGGTCCGAACATCGGCCTGATCGGGTCGCTGTCCTCCTACGGCCGGGTTAACGCGTTCGGCTTCGTGGAGACGCCATACCGCAAGGTCAAGGCCGGCAAGGTGACCGATCAGATCGACTACCTGACCGCCGATGAGGAGGACAGGCACGTCATCGCTCAGGCCAATGAGCCGATCGAGGCCGATGGCAGCTTCACCGGCGCGCGCGTGCTGGTCCGCCGTAAGGGCGGCGAGGTCGACTACATCAAGCCGGACGAGGTCGACTACATCGACGTGTCGCCGCGCCAGATGGTGTCCGTGGCCACCGCGATGATCCCGTTCCTTGAGCACGACGACGCCAACCGCGCGCTGATGGGCTCGAACATGCAGCGCCAGTCTGTCCCGCTGCTGCGCAGCGAGTCGCCGCTGGTCGGCACCGGGATGGAGTATCGCGCGGCGACCGACGCCGGTGACGTGATCGTGGCCACCAAGGCCGGAGTCGTCGACGAGGTCAGCGCGGATGAGATCACGATCGCGAACGACGACGGCACCAGGACCACCTACCTGATCGCCAAGTTCCAGCGGTCCAACCAGGGCACCTGCTTCAACCAGAAGCCGATCGTCATCGGCGGCCAGCGGGTCGAGTCAGGCCAGGTCGTCGCCGACGGGCCGTGCACCGACACCGGCGAGATGGCGCTCGGGAAGAATCTGCTGGTCGCGTTCATGCCGTGGGAAGGGCACAACTACGAGGACGCGATCATCTTGTCCCAGCGGCTGGTACAGGATGACGTGCTCTCCTCGATCCACATCGAGGAGCACGAGGTCGACGCGCGGGATACCAAGCTCGGCCCCGAGGAGATCACCAGGGACATCCCGAACGTCTCCGAGGAAGTGCTTGCTGACCTCGACGACCGCGGCATCATCAGGATCGGTGCCGAGGTGGTCACCGGTGACATCCTGGTCGGCAAGGTCACGCCCAAGGGCGAGACCGAGCTGACCCCGGAGGAGCGACTGCTCCGCGCCATCTTCGGCGAGAAGGCCCGCGAGGTCCGCGACACGAGCCTGAAGGTGCCGCATGGCGAATCAGGGCGAGTGATTGGCGTCAGGGTGTTCTCCCGTGAGGAGGGCGACGAGCTGCCGCCAGGCGTGAACGAGCTGGTCCGGGTCTACGTCGCGGCCAAGCGGAAGATCACGGACGGCGACAAGCTGGCCGGTCGGCACGGTAACAAGGGCGTCATCGCCAAGATCCTTCCGGTCGAGGACATGCCGTTCCTTGAGGATGGCACCGCGGTCGACATCGTGCTTAACCCGCTCGGCGTGCCAGGCCGGATGAACGTCGGCCAGGTCCTGGAGACGCATCTGGGCTGGGTCGCGGCGACCGGCTGGAAGGTAGAGGGCAAGGACGCGGGCTGGAAGGACCGGCTGCGCCAGATCGGTGCGGACGCGTCCGGACCAGGCGTTAAGGTCGCCACCCCGGTATTCGACGGTGCCCGCGAGGAGGAGATCACCGGCCTGCTCGGCAGCACGCTGCCTAACCGTGACGGCAACCAGCTAGTCGGCGCCAGCGGCAAGACGATGCTGTTCGACGGCAGGACCGGCGAGCTGTTCAAGGATCCGATCTCAGTCGGCTACATCTACATACTCAAGCTGCTGCACCTGGTGGACGACAAGATCCACGCCAGGTCCACCGGCCCGTACTCGATGATCACCCAGCAGCCGCTGGGCGGCAAGGCACAGTTCGGCGGGCAGCGGTTCGGTGAGATGGAGGTCTGGGCGCTTGAGGCCTATGGCGCCGCCTACGCCCTGCAGGAGCTGCTGACTATCAAGTCGGACGACATCCTCGGCCGGGTGAAGGTCTACGAGGCCATCGTCAAGGGCGAGAACATTCCTGAGCCGGGCATTCCCGAATCGTTCAAGGTGCTGATCAAGGAGATGCAGTCACTGTGCCTGAACGTGGAGGTGCTCTCCAGCGATGGTGCGGCGATCGAGATGCGCGACACCGACGAGGACGTCTTCCGCGCGGCGGAGGAACTCGGCATCGACCTGTCCCGGCGCGAGCCGAGCAGCGTCGAAGAGGTCTGATTCGCAAGCCACCAGGGGATTAGGGGACAAATCAAGTGCTAGACGTCAACTTCTTTGACGACCTGCGAATTGGCCTTGCTACCGCGGACGACATCAGACTGTGGTCGCACGGCGAGGTCAAGAAGCCAGAGACGATCAACTACCGCACGCTCAAGCCCGAGAAGGACGGCCTCTTCTGCGAGAAGATCTTCGGTCCGACCAGGGACTGGGAGTGCTACTGCGGTAAGTACAAGCGGGTCAGGTTCAAGGGCATCATCTGCGAGCGCTGCGGCGTCGAGGTCACCAGGGCCAAGGTGCGGCGCGAGCGGATGGGCCACATCGAGCTGGCCGCCCCGGTCACGCACATCTGGTACTTCAAGGGCGTGCCGAGCCGGCTCGGTTACCTGCTTGACCTGGCGCCGAAGGACCTGGAGAAGGTCATCTACTTCGCCGCCTACATGATCACCTACGTCGATGACGACGCTCGCGGCCGGGATCTTCCCTCCATGGAGGCGAAGATCACAGTCGAGAAGAACCAGATCGAGCACCGGCGCGACAACGACACCGCGGCCAGGCAGTCCAAGTGCGAGAAGGACCTGGCCGAGCTTGAGGCCGCCGGGGCCAAGGGCGACGCCAGGCGCAAGGTCAGGGAGAGCTCGGACCGCGAGTGCAAGCAGATCCGCGATCGCGCCCAGCGTGAAATCGACCGGATCGAGGAGGTCTGGAACCGGTTCCGCAACCTCAAGGTCCAAGATCTCGAAGGCGACGAGCTGCTCTACCGCGAGATGCGGGACAGGTTCGGCCGGTACTTCCGCGGCGGGATGGGCGCCCAGGCGATCCAGGAGCGGGTCGGCAGCTTCGACCTTGAGGCCGAAGCAGCGAGCCTGCGCGAGACGATCAGGACCGGCAAGGGCCAGCGCAAGGCGCGGGCACTGAAGCGGCTTAAGGTCGTCTCGGCGTTCCTGAACACCACGAACAGCCCGCTTGGCATGGTGCTCGACTGCATCCCGGTGATCCCGCCGGACCTGCGGCCGATGGTGCAGCTAGATGGCGGCAGGTTCGCGACCTCGGACCTGAACGACCTGTACCGGCGGGTTATCAACAGGAACAACCGGCTCAAGCGGCTGCTGGACCTCGGTGCACCCGAGATCATTGTTAACAATGAAAAGCGGATGCTCCAGGAGGCCGTCGACTCGCTGTTCGACAACGGCCGCCGCGGCCGCCCGGTCACCGGACCAGGCAACCGTCCGCTGAAGTCGCTGTCGGACATGCTCAAGGGCAAGCAGGGCCGGTTCCGGCAGAACCTGCTGGGCAAGCGCGTCGACTACTCCGGCCGCAGCGTCATCGTGGTCGGCCCGCAGCTGAAGCTGCACCAGTGCGGCCTGCCCAAGGAGATGGCGGTCGAGCTGTTCAAGCCGTTCGTGATGAAGCGCCTGGTTGACCTCAATCACGCGCAGAACATCAAGTCGGCCAAGCGGATGGTCGAGCGCGCCAGGCCGGTGGTCTGGGACGTGCTCGAAGAGGTCATCCGCGAGCACCCGGTGCTGCTGAACCGCGCCCCGACCCTGCACCGGCTCGGCATCCAGGCGTTCGAACCGCAACTGGTCGAGGGCAAGGCGATCCAGATCCACCCGCTGGTCTGCACCGCGTTCAACGCGGACTTCGACGGCGACCAGATGGCGGTGCACGTGCCGCTGTCCGCCGAGGCGCAGGCCGAGGCCCGGATCCTGATGCTGTCGACCAACAACATCCTCAAGCCGGCCGACGGCAAGCCGGTGACCATGCCGACCCAGGACATGATCATCGGGATCTACTGCCTGACCAGGATGACCCCGGAGACCAAGGGGACCGGCCGGATCTTCGGCGGCCTTTCCGAGGCGCTGATGGCCTATGACCGCGGTGATCTCGATCTGCAGGCCGAGGTCACCGTGCGGCTGCGCGGCGCGGCTCCCCCGGTGGGCTTCGTGCCGCCGGAGGGCTGGGAGCCGGGTCAGCAGTTCCGGCTGACCACGACGCTCGGCCGCTGCCTGTTCAACGAGACGCTGCCTGACGACTACCCGTTCGTCAACTACGAGGTAGGCAAGAAGCAGCTCTCGGTGATCGTCAACGAGCTGGCCGAGAAGTACCCGAAGGTCGAGGTCGCCGCGGCGCTGGACAAGCTCAAGGACGCTGGCTTCCACTGGGCTACCAGGGCCGGGGTCACCATCGCGATCGAGGATGTGGTCGCGCCGCCGAACAAGGCTGCGATCTTGGACACCTACGAGAAGCGGGCCGACAAGGTGCAGCGCGAGTACGAGCGCGGCCTGATCACCGACGACGAGCGGCGCCAGGAACTGATCGAGATCTGGACGCACGCCACGGCCGACGTGGCGCAGGACATGGAAGCGGCCTTCCCCGAGACCAACCCGGTCTGGATGATGGTCAACTCCGGTGCCCGAGGCAACCAGATGCAGGTCAGGCAGATCGCCGGAATGCGAGGGCTGGTCTCGAACCCCAAGGGCGAGACCATCCCGCGGCCGATCAAGTCCAGCTTCCGTGAGGGCCTGTCGGTACTGGAGTACTTCATCTCCACGCACGGTGCCCGCAAGGGCCTGGCCGACACCGCGCTGCGGACTGCGGACTCCGGGTACCTCACCCGGCGGCTGGTGGACGTGGCGCAGGACGTGATCGTGCGCGAGGAAGACTGCAACACCGACCGGTCACTGCCGATGCGGATCGCGGACAAGGACTCGACCGGGGCGCTGCGCAAGCTGCCCAACATCGAGAACACCGGCACCGGCCGGACCCTGGCCGAGGAGGTCACAGACGCCGACGGCGTCGTCCTGGGCGAAGTGGGGGTCGACCTGAGCGAGTCGCAGATCGAGGCGATGGTCGCGGCCGGGGTGGAGTCGGTGAAAACCAACAGCGTGCTGGTCTGCCAGGCCAAGGTCGGCGTCTGCGCCAAGTGCTACGGGCGGTCGCTGGCTACCGGCAAGCGGGTCGACGTCGGCGAGGCGGTCGGCATCATCGCCGCCCAGTCGATCGGCGAGCCGGGCACCCAGCTGACGATGCGTACCTTCCACACTGGTGGTGTGGCCGGCCTGGACATCACCCACGGCCTGCCGCGAATTCAGGAGCTGTTCGAGGCCAGGATCCCCAAGGGCATGGCGCCGATCAGCGAGGTGGATGGCCGGGTCAGGATCGAGGAGCCGGAGAAGTCGCGCCGGATCATCATCACCCCGGACGACGGTGCCGAAGAGGTGCCCTACCAGGTCTCGATGCGGTCCAGGCTGCTAGTAGCCGACGGTGACCACGTCAAGGTCGGCCAGCAGCTGATCGCGGGCGCGGTCAACCCGCACGAGGTGCTGCGGATTCTGGGCTCCCGTGAGGTGCAGCTGCACCTGGTGCACGAGGTCCAGGAGGTCTACCGGTCTCAGGGCGTGTCGATCCACGACAAGCACATCGAGATCATCATCAGGCAGATGCTCAAGCGGGTGAACGTGCTTGAGTCCGGCGACACCGATCTGCTGCCCGGTGAACTGGTCGAGCGGCCGCGGTTCGAGGAGATCAACCGCTCTGTGGTGGAGACTGGCGGTACGTCCGCGGCTGGCCGGCCGGTGCTGATGGGGATCACCAAGGCGTCGCTGGCCACCGAGTCGTGGCTGTCCGCCGCCTCGTTCCAGGAGACCACCAGAGTGCTCACCGACGCGGCGATTCATGCCAGGTCGGACTCGCTGGTCGGACTCAAGGAGAACGTGATCATCGGCAAGCTGATCCCGGCTGGTACCGGCATGCAGCGGTACCGCTCACTGCGGGTTGAGCCGAAGGATGACGCTAGGGCGGCAGCCTACCCGGCCGCCGCGTACGCGACCGAAGTTGGTTACCCGTTCGGCGCGGCATCGGGCGATTCGGTGCCGCTTGAGGAGTACGACTTCGGCGCCTACCACAGGTAGGCGCGGGCGAGGTTGAGCGAGGGCTGCGGCGGCCCCAGTAGGCTGCCGTGGCCCTTGCGACACTAAAGCGGACGCGCGGGGTCGCCGAATGGGATAAGATCGGTTCCTGCTGAGGCGGAAACCGACCCGCTTTGACCACAGCGTCAAACGTTAGGTAGTCTAGTCCTCCGTGCCCATGTTTCATGGGCATGCTCGTCTGTGGACCGTGATCTGGCAGCCGGATCGGCCGCCGGTCGCAGGAGCCGGGCGTGTGGCATCCCTCCCCGTCACCCGGGCTGTGTCGTGTCTCGTAGAGACGCAGCGGCCCAGGTGCGTCGCGAAAGCGGCGACACGCCCGAGCGCGGGGGTCGGGCGCGGGGCGGAGCCTCCAGGCGACGCAGCGAACCCGCAGGCCAGAGTTTGTGCAAACAAGAATGGCCGCGCCCTGACTTGGGGCGCGGGCCAGAGAGCAGAAGACGGAGACGCGGTGCCCACGATCCAGCAGCTGGTCCGCAAGGGCCGCCAGGACAAGGTAGCGAAGAATACGACCCCGGCGCTGAAGGGGAGTCCGCAGCGCCGTGGCGTCTGCACGCGCGTCTACACGACTACGCCCAAGAAGCCGAACTCGGCGCTTCGCAAGGTCGCCAGGGTCAGGCTGACTAGTCACGTTGAGGTAACGGCTTACATCCCCGGAGTCGGACACAACCTGCAGGAGCACTCCATCGTGCTGGTCAGGGGCGGACGCGTCAGGGACCTGCCCGGCGTCCGCTACAAGATCATCCGTGGCTCGCTCGACACCCAGGGCGTCCGCAACCGCAAGCAGGCGCGCAGCCGTTACGGCGCGAAGAAGGAGAAGAGCTGACATGCCGCGCAAGGGCCCCGCGACCAAGCGCCCGCTGGTCACCGATCCGGTTTACGGCTCGCCGCTGGTCACCGCGCTGGTGAACAAGGTGCTGCGCAGTGGCAAGCGCTCGCTGGCCGAGCGCATCGTCTACGGCGCGCTCGAAGGCTGCCGGGACAAGTCAGGCAACGACCCGGTGGTGACGCTCAAGCGTGCCCTGGACAACGTGAAGCCGACCCTGGAGGTCCGCAGCCGCCGGGTTGGCGGCGCGACGTATCAGGTGCCGGTCGAGGTGCGGGCGTCGCGCAGCACCACGCTGGCGCTGCGCTGGCTGGTCTCCTACTCGCGGAACCGCCGGGAGAAGACGATGACCGAGCGGCTGATGAACGAGCTGCTGGACGCGAGCAACGGCCTCGGGGCTAGCGTCAAGCGCCGCGAGGACACCCACAAGATGGCTGAGTCGAACAAGGCGTTCGCGCACTATCGCTGGTAGAGCGGACCGTCACAAATACCTTTCATTGGCATAACGAAACAGCACGGCGTCACCGACTCACACAGTGTCGAGTCATGCGGCGCCAAACGGACAGCGTCGAAACACACAGGGCAGATCGAGCAGGGAACGAGGATCATCGCAGTGGCCGCCACAGTTAACGCCACGGAGCTGGCCAGGGTCCGGAACATCGGGATCATGGCTCATATCGACGCGG
>OCZU010001980.1_pt1 | contig 13207 bp, 9 predicted proteins | sample 1539001 | NCBI WGS metagenome assembly OCZU01 (sample SAMEA3539306, study PRJEB22396) | soil metagenome | biome: tundra; feature: field; material: soil | place: USA | collected 2010-05 | depth 0.15 m
ACGTAGCCGATGATGGAAGTCAGCGGTGTCCGCAGGTCGTGCGAGGCCGAGGCGAGGAAGCTGGCCTTGGCCTGGTCGAGGGACTCCAGTTCCGCGACAAGGCGCTCTTCGCTCTCATACAGCCGTGCGTGCTCAAGCCCGCGGCCGATGTCGCCCGCCAGCGATTCCACGGCTTCGATCTGCGGCTCGGTCCACGAGTGCTCAGAGCCGGTTCGCAGCAGGATGAGACAGCCAAGCAATTCCTGGCCAGCTCCGAATGGCGTGAGCAGCAGCGCGGTGGCACCCAGGCTGAGCAAGATCTTCTTGATCTCGACCGGGATCTCCTCAGCCTGCGCCACGGGCAGGTCCTGGACGCGATAACTCGACCGGTGGCGGTAGACGTCCCGAATCCAGCCGACCGAGTCCGGCGGGAAGTACCCGGCGAAGTCGGGGACCTGGCCCCAGGCGTCGAGGTCGCCGTCGGCCAGGGTAAGCCGGTCCCCGCTGACGATGCCGACCCAGACGGAGCCGATAGCCAGGTGCTCGTGGATCGCGATCATCGCCTCCCGGATGACCGCCTCACCGCGCAGATGCTCACGGATCCGGACCGAGGCCCGCCGGACCTCAGTCTGCAAGCGGGCGCGTTCTCGCTCCCCCGCCCGGACCCGGTCTCCCTCATCGGCCAGGAAATTGACGGACAGGGCCAGTTCTCGTACATCGGCCGGCCCGCCGGGGGTTACGCGGGCCTCGCTGTCGCCGAGCGCACGCCTGCGCACCGCGGTCGTGACCGCGTGCAGATGGCTGCTCAGCCAGCGCAGGCCCACTCCAACGGCAAGCACGGGAAGCATGAGGCCGAGCGCCAGAATAGCGCCGGTCCAGCCCGGGCCGACGCCCAGCGTGCGCTCGCTCCTCGCCACGAGAATGTCGGCGTCCCGAGCCAGTTGCCGGTCAACCCGGCCGACCTGTTCGATAAAGACGCCGGCACTCGCAGACGCCCGAGCGTAGAGCCGGGTCGCGGCCGTGCTGCCTGGCAGGGCCGCCACTGCCTGATCGTCGGCCAGGAAGACGGACCGCGCAGATCGCTCCTCTGTGATCATCGCACCGGTCACCGGGTCACTCGCGAGCTGCTGGACCCTACGGAATGCCGCCTCGAACTGGTCTCGCTCGAAGTTGTAGGCCCGTACGAGCCCTGTCTGGCCGGTCGCCTGGTAACCGCGCGCCGCGCGTTGCGCGTCGAGGAATTCGGCCAGCATGCCGAGGTTGGCAACCTGGACTGCCTGAACCCTGCCGTTCAGGTTCGCGATGGCCGAACGCTGGTACGCGGCCCCGGCCAGGATGAAGGCGATCACTCCGGCGGTCAGCACAGACTGCATGGCAAGTCCAGCCAGCACGTAGAAAGTGAGGGAACGCGGTTCCCTCACGACATCCCGATCCCCGTCACTAATGTAAGCTTCCCCCTCGGCGTATTACTTACCCATCAAATACAGGCAGCCGCATGACGGCCCGCGGGCTTCGCTAGCCCGGAAAGTTCCCGACGTCACCTGGCCTGTTTATATTGGAAATAACTAAACTTCTCAGATAATCAGGTTACTTAGCGCCTGCGTGGAGCGATCGGTCTTTTCGTCGTGATAATCGGGCAATTAGACCTGACCTGCTACATCGTAAATAACTAGTAGGATCTCGTGGCGAGATCTAAGGCACCTTTGTCAGCAGCAGAGGAGTGCGGATGACGCGGCAATATGCGGGCAACGCCGCAGGACACGAGCCGGCCGCCACGGCCCGGCTTGAGCCGGATGCGATCGGCGTGGCACAGGACACTGTTATTGGCATGGCGTCATCCGCCCCGGCGGCGACGATCGGGCTGTCGCTGGCAGCGCTCGCGGCGGCGACCGCCTATGGCAGCGGGCTGATCCTCATCCTGACGGCGATTCCCATGCTCGTCATCGCCAACGCCTACCGGCGCTGCAACATGTGGAACGCGAACTGCGGTGCCTCATTTGAGTGGGTCGGCCGCGCTATCAGCCCTTATCTCGGCTTTCTCACCGGCTGGCTGATGATCGTCGCCTACATCATCGGGACCGTCGCCGAGATCCTCCTGCTCGGACCTTCGGTGCTCGCGGTCTTCGGCTCCACCTCGACCAACGCCTGGGCGTGGATCGCCATCGGCAGCACAGTCGGCGTTGTCATGCTGGTGGTCGCCGTCGTCGGCATCCGCATCACCGCCCGCACGCAGGTCGGACTAGCACTGGTCGAGTACCTGATCCTGATCGGCCTCGCCGTCGCTGGCCTGATAGCGGTACTCAGCCATCAGCCCGGCACTTTCCCGATGACGAAGGACTGGTTCAGCGTGTCGGGGATTCACGGGAAGGGCGGCGCGGTGGCGGGCTTCCTGATCGCGGTGTTCGTCTACGGCGGCTGGGACGGCACTCTGTATGTCAATGAGGAAGTCAAGCGCCGCCGGATCAATCCAGGCAGAGCCGCCATATTCGCCGTCTGCCTGCTGGCCATCATCTACACGCTTGCTCAGGTGGGGCTGCAGGGGGTGGTGTCGCCAGCCAAGCTACAAGCCAACTCGGCGTCGGCGCTGGTGTATGTCGCTCAGGCGCTGGGCGGAAGTTTCTGGGCCAAGATGATGGCGCTGTCGATCGCGCTTTCTGTGATCGCCACGACCGGGACCGGGATCGTGCTCAGTTCTCGGATCGCCTACGGGATGGCGAGCTACCGGGCGCTGCCGGGATTCCTCAGCAACGTCTCCCCGCGGTTTCACACGCCCGTTGCCGCTAGCATCCTCGTCGGACTACTGCTCATCGCACTGACCTGGGTGTACCTGCTGGCCACCTCGGTCCAGAACGCGTTCTCCGACGTCATCGACGTGACCGGCATGCTGTTCGCGATCTTCTACATCCTCACCGCGCTGGCTACCGTCGTCTACTACCGGGGCCGTGTCTTCAGCAGCGGCCGTGACTTCCTGATCCTTGGCCTGCTGCCGCTGGGCGCGGCCGGGTTCCTGGGCTGGATATTGGCTATGTCGGTGCGGGCCGCGTCCGCGCCGGAGCTCTGGTCCCTGGCGGGCATCGTCGGTGCGGGGCTGCTGCTGCTGCTGTCCGCGCGTTTCGTCCTGCGATCTCAGTTCTTCCAGATCCCGCGAGAGAGCGATACCCGCTGAGGTCAGCTCCCGCCGGGCGGGCCTGCCACGCAGGCATGATCATGGGCTGCAACCCGCTAACTCTGACGGGTTACGACCCGTGATCATGGATGCCTGCAAGACATGCTCATGCGCCGGCCATCCTGGTCAGGTCCTGGCGTACAGCCAGCGTCACCGGATCGCCCTGCGGCAGCGCTCGCTCATAGCGGGCCGATGTCTCGCCGAGCAGGGCTATCGCGTCGGTCACCCGGCCAGCGTCGTAGTAGGCGCGCGCCAGATCCGCGCTGCTGGCCAGGGTATCTGGGTGGTCGGCGCCCAGCGTCCGCTGGTAGGCCGCGCGGGTCTGCTCGTAAAGCTGCAGCGCGGAAGCGATCCGCCCGGCCGAGTAGTAGGCCGAGCCGAGCATGCCGCGGACCGCGATTGTGTCCAGGTGGTCGGGGCCAAAAACGTGCTCTCGGTCCGCGAGCACTCGTTTGTAGTGCGATATGGCGGTCTTGAGCCTGCCGTCGGCCAGGTAGGCGCCGGCCAGTGTCTGCCGGGTGGCCATGGTGTCGGGATGCTCGGGGCCCTGAATGCGCTCGCGGCCCGTGAGCGTTTGCCTGGACACGCGGATCGCCTCGGCGAACTGCCCCGCGGCATGGTAAGCGGAGGCGAGCTCATCCCGCGCACTGAGCGTCTCGGGCTTGTCAGCCCCGCGGACGCGCTGGTAGTCGCCGACAGCCCGGTTCAGGACGGTGACCGCATCGCCGAACTGGCCCGCGGCCACGAGGGCAAGGCCGAGATCGCGCCGGCCCGCGATGGCACTGGGATGATCTGGCCCGAGCACGCGGACCCGCTCGGTCAGTACCCACTGGAACCACCAGACGGCATCCTGCGCCCGCCCGGCCGCCAGGTATGCGCCGGCTAGCCGTTCTCCGATGGTCAGGGTGTCCGGGTGGCCCCGGCCCAGGAGCCGGTCGCTCACCGCCGCCAGCTTGTTCCAGTAGGCGACGGCGGGGCCGGTCAGGCGCGCGCGGTCCAGACTGTTCCCGGCGCGCAGCAGCAGCGGATGACAGCCGCTCACCCACAGCAGGTCGCCGGATGCCTGCTGAAGGCTGACCGCACACGACCGTAGCGCTCCGGCGAGCCGCCACGGCTGGTCGTCGGCGGGCCACACCTGCAGTAGCGCGTTCGCTGCCGCCGTCGCCGCCCGTTTCAGCAGTTCGGCGGGCATCGCCGCCAGGACCGCCGTCTGAACCATCGCGCTCATCCGGATCAGCGGCACCGTTCCCGCCGCATCGATGCTCAGCAGACCCGCCCGCTCCGCGGCGAGCAACGTCTCGCGACCGCAGGACCGATCCGCCGGGCTTCCGCTGCCGCCTGCGAGGTTTCCGCCGCCTGTGAGGTTTCCGCTGCCTGTGAGGTTTCCGCCGGCCGTGGGGCTGCCGCTGGCTCCTGCGAGGTATTCGCGTGCGACCGATGTCGTGAAGACCGGGCCGGGGATGCCGTGGCCGTCGAGAATCGCCGCTAGTGCCAGCAGGGCCTGGGCGCTGCCGCCCGGCGACAACTGGTCGGCATGGTCGGCAGATATCGCCCAGGTGACTGAGGCAGCCGGTGGCGGCCCGCCGACCGCCTCAGTCACCTGCTCCCGCCTGCGCGCGAAGCAGTCCTGGTAGTCACGGCAGGAAAGCGCCGAGCTCCCGATCACCGCACTGGCCTGGGCGAGCGCTAGCGGCTCGTAGCCAAGATCGGCGACCAGGTCCGCCGCTCCCAGGCGCTTGTCCGGGTCCATCGTGAAGTTGCACGTAAGCAGGCTCAGCGCCTCGCGCGGACTGACAACTCCGACCGCGTGAATCAGCGTTCCCTGATGATCGGGGACGGCGGCCGGATTCGCGGTAGTGATCAGCGCACGGCCCGCAGGTCCGGCCGGCCACAGCCCGTCCAGATCCGCCATGTCCCGCAGATCGTCGAGAACCACCAGCCATGGCCGGCTGGTCTCGCCAAGCCAGCGGATGAAGCGTGCGGCGGCCAACTCGCCGCCGCCGCCGCCCGGATCTGCTCCCAGCGCATCCACCGCGGCGTCCGCAAAGCCTGACAACACCGAGGCCCGACTCGTGGCCGTGACCCACACCAGCAACTCCAGCCTGCGGGACCGCCACATCGAGCCAGCGACCGACACCGCGAGCTGGGTCTTACCGCATGACCCGAGCCAGCCCTCAGGCGCCTCGCCGGCCACCCCTGCAGGAACCAGCACGACCATGGCGCCCGCGACCAGGGCCGCCTCAAGGTCAGCGGCTTTCTCTGGTCTGATGCTGAAACCACCAGCAAGCGACGGCATTGCGCCCGCCCGGACCGGCCACATCGCCCGCCCGGCCCGCGACTCCATCGGCCCCCCGCTACCCACAGCCAGCTACCCGCCGATCAGAAACAATCATCTACCACGTTCTGTAGCTCTTTGACTACAGTAAGTAGGTAGACTCTATCGAACACTGCAGGCGTGGCCACGCGGGGCGATCGGCAAGAATCTAGCTGGGTGACGTTTTGCGAAGTGTGCAATCGATCGCAGCTCGTACCACGGGTGGCCGCAAACAGGAGTTCAGCGTGTGCCCGTGGGGAATGATGCGACCACAGGGGAACTGGACGGGGGTCTGGTGATTCAGGGCAACTGTATGACCACGAGATGGCACCAGATGCAGATCAGGCGACCGGCCGGGGGCCGTCGGCCATGGGCTGCCGGGCCGGCCGAGTGCGAGGCCTGATGGTTACGGTGCTGCTGGCCGAGGACGACGCGGACATCCGCGATCTCGTCACCTTCAAATTGCGCGAGGCCGGCTACGAGGTACGGCCGTTCGAGGACGGACTGAGCGCACTGGCGTCGGCACGCGACAATCAGCCGGATCTGGCGGTGCTCGACATCATGATGCCGGGTATGTCCGGCCTGGATGTCTGCCGGGAGCTCAGGGCCGACCCGGCGACATCCGAGGTACCGATCATCCTGCTGACCGCCCGCGCCCAGGAATCCGACATCGAGAACGGTTTCGCGGCAGGTGCGGATGACTACGTCGTCAAGCCGTTCAGCCCGCGGGAGCTGGCCAGTCGCGTGCACGACGTGCTGGCGAGGATCCAGGCATGACCGGGTGCGCCAGGCCCTTCCGATGCGGGCTGAGTCACGTCTTGGGCTACCTCAGCTTGGTGACGTCTAGTTATAAATATATGACTTTCAGTAAGAGCGGGGCTGGCTGGCTGGTGCGACGATGACGATGCAGAGCCGGGTGCTGGTTGGCCGCGAGCATGAGCTCGGCGTCATGGCGACTGCGCTGGATCAGATGGCGGAGGGCGCTGGCCGAGTCATATTCCTGGTCGGCGAGTCCGGCGTGGGGAAGTCGCGGCTGGTTCGGGAGGCTGCTTCGCTGGCATCCGCACGCGGCTTCCTGGTGCTGACTGGCCGTGCGGTTCAGTCGTCCGCGCCGGTGCCGCTCCGGCCGCTCACCGAGGCGCTGATGGGGGCCGCTCGCACTGGCAGTATTCCGGATACGCCGGAGATCGCTGAGTGCCGGCCGACGCTGGCCTGCATCGTTCCGGCGTGGAGCCAGGCGGGCGGTCAGGAGCCGGAGATTTCGCCACTGATCCTGGGCGAGGCGCTGCTGCGCCTGCTTGGTGTCGTGGGCAGCGCAGGCGCGCTGCTGGTGCTGGAGGATCTGCACTGGGCCGATCCGGAGACGCTCGCGGTAGTGGAATACCTCGCCGACAGCGTGGCGGGCAGGCGAGTGCTGTGCGTGGCCACGCTTCGCGATAGCGAGCCATCCGCGGCGCTGGACATGGTTCGGACTGTCCACGCCCGGCGTGCGGCGACCATCGCGCCGGTGCCGCGGCTGGCAGGACCCGAGGTCGAGCGCATAGCCGCCGCGTGCCTGGAGCAGGAGATCGTGCCGGTGGCTGTGACGGCAAGGCTGCTCCGAGATTGTGACGGCCTGCCGTTCGCGGTGGAGGAAATCCTCGCTGCCGCCGTCACATCCGGTGAGCTTGTCCGCGGACAAGCGGGCTGGCAGGTGATTGAGGACATCACCACCGGCGTTCCCACCTCGATCGCCGGGTCAGTGCGGAACAGGCTAGCCGGGCTTGGCCCGAGGGTGAGCGACGTCATCGTATCCGCGGCGGTGCTGGGCAGGCAGTTCGACTGGACGCTCCTGCCAGCGGTGGCCGGGGTGAGCGAGCCGCAGGTACTGGCGGCGCTGCGGCGGGCATGTGACGTGCAGCTGGTCGAGCCGGACAGTTCGAGCCAGGTCGTATTCCGGTTCCGGCACTCGCTGACCAGGGACGCGATCGTATCCGGCCTGCTGCCGCCCGATCTGGCCAGACGGTCCGCAGCCGCGGCAGCCGTGATCGAGAATGCTCGCCCTGGGCTGCCCGGTGCCTGGTGCGAGCTGGCAGCGGAGTTGCACGAGGCAGCCGGCCAGCCGGTTCCTGCCGCGACGCTGCTGCTCGAAGCCGGCCGCCGGGCTCTGGACGGCGGAGCCCTCACCAGCGCCGGCGCCTCCCTGCGCAAGGCCCGGACGATGCTCACGCAGGCGCTTTCGGCGGAATCTGACCTCGTCGCGGACATTGATGACACCCTCACAACCGTCCTGATGCTCGCTGGGGACTGCGATCAGATGGTCCCGGTAGCGCAGCGGCTGCTCGCCGAACTGGACGCGGCCGGGGCCGATCTCGAGCGCAAGGCGGTCATCCGGCTCCGGGTCGCGCGGTCACTGTCTGAGAGCGGCCGGGTGGCTGCGGCGGAGCAGCAGGTCGCGGCAGCGCGCACGCTCGCCGCCGGCTCGGTCGATCCTGCGCTGGATGGCCGGATCGACGCTGTCGCGGCGCGATGCGCGATCAACGCGGGTGAGCTGGACCGTGCTCTGGACCTGGCCCGCCGCGCGCTGGCCAGTGCGGAGGCGGCGGGACTGTCGGAGTGGTCGGCCAAGGTGGCCTGCGATGCGCTGGAGGTGATCGGGCGGCGGGAACGGTTCCGCGACACCCGCGCGGCCCATGCCGCATTCGAGCGCGCACATCACATCGCCTCCAGCAACGGGCTGCATGTCCGGCGGATCCAGGCTCTGCACGAGCTCGGCACGATCGAGGTGCTGGAGGATGGCGGATCGGACAGCCTGGCGGAGGCCAGGCGCCTGGCCCTGGAGTCCGGGGTGATCTGCACCGCGACGGTTCAGGACTTGCAGCTCGCGAGTGCCTGGAGCCTGGGCGCCGACACCGACCGGGCGCTCGCCGCGGCGCGCCGGTGCCAGCAGGCCGCCCGCCATCTCCGAATGCGCCGGGTCGAGGCGATGGCGGTGAGCGTTCAGGCGGGCCTGTTCGGGATCCGCGGCGACCGCGACCGGGCCGAACTGACCGCGGCGCAGGCCGAGCGCATCGCGCCCGGGGACTCCGAGGTCCTGGCCATGGCCTGGGAGGCCAGGGTGACGGCTGCGATCTTCGCCGACGATCTGGCCAGGGCGCTCAAGACGAGCATGACCGCGATGTCCTACACCCGGACGGATCCGCTGACCGCCGCGTCCCTGGCCTGGGGATACTGGCCGCTGCTGCAGGCAACCTGCGGCGAGGACGGGCGCGCTGCAGTCGCCGAAACACGGGAAGCAGGCGCGGAGGTCGCGCACTGGAATCGGGGCTGCGTCGCCTACGCCGAGGCCGTGCTCCAGGGCCGGGACGGACACCCGGACCGCGCTGCGCAACTAGCCGAGCACGGTGCCGCGGAACTGGCCGAGGAGGGCAGAGCCCAGTTTCCCGGTTGCGCGCCGTGGTGGAATCACATTCTGCGGCGGCTGGTCGCCCCTGCGGCGCTCGAAGACGGCTGGGGTGACCCGGTGACCTGGCTCAGGGACGCGATCCCGGAGCTGGACGCGTGCGGCCTGGACCGCCTGGCATCGGCCTGCCGCGGCATCTTGCGCCAGGCCGGCGAGCGGGTCCCGCGATCGGGCCGAGGCGATGCCGCAGTGCCGGTGCAACTGCGCCGGCAGGGCATCACCAGCCGAGAGATGGACGTCTTCCTGCTCGTGGGACAAGGCTGCTCGACTGCTGAGATCGCCGAGCGCCTGTTTATCTCCCCCAAAACGGTCGAGACTCATACCGCAAGCCTGGTCGCTAAGACTGGCCGTGCGAGCCGCCGCGAACTCGTGGTGCTGGCCGCGCACTCGGCGCACCCATAACAGTCGGGTGCGCGCGGCCTGCGTGGCGCCGGGCGTTGCCCATCCTGAGATCATCGGCTCATGCGATGGAAGGAGCCGGGCACGGAGGGAGCTCCGTGGTGCTGTCCGGTTTGCCGCGAGTGCCTGGATCTGAGTGAGCACGGATCCCGATGGGCTTGCCCTGCTGGCCATAGCTTTGATGTCGCGCGTGAGGGTTACGTCAATCTCCTGCTCGCTGGTCAGCGTCGTAGCCGTCAGCCGGGTGACAGCACGGAGATGGTGAACGCCCGGCGCCGGTTCTTGGCCACAGGTGCCTATGACCCGCTGTCTGCGGCCGTTGCCCAGGCTGTCGCAGGCGAGCGGCCCTGCGTCGTGCTCGACATCGGTTGTGGTGAGGGACACTACACAAGGGCTGTTGCCGCGACCACGGCTGTTGCCGCGACGACGGTGCTTGGTGTCGATATCGCAAAGGCGGCAGTGGCTGCCGCAGCTCGCGCGCACCCCGGCGGATGGTACGCGGTCGCAAGCGCCGCTGACCTGCCACTGCAAGAGGCCGCCATCGATGTGGCCGTCAATGTGTTTGGTCCGATTGCCGCAGCGGAACTGGCTAGAGTCGTCCGCCCTGGCGGAGCCGTTGTGACCGCTCATCCGGGAGCAGCTCACCTGGAAGGCCTGCGCTCTCTGGTCTATCCGCAAGCTCGCCCCCATGAGGTGAAGCCGCCATTGCGTGCTGCGAGTGAGTGGTTCACGCAGACCAGTTCGATGCTGATCACCTTCGACGTGGCGGCGACGGACGTCGCGGACCTGCGTGATCTGTTCGCGATGACGCCCTATCGATGGCACGCTCCACCGGATATTGACGTCCGCATTGCGGCGGCCGTGGCGCCACGGTTTGAGACCGTGGCGCAGGTACAAGTGACCACCTACCGCCGACTCCGCTGATCGTGACTCTCCATAGCCGAGACAGCCCTGTCAGGCAGCGCGCCAGCGACTAGCCCGCTCAGCAGGTTCTCGGCGATGGCGCGATGTGAACGGGTCTACGCCTGGCTGGTCAGGTATGCGACGTCGACTTCCCACTTCGCTGGGTCGGGCTCCTGGGACGGATCGGTGAGATAGTGCTCGGCGCGGCTGCGCCAGGCTGACCCGCGGGCGGTGTCCTGGGCATCGAACTCGACCCCGTGCTCGCGCGCCCATGTCTGCAACTCCGCGTTGCTGGCAATCAGGCCGTCGTAGGGCCCGGTGTGCCGGATCACCGCGTACCTGCCCTCGGGGAGGACGCCCGGCCGGACGCGGGTGGTCCCGGCGACCGGCGCGCTGACCGGCACCGCTAGCTCGATCTCTAGTTCCGCCGCCACGTCGATAGCCAGGTAGCGGATAAACGGCGGCCCGCTCGGCTCGATGCCGCTCCCACCCAGCCATGCGAACAGTTCAGGAAATGCCTCATCCACGACACCGGAGAGACCGTCCATCGTGACGGTCATCGGGATTCCGACGTAGTGCTGCGCGGCCCGCTCCTGGATCTGCGGCTCACGGTCCACGTCCTGGCCCCCTTCCGCTGGCATGCTGACGACCGCCACCTGGCGCTCTCATCACCGGGCTAGGCGGCCCGGCGCAGCAGCGGCAGTCGGCATCCTGATTTTACCGGGGCGCGGCTGCGCCACGTCATGTACATGCCGCGCGACTCACGCCGGCCAGTCGCGCCATGACCGCGTTGCGCAGGGAGCTAGCCGCCGACCAGGATGGAGAGGATAGATGAGCGACTCAGAGGTTAACGCGCTCGACCGCGATCTTGATGCGCTCGCCGACTCCTCTGACATCGTGAATCCCCTGGCTATCTGCCGATGGTCTGGAAGATCGGCCAGCCGATCTCGGTTCGCCAGGCTGACTGGTCGGCTGTGTCATGGCGGCTGGACAGGTAGTACTCGCGGACGGGCCCGTCCACGGCTAGCGCGTGCTGTGTGACGTGCGTGGCGAGGGCGCCGTATGCGCGGTCGATGCCGTCGTGCGGGCCGTTATGGATGAGGATGGCCAGCTCGCCGGCCGGCACCGTGAGGGCTTCGACGCGGCCGACCGGGCGGATCTGCCCGGTACAGGGGATGAACATGGTGGCCTGGCCGCGCTCGTGGGTGAACAGGTCCGCCGAGTAGATGCCTCCGGGAGCGCCGCTGGCAGACAGTGTCTGGGCGTTGATGGTGGCATGAAGCTCGCCGAGCGCACCCTGGTACCAGGCGCTGGCGTCTTCGATGTCGATGACGGCGGTGATGGCAGCGGCACGGGTCGCGGCGACGCTGCGGTGGCTGATGTGTGCCCGTGCTGCGTCGTGGGGGTGGTCGAGCAGGTCACGGAGCGCGGCGACCGCGTTCTGCGTGCTGGCCAGGCCCTCCTCTAGTCGGCTGAGGTGGGCGGCGATCAGGTCGTTGCGCGCCGGGACATCGGGCGCGGTGAGGATGCCGCGGATCTCCTCGATCGGCATGTCCAGCTGCCGGAATCGCCGGATGACCTGCGCGGTGGGGATCTGGTTCGTGGTGTAGCGGCGGCGCCCGGTCAACTGGTCCACGTCAGCAGGTTCGAGCAACTGCACGCGGTGGTAGTGCCGCAGAGTCTTGATGCTCATGTGAGTTGCACGGGAGAAGTCGCCGATCGGCAGCGAAGAGGCCATGGCCCCAGTCTGATGCCTCCCCCTGGGGGAGAAAAAGGCGCGGCACGGGATCTTGATCCTCCCCGTGCCGCAGCCGTCAGTCTTCATTGTGTTACGCCGGGCGGTCAGAGTGCCTGGCCGGACGGCCACCACCGATGGAGAGGAACCGCATCATGATCACTACTGAGCTGGCCGGCGTCGTTGCCGAGCACATCGCTGCTGTCAACGCCCTGGACATCGATGCCATCATGGCGACATTCGCCGAAGACGCCTACGTCAACGACGCCCGCCGCGAGTTCGCCGGAGTCGACGCGATCCGCCGCTGGGTTGCCAAGGAGATGGTCGGCGACAAGGTCAGCATCGACGTCCGCGAGGTCCTCGACCACTTCGGCGACACCATCGTCCGCGGCGCCTACGACGGCGAGTTCGACAAGGCCAGCCTGCCCGACGAGGTCATCCTGTCGAACTACTTCAGCGTCCGCGACGGCAAGATCGTCAGTCTCGTCGTCATCTTCAATCAGCCGACCGGCTACTGAAGCAGCGCCTGGTCCGGCAGCATGCCGCACGGGACTCGATCGCGGGCCGGTCCGGATTGGTGATGCCAGCTCGGTGAGCAGCCAGCTTGTCCACCACAACACGGGCAGCCAGGCCGTCCTGGTCCATTGCCTGGGTAGCAGGCCAGGAACAGGATGACCGTCGCTACGAGCGCGATGCGGGAGAGGATTACCAGCGGCTTGACGTCAATGTCGACTTGCGACGGGGTGTCGTCATGGTCGAGCAGCGGCACGATGAGTTTGGCCGCGGTGAGCGTGACGTCGCTGGCCGGCAGAACGGTCAGGACCTGCGCCAGCAGTCTCAGGGCAGGAACTCTTGATCCAGTTCCACCCCGCCGTTGCCGGTGGTATGGGTCACGCCGGGATTGTACGGCGTGCTGCACCGTACTGAAGGTTCGTAGTCCGGCGCGACCCGGTTTGCTGCTGTAAGTTGCCGACGGCAACCCCCTCGTACATGGCGCCGTAGGGCTTGGGCTGGCCCTTGCCGTAGTAGGTTTCGAGGTGGGTGATCGTCATGCCCGCACCTTCAATGATCGCCGAGATGTCACGGCTGAGGTGGCACCCGCCGGCGACGCGCTGCTGCATGCCGTTGAGACGGTGCTGCCACTTGCGGACTGGTTCGTCGGGCGCCAGGCCGTGCTCCACGAAATGCAACGTGCCGCCCGGACGCAGCACCCTCCGCATCTCGGCGACAGCGGCAACGGGATCGGGGATCGTGCACAGGCTCCAGGTG